>JACCEC012354779.1_pt1 | contig 10303 bp, 7 predicted proteins | sample 7450121 | NCBI WGS metagenome assembly JACCEC01 (sample SAMN15323455, study PRJNA562643) | freshwater metagenome | isolation source: river surface water | place: USA:Blue River Watershed | collected 2017-08-18 | reverse complement strand
CTGGTGCGCTTGAGTCACCGGCACCGACAAACTGCTTCAGGCCGCTTCCAATTGCATTGACAACTGGGGCAAGTGGCCTGTTCACAAAATCATCTGCTGCCGCTGGGATCAGCGCGGTAGTAGCCCTTGCAAGCTCACCAGCCGCCGCCCCATACTGTCCACGGCCAACAAGGTCACGCATCTCTTGGCCGGAGCCGCTTGTTACCGCGCTGATACCTGGGAAAAGCCCGCCAATTCCTGGGCCTGGCGATGATTGACCTTGTGCATCGGATGCCAGCGGGCGCTTGCGGTAAATGCTGCCGCCTTCTGGAACATTCTGCGGGAAGGAATAGCCGATGGCCTTCCTCTTTTCTTCTTCAAGTGCCGTTGTTGCCATCGTGTAAGCCTTTCAAACTGCTACGCAGTCTGAAGGCGAACACGCTACACGGCAAACCCCACAGGGTTTAAGCCTGCTCGCCGACGGCCAGGGCGTTCACGCCTCCAAGTGCTGCGCTGGCCATCTTGCTATAGACCTCACCAGCGGCCATACCGATCTGGGCTTCGGACATTACGCGGTTGTTCATCAACTTCGCAAACTCCATGCTCTGCTGCGCGGCTGTCCTAGCAGACTCGGACTTTATCGCCCCCTCAGCCTTGTACTTCTCGGCAGCCGCTGACGACTGGGCAATCGCCGCTTGCGAGGCAATCTGGTACGCACTGAGGGCCTGCTGGTTCACGGAGACGACAGACGCGATGGCGCTTGCATTGGCCTGCGCTTTTGCCCCCGCCGCCCGGACCCTTGCCTCAAACGCCCTGAGCTCGGCCTCATCTACCGCTGCTGTCGCTTGCAGTTTCGTGGCCTCTGCGGAGACTCCGGCGCGGTAAACATCGAACTCAGCTGTCTTCGCCCGCACCAGCGACTCGAACGCACCGACCTCGGCAGAGTACGCCTGGGCCATCGCAGCTGCACCCCGCACCTTCCCCTCGTAGGCAGCTGTCCCCGCCGTGACTTGCGCCCCGAACGCCCGGACCTCACTTTCGTAGGCCCCGACTGTGGCGGTGAACGCCTGAATCTCGGCTTGCTTCGCCTGCACCGCCCCCAGGTATGCCTTCATCCCGGCCTCGTGCGCCCTGGCTTTTGCATCCACCTGTGCGGCGTAGGCTTGCGTCTCCGCTGTCTCTCCCTGCACTTCCGCTGTGTACGCCTTCACCTCGCTCTCGAAGCTCTGCACTTCGGCGAGGTACGCCTGCACCCCGGCGCTGTGCATGCGGGCGTTGCCGTCGATAAGCGCAGAGTACGCCTGCACCGCCGTAGCGTACGCTTGGTTTTGTGCTTGGTAGATGCGGACCTTGTTCTCCTCGCCATTCCACGCAGCAGAGTACGCCTGCCACTCGGCCACGTTGGCCTGTGTCTTGGCTGTGTACGCCTGCACTTCGGCCTGAAAAGCGTCAATTTTGATCTTTTCGAGGTTGGCCAGTTCGACGATGGCCCTGACATTGGTGGCGTATGTCTCAACAGCTGACTGGTGGGCTTGAATCTGCGCCTGGTAGACACGGACGCGAGACTCATCAACCTGCACCGCAGCCTTGGCCCCCTCGATCTCGGCCTTGTAAACTTCTATCTCAGTCAGTCCGGCCCTTACCAGCGTCTCGAACACGCCCGCTTCCGCCTTGTAAAGCTCCAGCCTAGTCGTGAATGCCCGCACTTCCGCCTCATACGCCTTGATGACGGCGTTGACGATCTCGACAGAGAACTGAACGGCCTGGCCGTTGATGCTGATGAGGTTCTGGTGGTAAGCCAGCGACGCGTCCACGGCCACCTTGTGCAGGCTGGCGATAGTCGTCACGGCAAACTGGAGGTTCTTTTGCTCCATTTCCGCCTGCATGACAGCGATCTCGACCGCCGCTTTGGCGTTGTTGTCCGCCCCGACTTGGCGAGCCTGCTGGACAGCGGACATCAGCGCGCCGTCAGGCAGCGTGAACCCACGTCGCGCCGCCGACAGGAATGCGTCCCCCTGCATGCGCTTCGCCTCAGCATCCACTTTCGCACGGCTGCGCTCATAGATGGCGTTCTCCACTGCCGGGTTCAGCGCCGTCCCCCCCTGCATGTACGTGTCGAGTTTTGCCTGGAGCGATGACAGGCGGGCGTGGTAGCTCGGGTCATTCCGGGCCATCCATGCGTCGAGCTGCCCATTGATAGCACTCACCATCATGGAGCTCGCGCCTGCATACTTTGCTTCGAGTACGCCGTCGAGTGCCGGTGCATCCGGCGTGCTGCCGGGCGAAACCCCGCCGAACACCGGTGTCGTGCGGGTCGGCCGTGTGGGCAGGACGATGTCGCTCAGCGTGGGCGGCGTTATCGTGATGGGTGTAGGCACGGACGGAAGCGCAGGTAGGCTGCCCAGCGTCGGGGCCTGCTTCGTGAATTGCCCGACCCCGGTTGGCCTGGTCGGTTCGACGACATTCGGCAAAGTGGCTGAGTTGGTCGGCTCGGCTGGCATAGCCGGGAACCCAGGCATAGACGTGCCGGGTGCAAACACAGGGGCTGGCCGGGCGTTAAACGACGGGGCTGCGCCGAAGTCTGGCGTCTGCGGAATGGCTACGGTCACCTCCCCTGTCGGCATACTTCCATACTGCGGTGTCGGTGCAGCGCCGAACTCCGGTGCATCGCCCAAGTCAACAGCGGTGAAGCTGTTTGGCTGGGTCGGGGCCGTCCATGTCGGCGCGGCCGGCCAGTCAGGGTTTAAGTCGGCTGGCTCCGGCGCGTGGCTCGGTATGTCAACCGCACCAAAGTCTGGCGCAGCAAGCAGCGTCGGTGCTCCTGGGGGACCAATGAGCGTAATGTCAGCCAGGTATGGAGGGGTATAGCTTGTCGGTATGGTGTACCCCTGCGATACCGTCATTGCTTGGTCAATGACACGTTCCGCCTCCTCAACCATCGCTTCAGCCCGCTCCGCCGCCGCACTAATGAGTGCTCCTACATCTATTGCCATCAGATTCTCCTGGTCATATTTGCCACCTCAAACTCAAGTGAGTCGAGGTTTAGTTCGCCGTCACCTGCCACACCGAAGGCGTAGTAGCGCGCTTTTCGTCCCAGCCCGAATTTCTGCCGGTGGTTACGCTGCAACGCTTGTTTTGTCGTGGTGTACTGGTGCATCTGGTCAGGCAGCTCCCCACACGCCACCGTGAACTCGGCCTCCGGCCCGAGCTCGCCACCGAAGTACACACTGGCGACCGTCTTCTTCGTTGGCGCTTTGAAGTCTGTCGTGCATGTCGTGAATGCCCACTCAATCGGAGCGCCGTTGTTGGTGTCACCCTCCAACAGGTACAGCCCGTCGGATGCGACACCGTAGTAGCTGCCAAGGTAGCGGACGACCTTCGTGAATGGGAAATCTGTGTACCTTGTCAGTTGACCACCCATAACCACATCTTGGCCATCCACCTGTAACGAATTCATGTTCAGCACGTATGCCTCTTGGGTCACCGCAACAACTGCATGCCCGATTGAGGTTAAACGGCCTGCAGGCATGACCGCCACAACCCGCCCGCTCGGCCCGACCACCAATGACGGCATGCGCAGCGCTGCGCCACCACGCTCGTGCTGGGTAGCCGTGGAGCTGAGCACCACCAACGGGAGTGTGGCTGTGGCCCCCCCGACACTACCGGTCACGGCAGACGCGCTCACCATCGGTCTGCCGCTGCCCACTGACAGCACAGCGCCTCCATACCCAATCAGCGACGCGAGCGGCATGCGTGCGTTGGTGTTGGCTGACTCGTGCGCTGTGCCTGTAGCCGTGAGCGCTGGGCGCGGCGCAGTCGCCGCAGCCGATGCCACACGCCGCGAGCCTGATGCAGCCACGGATGCCTTGGGCATGACCGCGTACACACCAGCGGAGGTCGATACCCTGCCGGTTGCTGACACCTCAAACGGCATGGAGACGTAGGTTTGGGCCACGCCCCCAGTGAGGGCAGTCGCGGCGGTCGTGGATGCCGGTGCCCTGGTCGTGGCGTGGCCGATCTCAACGGTCGTTGTGGCTACGCTCAGCGCAAATTTCTTCATCGCCGCTTTGCTGTTCGCGCCACCGAATGCGGTGGCTGCGAACGTCGGTGCAGCCATATTGCCACCGACTGGCGGGGGCACAGAGCCCGCCAGTGATACCACGGGAATGCGCATGGCCGCTCGCGCACCACTGCCCCCGCCCACTGATAGCCTAGCTTGCGGTGCTGTAGCTGAAGTAGAGCCACCCCCGAGCGCAGCAGCGGTAGCCGCTGGGCCAGATGCGTTTACAGTGATTATCCTCGGGAGGTCGCCCGCCATCACGACAGGAAACGGCATCACCAGGTCAGCGGACGCATCGACGACAGAGAGCACGATCCGCCCGTTCTGACCTGCGCCACCGAGCGAGCCGGTCAGTACGCCACCACCGCCGTATGTGCTGGCGTTCAGCGCATCGGTATAAAAAGCGGGTGTCGTGCCGGTGCCGGGTGAGGCTGTCGCCCCGGTCGCTCCGGTGTAGCTGCCTCCGTTACCGCCGAAACCAGCACCGTTGCTGCTGCCACCGCCGCCGCCACCGCCGTAGTAGCCGCCACCGCCGCCACCGCCCGCACAGTCTGGCCCGCCACCGTTGCCGCCCTGGAGTACGGAGCCGTCGGTAGACGTAGCGCCGTTTGAGTTGCTGCCTGCAACACCGCCGACTGAGTCGGTCCCATTCCCGCCGTCGCGCCCGCCCGTGGTGTAGATGGATGGCCCTCCTCCGCCGCCGTGGGCGGTAAGTAGCTCGGTGACTCCACGCAGGATCGCAGATCGGCCTCCACCGCCGCCGCCACCGCCGTAGTAGCCGCTTCCAGCCCCTACACCGCCCCCGCCGTACCCTCCAGCGCTAGTTGTCCCGTCGTTGTCCTGCTGCCCGCCGCCGCCGACGAGTAGCGTCAGCGTCTCGCCGGGGGTAACTGTCAATGAGCCGGACAGGTAGCCACCAGCACGGCCTGGCGACGCGTCAGACCGCTGGAATGTGTGCCGTGTACCTGAAGCGCCGCCAGCGCCCCACATGCGGTGGATCAGTATGCTAGTGACACCAGCGGGCACCACAAACGACTGCGTGCTACCTGTGTAATCAAATATGTAGACTGCCATGCTGTTACCTCAGATTAGTCCGGCATAGCCTTTGTAGACGGTCGGCCCTGTCGGCTCTGGCACTGGGCCCTCGTACTGGTTGGCGGTGATCCGGTTCAGCACGATGCGACTGCCCTCAATCTTCGTGGCAGTCGTCTTTGGTTTCTTGGGCGGTGGGACTGGTATGGAGCACGCAGCACTCGACATAGAGTACAGGCTGACGTCCTCGTACGGGGACATGCCAACGGTCAAGTTCCGGTATTGGAGCAGCCGCCCCATAGTAAACTTGTCCGCAGCCTTCACCGAGCCCGTCGCTGTCTTACCAGGCATGGCGTGGGAGATGGTGAACACCTCCGTCTGTTTTTCCGTGAACGTGGTCACGGGGTCGGGGTCTGTGCCAGTGTTGTAGCCGCCGAGGGCAGTGAAGCGGCCGCTGCTTGGCGTATGGCACACGTCTTTTGCTGGGTAGGTCATGCTCCCGCCCGTTCCGGCTGTGGCCGCGTTGAACTCATCGTTTGACACCTTCCTCATGCCGTTGTCCGTGAACGCCCAGTACTGTCCTGTCGTGCTACCGCTGCGTGTCCAGTCCTCTTTGTGCTGGATCAGGTACATGGACTCACGGTCGAAGTAGTCGAGCACGACAGCTGCGGTTCGCGAGGTGGCTGTTGTCTCTTCCCATGACGAGGTGGTGATGGCCCACCCAAACTGCTCGTACTCAAGGAAAAAGCCGACGTACGGCACAAACAGCTTGTACGCTAACCAGCTCGCTGAACCAGAGTACGTGATCTGTTTCTTTGAGTCTTTGATGCCGCCGACTGGCATGTTGTTGTAGCTCCCGGCGGGTGTGGAGAAAGACCCCGCCATATCTGAGTTAGGCGAGCGGGCGTCTTCTTTCATCCAGTAGCTGCCAGACCCACCGCCCGGACCGCATGGCCCGACGGAGTAGTTGCCGAGCCTCCAAAGATCAAGACACGACGCTGCCCCATCTGTCACGATGGCAGGGGCCATGACATCTTTGCCCTGCGAGACAGTCGTGTACTGCGGCTCGTCACCGTCGAAGAACACGTCTAGTACAACGCCTGTGCATTTCGTGGGCGGGTGTAGGAGCTTCGCCCCCATGACTTCTTTCTGCTTCCACATGAACGGTTGGTAGTCATCTGGGTGCCAGATGAGGAACTGGCTGTCGTTCACGTACGGATCGTACTTCGCCTTCAGGGTGATGTTGGCAGCGGTAGGGCCATCTTCACCCATATAGATGTCGAGACGGAGATGCTCTACCTGGTATGCGTTGCCACTGCCGGGCACCTCGGGGCTGTCGAGTTCTGTCGGGCTGAACAGTACGCACTCAGCGCAGGTGCCGGAGTAGCTGAATGCCCAGCCTCGGTAGTTGCTCAGTGGGGAACCACGGTTTTCGTAGGTCTTGCCACTCAGCTTCTTGACGAGCTTCTGGTCTTTCCGGTAATTGAACACCCAGGACAGACTGATCTGGACTGGGAACGACAGCTTGTTGTAGCCGAGTTCTTCCGGCGTCTCCTTCGGTAGCAAGTCCTTGATGAACTGATCGACGTCTGGGCGGCCGCACCGCGCTTTCATCTTGGCGGTGTACACACCGCCTGTCCCGATCTCGATGATCCAGATCGAGGTGACTACGCCCTTGGCATTCTTGATAGGGATAGCCCCGTGCCCTGGCGGATTGAACACGTTGCCGTACTGTGACGCCAGCGCCATCTGTGCGACGAGGCGCATGTACCCAGTGAACAGCGACGGCCAGCGTGCGGCTGACCCGGTACCGGCAGCGGAGCTGGGTTCTGGAATGCCGAACGTCGGGTAGTTATTTGGGGTGTGCGTCTTCTCTTCACCCTCAGCCCATTCAAGCGCGTGTGGCGTGCCGGTGATGCCCTGAACAGTGTTCGGCCATGTCAGCCCTGCAGCGATCTCTGCCGGTGTGGACGGTGAGATGCGGTGTGTTCCGTTCATCGCACCGCTCTTGTGCTGCTTGAACGTCGGGAACGTAGCCCAATAGATCGTCGTCGGTGTACCGCCAGGGAATTCTGACGGCTCGAAGTTTGCGGTCACCAGGTAGCCGTGCACCGGGACGCATGGGTCCACGATGATGATGCGCTCCTCGTCGTCCATGATCTTCGCGATGACAGTGAGCCCCCTGTACCTATACTGCCTGCTGGTGAGGTCAGCACCGATAGTGCGCAGCTGCCGAATTTTCTCCCTCGCGAAAGAAACTCCTTCAGCTGCGCCGGCGCTAGTGACCAGAAGCCGCTCAGACATGGCGCTTACTGCGCAGGAATGGAGAACGAGAACGTGTCGATTGTCGTGATTGCTCCGACAGCGATAGACAGGTTCGACAGGTTCATGTCTGCACCAGAGCTGCCAATGTTTCCGTCAAGGCGCGGAAGTGTCGTACTTAGCGCGTTGCTGTCGAGCGCGTTGCCCTTCAGGCGGAACCAGCCGGCGGTAGCTGCGGCCAGGCCGGTGAACTGCCACAAATCTGTGGACTTTGTGATAGTGCCGCTCGCCGGTGCAGCCCAAGTCAGGCCGTTGGTTGCTGTGCCGGGGGTGAACGCGCCGCCCGCTAGGGTCACAGTGCCGAGCAGCGTGCCAGTCGCTGCTGCGTCCGCAGTGGCAGGTTGTGTGCCCGAATAGATTTCGATGATGCCGTTGGCGAAGATTTCGCCGAAGCCAGCAGAGCTGAGCATAGTGTTACGCATACCGGTGGAGAGCTTGATTGTCATGATGGTGTTCTCTTAGAGACGTTGGTTAAATGCTGCGCCGCCCGTGGAGAGCGTGGCAACAAACTTGCGCTGGCCATTCCTTTGCATGAGGACGGTATTGGCCAGGCTGCCAGGAGCCACACTCACGTAGCCCTCAGTCGTGTTCTCGAACGGCAGCAGACGGCATACGCCGCGCTTCGTCCAGAGGAGCACCTTGTCGCCCTGCCGTGCCCATGTCACGCCAGGGACCACGCCGTAGGGCGCGAGTTGTTTGAGTTCCTCACCCGTGTAGGCGTAGATCGCCTCACCTGCCGCCACGATCAAGGCACCATCAGTCGGCACAAGAGCGTGGACTTGGCCGGGCACCATGAACATGCCGGAGTTCAGGTTGAACAGGTGAAAGCCCAGCGGCTCCGACACCCATACGACACTCTGGTCTTGGATGGGCAAATACTGCGCGGCGAACATGCGGCCCATCCAGTGCTGAATGACCGTGGCCCCCACAGGTATAGGGTCCAAGAACTTGGTGGTCAGGTCAGTTCCGAGGTCGTCAGGTGATGAGTTCCAGGTGGCCACAGCCCCTACGTTGCCGACGAGCTGAAAAACAGTGCTGTCTGCGGGGGCGATATATAGCAGGGTGGTAAGCCCCGGCACTTGCGGTATCCCTGAGACGACCAACGATCGCCCCTCTGCCAGCGTGATGCTCTGCGCAAGGCTGGAGCCAGTCTCACTGCCGTCTGGCATGAGGTACGTGCAGCATGCCCGGTACATGCCGGGCGGGAGCGACCCCATCCCCGCTGCCAACCCCGGCATGGCCGGCACCGGCCACTCCCATGCTTTGGCCGGGCCAGATGGAGGGATTACGCCCCGGTCTGTGCCGTTATTGAAGTACGTGTGCTTGTTGACCTCAGACCAGTACATGGGTGCCGATGTTGTGACCGTGGCCACAGGTGTCAGTGTCATGTCCGCAGCCACAGAGCTAATTGACCCGCCTGTCACAACAAACATGCGTTGCAGGTCGTCGGAGGCATACGCATCGGTGAACTCACCGGGCTTGGCCATTACGTACCCAGTGCGGCGGGTTATCGCTCCGGCGTCGGAAATGTCGATGTTGTCTGCCTCTGACAGCCACCCAAGACCTAACCGCAGCGGGTCGCTGACGTTGTTGAGCCCTTTGAACTGGGAGACTTTTGGGTATGTGGCCATGTCATTCCACCGCCATCTCTGCCATGCGTGCCATGCGCTCTGTGCGCTTTTTGAAGGCGTTGAAGTACACAACAGACTCCATGTCCTCGCGCACTTGGCCAAGGTAATCCTGGGAAGTCTTTGCTGGTGGCGAATAGGCTTGCGTGCCGTGCTCGGCATCAGCGCGGGCTTTGCCCTCAATGACGCGCACACGCGCATCACCGATGAATTCCTTGCAGGTGTTGAGGTCGAAGCTTTGCGGTGTCATGCGTCACCTCACAGCCACACGGCCCGGTTGTGGTGCGGCACATCGGTTTCGTCGTCGCGCCGGATCGTCGCATCCATGCGCAAGCCGAACATGCGCGTGAACTCTGCCTCACTGCGTGCGGAGCGGGCCGGGTCGATTACTTCGGTGTCTGGAATGCTGAACGCACGGTGCAAAGCCCATGCGACAAGGTGCCGGTGGTGCTTTGCCGCGAATTCAGGCGCGTCCGTGGTCAGCGCCATTGGAGCCAGCGGCAGGCGGTTGACTTCCATCTTCAGCGTGCCATCTGTTTCAGGCAGGCATCCAAGGCGAATATTGGTGTCATGGTGGATGTAGAACACCGGGCGCTCGGTGCGAGTGCGCCATCCGGCCTCTCGTGCGTCCAGGTAGTGTTCTGTCACCTGCCCCAGCACATCGCCATCTGCTTCAGCGTCACCCGTGGCGAAGAACTCGGCTCGGGTGATGTTGATGATGCTGGCGTGGGTTGAATAGGTGCTGGTTCCCGCTGTGATGGCGATGTTGCACACAGCGGAGGTTGACCAGTCTTTGATCAGCAACGACCGCACACATGCCTCGTCCACTGCCTCGTTCAGCCAGTCGGTGACGGCTGCGTCTGAAAATAAGTAAGGGGCGACGGCATCATCGGCTTCGCGCCGGAACTGTGCAATCAGTTGTGCGAGTGTCATGGCAAGCCGAATTGGTCAAACAGCGCGGATGCCTTTTGGCGTATGGCCTCGACGGACAAACGACCGTCAATGTCCTGCTGCCAGTTGGTTTTGATGTAGGTCTTCAGCCCTGCTTTGTCCATTTGCGTGATGGCATCGCGGATGTCCTGGGCTGCGTCTTCTTTGTCGCGCTCGTCATCTTCTGGCGTGCGCTTGGCAGGGGTGAACACAGCATCAGGCTTTGCCGCATCTTCAGCACGCTGGTACACATCTGCATGGCGCAGCATGCGCAGGGCAATGTCTGCTGGGATGTCGTACACCAGTCCCTTCACGAATGTGATACCCGTTCCAAATTGGCCATCACGGTACG
>JACCEC010174628.1_pt1 | contig 10304 bp, 5 predicted proteins | sample 7450121 | NCBI WGS metagenome assembly JACCEC01 (sample SAMN15323455, study PRJNA562643) | freshwater metagenome | isolation source: river surface water | place: USA:Blue River Watershed | collected 2017-08-18 | reverse complement strand
CTAAAAAATCAAAAATTTTATGAAAGATTACAAAGCAGGAATTTTATCCTTTTTGATTGTCCTTTTTTTGATGCCGCTTGGACATACGTTAATGATATTAACAGAAAAAATATTTGAGTCAAATAAATTTTATACAGCGTTTGGCATCGGTTTCTTGGGTTGTTTATTGTTGGTCATGGGGGCAATCAAAAATAAACAAACTGCTTTCGCCTCAATTTTGGGCTTATTGAGTGGGGTACTGATTTGGACGGGTTGGGTAGAATTTTCATTTGTTTGGGTAGCCGAAAAATTGGCGATTCCGCCTCTGATGGAAAATAATGAAGTGGTGACAAAACCTGAATATTTAATCATGGTATCGTCTATGGGCGTTTTAGTTTGTATGTTATTATTTTTTATGTTTTCGCCGAGCAGATGTCAATTTTTTGTTTGGATACAAAAAATACTCGGTTTTCAGCAAAATATAAAAAATAATATTACTACAAAATTAAATGTAACTACTGTTTTTGTAGAAACTATCATTTTATTATGGACATTTTATATTGTGTTATTATTGTTGTATGATGAAAAATTGCTTGGTGATAAGCATTTCATTACACAATTATCGGCTGTATTTTTTCTGTTATGGTCTGTTTATTTGTTTCGTAAATTATTATTTATTAAAAAATTTGATTATGCAGTGAGATATGCCATTCCTACGGTGATTATTTTTTGGAATGTGGTGGAAATAGTGGGACGTTGGAATTTAATACAAGAAATTTGGGTACACCCGTTTGAATATTGGTTATTTAATGGTTTGCTATTTTTGTCTTTATTAGGTTTATTGAGTTACTATATTTTCAAAAACCTAAATTTTAAAAGATATTAGTTGTTTGATTTAGTTGTTTAGTTGTTTATAAGGAAAGGCTCAAATTTCAATAACTGAAATTTGAGCCTTTTTTTTATGTTTTCGACTATTATCGCGCTGCGCCTCTGATTTCTTGATTGACCAAATTGGGTTTTTCCCACATCGAAAAATGCCCTGCATCGGGTATCATAATAAATTGACAATCTCGAATGGCTGCCACGCCTGCTTTGGCTACGGCTTCGGTGGTCAGGTGTGGGTTGAGGGCGCGATTGGGGATAAGCGCGTCACGCGAGCCAAACAAACACGTAACAGGTTTTTTTATTTTGTTAAGTTTTGTAAAAACAGGTTCATCTAACATTCCTGCCACGTTTTGCGCCACTACAAAACAATAATCATCAAAATCGGCTGTATTGCGCATCGCCAAACGGTCGTTTATCATCGGTTCGGCATCTTCGGGCATTTTAAAAAAGTTAACCGCAAAATTTTGTCTAATGCGCGTTTCTGTCGCGTTTTTAATGGTTTGGGCAGTTGTGAAATTTTTTATAGTTGTTTTTTGCATCGAATTAAACGTTTCAAATCCCGCAGGGTCAATCAGAATAATGCGTTCAAATGCTTCGGGATATTCGATTGCCATCGTAAGGGCAATTTGCCCCCCCATCGAATGACCTACTAACACTACTTTTCCGAGTTGTTTTTTACGAATAAAGTCGCGCAATGCTTTCGCATAAAAACTCATGTTAGCAATGTAAGGAGCTTTTGACGATTTGCCATAACCCGGCAAATCTATCGCCACGCAGCGATAAGAACCTGCCAAATCTTCAATATTTTTATCCCATGCTCGCATATAACTACCCAAACCATGAATAAATAACAAAGTAGTTGCGCCCTTTCCCGTATCTCGGTACGAAATATCAATGTTGTCTGCAACGCTCATAGCTGCGGTTTTATATGGATATTTCATAATCTCCGCAATCGTAGCAGCCGTTTGTCCTTTGACAGGTGGCGGCGGTGTATGCGCAGGTTCGCTACTATATGCAAAAGCACTTAAAATGCCAACAGAAACTAATAATGAAAGGGCAATAATGATAGTCGTTTTCATAGTCTAATAATTTTTGAACAGAGCGTTTGTGTTACTCAAATGAAATTTAATTATTTGTGAAATAAGGTTATAGTTTCAAAGTAAATATAAAAAAACCGAACCGTCAAATGTTTTGACGTTTTTTTTAGCTTTTGTAATTTTTTTTAGTGACAATAGCAATTAGATTTCACGTTTTTGTAAGTTATATATGCTTTTCATACTTACTTCGTTTAAACGTTTCAATGAAAATATTATTTTGATAATGCAGAAAAATTTAAATTTAAATTCTTGATTTTTGCTAAATAAATTAAAAAAATTTTGATTGAGCTGTCTTTCATACCTCAAAGTTACTAAAATTTTTGGAAATATTGTAGGCTAAAATTTAATTTTTACGTATAATAAAGCGTGCGTTGGGCAGCATAAAAAGTTTAGATTTTTTTTATTTTTAATGGTGCTAAAAATTGTATAAAAAAACTTTTTACTCATCTTTGTAGCTTTTAAAAAAATGCTAAAAATAGCGTTTATATACAAGCATTATTTTACACAACCAAATTTTATCTATGAAATTTTTTATACTATTTATTCTATTATAAACTAAGTTATTAGGTAAAAAATATTTCTAAACACTATGCCAATAGGTTGTTGTATTCCGCCTTACTCCTACAATAATTTCTTTTAAAAAAATAAAAATTATTAAAAACCTAATAAATTAGTAGATGAGAATCAGAAACTTATATAAGCCTTTTATTATCTTGATTTTGTTAACTAACTTTACTATCCTTAAAGCGCAAATTCGGATAGAAATCACAGAACTACCCGAACTTTTGCTACCTACTGAGGGGGTGTATTTAGCGGCGAGTTTCAATAATTGGGCACCGGGCGAAAGCAAATACCAATTTAAAAAAGATGCTTCGGGCGTTTGGTTTGTCAATTTACCTGATACATTGTCTTTTTTTAAATATAAAATTACGCAAGGCATCTGGACGGTGGTGGAAGGCGGCGAAGGTGGCACTAATCGGCAAGACCGCACCTATAACGCCAAAGAAGAACGCAACCCAAAATTAGTGCAAATTAAAATCGAATCATGGGAAAAACGCTTATCTTATCGCTTCATTATCAAAAGATTGCCTAAAAATACACCGCACGATGCTACTTTTTATATATCAGGAAATTTTAATAATTGGAATCCTCAACATGAAGGCTATAAACTGCAAAAACAAAGTGACGGCACGTACCGCGTAACGGTAATGACTGATTTGAACCGCCTCGAATTTAAATTTACACGCGGCACTTGGAGCGCAGTAGAAGGGCGGGGTAGTGGGAAAGCGCGACCTAATCGCGTTATTAGGCGAACTGATAATTTGTTAAATATTGATGCTATCGAAGTTGAAATTGAAAGTTGGGAAGATTTAATTGGCACATTTAATTTCTTTTCTTTATATGATTTGATGATTTTATTTGCTGTATTTCATGGTTTATTATTGTTTTTTACTATACCAACTATCCAAAACTACAATCGCCAAGCAAATCAGTGGCTAATTGTTTTACTATTATTATCCGCAATATTATTGTTGATTCGCGTGTTGGGTTTTTACCGAGAAATGGTACAAATGTATCCACGTATTTTACTAATACCTGATTTTATTTGGCTTACGTATGCGCCTATTTTCTATTTTTATGTAATTAGATTATTGTTTCAACATGCTGAAACTACTCGAAAATGGCGATTACATATTTTACCTGCGATTTTTCAATTGCTGACTTATTTACCTTTTTTGATTTCTGATGATGAAAGTTTAAAACACCGAATTTTAAATTTAGATGCAAGTTTATACGATATATTTGGCGTTTGGGGACTTATCGGTTTGGGTGTCAATATGTATTATTGGTTTATTATATGGAAACATATTGACCAATATAAAGAGCAAGCAAAAAGTAGTTTTTCTTACGAAGAAAACTTAAATTATCTACGTACTATTATGTTTGTCAAGGCTTTATGTTTAGTTATATGGACTTTGACTTATGTTTTTGCGTTTATTGGGCGTGTTTTTCATATTGATTTTATGACCTCGGTAGTCGAAAAAACAACAGATTTAAATTGGTTAATTTTTTCACTTATCCCTCATTTATTAGGTTATTTTGCTATTCATCAACCCGAAATTTTCAAAGTACCGCAATTAACTTCTATATTTGGCGAAACAAATGAATTGCCAATAGAAGATGAAAAAGTAGCAGATGTAGTAGAACGCAAAACACCCCCCCCCTCAGTAGAAGCCTTAGACCAACTCAAACGAAAATTGGAAAGCCAAATGGAGCGTCAAAAACCTTACACAAACCCCAAGTTGACTATCAACGAATTGGCGACTAAGGTACAAATTCAACCTTACATATTATCAAGAGTTATCAATGAAGGGTATGATAAAAACTTTTTTGACTTTATTAATTTTTATCGCGTTGAGGAATTTAAAAAGCGTGTGCGCGACCCTCGTTTCAAAAATTATACACTTTTAGCCATTGCTTTTGAAGTAGGGTTCAACTCAAAAACGGCGTTTAATCGCGCATTTAAAAAAATTACCAACCAATCTCCAAGCGAATATTTTAATAATGAAGAAGTAAAAGATGAAGATGATTAAATATATGACTTGCTTACATAAAGATAAAATAACGCATAAATCATGCGTTATTTTGTAACTTAACTGTTTATATAATTTACATTATGTTAAATAAACAAACTTAACATAAATATAATTATAAAAATTTAATCATTACTAAAAATTGATAAAATAGATACCCCCCTCAGTAATGATTAAATTTTTAGGAAAACCAATTGAAATATAAAAATTATTCTTTATATTTTTCTATTATTAAATTGTCCATTAAAAATGTTTTTTCACAGCCTGCTGCCCAACAAAGCACGATAACACTATCAAAAGCCTTTTTAGGTGCTTTTACATCTATATATAAAGTCTTGATTTCGTTATCATTCATTAAGCGGTGTGTTCTAATTGCTCTATCTTTTACAATTTTATCACCATTCATAAAACGCACTGTAAATTGTGGCATAAGCCAAAAATTCCATTCTTTTTGTCCACATTCAAAGGTCGCACTTGCTCTAACCCATTTGAAAGAACCATCATTTGAAAGCGGAATTTTGAAACTTGGGCTAAATTGACAGTCTTTATTCATACAAATTTTACCCTTTGTTTGGCTTGCGCACGAGCTACAATTGAGGCTATCTTGGTCAAAATTGTTTTGATAAATAGCAACAATATTTCTTCTTTCACCTAAAAATTCTTCATCAGTATCTAATAATCTAATTGCGTCTGCTGGCACTTGGTCGCGTGTTTTCAAAAAAACTTTCCAAAAATAAGCCCGCGTCATGTTGCCTGCGTCAATCAAACCACCTCCATGTGCTTGATACATTAACCAAAAATTAAAATAAATGAAAAATATAGCCATAGCCATTATCAAATATTTTATCCTTCGCGCTAATATAGTCTGAATAAATGCCGCCATCGGAAACGCCCAAATCGGATAAGATTGAATCATCGCACGTTGCCCCAAACTGCCACCATACCACCAAATATCCCACGCAAAACAAATATACATAAAAAGCAAAGAAAAAATAAATATAGTAGGAAATAAATCGCGTTTATTGCGCCGTAATGAATACAAACCAAATATAGCAAAAAACATGATTGGCGAATATACTAACCAACCTGCCCGAAAACTTACCAATCCATCTTTGATATGAGGCTTAAACCAACTAAAAGTCTGCCCTTGATAGGAGTAAAAAAAGTAATGTCCTGTTACATATTTCCAATATAAAAACTGAATACAACCTAATAAAAGTGTAATAATAATGGCTAAAATGTATTTATATAAGTGTTTTTGAATAAAATAAAAGCGTTGTTGCAAAGTTGTTTTATTATAAACACCCCAGCCCAACGGAATTAAGCAGCTAATAATTTCGGTCGGGCGAGTAAGAGATGCCCAACCTATCAGAACCCCTATGAGCAAAGCCTTTGAAAAAGAGGGAGAACGGTAATATGAAATAGTTGTATATATTAAAATGCTATAAAGTGTAAAAAGCCAATTATGAGTCATCGCGCCTGTGATAGAAGCATATTCTAAATAATTGCTGCCCACTACTATTAAAAAAATACTTATAGCAGTAGTTGTGTCATTAAAATAGCATAATAAATTTTTGCGCAAAAAATATAAGCCAATAAAAGCCACCAACAACGAATTAAGACTAATCGCCACTTGATAAGGGCGCGAAAAACCATCTGCGGCGTAACCCCAATGCGGTGCGAGCCAATGCGCAAGCGCGAAAGCGGGCAAAAAATGCAACGCTTGACCGCACGAATAACCCATAACAAAATTGCCGTTTTCAGTCGGGTTTGCTTGTATGAGGTTCGGAGTAGGCGAATATTTTTTTAAAATACTATCCGAAAATGCCAATTTTTTGAGGTCTTTATAGATAAATGCAGCAGGCAAATACCAATAATAGCCCGAAACGTCCCAACTAATTGTCGCTTCTGTGCCACTTTTTTCCCATTTTGGATAATATAACGAGGCACTACACAAAAATATAAAACAAATAAAAATGCTTATCCAAGATTTCATTGCGTTGATTATCTATTATAAATAGTTGCTATTGTAAAATAATTTTATATAATATTTTTATTTAAAGTGAAGATTTTATTTTTTAAACTCAATACATTCATCACTAAGAATTTACCCCATAAAATATCTTTTTGATTAGTTAAAATTTTTAATATTTCATTGGCTTGCAAACTCCCGATAATGCCTGTTGTAGTTCCTAACACACCATTTTCGGCGCAGTTTAAAAACGTTTTTGGGGCTTCGGGAAAAAGCTGATGATAATATAATTTTTCATATTCTCCCCCCTCAGTAATCCGTTCTCCAAACACCGAAATTTGCCCTTCAAACCCTGAAACGGCTGCCCAAACGTGCCATTTTTTGGCTTGTTCACAGGCTTTACTAATCACATATCTTGCTTCAAAATTATCCGTACAATCGGCAATAATATCGTAGTTATCAATGAGTTGTGAAATATTTTTTTCATCAATATTAAAATTAAAAACTTCAATTTTAATAGTAGGATTGAGTTGATTGAGGCGTTCTTTTGCCACCTCAACTTTGGGTTTTCCGATGTCTGACACACCAAATAATATTTGGCGATGCAAATTACTTGCCCCTACCCTATCAGCGTCCACAATACCTAACTGCCCGACCCCTGCCGCCGTCAGATATTGCAACAGTGGACACCCTAACCCTCCTGCCCCGATAACCAAAACGCGCCCATTTTTGAGTTGCTGTTGCGCTTCGATACCCCAATCAGGAAGCATTATCTGCCGCGAATAATATATTAATTCGTCTTTTGAAAATATCATATTTATGATGATTTAAAAACCAAGCAAAAGTAATAAAATGTTTTCATTCGCAAGGCTTCGACTAATTTTAGGCACGACAAACGCAGTTATAATTTTTCTCTTGCATTTTGATAAGTGGTTATTATTGATAAAAGCTACATTCCAAAAAGATGTTTGTATCTTTGCCATTATTTATATAATCAAAAAGTTTATATTTTTGACTATGCGTATTTTTCAACTTTTCGTATTTTTGTTATTCACTTTTTCGCTTGCTGCTCAAAATCAAATGTCGGTCGGCAATAATATTTCATTAGTAACTTATTACAGTACCGAATGGACTTTTACAGACGCTTTCCGAATGAGTAGCTGGTGGCTGACGCGCAGCGTGGGCGGCAATGAATGGGACTCCAATAAACGCAACGAAATCCCGATGGATAGCAACCGCTACCCTACGCATCTGCCTTTTACGGCGGCGGACGGCACTCAACATTTTGTTCACACGATTATTCCTTGTTTTACGGCGGGGCAATATACGCTTGTCATCAAGGGCAAAGGGCGCATTTATTTCCGCACGCCGAGCGGTACGCAAATTCATTATAATATTACCCTCAATGGTGGCACTACAGTCATTCCTATCAATGTGCCTACGGCGTTTTCGCCTCAAAATTATGGAAATATATATTCATCTTTTTTATTAGAAGTTCAACAAAGTGACGCAAGCGACCCTATCAGAGACATCAAATTAGTGATGCCAAACTTTTACGATGCCACGAATCAACGCGAAACGGAGGTTTTTCACCCACTTTTTAAACAAAGTTTGGCAAAAAATAGCCTTTTGCGATACATGGATTTTGGTATGACAAATGGCTCGCCGATGCAATATTTTTCGGAGCGTACTAAACGAACTTCTGCTACACAATCAGGACCTTATGGCGTTTCGGCTGAATTGATGGCGGAATTAGGCAACGAATTACAAAAAGATATATGGATTTGCATTCCACATCGCGCAAAAGATGATTATGTATCGGGGTTAGCAAATATTTTAAAAAATCAAGTCAATTCAAATTTGAAAATTTACATTGAATATTCCAATGAAACTTGGAATACGATGTTTTCTCAAACAACTTTTGTGCAAGATACAGGGCAGGCATTGGGGCTTTCGGCTGACCGTTGGGAAGCAGGGCAGTTATTTGTGGCGCGGCGTTCAGGCGAAATTTTTAAAATATTTCAAGATGTTTTTGGCGAAAATGGACGTAATCGCCTTGTTTTTGTGATGGGCGCACAAAACGGTTCGGCTTACAATGCCAATATGCGGCTCAATGGTTTGGCAAATCCGATTATCAATCCGAGTGGGGTCCGCGCCGATGCGTTGGCTACTGCGCCGTATATCGGCATGATTTATCCGCCCGAAGCGGTTTGCAACGGTGCGTGTATCCCCTCAGTAGATGCCCTCATTGCGGAGGCGCGAAACCGTTTGACGACTGAAACTACCCCGACTTTACAGGCTTTAAAAACGGTTGCTAACAATAATTTTATCGCTTTGGTCTGTTATGAAGGGGGGCAGCATTTGGTCGGATTATACGAAGCACTCAATTATCAAGCCTTGACAGACAGCCTTGTAAGGGCAAATAAAGACCCACGCATGTATGGCATTTATGAAGATTATTTAACAACTGTTAAAAATAATGGGGTTCAAATGTTCGCTAATTTTGCTTCTTGTGGGGCATGGTCAAAATATGGTTCGTGGGGCTTAAAAGAGTTTCAAACGCAAGCGGATAGCATCGCGCATAAATTTAGAGCCGTCCAAAATTGGATAGATAACAATCCATTTACGACCGATAATTTACCCCCCTCAGTACCCTCGAATTTTAGGGCAAAAAAAATATATGATGCTTCCATTTTATTGAATTGGTCGGCGGCTTCGGATAATGTGGGCGTGACGGCTTACGTCATTTCTTTGAATGGAAAAACGATTGGTTTAACGAGTGATACTACTTTTGAAGTCAAAAATTTATTGCCGAATACGACTTACACATTAAGTATTCAAGCAAAGGATAAAGCAATGAATTACAGCACTTCGGCGCAAATTTCGGCTACCACTTTGCACGCACCCACTAATATTTTGACTACCGATTTTACGGGTACAAATCCTGCTACAAATGCCGTTTGGCTGCCTACGACTACGCTCTCTAATCAAATGACGTATAGCGGTGTTTATCGCGCTTCGGGCATTGTGGCGGCGACCGACCGCGATAACGCTTATTGTTTTTCGATAAGTGCCAATAATTCGGCGGTGCGCTCGACTTTGACCGATGCGCGGCGCGATAGTGAATATGTGAGTTTCCGAATTGCCCCCCTCAGTAACAAGGCGTTTAACCTCAACGATGCCAAAATGAACCTCAAAATTCGCCGTTTGAGTGGCGCGAGTCCGCAAACTTACGCCCTTTACAGCAGTATTAAAGGTTTTGAAACAGGTAAAGAAATTTATATTTATAATAATACGAGTGATTTTAGCACCGACCTCAACGACCTTGTTTTTTACTTTCCTGAAAATGGTTATAAATATATTTCGGATACGATTGAATTTCGGATATATATGTATAATGCACAATATTCAGGGCATCGGACAAGTTTTGAGGGGATTTCGTTGAGTGTTTTTGCGCCTATTTCAGATTTTCCATTGGGCAGTTTGACGGCTTCTAATTTAGCATTTTCAAGCGTTGATTTAGCGTGGTCAGCTATTCCAAATGCTTCTCATTCAATAGATTATAGTTTGTTTAAAAATGGTATAAAATTTCAGAATACCCCCCTCAGTAACACCCATTTTTCAGTAACAAATTTGACCGAAAATTTGCCTTATGTCTTTTTTGTGAGAACTTATGATGCTGATAGCAATATTTTATATCAAACGCAAAAAGCCTATTTAACAACGCCCTCACGTAATCCTTCTTACAATTTGGTCAATTTTGCAGGTTCAGACGTT
>JACCEC013147507.1_pt1 | contig 10305 bp, 9 predicted proteins | sample 7450121 | NCBI WGS metagenome assembly JACCEC01 (sample SAMN15323455, study PRJNA562643) | freshwater metagenome | isolation source: river surface water | place: USA:Blue River Watershed | collected 2017-08-18 | reverse complement strand
GCGGGCCTGGGTTTCCGCGGCCCGTGCGGCATTGGCTTGGGCTTCGGCACGTTCGGCCCATGCAACCGTTTCCGCAAGCTTGGCCTGTAGCACCGCCACTTGCTGCTGTACGGCATCGCGCTCAGTTTTCGTAGCCTCCAACTGTTGTTGCAGCACCTCCTGCCCTGCCAGAGCCGTATCGGCGGCTTCCATGGCTTCCGAGCGCGCCGCTTCCAGCTCCTGCTGCCGCAGCTCCACTGCTGCGCGTTCCAGCTGCATACGCTGTTCGGCTTCCTGTTGAGCCACGACCCACACCTGTGTTGCCAGCTCAGCGGCACGCTGTGCCACAGCCTCGGGTGCCGTCACCGCGGGTGCCTGCTTCACTTGCTGCTGCTTCCAGGTTTTGAGACCCTCGCTAATGGTGGAGAAGCTGCCTGTACCCAACTCAGCACGGATAGCGGCCAGCGTGGGTTTCTTGCCGCGTGCGACGAGCGCATCGGCAGCGGTGTGGATAGCGTCGGTGGTGATGGCCATGTGCGAACTCCTGTAGTTTGTATGTTGTAGTGTATTGTAAATTACAAATACAACACCACACCACACGGAACCCACCTTGCTTCTGACAAACCGCCAGACACGCCCTGTGAAGCCAGTCGGTGCAGGTGTGGTCTCTGTCTCGTTGCCTGGTGCTGTTTGCGCTGCGTTGTGCGTCGTATCGTGCTCCTGCTCGTACGCCTTTTCATACGCCTCGTTGTCTGCTATCTCATGCGCTTGGTCGTTCGCTTACGTATCCGCTTGCTCGCACTCCAAGTCGTCTGCTGGTTCGTGTGCTTAGTCATTCGCCTCCGCATCCGCTTGCTCACATTCCAAGTCGTCTGCCAGTTCGTGCGCTGTGCCGTAGTGCTTCGTGGGCTTTCGCGACGATCGTCGCGAAGCGGGTCCAGGGCGGCAAGCCCTGGTCGGAGCCGCCCCCGCGGCGGATGAAATAGGGCGAAGGTCACAAAGTCCGAGTCATCGGACGACTGACCTGCGCAGCGCCCCAGCGCGGAGAGCACCCGAAGGGACACGCAGGCGTCCAGCCGGAGTGGTTGCCTGGCGCCCACGCCAGGCAGTGCACAGGGGGGAGCCGACAAGGGTGAAATGCGGACGCATTTCAGGCGCCCCAGCGCCGACCCGCAGCTCGGGGGCGTATAGCCCCGGCCCCGACAGCGGTCGGGCAAACGGCTTGCAAGGGTAGTCCCTTGGGACCGCGCGGACTTGTCCGTGCGCCGCAGAAAGACGTTTGCCCGAGCGCAAGCGAGGGGCCGCGGGCGAAACCGACCCTAGTCGGTTAATGGGCGGTAGGGCGTCCAGCCCGTGAAGCCGCCCATGTTCGCCGCAAGACTGGATTCATCCAGGCGCGCAGGGCGATTTATCGCCCGTAGTAGTGCAACGCCGCCAGCGGCGGCGGCGCAGCGCGTCAGCGCGAAGTCTGCACGGCACACCATCGTGGAGGCACTTAAAAGCCGCTTAGAGGCGAAAACGGCATGAAGGTAAGGGGGAGGTAGCCAGACGGCAGTTGCAGGCGGCTTTCATTGTGTTTTTTCGCAACGAGCCGACCTGTCGCACGCAAGCTAAGGGGGAGGTAGCCAGGCAGCAGTCGCAGGCGCCTTTCATTGTGTTTTTTCTTAACGAGCTGACCTGACGCCCGCAAGGTAAGGGGGAGGTAGCCAGCAGCGATACAGCCATTTTGGCCACCGATCGCGCTTTGTTCGATGTTTTTTTGCCTACGTCAGAAAGGGCCACCCCCTGGGGCTTATCTAAACGTCAGAAAGGTACACCAGGCTAAAAATTTCATCACGATTTATCCCAGTCAGAAAGGTTCCGTAGGCTGCGACTCATCTAAACGTCAGAAAGGTAGGGGGACCTAGTTTTGACCTATTGTTTCTACCGGCGGAGCTATCAGCGGCAACAGATTTCTTTCTTTTGGAAGAAACATACCCAATCGACACTATACACAAGTAACTATCAACTTTTTTAGGATTTCTCAAATGAATATGACGAGCAAAGAAGCGCAAACAAAAAAAGAAAAGGGAGAAGAATACCGACTGAAAACAGCAGCTTTACTAGCCGTATTGGGGTACGCTAGTACACGACAAGTAGCTCGGGGAGTGTTCGGAAATTGCAGCATTAGCTCCCGAAAAATGGCTGGTCGAACGCTTCGGTGGCTGAAAAAAAACAAGCTCATCGTCACAAAGCGTGACGGCGAAAGTGTCAACGGCGAGCAACTTTCGGCACTAACCGCTGCGGGTGTGAAGTGGATGGAAGACAACACAAATTGGTTGTTTATCCGTGGAAAAAGTCACGCTCGAGACTGGTTGCGGCACTCGCATAGCCATCGAACTGCGTGCAACAGTGTGTACGTAGCGGTAGGTGAATTTCCATCGCAAGACATCTGGAGTGAGCTGGAAGTTAGAGCGGGTGACGCATCAATTAAAAAATTTGAGTACGTTTTTGACGGGGAAAAGACGGCAAAAATACCCGACCTGATAGCAGGTACAGAGTGGATTGAGGTTGAAAACACATGGCGCAGTGACAAGGATTTGAAGAAAACTATAGCCTTCATGCAGCAGGTTTTTAGAAGCCCAAATCCAGTTATTTCGTGCGTTCATTTTGTGATTACAGCCCCCGTAGCCATGAGCATCGGAAGGCGAATCGAAAAGGCACTTCAGCCAGGAGATGATTTTGCGGTGCCCGTAAAAATCAGGGAGCTCAATGTCAGAATCTTAAAAAATCACCTCAAGGTGTCCGTGCTCGATAAAGAAACACTGGAAATAAAACAAATTCTTTAAATAAAAAGGCCTCCGAAGAGGCCTTTGGTTTTAAATTTAAGCCGATTGTCTGCGGCTTCAGAACCCGTCAAGCGGTCGCAGTCGAGGAGGGATGTGCAATGCTCAGGTGCAGGCCAGCAGCCTTGAGCACAGCCAGCAAGGTCTTGATGGTCGGGTTGCCACGTGGCGACAGTGCCCGGTACAAACTTTCACGCGGTATCCCCGCACGTTCTGCTACTGTGCCCATGCCTTGCGCTTCGGCAATGTGACGCAACGCTGCCAACAGTGCTACTTGTCCGCCTGGCTCTTGTGCTTCTTCCAAGGCAACGGCCAAGTACTCGGTAGCAAAGGCTGGATCGGCCCTCAGCAGTTCCACCACAGCATCATCGTGGGGACGGCTGGCGGCTTGTGTGGTGCTCATATCGGTTTCTTTCGTTGTTGCCAATCTTTCCAGCGGTCAACGGCAGCGTCAATGTCCGCCTGTTGCTTGCGCTTGTCGCCACCGGCCAGTAACAGCACCAATCGCTTGCCAGACATAGCGTAGTACACACGGTAGCCCGGGCCATGGTCAATACGTAGCTCCCAAACGCCATCTCCAACGGGCTTGCAGTCGCCAAAGTTGCCCCCAGCCATGCGTCCAACACGTACCACCACTCTGGCGCGTGCCATCCGGTCTGGCAGTTGCAACAGCCATTCGGCGTAGGGGTCTACGCCGTCGGCAGTCAGGTAGTCTTGAACTTGGTACATGAGTGGTGTGAATTATAAGTTACACCGTCATAGTCGTACGGCACATTGTGCAGTTTGCGCCAAGCTCGTGCCCTTGTCCGTTTTCTAGTCTGCCTATCTGGTTGTCCGAGTGGTAGTCAATCGGGAGGTTGTCGGACTTTTCCGATAGGTGTCCAGCGAAGCTGACCTTTAATATCAACCTATATCAGCGTTTTGCTATATCGCAGGCGGAAGGGCAAGTACTCTATTCAACTGTAAGCGGATCTGCTCGGCTGCTGCCTCTATATCCTTGTCGAAGCGCTTAACGCCTGCATCCAGCTTTTCAATCAACATATCGCGATGCACGTCTTTCTTGGCAAACATGAAAAGAACGTTGATGCCTGGTAGCAGATGTAAAACTACGTTTGTCGCGTGATCGCTCCAATCCCAAGCGATGCTGTTTTCGTTCAGAAGAGCTTGATCATTAAGCCGTTTCTCATATCCGGCGACAACACTTTCCGGACCGAGTTGTATGCCAAATAAATTGTATATCGCCTCAGCATCTGTAAGTGCCTGTGTTAACCACTGGCGGATATCCAATACTAACTGGCGAGAGCTATTCTGTACGATTGAACCTACTTCGCTGAGCACACTTGAGTAAGCTCGGGTCCATCCAGCTTCTTTGTCATAGTGCGTGAGGGCATCGTGCCGAAGCATTGCTGAGCCTTCTTGAGCACGCCGCATAAGCTGCGCGGGAATCTTATCAATTAAGTTTTGCCGAAGATTTGAGTAGATCGCAAGTTTAATACTTTGCTGGCCAAATGCTTCTGTCAATTTTCCACTGCGCAGCTTTTGTGAAATGCTGCTTACTTCAATAATTCCGCTGTTGTGAGGGAAATTGGATGCAAGAATTTCGCGTAGTGACTCTTTTTCGTTATCTGATGCGATATCTGATTTAGTTAAAACGAACAATACTCGGTTTCCCTCGGAAATGAGGGGGGAAATAATTGACTTGAGCTCGAAGTCTTCGATCCGTGCACCTTTAGCACTAACACAGTAGATGACGGTGTGAATCCAATCGCTAATTTTATCTGAAGCATCGCGCTTGCGGGACTCTTTCTGAATCAAATCCTTCCATTTTTCAGCTTTATTCGCTTCCATACCCCAGCTGTCATGGATTACCAGTTGCAGACCGTCCAGCATCACTGGTGGATGGGGATAAATACCCTGACCTGAGTTATCTGACTCGGGTGTTACAGGTCGACCGGCAGCTACATCCGCAATCTTGGCACCCCACAAGTAGTTTAAAAGAGAAGACTTTCCGCAGCCAGACTTTCCGAGAATCAGTATATTAACTTTAAGCATTATTTTCCCCTCGTTGCATGGCCTGCTTTATCATGTTACTCATAATGTCTGTGCTAAAGTAATCTGATAATTTTTTTACCATGCCACCATTCAGTTCGTCAGAGACGATCTGTGCGCAAATTTCCGTAACAGCATAGCCCATCGCGCCAGTAAGGGCTGATGCTACTGCTGCATTCACCATACCTCCCACTAAACTACCGATTCCAGGAATTAGTTTAACCAAATTGCCGGCAATCGTTCGACCAAGTTGGGTCATCAGCATGCTAGTGGTACTACCGGCAACAGCTTGCAGCCCTGATAGATCCCAGATAGATGCTAGTCGAGCCAGCATAGCCATTTGGTTACTTACAAGTAGCGGTGCATCGGAAAACGGAATTGGGCTAGCCGCCATCGTTGCAGCTGCCGCCGAATGTTGCGCTACAATTTTAAGTGATTCGTTTCGCTTTAGATTTATCGCTTGTTTGCTGGCAGATATGAAGGCAACCCGAAGAGAATCGGACAAATTATTATATGCCCACTGAATTATAGGATCAATGCTTAATCCAACATCTGGATTGGTCGAGATCTCAAAAATAGTTATTCCATGGCAATTGTCTCGTACTGTTCCAAGCATCTGTGCACTATCTTCTTCTGATACTTGGTCTGCTTGGGTCATCACCACTGCAATTGGAATTTGCATGGAGGCAACAGCACGGATGGTATCAAGGTCTATGTCTAATACACGGTGATTGGCCTGACTAATGCAGTACCATACTAAGTGCACTCTTTTTGAGAGGTCTGACTCTTGGTTGTTAATGAAATCAATAACGCGAGCCTTAAATCTAGCCTGTTGTGCTTGGCCAGACTCATATCCTTCGCTGTCATAGATTCGGACTAATTGATTTTCGTAGCTATGAATGCCATCGGTGACTGGTTTTCCAGCGCCAACTGCTGCTAGTTCTTGACCAAATACCAGATTAACAAGCGAACTTTTTCCGGCACCTGTCGCTCCCATCACAAGTATGTTTGGTCGTTTTATCTCTCGGCGTACCTTACTAAATTCTTCAGAGAATCGTTCGCCAAAATTGAAGCTTTCGTAATTATTCACTGTAACTCTCTTTGGTGGTCGGTTTCAAATCAGTGGAACGCTCGTTTCAAAGGAAAGAACATGATTAGTTTTCCGCTGCTCGAGCATGCAATCATAGACAGCTAACGGAGTGTTGTAGCCGTGCGTTGTACGAGGCCAGTTGTTGTGTATGTTCAGATCGGTGTTCTTGGGCATGTATTGGTGCAGCTGTCTGTTGGCATTCTCGCAAGTGCAGCTCTGCCAAGGACTGTGCGGATCGTAGAAGTGGATCTTGACGCAGGTAGTAAAGCTCAGTTCATCCTATAGCGAAGTTGCTTCATCTTACCGGACACTTCATTGTTTATTTAGAAGGGGGTGTCCCAGAAAACGGAATTTAAAGCACGTTCAGGCGTGGGATGGCATGGGAGATGGGGTGTGCTGAAGCTTGCCGGTGTCAGAGTGGAGTACTCCCCAACCTGACATAGGCAAAAAGGTCAAAACACGTCCAAATAGGGCTAAAAAGGTTTTTGTTAGACGTTTTCCGCTACCATTCCAACGGTAGCCAAAAACCCTACTTGGACAAATCCACATGAACGCCGACACCATCAAGCCCGAGATGCACCTGGCCTACCGCCGGGTGAGCACAGTTGACCAAACGACGGCACGTCAGCTCGATGGACTGGGTATCCACTTCAACCGCGAGTATGAGGACAAGGCCACAGGCGGCAGTGCTGACCGTCCCGCCCTCAAGCGATTGCTGGACGATGTGGGTCTCCTGGCATCGGTGGCGCATGTGACCATCCACGTCCACAGCATTGACCGCATGGCCCGCAACCTGAGGGACTTGGAACGGCTGGTGCAGGAGTTGACCAGCAAAGGGGCATCGGTCAAGTTCCACAAGGAAGGGTTGCAGTTCTCCAGCCAGGCATCGCCGATGGACACACTGATGTTGCAGATCATGGGCGCCTTCGCCGAGTTCGAGCGATCCATGCTCCGTGAGCGTCAGCGCGAAGGCATCGCCATTGCCAAAACCGTGCCCGGCAAATACAAGGGCCGCATACCTGCACTCAAGCCCAGCCAGGTGCAGGAGCTCAAAGCGTTGGCCCAGACCGGCAGCATCAAGAAGGTGGACTTGGCGAAACGGTTTGGTATCAGCCGTGCCAGCCTCTACAACTACTTGGCGGAAGCTTGAGCGCGATTGATGTCAACTTGCGGGTACGTGCATTTTCCCGCAATACAATCCGCTACAGGCTTCAGTGTGTAGCCCAAAACACAGATGCCCATGCAACAGATCAGAGCGTTGCATGGGCACCAAATTTGTGTATCCCCCCAACCAGCTTCCAAGCAAAAGTTAAAGGAGATGAGGTTTGATCCTCTAAGCCGACCGTACCAGCGTTGACCAATACGACACAGCTAACGCTTTGGATTTTACATCCCTTGCGTTGGTTTTTGTCAAGCCCTGTCGGGTTTAGGGACTACCCAAATCCGTCCGTCTAGGGCCACCAACGCACAATATCGGCGACAGTGCTCATCAACCCCTCGTCAAACTGATGATTCTTGCTGGTGGCACCTTCAGGTGTAACCATCATGTCCAACGCTCACCCAGAGCAAACCGTTAAGCGTGCCGCTACGCTTCAAAACCCGCAACCGGGAGTCCTGTGATGGTCATGGGAGCTACCGTGTTACGCAAGTTGCCTGAGCAGCAGGAAATACTGTTCAACGCCGAGACTGAGGCGGGTCTGTACCACTACAGCGAAGGCACGACTTTCTTCTCGCTGCTGGTGGCCCAGCAGCACGGCAAAGTACAGCGTTCCTTCCGGGCACGCGACATGGTGCAAGTGCTGCGCTTGCTGCCCAAGGACCGGGATTCGTGGATCAGCCAAGCCGAGTTCATTGCGCCCAACCGTCGCGTCGTCAACTTGGCCAGCGTTGGCCTGCTGTTCATCGATGTGGATTGCTACAAAGTCGGTATGTCGCCCGACCAAGCTGAAAACCTGTTGCTGCTCAGGTGTGAGGAGGACGGCTTTCCGTTGCCTTCATTGATTGTCCGGTCGGGCCGTGGCCTTCAAGTCAAGTGGCTGCTCAAGAGCCCCTTGCCAAGGTTTGCACTGCCACGCTGGAACGCTTGCCAGCGTGAACTGGTGAACCGCTTTCTTGACCTTGGTGCCGATCCTGCGGCCAAGGATGCCTCGCGTGTGCTGCGGCTGGTGGACACGGTCAACACCAAAAGCAACAGCGTTGTGACGGTATCGTGGGCCAACCCCACCGGTACGGGCGAGGTGGAAGCCTACGACTTCGAGTACCTGTGCGAGTTCATCCTACCCCTCAGCCGTGACCAACTGGCCGCGTTGCGCGCAGAACGCCAGCAAGCCAAGGAAACCCGTCGCCAGCTCAAAGTCATCGATGGCAACCCCAAGGCCCGTGGCGGATTCAGTGGCCGTGAGTTGGCGTGGAGCCGAATGGAGGACTTGCGAACCCTGTACCGCTTGCGCCAAGGCCACATCCAAGGCTTGTCGATGCCGCTGATGTTTTGGTCGCTCAACTTCCTACTGATGAGCGGCGCGACCAACTCACGCCAGATGTGGTACGAGGCCGCGGCACTGTGCTGGGAATTCAACTTCGGCGAGTTTAGGCGCAAGTCCGAGCTCAGCACGCTGTACCACAGGGCCAAGGAACACGAAGCGGGCAAGACAGTCACCTACAACGGCAAAGTCTACGGCCCGCTGTACCGCATCAGGAACTCGACGCTGATCGACCTGTTCCAGATTACGGACGACGAGCAAAAGAAGCTCAAGACCATCATCGGCGAGTCGGAATACAAGGAACGTGACCGGTTGCGTGACGAGAAGCGTCGTCGTGAGGCTGGTGCAGTAACCCGTGAGCAGTACCTGTCGGCCAGCGAGGACAAGCGCGCCAGTGCCCGCCTGATGCGCGCCAAAGGTATGACGCAGGCTGCCATTGCCGCCGAGCTGGGAGTCCATGTAAACAGCGTCGCCAACTGGCTCAAACAGTAACCCACAAAGTCCCTCCGTATGTATAGGGTGGCGAAGCCGCTCCTTGGCTTTTGGTTTCTTGCATTCCAGTTGTCTCGCGATAGCACAATGTTGGTGGAGCGTCTAGAGCTTACGTTTCGTGACTGCAAACACAATCAAACTCAATTGGAAAACCCGTGCTTACCCTGTGTTGATTTGCGAAGCAAATTGACGCAGGCACCGTAGCGTAGCGAAGGTCAGAGCGATGCGTTACCGGCACGGGTTGATGGCGTTGCTTTTGCTTGCGTGTGTTGACGTTTTTTTAGCAGTAGGGGTTGCGCGAAATTTTTGCCCGCATCGTTTTTTCCGTCTTTGCAGAGCATGGTCAAAACAAGCAGTCGTGTCACCAGCCGCCATCTTGCTGAAGGAGCCAGTGCGTCGAAGCCAGAAACGGAAGCTTGGGGTTGTAAGCCGTAACCGCGGGAGTTTCCGTCATCCCAGTTCGAGTCCCGCCACGAGTACCTCCAGGTCGAGCATCTTGTGGTCGCCGTAGAAAACGGAATTTAAAGTACGTCACCGCACAAGACAGTGCTGCTCAGCAGGGCAACGCTAACGTTCTTGAAGCGCAGCTCTCCACCGTGGGTCTGGGGGCGGTCAGCCAGACAGGCGAGACTGCAACATCATCTAACGGCACCCAAGGCAGCCCTATGGGCGGTGGGCGCGCTATCGGCGCTTACCAAAAAAATATGATGGTAGGGAACATGCTCCCGCCAACCGAGTCGGATGACCTGTCGGCCTGGATAAAGGAAACGCGGGCCATGCAGGAGGAAACAACGGCCCAGGTAAGAAAGAAGCTGGAGGAAAGGGCTGCCCTCCTCCAAACAAATCTGATCTGATAGAGGACAAGGAACTGCTATCCGGGGTCGCTGTAGAAAACGGAATTTAAAGTACGTTGAGCCAACCTGGTCGATCCGATCTGCACCGGCCAAGTCTGACCGGTGAATCACTTCACCACGGCCCAACCCCACCGGGTGAGGGTATGTGATGCCTGGCCCTCACCCACGGTGAGGCAAAGTGGGTGCGGTGGCTTGTGCCGTGTGGCACCACCGGGCAAGAGACACGCGGTGCAACCGGCATCACCATGAAGCAACCACCGGTAGAAACCGACCCTCCTTCTGGCAGTCGGCAGTCTTATTGGGTTTCCAAGGACATTTGCGCACCAGCTAAGCCTTGACCCTGACCGACAGCCCTTGCTTGTGCTGTCTCCATAGCCTCCAGACGACCGCGCAACTCTGCTGCCGCCTCGCGGGCCTGGGTTTCCGCGGCCCGTGCGGCATTGGCTTGGGCTTCGGCACGTTCGGCCCATGCAACCGTTTCCGCAAGCTTGGCCTGTAGCACCGCCACTTGCTGCTGTACGGCATCGCGCTCAGTT
>JACCEC012812654.1_pt1 | contig 10305 bp, 7 predicted proteins | sample 7450121 | NCBI WGS metagenome assembly JACCEC01 (sample SAMN15323455, study PRJNA562643) | freshwater metagenome | isolation source: river surface water | place: USA:Blue River Watershed | collected 2017-08-18 | reverse complement strand
TTGAACAAGTAAATGATGACTTTAATAATTTTATAAATGATATTAAAAAATATGAATTTACAGTTAGTAATAAAAATGAAGTTAATATTTGTAAAATTAAATTAGAAAAAGTTAATTCAAAAAAAGAAATTTCAAATCCTGAATATCAATCATATTTAGAAAAAAAAGAACTTTTAGAAAATATGAAACTTGAAAAATCAGAAGCTCTTGTTAAAGAGTTATCTAATATTCCACAAAAAACAATTATTGAAAATATTATTACAAAAGAAGTTAAAACACAAAATATAAATAAAGGGTTTAAAAATTTAGATACAATGTATTTAAGAAGTAGTGATGAACAAAAATTATTATCTGTTTTATCTAAATTTAAAAGTAACAAAGAATTATTAAAATCATTAGGATTACCTAATAAACTATGTGTTTTACTTGATGGTCTTCCAGGAACAGGAAAATCTTCAACCATTTTAACAATTGCATCATATTTAAAAAAAGATATTTATTATTTATCTTTTGGTGACACAATTGAAACTAATGAAGATTTACAAATGATTTTTGACCATGTTATTAAAAATTGTAATGGTGGTATTATTGTTGCAGAAGATATTGATGCAGTTGGTACATTATTGCATGATAGAAATAATATTAATAATCATGATAGAAATAATATTAACAATCATGATAAAAATAATATTAATAATCATGATAATCATGAAATTGAAACAAAAAAATTATCATTAGCATATATTTTAAATTTGCTTCAGGGTACAATTACACCAGATAATTTAATATTTATTGCAACAACAAATCATATTCAAAAATTAGACCCAGCATTTTATAGACATGGTAGATTTGATGTACAAATTACTTTTAAGTTAGCTGATCATTATCAATTAAATAAAATTTATAATAAATTTTTTAATAAAAATATTCCATCAGAATTACTTAAAAGAATTCCAGAAGATAAATTTACACCAGCACAATTTATTTTTAGAATTAAAGATTATATATCTGAAGAATATACTGATGAAATAATTTTAAGTGATTTTTTAATGACATAATTTAATTTATTTAAAAAATTTTTATAAAAAAAATATTAATTTAAGCTTGAATAAAATAGATAATTTATTTAGTAATATATGTTACGATGCATGTTGCGTTATCACGACTACTACCAAAATTTTTTTGACCAAACATATCATTTCTAGCCATTAATGATTTTGCAACAAGTTGCGCTCCATTTTCTGGTTTGTCAACAATTGCATTTAAACAACTTTTATCCATTACAAATTTACCAATATTCTTGTCAATCCAATTATCCCATACACCATCAGATGCTAAGACAATACATATTGTATCACTCTCAGATTCTTCAGAACTATTAAAAATCTCATCTAAATTGAATGAGTTGATACTAGGAGTTGCAATTACACCATATCTTTTTAAAGATAAATCACCTAATGAACGGCTCATTGCAAGTGCATCATTTTCATCTACATTTGGATTTACAACTATTGTAGCCCATTCTTTGCTAACATTTTTATAATAGATTCCTTTTTCTGATTTAATAAAGTCATCATATTCATCACAATATTCATAAACAGGTGGACATTCGTGTTTAGTGAGTGCATCGGGTTTATCAAATACAACTAACCCTCCGCAATCATGAATTCTTTTAAATTCATCGTATTTTTCAAGCGATTGGTCTGAAGTAATTTCCATTTCACAATAACCTCCAAATGGTAATAAATGTGTAGAACATAGTAATGCTTTGCTATCGCCAACATTTGCTGTATATAATTTATTTTTAATAATTACAACAATGCTACATGTTGTTCCTCCACGAACCTTTGACCATTGTGATGTGTTATATTTTCTTGAATAGATGATACCATCTTCTTCTTTGAATTGAATAGAAGACCGAGATAATACTTCCATCAAAATTTGTTTGCAGTTTTCATTTGCTTCATCAAATAATCTTAATAGAAATTCTTCTGGATTAGCAAGTAATCTATCTTGATTAATAGAAAATTGTTCTATCATGAACTTTTTAGTACCTTCTGCGATATGTTCACCGTATTCAGACCCATGTCCATCAAGAACACAAGTCATAACTGTTTCTATTTCAGGAAACTTTAATGTAAAGTATGCATCCTGATTTTTACGAGAACCTCCAATATCAGTAACTTCTCCAAATTGGAACTTGTATTTTGATTCGGTAGTAATAGCAGCAGCACAAGTGGATTCAGCTATGATAGCACTTGTAGACTCTGTTTCTTGAATAAAACAGCTCATTTTGTTAGTTATTCAGTATTAGTTGTTATTTACTTACTATTAGATTGTATATACGTTTATTGTTTTTATTATAAAATTTTATATATATATAATATTACTAATTATATTTCAATTTTTTTTATAAATAAAAATTGAACATATATATTTATAATTGAAAAAGCATACTTATTTATGGTTAAAATATGCCCTAACGAATATACTAATAATGATTCATCTGAAATGAATCAACATTTTAAAGGATTTCCTTTTGAATTAAGTCCTTTTCAAAAATATGCAATTGAAGGAATTGTAACAGGTAATCATGTGATTACAACAGCTCACACAGGTAGTGGGAAAACATTAAGCGCTGAATTCGCAATTAAGTACTTTTTATCAAAAGGAAAAAAAGTAATTTATACATCACCGATTAAAGCACTATCAAATCAAAAATTTAAAGATTTTCATAAATTATTAAAATCTTCAGATATTGGTATTTTAACAGGTGATATTAAAGTTAATTCTGAAGCAAGTCTATTAGTAATGACAACTGAAATTTTATGTAATACATTATATTACAAAAAGTCAGGTAATATTTCGAATACTAGTGGCTTATTAGATTTTGATATGGATTTTGAAAATGAATTAGCATGTGTAGTATTTGATGAAATTCATTATATTAATGACCCAGAAAGAGGTCGTGTTTGGGAAGAATCAATTATGATGTTACCTAAAAATGTTCAAATAATTGGATTAAGTGCAACAATTGATAATCCTGAAGGATTTTGTCAATGGATTGAAAGTAAGTACACTGATAAAATAGTTTATCTTGCATCAACTAATCATCGTATTGTTCCACTTACACATTATGGATTTATAACAGGAACTGATAATATTCAAAATATGAAACATTTATCAAAAGAAGAAAAAGAACTTGTAAAAAACAGAATAAATAAAACATATGTATTACAAGATGCATCTAATGTATTTAATGATAATAGTTATAAAACAATTTATGAAACAATTAATTTGTTACAAAGTAAACAAATTTATATTAAACCACAATATGTTTTAAATCAAGTGTGTCAATATTTAGTAGATACCGAAAATCTACCTGCATTATGTTTTGTATTATCAAGAAATAAATTAGAAGAATATGCGAATCAAATAACAACAAATTTATTAGAATTTGATTCAAAGGTTCCATATATTGCAAAAAGAGAATGTGAAAAATTACTACGTGATAAATTACCAAATTATGAAGAATATTTAAATTTACCAGAATATGTTAATATGGTAAAATTAATGGAAAAAGGAATTGCAATTCATCATAGTGGTTGTTTACCAGTTTTAAAAGAAATAGTAGAAATATTATATGATAGAGGATTTATTAAACTATTATTTGCTACTGAAACTTTTTCAATCGGTATAAATATGCCAACTAAAACAGTAATATTTACTAATATTAAAAAGTTTGATGGGTCACTTAATAGAAACTTATACAGTCATGAATATACACAAATGGCAGGACGTGCAGGTAGACGTGGTATTGATACTGTAGGTAATGTAATCCATTTAAATAATTTAATTGATATTGAATTATCAAATTATAAAAGTGTATTATCTGGCATTCCTCAAAAATTAACAAGTAAATTTAAAATATCATATAATTTATTATTAAATTTAATTCAAAGTTGTAATATTGTTGATTATATTAAAAAAAGTATGATAACAGAAGATCTTAATAAAAATTTATTTGATGTTAATAATAAACTTGTTTCAGCAAAAGCAGTTGCTAGTGCGACTGCACCTATATTTACAACACCAATTGAATCACTTGATAAATATACTAATTTATATAATTCATTAAATTCAGTAAATGGAAATAAAAGAAAAAAGATGTTATCAGAACTTGATACTATGAAGAAAAGTTTTAAAAATATAACATTGGATTATGATAATAAATTAAAACATGATATCAAGTTAAAAGAAATAGAAGAATTAGAATCTCAATTAAGTAATATTAATAAATACTTTGATATTAGAGTTGATATAATATTATCATTTCTTAAAGAAGAAGGTTTTATTGATGAAAATAATAGTTTAACAACAATTGGTACAACTGCATCTATTATTAAAGAACTAAATTGTTTAGCATTTTCTAAAATAATTCATAATTCAGAACTTGACTCATTAACACCAATTCAAATGGTTGGATTATTTAGTTGTTTCACAGAATTAAAAGTTTTTGATGATTTTAAAATGAGTAATCCAGAATCTGAAGATAAAAAACTTTGTGATATAATCACACTAATTAGTAAACAGTATGAATATTATGAATCACAAGAAAGATTTAATACTGGAACAAAATATAATATGATGTATGATATAATTGATGAAAGTATAAGATGGTGTCAATGTAAAAATTATACTGAATGTTATGAAATAATTGAAGACTTGGCGTATAAAGGAATATTTTTAGGTGAATTTTCAAAAGCAATGTTAAAAGTAAATAATATAGCTAATGAATTAATAAAAGTAGCAAAAAGTATTAATAATGTAGAATTAGAACATAAATTAAGTCAAATTCCTAGTTTAACATTGAAATTTGTTATTTGCAATCAATCACTTTATTTATAATAAATTAATTTATTAATCATTTTATTTATTAATCATTTTATTTGTAATCAATCACTTTATTTATAATAAATTAATTTTTATTTTATAGTTATCAAATAAATATAATTTAACATCATATTTATTATATAGTTCCAAGTCTTTATTATTTATTTTATTAAATACTTTTAATTCAGGGATATACATTGTTTCATCATCAACATAATAAGCTTCATATACTTTATCTAATATAGATGGATTAGTTGTGAATAAATGTAATAATTCACACATTGATTGTAATTTTTTGATATTTTTATTTGTTTCATTAATATAATCAATTTTATTAATCCATTTATTATAAAATTCATCAGCTGATGTTAGATTCATTATTTTAGTCATATTTAAAATATCAACTATTCTTCTAATAGGACTAGTAATATGTGTATATGTATCTAAATTCAAACATTTATGTTCAGTATCATTATAATCAGTTGTATATCTTCCTATAAAATTATTACTAATTAAAAATTCAGGTATTTTATTTTTACTAGAAATAGTTGAACGGAAAATACCAATTTTATTAGTTTGTAAATATTCAGCACATTTATTATTCATAAGTATCATTAATTGAGCAACTAACTCATGACTATCATTAATTGTATACTTTTTTTTAATTAAATTATATAATACATTATAATTATTATAACTTAATAATGAAGGACTTTCATATGCAAAATTATGTTTTAATTTAATTGAAACATTTTTAAAAGATGTTGTAATAATATTACAATAATCATCAACTAAAATATCAATACAAAATGCAAATCTTGTTTCTTTTTCTTTTAAACTACAAATATTTTCTGATAATATATTTGGTAACATTGGTATTTTACCATCAGGTAAATATATAGTTGATATTCTGTCAGTTAATGAATCCCATAAATTTAAATAATCTAATATAATAGGAACATTTGAAATATAAATACTAATTAAATAATTTTCTTCTTTTTTAATAATACTGAAAGCATCGTCAATATCAGTGCATCCTTCTGGGTCAATAGAAAATACTTTATATGTTTGTCTATTTTCTATGTTATATTTTTGTATAATAACAGGGTCATCAAAATTAATAATAGTTTTACTAACTTTTTTATTAAAAGCTGTTAGTGATATATTTAATTTTTTATTATATAATTCATATTTATATAAACTAGATAAATCATCAATTGAACCAATTGTTTCAACTAATTGTCCTACTGGATGTTTACTATCCCAGTTCATAAATTTGAAAACAACATATTTATTTTGAATATTTTTATGAAAACCCATATCAGCTTTTTTAATTTCATATGGAATTAAAAAATGTGGTAATTTATTATCTCTAGGAATAACTTTATATAATGTTTTATCATTATGTTTTCCATATGATTGAAAATTATTTAATACCAATACACCTAAAATATTATTATTTCTAATAGGCGAGTTAATAATATTATATTTTTCATCGATTATGTCGTTGTTAAATAATTTTAATGTAATTGGATTAAAATTTGTATCTAGTTTTTCTAATATTGGTTCTACAGACCAACTTGTGTAATTCATATCATTTATAGTAATTCTATAAGTCATAAAATAAATAAACTAATATTATTTAAATTGATTTCATCAATTTTTTTATTATTTATAAAACTATTCATAACCTCTAATAACATCATATTTTGATAAAGCTCTAGATGGATTATAAGATACCATATCAAAGTCTAATATAATAAACTTGTTATCTGATAATCGATATCCTGTATTATCTAATGATAAATCATTATGAAGATATCCTAATTCATGAATATATTTTCTACTTATTTTAATTGATTCGATAATATTTTTTATATTTTGTTTAAATTCTGGTTTAATTTTTTCACCATCATAAGTTTTAATTGAAATAACTTTTTCAGAAACAATAATAGCTATGTTAAAAATATCTAGATTATATATTTTATATATTCTTTCAAAATTATCATATTTAATATTATCACCAGTTCTTTCTTGAGTAAGAGCATCATATAGTTTTTTTAATTTATTATATTTTTCATATTTTAATATACGAATAACACAATTTTGTAAAATAATAATTAAACCAGTATTTGATTTTGAAAATTCAATATTAAAATCGTTATCATTATATTTTTCTATAATATCTCTAAAATATTCTTTAATTAAAATAAAAAATTCAATAGGTTTATCATCCCAATATCTAAAAAATCCCGATGACATTTTTTTATCAGTATTGCTAAAATCTAAATCAAAACATTCTTTACAAAAATATCCACAATCATCTTCTCTTTGTAAATTTATTAAAAATTTATTTATTGGTATATTTGGATTCTCATATATATTTTTACTAAATAATATTAAACTCATATATTATAATTATATTATAATTATATTATATTTTTATAATAATTTCTTCAATACAATTTTTAATTTTATTTATTTCTTCATCTGTAAAATAGTTAATTTCATCTTTACATCGCATTCCAAAAACTTTACCAGATTGTAATATAAATCTAAATTGACGTGTATTATGATAATCTAAATATTGTTTATTTTGTAATTCTACTTGATACCATTCTGAAGTTAATGGTAAGTTAATACCACCTTCAAAACTAGGGTCTGGTAACATTCCATTTATATTACACATTTTAATTAATTTTTTTACTATTTCATCTCTATATTCTTCATCAAATGATTTAGAAAAATAAATTCTTGTTACTACTGCAGGTGATGGTGAATGTAATTCCATAATTATATAAATTATTAAAATAAATAGTACCTAATTCAATTTTTATTATTTTAATTAAAAAAATCAATAATTAATGCGGGACACATAATAAGTCCTTCTTTTTTACTAAATGTTAATTTATATTTACTATCATCTAATTCTACTTCCATAGAATTATTATCATCTAATATTCCATTAAAATCACAAATATATTTTGTATTAATACTATCTTTAATTAAAACATATTTAATTGTATTATAATCTTTACAGTTTGTTTTAATTGAAAATAATTTAAATGATAAATTTAAATCATCTATGTAAACCATTGAAAAATTATTTGAACTTACAATTTGACCAACATATTTATTATGTGTACGCGATGATGTAAGAAATGGTCCAACATAAAAAGTTTCTTGGAGTTTTTTATTATAACCAGTTAAAAAATAGTATGTATTATATGTATTAGACATACTATTATCACTAATTATTATAATATGATGTAACTTCAATTTTTTATTAGTATATAAAAATTGAAAAAATAAGTTTAATATATATATTATTATATTTTATTAAATATAATAATATAATAATATAATAATATAATAATATAATAATATCACAAACAACAACTACCACTAAATAATAACAACCAGTTACATAATATGAGTACTACTACTACTGCTAAAGCAATATATAGATTTAGAGATTTGGTGAACCGTATGAGTGGAAGAATACGTTTTACTAAAAAACTAATATTACATATAAGTATTCTATGTAAAATGCTAGATTGTAATATCGAAGAGCATCAAGACGTATCAAGACAAATTACAAATCTATTACTAGATGAGAATATATTGTCGTATATTACATACAAGCACCTTGTGAAAATAATCAAAAGTGGGTGCTTTGATTATAATTATATCCAATCTAATTATATTAATTCAAATGAAAATTTGATTAATCTTATTTGCAAGTCATGGTTATCATCACGTAATCAAGAGTGGAAACGATTTCAATATGTATTAAAAGAAAATAGGTCATTCAAGTATCCTTTTTGTGATGTTCGTATCAGAGGTCCTCGCATACCATGCCCATTATCTTGGGAAGATGCAATAGAAGAAGGTGTAACTGAAGGTCATGATACACGATTGCATTGGTTCATACGACAAAATGATGTAAAAGGAGTTATAAATGCACTAGTACAATCAGATGATCCAAACGTGCGAAATTATTACGGATATACTGCATATACATTAGCAAAACGTTTTGGTAATCCTGAAATAATTAAGTGTTTGAATATATTTAGACATGAATCTTTTGCAACACTTGCATGTTTTGATAAACTTCGTTGTTTTCCCGTAGATTATGTGGCATTTTTTGAAGATCTAAATGAGTTTTTACCTGAGATGTAGATAAACTAATTTTTTTATAAATATTTTTTTAATTCTAAATATTTTGTTTTATTAATTAAAAAATTGATGAATAATGATATTATAATATTATTTTATATTTAATATGTCATATTTAGTAATAGATTATAAAAGTAAACATAATTTTTCATATTGTGAAAATAAAGATAACACATGGACCAATTTTCATCGTAGTATTGATAATAATGTTAATAAATTGGCAAATTTTAATCAAAATAGAGATAATGATTATGTTATATTATATGATTTTAGTATAAATAATCAAACAACAGAACCTAATAATAATCAAATAGATGACTATTTAGATAATCAAATTAAAAATAATAAACCAGTAAGTATAGATGAATATCAAGAAATGTTATTAAATAAACTTGATTTTGATAGTGACAATATTGGATATGAAATTAATAATCATCTTCATAAAATTTCTAAGTATGATTCAGAATATTTAATGACGTTATATTATAAAAAATTAAAACCAATAATTGAAAAATATGTTGCTAAATCTACTGAAACAATGTATAAACAATTATTTGCAATTATTAATGATATTGATGAAGTTGATAAATTAATTGACACTGGTTATTTTGAAAGTAAATTTGGTTTGGGATTTTGTAATTTAAAAAAATATATGTATTACAAACCAGAAAATAAATTAGTAGATTTAACTGATATTATTGTAATTTTTCAAAATCATGAAAAAATTAAAATATTACTTGATAAATTAATATTACATAAATTTAAATTTAATACAAAATATTTATGTAATAAGATTGATTTTTCTAATGAAATGTTAAAATATATATTAAATAATATTGAAGAAAAAGATAGAAATATATTATATTTATCTTGTGACGACCCTGTTAAATTTGAAAAAATGATCACTGAATTAAATATGGATCCAAATAATGAATATAATTTAATTGGTGTATTGACCCAAGTGCCGTTATATATTAACGGAACTCAACTAATAATTAATGGAAGTCGTGTATTATATTATAATATAGCATTAAAACATGGTTTTAAATTTCCTAATTTATTATCATTTTTATGTGCATATACATTATTCAAAGAAGATGAACAATTTAATATTGAAGATTTAAATGATAGTGTTTATAAGTATTTAGATACGTCCCTTAAATCGGGCTATAAAAAAGAAATTTTAAATAATTTAAATTGTTATACCGAAACAGAATTTGATAATATAATTGA
>JACCEC010814275.1_pt1 | contig 10307 bp, 10 predicted proteins | sample 7450121 | NCBI WGS metagenome assembly JACCEC01 (sample SAMN15323455, study PRJNA562643) | freshwater metagenome | isolation source: river surface water | place: USA:Blue River Watershed | collected 2017-08-18 | reverse complement strand
GGGGAGGTGGAGGTTGTGGGGGCGGCGGGCGGTGATGCAGGTTCCGCCGCCTGTGCCACGGGCTCGGGGGTCCGGGGCGGCTCCTCGGCGGGGGCCTCCCGGGTCCCGGAGGCCGCGCTCGCCGGACGTGCCGCCCGCGGCGCGGCCGCGACCGGCACGGGGCGGGGCGCAGGGAGTGATGCCTCCTCGGGGACCGGCACCGGCGCCAGCAGCCGCGTGAACATGGCCTCGGGCATGGCCTTCAAGGCCGAGGGCCCCGGCAGGGCCCGCCCCAGCCACGACAGCAGCAGCGCATGCACCAGCAGCACCCCCGCCGCCAGCACGGCCAGGGGCACCGCCAGCCGGCGGGCCGGGCTCAGGCCGCGGGCGACAGCCATGCGCGGGCCAGGGGCTCGTCGCGCAGGCCCAGGCGCCAGGTGGTGGACACGGCCGGCAGCACCAGCTCCAGCCGCAGCAGGCGCCGGTCACGCGCCACCAGGGCGGTGAGCTTGCGCTGCGCGCCGGCGTACAGCAGCAGGTCGTCCAGCTTGCCCAGGCGCCAGCCCTGGCCGCCTACTTCCACGCCGATCCACTCGTCGTTGGGGGCGAAGCCGGCCTGTTCCGCCGCGCCGCCCCGCAGCACGGCCTTGACGACCACGCTGCCGTTGCTGTCCGCGCTGCGCAGGCCCAGGCGCTGCTGCAGCTGCGACGGGTCATGGCTCACGTTGACGCCGCGCGCCAGCAGCAGCGGCTCCAGCGGCAGCTCGCGCGTGCCGTGGATCCAGGCCGCGATTTCCTTGGCGAAGCTGCGGCCGCCCAGCTCCTTGAGCACGGCGGCGAAGTCGGCCTCGGTCATGGGGCCACCCTTGCAGCGCGCCCACAGCGCGCGCATCACGTCGTCCAGCGTGGTGCGGCCCTCGGCCCGCAGCGTGAGGTCGAAGCACAGCGCCACCAGCGCGCCCTTGGTGTAGTAGCTGATGGTGGCGTTGGGCGTGTTCTCGTCCTGCCGGTAGTACTTCACCCAGGCGTCGTAGCTGGCCTGCGCCACCGACTGCACCTCGCGGCCCGGGGCCTGCAGCACCTGGTTGGCGGTCTTCGTCAACAGGCGCAGGTAGGTGGCGTCGTCGATGAGGCCGCAGCGGCGCAGGAACAGGTCGTCGTAGTAGCTGGTGAAGCCCTCGAAGAACCACAGCAGCTGCGTGTAGTTCTCGTGCCCGTAGTCGTAGCGCGTGAACTCCGCCGGCCGCAGCTGCTTGACGTTCCAGGTGTGGAAGTACTCGTGGCTGATCAGGCCCAGCAGGGTGACGTAGCCGTCCGAGGCGCGCGGCTCGCCCAGGCGGGGCAGGTCACGCCGCGAGGCGATGAGCGCCGTGGAGTTGCGGTGCTCCAGGCCGCCGTAGTTGTCGTCGACCCCATTGAGCATGAACACGTACTGCTTGAACGGCGGCTTGCCGCGGCCGTGCCAGAAGCGGATCTCTGCCTCGCAGATCTTCTTCGTGTCCTCCAGCAGCCGCTCGCCGTCGAACGAGGCCGTGGCGCCGGCCACCACGAAGCGGTGCGGCACGCCGCCGGCCTTGAACTCGCCGCTCCAGAAGCTGCCCATCTCCACCGGGCAGTCGACCAGTTCGTCGTAGTGGTCCGCCAGGTAGGTGCCGAAGCCGCGCTTGTTCACCTTGAGCGGCGGCAGCCCGGTGGCAGCCTCCCAGGCCGCGACGGGCGAGACGATCTCCAGGGCGTGCGGCTGCTTCTCCTGCCCCTGCACGCGCAGGCACAGGCTGGTGCCGTTGAAGAAGCCGCGCTGCGCGTCCAGCCAGGCGGTGCGCACGGAGTTGTCGTAGGCGTAGACCTCGTAGGTCACCACCAGCGGGGAGCCGGAGGAACCCTCGGCCTGCCAGCTGCACTTGTCCAGTTGCTTGAGCGGCACGGCCTTGCCGTCCTGCTTCGCGACCAGGCGCTGCAGGTGCTTGGAGAACTCGCGCACCAGGTAGCTGCCGGGAATCCACACGGGCAGCGACAGGCGCTGCGGCGCGGCGGGCTGCGCGATGGTGAGGGTGACGCGCCACAGGTGCGCGTTCAGGTCGGCCGCTTCGACCTGGTAGTGGATGGCGGCGGTGCGGGTCGTGCTCACTTGGCCTCGGCCTGGGCCAGGTGCTTCTCGAGCTCGGCGACGGAGATCGCGCCGGGCACGCGGGAGCCGTTGGCGAAGACCAGCGTGGGCGTGCCGGTGATCTTGTACTTGCGGCCGAACTCGGTGTTGCGCGCCAGGGCGCCGGTGTCGCAGGTGGCCTGCGCGGGCACCTGGTCACGCACCATCCAGTCGGTCCAGGCCTTGCCCTTGTCCTTGGCGCACCAGATGTTGCGCGACTTGGTGACCGAATCAGGGCCCAGGATCGGGTACAGGAACATGTGGATGGTGACGTTGTCCACGTTCTGCAGGTCCCGCTCGAAGCGCTTGCAGTAGCCGCAGTTGGGGTCCTGGAACAGCGCGATCTTGCGCTTGCCGTTGCCGCGCACGATGGTGAAGGCGTCGGCCATGGGCAGGTCGGCGAAGGCGATCGCCAGCAACTTGTCCAGGCGTTCCTCGGTGAGGTTGCGCTTGCCCTTGGTGTCCAGCAGCTGGCCCTGGATCAGGTAATTGCCCTGCGCGTCGGTATAGAAGATGTCGGTGCCCACGCGCACTTCCCACAGGCCGGTCATGGGTGTGCGGCGCACCTCGTCGATGGCGCCGATCTGCGGCAGCCGCTCGGCCAGGTTGCGGCGGATGGCGCCTTCCTGCGCCATCGCGGCGGCCTGCAGGCCGCAGGCGAGGAGGGCGCCGAGCGCCAGGCGGCGCAGGTGCGGGGTGATGGTCATGGTGTGGATCCCTGTGTGTCGATGCCTGCCCTTCGAGGGGCCGTCAGAGCCGGCCGGCCGCCTGCCGGGCCGCCCATTGCTTGAGGGGGCCGCTGCGCTCGAAACCGCGCATGCCCCAGTTGCGCAGCAGGCTCCAGGGGCGCGCGTCCTGCGCGAACAGCTGCTGCAGGCCGTCGGTGGCCAGCTGCATGGTCAGGACCTGGGCCTTGCGGGCCCGCTCGTAGCGGCGCAGCAGGCGCGCGTCGCCCAGGCTGCGCCAGTATTCGCGCTGGTGCAGCACCTGGGCCAGTTCCTTCACGTCGGCCAGGCCGAGGTTCAGGCCTTGGCCGGCCAGGGGGTGCACCGTGTGCGCGGCGTCGCCCGCCAGTACCCAGCCCGGGCCGCTCCAGCGGTCCGCGGTGGCCAGCTGCAGCGGCCAGCGGGCGCGCTCGCTGGCCAGCTCGATGCGGCCCAGCGCGCCCTGGCTGGCGGCGGTCAGGCGCTGGTTGAATTCGTCCGGGGACAGCGCGAGCAGTTCGTTCGCGCGCTCCGGGGGTACGGACCACACCAGCGCCGCCGAGGTTCCGTCCGCGCCGCCCAGGGGCAGCAAGGCGAGGATCTCGCCATCGCGGAACCACTGGCGGGCCACCTGGGCATGGGGCTTCTCGCAGGACAGGCGGGCGGCGATGGCGTGCTGGCCGTAGTAGCGCACGTCGTAACGCACGCCCAGGTCGGCGCGGCTGGCGCTGGCCTTGCCTTCGCAGATGACGGTCAGGGCGGCCGGGCGGGGCTCCTGCAGCAGCTGCACCTGCGGCTGGAAGTGCAGGGCCTGCGTCAGGCGCTCGATCAGGGCCGGCGCGGAGGCGATCCAGGCCAGGGCCTCCATGCCCTGGGCCTCGGCGTGGAACTGCACCTGGCCGCCTTCGTCACCGTGCACGTCCATGCGCATCACGGGCGTGGCCTCGGGGCCGTCCGGCCAGGCGCGCAGGGAGGACAGCAGCTCGCGCGAGGCGGCATTCATCGCATAGGCCCGCACGTCGGCGGGGCCGGCGTCCGGGGACTCGACCAGGCCCACCCGCAGGCGGTCACGCGCCAGCAGCAGGGCCAGGGTGCGGCCCACCACGCCGGCGCCGCGGATACAGACATCAAGGGGCGCAACCATAGGGAACCATTGTAGGAGGCGGGCACAATCGGGCGGTGCAATCCCTCCCATCGGCCCTACCGTCCATCCAGCCATGAGCCCGAACGATTCCTTCCCCGCGCAGGCCGATGTCCAGGCGCGGATCGCGCGCCTGTATGCCTACCCCGTCAAGTCCTGCGCCGGCCTGGCCCTGCAGGAGGCCGTGCTCACCGAGACCGGCCTGGACCTGGACCGTGCCTGGATGGTGGTGGACGAGGACGGGGAATTCGTGTCCCAGCGCGAGCTGCCCCGCATGGCGCTGGTGCAGCCGGCGCTGCGCGGCGACGAGCTGGTGCTGCGCGCGCCGGGCATGCTGGCGCTGCACCTGCGCATCGACACGGTGGAGGCGCCCTGCAAGGCTCGGGTGTGGGACGACGTGGTGCCGGCCTACGACATGGGCGCCGTCGCGGCGCAGTGGTTCTCGGACTTCCTGGGCCGACGGCTGCGGCTGGTGCGCTTCGACCCCGCGCATCGGCGCCTGTCCAGCCTGAAGTGGACCGGCGGGCTGGAGGCCCCCAACCAGTTCAGCGATGGCTACCCGGTGCTGGTGGCCAGCGAAGCCTCCCTGGCCGGCCTGAACGACCGCCTGGCCGCGGCCGGCCATGCGCCGGTGGGCATGGAGCGGTTCCGGCCCAACATCGTGCTGGAAGGCGTGGAGGCCCACGACGAGGACCGCCTGGGGCTGATGCGGATCGAGGCCGATGCGCCGGTGGAGCTGCTGCCGGTCAAGCCCTGCCCGCGCTGCCCGATCCCGGACATCGACCCGGCGACGGCGATGAGCAGCCCGGAGGTGGGCGATGCCTTGCGTGCCTACCGCACGCTGGAGGTGGTGGGGGGCGCGGTGGCCTTCGGCATGAACGCCATCGTGCGCGCGGGCGACGGCGTGGTGCTGAAGGTCGGCCAGCGCGTGGCGGCCGACTTCAGGTTCGACTGACCCGGCAGCCGCCGGGCCGCGGTCCGGCGAGGGTCAGGCGGCGCCGACGGCGTCCTTGACGCACTTCTTGACGTTGCTGGCCTTGGCGGCGCCGGCGAGCTTGCGCTCCGTCGCGGCGGCTTCGCAGCGGGCCGTGGCGTCCTTCTCGCACTTGGTCATGAAGGAGTTCTTGGCGGCGCCCGCCAGCTTCTTCTCGGCGGCCGAGGCCGTGCAGGTGGCCGGGGCGGCCGATGCCGCAGACGCTGCGGAGGCCGCCGGGGCGGCTTGCGCGAAGGCGGTGAGGGACGCTGCGGACAGGAGGAGGGAGAGGGTGAGTTTCTTCATGCCGTACATCGTACTCATCTGCAGTGACGTTTCCAAGGCAGCGGGTGGGGAGTTACCCTGAAGCCGCCTTCGCTTGCTCGCGCCCGCCAGCACGCGCAGGGCCCTCAGTGCCCTCAGTGCCCTCACGGCCTGATGCGCGGCGCGACCCGGCTCTCCAGTGGCGCGGGCGTGTAACCCGGCTCGAAGCGGCAGGCCGAGGCCAGGCGCTTCGCGGCCTCGGCGCAGCGCTGCGCGATGGCCTGCGGCGACGGCCGCTCGCCGCCCTGCGCCCACGCCACCAGCGCGCCCGCCAGCGCCACGTAGCTGGCATCGCTCCAATCGCTGTGGTCCCGGTCGGTGGTGAAGGCCTGTGCCAGCAACGAGGCGCGGCCGGCCTCGCGCATGGTCTGCGCGAAGCGGTGCTGCATCTCGACGAAGGCCGTGGCGTCGTGGATGGCATGGGCGGACAGCACCGGCACCGGGATGCGCCCCTGCGGGTCGGTGTCGGCGGCGAAGGCGGCCACGGCCTGCGGGTCGGCGGCGTAGCGGGCCACCGCGCGATTGAGCGCCGCGTCGTCGTCGGAGCCCGTGTAGGTCGCCCCCTGGTTGCCGAACACCGGCTGCCAGTGGTAACGGCGCGCGATGTCCTGGAAGTGCCAGGTCGCCCAGTACATGTGGTTCTGTACCGAGCCCTCGGGAATGCGCAGCACGGCGGTCAGCGTGCGCAGCCGGCGGGCCTGTTCGGGCGTGCGCTGCGCCGCCGGGTGGCCCAGGCCCAGGCATTCGTCCAGCCGCTGGCGCAGGTCCGGGCCGTTCATGACGCCCCCCTGGGGCAGGCCCATCCACAAGGGGTAATCGGCTTCGCCGGGGCGCGGGTGGTTGCGGCACAGGTACTGGTAGACCACACGCAGGTCCAGCCGGAAGTCATAGGCGCGCGTGCCGCCGGCCAGCACGCCGCTGGTCAGGAGCACGCCATCGTAGGGCAGGTCCTGGGTGAACAGCTCCGCCCCGCGCGCGGCCACGCTGGCGCCCCAGGACTGGCCATGCAGCAGGGTGTGGCGCGGCTCGGCCACGTGCCGCACGAAGATGCGCCGCAGCCGCTCGGTGTCCTGCGCCGCAGCGCCCACGGCCACGCCGCCCTGGCGGTAGCTGGACGCCGCCCAGGCATAGCCGACCCGGGGGAAGACCGACCAGCGTTGCAGGTCCTGCCGCACCTGCTCGGCCCGGGGCTCGCCCAGGTGCGGGCCGCCGTGCGCATGCAGCACCAGCGTGCCGTTCCAGCCGGGGGGCACGGCCATCAGGTAGTGGGCGCCCAGCCAGTCCTGGCCGGCCAGGCAGCGGGTGGCTGGGGGCAGGCCCGGCGGGCAGCCGGTGGGCGAGGGCGCGGGTTCGGCCGAGGCATCGGCCTGGGCGGCATGGGCGGCCTCGGTGGCATGGGCTGAGTGCGTGTCGGGTGTGTGCGGCGCTGCGGCTGCGGCCGCGGGCGTGACGGCGCTCGGCAGCAGGGACAGCCAGGCCAGCAGGTGGGCGGCTCGGGCCGCAGTCAAGGTCAGGCGTCGGTGCATGGACCTGCAGGGACCCGCCCGTTGCGCTCGAGTTCCCCGGGGCCGCGCTGCGCGCGTGGCACGCGCCCCGGAAGGCCTCCACAAACTCACAACTTTCACAGGAGGCTTACATTGAATTGGACAGCCATCCCGCGTGGCGCCTTTCGCAGCGCGGGACTGGACGGGGCGTCTTGCCAGCACGGGGTGCGCGGCCTACGATGAGCTTCATGAAGCGTCCCATCCTTTTCCTGGTCCTCGCTGCGGGGGCAGGCCTGCTGGCCGGTTGTTCGACCGAGGTGGACAAGTGCGTCGATGCCCAGGTCAGCGCCTGGGAGGCCGAGCAGCGGCGGCTCAAGGACGACATCGCCAGCGGCCGCAAGCAGGCGGCCGTGGGCACCAACGAGGTGGCGCGCACCCTCGAGCGCCTGGAGGGCAAGGTCGTCCTGGACACCCGCAGCAAGTCCGAGGTGGCCGCCGATGCGCGCCTGAAATGCCTGCAGGCCGCACCCGCCGCCAAATGAGCGGCTCCATGAGCGGCCCCATGAGCGGGCCATTGAGCCGTCAGAAGACCCGACTTGCGCCGCGCTAGTCGGCGGGCTGCGCAAGGCCGTACCACGCCACGCCGTCCTCGATCCGCACCAGCCGGGCCTCGCCGCGCCCCACCAGGTAATGCAGGTGGGCCAGGCTTTCGCCCGTGGCCAGCGACAGCAGGTGCGGCTCGTTGGTGATGGGGCGGCGGAACAGCGCGCCGAACACATCGACCACGCGCCGGGGTTCGTCCAGACGCGCGCGCAGCTTGGCCAGCCCCTGCGCCACGCTGTCCTCGAGCTGGCCCAGTCGCAGGTGCAGGCCCTGGAAGGGTTCGTTGTGCGCGGGCAGGACCAGCACGTCGTCCGCCACGCGCCGGCGCAGCAGGGCCAGGCTGTCCAGCCAGTCGGCCAGCGGGTCGGCCGCCGGCTCCGTGGGGTAGACGGAGACGTTGGAGGAAATGCGGGGCAGGACCTGGTCGCCCGAGATCAGCAGGCGCAGGCTGCGGCAGTACAGGCTGGCGTGCTCGGGCGAATGGCCCCGGCCGACCACCACCTCCCAGTCATGGTCGCCGATGCGGATGCCCTGGCCATCGGCCAGTCGGCGGAAGCTGTCCGGCAGCCGGTCGATCATCTTGCCGAAGCCGCCGAAACGGGCGCGGTAGGTGGCCAGCGCCTCGTCGCTCCATCCGGCCTGGCGATAGAAGCGCACGCCATCCTCCGGCGCCTGCCGGCCGGTGTCGGCGGCGAGGACGCGGCAGGTCATGTACTCCAGCGGCGTCATCCACAGCGCGCAGCCGAATTCCCGGGTGAACCAGCCCGCCATGCCCACGTGGTCCGGGTGCATGTGCGTGACGAACACGCGGGTGACGGGGCGGCCCTGGAGGGCGCCGGTGGGCGCGAGGAGCGCCTGCCAGGCGGCTTGCGTGGGGGCGCTGTGGACGCCGGTGTCCACGATGGCCCAGCCCTCGCCATCGCGCAAGGCCCAGACGTTGATGTGGGTCAGGGCGAAGGGCAGGGGCATGCGCAGCCACAGGACGCCCGGGGCGACTTCGACCGACTGGCCGGGCGCGGGCGGCTGCCCGAGAGGGTAGGTGAGTTCAGCTTGCATGGTTTCGACTCATCAGTCCAAGCTTACCCGCCCGGCGCAGGGGCGAGGCATCGGCCGTCAATCGCAGTGGACGCAGGCCTCCAGCGCGCGCGCCGTCTGGCGTCTCGACGCCTCGACCAGGTAGTCCAGGAACGCGTGGGTGCGCTGGGGGATGAACTTGCGGCTGGGTAGGGCCGCGTACATCGCCAGCCGCCCGGTGATCCAGGGGGACAGGACGCGGACCAGCTCGCCCCGCGTCAGGTAGGGCGCTGCGATGTCCACGGCCACCGAGGTGATGCCCGCGCCGTCGAGGGCGGCCCGCAGCAGGGTGTCGGTGTGGTTGGCCAGCAGCACGGGCTGGACCTCCACGAGCAGTTCCGACTGCGGCGCCTGGGGACACCACATGCGCCAGGTGCCCGGGCGCGCCTGGGGCATCTTCAGCCGCAGGCATTCGTGGGCCGCCAGCTCCTGCGGTGACTGCGGCGTGCCCTTGCGCGCCAGGTAGGCCGGCGAGGCGACGAGGAAGGCCTCGGACTCGATCACCTTGCGCGCGACGATGCTGCCATCGAACCGGTCGTCCGTGCCCAGGAGGGTGATGTCGTAGTCCTCGATGGGCGGCTCGCCCGTGGTTTCCACGTCGATGTCCAGCCGGATGCGCGGATGCCGCCGGCGGAACTCCGCCAGCAGCGGGGCGACCACGTGGCTGGCCAGCACCGGCGGCGCATGCAGCCGCAGCAGGCCCGCCAGCGCCGTGGTGTGCGAGCGGGTCATCTCGTGGGCCTCGTCGATGTCCTGCAGGATGGGGCGCACCCGGTTGAGGTAGGCCTGGCCCGCCTCGGTCAGCGCCAGGCGCCGGGTGGAGCGCTGCAGCAGGCGCGTCCCCAGGTGCTCCTCCAGGTCGGCGACCAGCCGCGTCACCACGGGGGGCGACATGTCCAGCACCCGCGCGGCCGCGGCGAAGCCGCCTTCGTCGACGACCCGCTCGAACACCCGCATCGACAGCAAACGGTCCATGGCGACCTCCTGGGAAGCGAAGGCGGCTTGCCTTCGGATTATTTCTAAATCAGAAACATCAGTGTTCTGAATATGCTGTTTTTCTTCTTATTGTGGAATTTTACAGTTCATTCCATCGATGCAGCGTTTCTCCCCGGAGGCTGTTCGACGCGGTGTCCCTCCCGGCCGCCGCCCTTGAAACCACCGTCTGAACCCCGAAAGGAACCCCACCATGAACCGCCTGTCCCTCTACGCCGTCACCCTCGCCGCCGCCTTCGCCGCCGGCCACGCCGCGGCCGCCGATGCGTCGGCCCCCAAGACCCGCGAGCAGGTCAAGGCCGAACTGGCCGAGGCCGTGCGCACCGGCAACATCGTCGCGGGCGGCGACACCGGCCTGAAGGCCAACGAGCTGGCCCCGCACCGCTACCCCGTCCAGGCCACCGGCCCGGGCAAGACCCGCGACGAGGTGAAGGCCGAACTGCGCGAGGCCATCCGCCGCGGCCAGATGCCCGTCTACCAGGGCGCCTGAAGCGCCTGGCCCTGAGGGGGGGGCGAGGGCTCGCCGGTCGGTCCGGTCAGTACAATCGGAGCCCTCTCCCCTCCAGGCCCCCGAGGACCCGGCCCTGTGCGTTCGCGCCAGGCGCCGTGGACTCGCGGCCTGTGCGCCACGGGCGCGGATCGGGCGCTTCCACCACGCCGGTGGCAGGCCCGGTCGTGCACCGGGGGGATTCCAAAGGAAATTCCATGTCCCTCAAATGCGGCATCGTCGGCCTGCCCAACGTCGGCAAGTCGACCCTCTTCAACGCCCTGACCAAGGCCGGCATCGCCGCCGAGAACTATCCCTTCTGCACCATCGAGCCCAACACCGGTGTGGTGGAAGTGCCCGATCCGCGCCTGGCCCAGCTGGCCGAGATCGTGCAGCCCG
>JACCEC011092741.1_pt1 | contig 10308 bp, 8 predicted proteins | sample 7450121 | NCBI WGS metagenome assembly JACCEC01 (sample SAMN15323455, study PRJNA562643) | freshwater metagenome | isolation source: river surface water | place: USA:Blue River Watershed | collected 2017-08-18 | reverse complement strand
AGAAGAAGATTCCACGAACATTTTCCTCTACTGGCCATTATCGATCGAGATCCCCTGTATGAGAATATGATTCATGTTGCTTTTTCCGTTTCACCTTTTTATATAAATTTTGACTCTGTCAAAATTTTTCCAGACCGAAGAAAAGTAAATTGTAAAAAATATTTTCATCATCTAAAGTTTTCATTCTGGAAATCTTATAATTTATTTCTTTTTAGAAGAAGATTCCACGAACATTTTCCTCTACTGGCCATTATCGATCGAGATCCCCTGTATGAGAATATGATTCATGTTGCTTTTTCGGTTTCACCTTCTTACATAAATTTTGACTCTGTCAAAATTTTTCCAGATGAAAGAAAAGTAAATTGTAAAAAATATTTTCATCATCTAAAGTTTTATCATTCTGGAAACGTTTGATCGATAAAAAAAAATCATACCGAAAAAAAATGTCCCCTAAAAGCAACAAAAAATTCATCCAAAAAATGATTCTCAAAACATTATCCTCTACAAGCAAAATCGCAGCATCCAACATACATAATTTTTTTGATTACGATGACAACGATAATGATATTGACGATGACAACAATTATATCGATAATCTCAAAATCCCCAAATACCACGCTTTTTTCATTTCCGATGTTGATGAAGCCACTTGCACGGTTGAAGACATCAAAAATGATATCGGCAGATTCAATCTCGGTGACGTTGCCCGCATCGATATCATGGATCCTACCGATTTCAACCGTGCCGGTTGCAGATCCGTTGTCATCCATTTTAGCGAATGGTTTTCCAGCCCCCTATTAAACGAAATCACCGACACCATCGAACAAAAAGGCTTTTACAAATTACGTCTCACCCCCTCCGAATACTGGTCCCTGTCCGAAAACTCAAACCCCCTTTCCGTCGACACCCAATTCTTCTCCAACATCAAAAAATCAATCCATTTCCTCCATTGTTCCAACATCAATATCCGCAACGATTTCCTCCACCTCGAACGCGACCTCATTGAATCCAAAAAACAATTTAACGAATTAAAATCACAAATCCATCAACAAGCCGATATCATCAGTTCCCTACAAGCCGACCTGATCCTCCTCAAAGACTCCAACACCAAATTAGCCAATGAAAACAAAAAATTCCTACAAAACTCAATTGACAAATCGACAAAACAACACAAAACCGACCACTTAAGCCTCGTCAAAGACATCCATGAAATACATTCATCCCTACAGGCCTTACACGATAGAATCAACCTCGTCGAATCCTTCAATCAAAAAAGAATCAAAGAAGAAACTGACGCAAAAAACAAAAAAGAAGAAAAAGACCAAGACCAATACCAAGACCAAGACCAATATTACATTTCCTCTTTATGCCATTCTTTAATGACCAAACCCTATACCCCCACTTCACCCCTATTAACCCCCTTACCACAACAACAAAAATACCATCAATCCGAAAACATCTATATTCCCGTCATTTATTAATAATTCATTCATACATATTATTATATATTTTTTTTAATATTATTATAATTTATAAATTATAAAATATAATATTATATATATCATTATTTTTCCCCAAATTTTTTTCAAGAAAAAAAAAATAAACAAAAATTTAAAAAGAAAGAAAAAAAAATGCCAATTACACTTTTAATTCAAAATGCAGGCGGTCTCGGTGGCGGATATGAAGGTATCGCTCCAACCCCAGTCCACCTATCTCATCATGACTCTCAACACGCCACCAGCCGATCCATTTTAAGACGCGGTTGGAACGGTCTTTACACTTCCGGCAATGTCCCTGGAAACGTCAAACCAAAACAAACCCCATTCCGTATCGCCAATAACGCCGGCGATTACCTTTCCCGCACCAATTACGTCTGTGGTGGTTCAAATCAAGTCAATGCATCTAAACCAGGATGGAAAAGCATCATCGGTAATATCATGAGCAATTGCGATGGCACCAATATCGCCGCATCCGTTACTAATAACAAATGGGTCTATGATTCCTCTGATTACACAAATTATCGCCGTCTTAAAGCCATCGTCAATAACTATAACGACTCCACTTCCGGTGGTGATGATCATAACGGCTCAGCCTCCGCCCTAATGCGAGTACGCAGACGCTAAATACTTCCTCTGTAACCACGCAAAACATAACATAGGAACACAGACCATATTTAACGCCATAAAACTACAAAAAGATACACATTCCTTCTGAATATCTACATCTTGATTTTCTATATCCCTGTCTCTATCCCTGTCCCTGTCCTCTTTTTCATTATATTTCCAAAAAATCATGTTCTGTTCTGTTTGATTTTTAAATAATTTCTTATTTCGTTCCTTATTTCGTCGTTCCTTATTCGTTCGTTATTTCGATCGTTAAATTGCCTGTAGGAAACAATATTTAGAAATCAAACTTATCTTTATATTATGGTCATTTCGACCTTGTTATTTTCAATATCTTCCTTTTCATATTTATCGGGATCAACATCATTAAATTGAACACGTTGAACCATATACGCCGAATAAAACACATTCTTCTCCGTCTGAATCGTCCCATAAATCTCAAGTATTTTAGTCAACATAAATAAAACGTTCGTCACAAACGTCGTCGTCGTTTGGTTGTCTAAATAATAATCGTAAATCACCAATCCACTCAACGTCGTATTCGCCAAAAAAAGCATCATCGCGATCATCCCCATCTTCTGATAATACCAATCAATCCCCAATATTTGATTACGCCTCGTCACATTCAAATGTTCCATCGCCTTCCCCACCGATTCATTATCCGTCGGCAACAATTTATTCACTTCTAAATATGTAATCAATCTATTTTCACGTTTAATTTCCACCCCATAAAGCAACACCAACCAACACATCGTCACAAAATTGAGCGTCAAACCCGCGTAATATTTATTGCTTGTAGGGATCATATTTTCACTATATGAACACACCGAGTCCCCACATTTTTGTGGGACGAAAAGAATCAAAAGCGATGACACCAATACCCTGTAAAACTCAAACATCACTGTTATCGCCACATTCTTTTTTTGCTGGAAATCTTGATCTTGACAACACTTAGTCAAACAATTTCCCTCTACAGGCTTATCTTCCATCTCTGTCTTTGTCTCCATCTTCGTCTCCGTCTCCATTTCCATTTCCATTTCCGTCTTTATTTCCTCCATTTTCTTCTAATTTTAATTATCGATTTTTAAAAAAAAATATAATAAAATATGTATATATTATTTACTTATATATATAATCAACATATAATCTTTTTTTAAAAAAAAAACAAAATAATGACCGCTGCAAAAACAAAAATATGGCTTCATATCATCGCAATGACATTCGTCGTCATTGGTTCACTCAATTGGCTCCTATTTGCATTTGGAATAAACGCCGTCCTCAGTCTAAATCGCGGATTCACCGCCGTTTTTAAACGTAATTTATGGGTCGATAAAATCATTTATGTCCTCGTAGGCATAAGCGCCATTTATTTAGCATCACAACGAGATACTTGGCTCCCCTTTTTAGGCGACACCGCCTTCCCAGCATCACTCATCGCCACCAAAACCAACACCGGTGCACAACACATTGATATCCAAACTGGAATTCCCCACGCAAAAGTCGCATATTGGGCAGCACACCCACCACAAGGAACCGATACCGGTAAAACGCCTGTAGAGGATGCCTATGGTGATTATGGCAACAGTGGTGTTGTCCTCGCCGATGGCACTGGACGCGCCGTACTCACATTTGATCGCGGATCCAGTTATGTTGTCCCTACAGGCAACCTCATTCAATCCCATGTCCATTACCGTGTCATTCACCCTACTGGCGGACTCATCTCCCCCGTACAAACTGCTTATATTTCCCCTGCGTAGACAAAAAAAATAACCCTTAGAACGAAAAAAATAAAAGGATGAAAAAAAATTATCTATCCTTTTATTTATCTATTTGTCAAATTTTAGTCGTCCTTTTTTCCAGATTCCAAAGAAAAAAATTCTTTTTATAAAAAAAAATATAAAAAACCCAACAAACAAAAAAAAATCATGATTGAAGAAGAAGAATTAAATAATACACCCAAAAATGAACATGACCATGTAAAGAATGACCCTGTAAAGAATGACCCTGTAAAGAATGACCCTGTAAAGAATGACCCTGTAAAGAATGACTCTGTAAAGAATGACCCTGTAAAGAATGACCATGTAAAGCATGACTTAGTAAATTCGGACACTGTAAAGAAACAGGATCATGTGAAACAGGACCCATTATTAACTCCCAACGACAAACGATATGTCATGTTCCCTATAAGTGAACCGCGCATTTGGGATTTATATAAAAAACAAATGGATTCTTTTTGGAGAGCTGAGGAATTGGATTTATCCAAAGATTTGGTTGATTGGAAAACGAAATTAAACGACGACGAAAAACATTTTGTATCAATGGTTCTCGCCTTTTTCGCCGCGTCCGATGGTATTGTGTTGGAAAATTTGGCCTGTAGATTCATGATGGACGTTCAACTCCCCGAAGCAAGGGCTTTTTACGGGTTCCAAATCGCGATGGAATCCATCCATTCGGAAAGTTACAGTTTACTCATCGACACCTATATCCAAGACAAAGAACAAAAAATGAAATTATTCCACGGCATCGAAAATTACCCATGTATCAAAAAAAAGGCCGATTGGGCCAAAAAATGGATCGGCGATCACCGCAGTTCATTCGCCACCCGTCTTGTCGCCTTCGCAGTCGTCGAAGGCATTTTCTTTTCCGGATCTTTTTGCGCCATTTATTGGCTCAAAAAACGCGGCCTCATGCCCGGCCTCACTTTCAGTAATGAACTCATTAGTCGCGATGAAGCCCTCCACTGCGAATTCGCTGTATTATTACACTCCCTACTTGCCAAAAAATGCAATAAACAAAAAGTATATGAAATCATCCGCGAAGCAGTCGAAATCGAAAAAAGTTTCATCTGTGACGCCCTTCCATGTCGGCTTATAGGGATGAATTCAATGCTCATGAGCCAATATATCGAATTCGTCGCCGACCGCCTCATTTTACAACTCGGTTTTGACTCCATTTTCAAAACAAGCAATCCATTCGAATTCATGGAACTCATCTCAGTTGAACGCAAAGTCAATTTCTTCGAATCACGCCTCGGCGAATACGCCCTCGCCAATAAATCCAAATCCGATGACCTCTTCGATATTGTCGATGACGGCTTCTAAAATATTTTTTTCCATATATATATTGTTGTTGTTATAAGATAGTTGTATAGTTATAGTATAGTATATATTTATTTTTTTTTAACACTTGTTTGTGTAAAGTTTTAAAAATAAATCAGAGAGAGAGAGAGAAAGAAAGTAATCTAAATGATAAACGTGGCAAAACAAAAATCCCCGGCGAATGCCGAATTTAAAGCGTACAAATAAGGCAAATAAAAATACCCCTTCATACCCCATCCCGTCCCCCAACTATTCGCACAAACAAAACACTTCATCACGTCGTCGTACCCCACCATCACAACACAATGTCCCCCTACAAGCTTATCCGTCTTCAGGTTTGGAATGGGGATCATGCCTGTAGAGGCAACTTTAGATGTCATAAATGACGTGTATATTTGGATCCCGAAAATGACAGGTTTGCCCTGTATCAAACAAGATTTCAACGACGTCACATTTTGCGGAACAAATGTATAAACAAACGACGAGAAAAGACGCGACGAATTAAAAATATCCAGTGTCGAAAACGTGGAAAATTTCGCGGTGTTATAAGGCCACTTGGTTTCCGATGCAAACCCCCATGATTTTATCGCCTTACAGGCAGAACGTATATAAGTACCACAATCGTCGGATAATTTGGCATTATCCAATATGCGACATATTTCATATAAATGAAGACGCGAGATATTAATCGATTTATTGGTTTCACACGAAATCGCGTATGCAAACGCATTCGCAACACAATCCCCCAAATCACCCTGATCCAATATATCCGCTAAATTCGGCAATAAATATTTATCTGTTGTTTGCGTTGGTTGCGTTGGTTGCGTTTGTGCCGTTAATGCCACCATACTTTGTTTTAATTGTTCACTATTTGATAATGATAATGATAAAACAGTGTCGGATGATGAATACATGTAATCACGCGTATCTTTTGGTTGGAATTTATAAGAAAATGATTTACGTGAGGTCGTATTAAATGGCTGACAATACGCAACTGTACCTCTGGTTGTTATATGTGGTATATTCATTTGTTTGTTTTTTTTTGTTTGATCGATTTAATATGATTTTTTTTTATTATAATATATAATATATATTGATATATTAGAATTTTTTTCTTTTTCTTTTTTCTTATTTTTTTTGGTATAATGATGAAAAGTAAAACAATGAAAAGTAAACCGAATAAACGAGGGATGAAAAAGAAGACGCAGAAAAGACGTGGAGGTGAAGTTGTCAATTGTGTTGTGCCTGTAGAGGAACAGATTGTGTCATTGGATGGATTGAAACAATATATTGAATGTGTTAGGGGGACGCATAAAATGGGTTTGGATGAAGTGGTGAAATACGTTGTAAATCATTTGTCGTCGACATCGCCGATAAAAAGTAAATGGACGGATTTGTTGGTGAGAAATCGGGTGATACTTGACAAATGGTTTCATATCCTACTGGGGAAAGTTGCAAGGGATATGGCGAAAAAGGTGGCGAAAAAATATCCTGAATTGGTGGATACGGAAGAAGAACAACCGCAACAACCATCGACAGTTGAAGGGATCCCTACTTATGTGGTTGAAGGAGTACCGACGATTTCAATGATAGAAGGTGGTGGTAATGAGGATGAGGATGAGGATGATGATGATGAGGATGATGGTAAAAAGAAGGAAATGGAAATGGATGAAAAATTATTATGGTATGATGTGTTTCAATTATTGGTGACGTTTGATAATGGGATATTATTGAATAATTTGTTGGAAATATTGGTGAATTCGTTGACGATGGTGGATCATAATTTGGGTTTTTTCAGGAAACGTCAAGATCGGTTTTTGTTGGATTTGTTGGTATTGATAAGGTATCAAATGGCAAAAAAAGTGAAATTATCGCAAGTAGGGGGAAAAGATACGGAGGATTTGTTTAAGATCATATTGACGTATCAATCGATAATATTTAGTGCGGAATTGAAAAAGCATTTATTAAGGGCGAATAGGAAGACGAAAAAGATATTGGATTTATTGCATACGATTACATGTGTATTGCAAACATTGCATGACCGGAAAATATTGGAATCGCCGAAAACGCAAGAGAAATTGAAGCAAATGTTGTTGAAAGGAAATGTGTTTGATGTGATAACGCATTTTGTGTATGAATTGACGTTGCAATGTGGGATGACGGGTATTAGCGATACATTTTCCAATTTATTCCATAGATAGGGAGGGTTCGTTTCAATATTTTTTTTTATATTTGGATAATATATCAAAAAAAAAAATATAGAAAAAAAAAACATAGGTTGTTTTTTTAATGTTGAGTATTTATAATTTATATTTTTTTTGTTATATATTATGAAAAAAAGACAAACGAAAAAGTTACATGTACGGAAAATAAAACGTCATTCGCATTGTCATAGACATCGTTGTAGACAAAAAGGTGGTATATCTGAAGAAGCCCAAAAAATATGTCAGAAAATAAAGAATAATGAAAATAGGAATGATAATGGATCCGGTAACGGTGACGGAACTGGATCTGGATCTGGAAATAATATTATTACAATTGCTGAAAATACGGTTAGCAATCTGGGCGAAGCAATTGGTCTTATTGTATCACCAATTGAGCAATCTTCGGAAGAACAAAAGATTAAAAAATTAGAATTAGAAAATGAAACTTTAAAACAGCAATTAAATAAAAAAACTGAAGTAAATCAGAATACTAATGAAAATCAGAATATTAATGAAAATCAGAATACTAATGAAATTCAGAATACTAATGAAAATCAGAATACTAATGAAAAATCTGAAGAAAATGCAGTTTTAAAATCTCAATATAAAAATATAAATGTATTAAATGAAATAAAATTAAATGAAAATAATAAATTAAATGAAATAAAATTAAATGAAATAACAAAAAAATTGGATGATTGTAAAACATCACAATCATATTATATATCTAGGCGTAGAGAGGGTGAAAATTTGTATAAATCATTAATATCATTACAAAATGATATTGAAGAAAAAATTAAAAAACATGAATCAGCAAAGTATAAAAGTGATGACGAAAAAAGCATAATGGAAAACGTAATTAAGGAGGCTAAAGATGAGATTTTTAATTTTAAGTATAATACCGAAAAAATAAAATATGATAATGAAAAAATAAATAGCATAAAAAACAATAATTTTGATGCTGATGCAAAGAAGTTTATGCAACAAATTATTCCATTATTTGATAACATAAGTGATCATTCAAAACGTAATATGTATGAATATATTAAAATGAATCAAACAAAAAATGAAAAGATTCAAATAGAACTTGTAAATTTCAAAAACATTGATAATGAAGATAAGAAACATTATAATAAATTCATTCAGTATTTATTATATAAAAATGGATTGCAATATATTTATATTGATAAAATTGTTTCTTTTTCAAGTGCAAAATTTTTGGATTCAATCAAAAATACCGTTAACACAAATACCTCAACTAATAATGAAAATTATATTGAAAGCATCGCATTATTTTTAGATCCATCAACTCCATGTATAAATCTAAAAACTATAGAATTTCAAAAAACTGGGCAAATGAATGACTGGACTGATGAAGAAAAAATAAAATATTTTTTGGAAAATGTAAATGAAAATTTTAAATTAAAAGAAGATATTAAATTTCAATCATTATTTGACACAATGAATTGTAATGACATTCGATTATATAAAATATTACCAATTGAAGTTGTTGCATTATACAATAATATAAAAAACATAAACCTAAATGAATCTTCTAAAGCATATTACGATTATAATACATACAAAAATAAAGTAAATGAAAAATTTTTTGATGTTGTAAAATATTTAAACAACAAATTAGATATTGATAATTTAAAGAAGATTACAGTTAATTCAATAATTTATCAAATAGAACAAACAAATAAATTAAAAACTTTTACAAAAAATTATTTAAATGACGTATTATCAAGGTTGAATAGTTTAAAAGAAATAATAAAATCTATTCGCGAAAATGAAAATATTGATAATGTCATAGAGATATATCAGCAAGATGAAAATAAAAAATTAATATCAAATATAATGACTGATATTCCCATCATATCACTTCTTCATAATTATAAAGAAGATGTAATTAACATCAATGCAGATTTAGATGAAAAAACAAAAAATGTAATAAAAAATAAAAACAATCAAAATAAATTTTTAATTGGTACAATAAGAGAATTAAATAATGCTATTAAAAACTCTCAGAAATATGTTGATAGTATTAGTGTAAGAAATGTAAGATATTTAAAAACAAGTAATGAAAAAATTAATGAATCAATTAATAAATTAAAACCATTTTTAGAGGTAGTCGTCACGGACAACACTCATTTAGAACATGTTGTAGAACCAGATGCTACTGACAATACTCCTGAAAAACCGGTTATAAAAGACAGTAAATCTGATAAGAATAATTTGTTTAATTCATTATTTGTTTTTGATACTTTTACAGATATAATGACATCGGTTAAGTATGTTTTAGAAAATTTCAATAAATTTGAAAATTTTGTTAAATTTATGAAAGAAAAAAATAAAAATGACAAATATGAAAACGACAAAGAAATTTTATTGAAAAATATAAAAGATGAAATTTCAATGGATCAAATTAATAAAATAAGTATATCTGATAATTATGTTCAAGATGTTGATATTAAAAATATATTATTTATTAAGAAAAATATACTTAATATTCAGAAAAATATACCAGATTAAGATTTTGATATTGAATTTCGTAATATGGAATATTACAACGATATATTAAATATTCATAAAAGTAACCCAAATTTAAATTTTGATATTATATTTCGTCAAACGAAATATTACAAAAATAAGGTAGACAAAATAATTGAAAAAATAAATAATCTTAATACAACTACATCTGGTATTGATTTTACCACTAATTTAAATGCAATAGATTTGCCCAAATACCTTTATGATGAAGATAAACAAATGATTTCACAAAAAATTAATGAAAAAAAAAATGAATTTTTTAGTTCTGATTTTTATAAAAATAAAATAGAAGAATTAAATAGTGAAATAAATAATAATAATATAGATAGT
>JACCEC012538829.1_pt1 | contig 10310 bp, 8 predicted proteins | sample 7450121 | NCBI WGS metagenome assembly JACCEC01 (sample SAMN15323455, study PRJNA562643) | freshwater metagenome | isolation source: river surface water | place: USA:Blue River Watershed | collected 2017-08-18 | reverse complement strand
CTTCAGATGGTGCAATTCTAATTGGTAATGGTTCAGCATATAATTTGACAGTTAACCCAATCTTTAAGGGAAATGTTGCGATTACTTCTACAACTGCTTCAACTTCAACTACAACTGGTGCATTAACAGTAAGTGGTGGGGTTGGTATTGCTGGTGATGTTTATATTGGTGGAACTCTAAATGCAATATCCAAGTCATTCTTAATTGACCACCCAACAAAACCAGGTTATAAACTTCAGTATGGTTCTCTCGAAGGTCCAGAAAATGGTGTGTATGTAAGAGGAACATTAACTAATTCTGATACTATAGAACTTCCAGATTACTGGACTGGTTTAGTTGATGAGAATACAATTACCGTTACACTAACTCCAATTGGTGCAACTCCTGTCCTACATAGTGTAGTAAGTGCAAGTATTTCTGAGGTCAAAGTAGCAAGTGAAGGTAATATTAATTGCTACTATGTTGTTTACGCAGAAAGAAAAGACACTGATAAACTTGTAGTTGAATTTCAGGAGGGTTGATTGTGAGTATTAATTTAGGAAGTCCAATAATATCAAATGGTTTAGTAGCATCTTTTGATGCCGCATCACCCCGCAACTACACTTTATCCGAAGTTGAAGTTTTAATAGTTGCTGGTGGTGGCGGTGGTGGAAGATATGGTGGAGGAGGTGGAGGAGGTGGAGTAATATACAAAACCTCCTATCCTGTAACACCAGGAACTCCAATAACTGTTACTGTTGGTAATGGTGGTGCTGGTCATCCAGGTGATTCCCAGACTGGAGGAACTGGTGGTAATGGACAAAACTCAGTCTTTGGGAATTTGACTGCAATTGGTGGAGGTGGAGGGGGAAATTATAATCAAGTAGGTGCTCAAAATGCTCAAGCAGGAGCATCTGGAGGAAGTAGTGGGGGTAGTGGTGGCAATGGTAATGGTAGTGGTACTATTCAACCTTCCACACAAACTCAACCAGGTTCTCCGATTACAGGACAAGGTTTTTCTGGTGGCAGACAATCTACTGGTTATGCCACTGGAGGTGGAGGAGGTGGAGGTGCAGGAGAACCAGGATTCAATGGAGCACCAGGAGGTCCAGGAGGTAGAGGTGGTAAAGGATTACCATTTAATATTTCGGGAACAACAAGATATTATGCAGGTGGTGGAGGTGGAGGAGCAAATAATGGGTATCCAGCAACTTTGAAGATTCTTGGAGGACTTGGTGGTGGAGGAATAGGATTATCACCTTCTGCACCAACAGCAACAACATATCTTGCAGATGGTGAGACACACTCTGGAGGCGGTGGTGGTGGTGGAGCAGATAATTTAATCAATGGAACAGTAAGAGCAGGAAATGGTGGTTCTGGAATTGTAATTGTCAGATATCCAGGAACACAAAAAGCAACTGGAGGAAGCACAATTAATTACATTGATGGATATACAATTCATGTATTTACTTCAAGTAGCACATTTACTCCAACAACAACACCAGCAAATAATGGAAATATAAATGGACTTTATGATTTAAGTGAGAACAATAATCATATTAGAAGTGTTTCTCATTATCCAAATCAATTTACTCATTACGGTACTGTAGGAAAAGGAGTTGATGCAAACAATGGAGTTGGTTTCCAGATAAATGGAAATGGCACATTCATAAGACAAGGTTACGACCAGATTTATGGAGATTATAAAATTTTACGTTCCGATGTTGTTTATAGATATGACTTAGGTGATAATGGATGTCACTATCACGGTTCGACAGGTTCAATACCATCAGGATATTATGCATACATGGAGTGTGAATATTTTGTTCCATCAGATATGAGAAACTATGGAGTAAATACAACATTTCTTGTATTTGAAAACTATGGTGCTTCTGCTTTAGGTGGTGGTGCGGGAATGCCCAATTTAGCAAAGGGGTTCTGGCAAAAGGTAACAGCATTATCTGGACCAACTTCTGGTGCAGGAACTCAAGCAAGTTTCTTGTATCCAGGTGGTTGTGGACCACGATTATCAGATGATTCTTATCTTTTGATGAGAAATCCAAGAGTTGAATATAGGCACACCAATTCACCAATTTTACCAACATACGTTTCTAATGATGGTGGTGGGAGTATTAATTTTGATGGAACTTATGGGTATCTAGTAAAAAATAATTTCCCCTTCCCAACAGATAATTTTACAATCAGTATTTGGGTAAAAACCTCAGATACTGGATGTGGGCTTCTTTCATATGCAACAGATAGTCCAGGAAATGATAATGAAGTTTTATTGTATGATAATAGTGTTTATATTAAAGGTAGTTCTGCTTCATCTGGATTTAGTTGGCAAACTGGTTCTTGGGTAAATGTTACCATAACAAGAGACGTAAATGGTGCAGTTAATACTTATCAGAATGGTTCTTTTGTCACTACATTAAACTTAACTGGAGGAAAAATTACACAAGGTGGTTCACTTGGATTTGCCATAGAACAAGATTCCGCAGGAATTGGTGAATATGGTGGGGGAATTGATGTAGGTCAATCAATGACAGGTAGAATATCTACCGTACAAATATATGATAGAATTCTTTCTTCAACTGAAGTACTGTCAAATTATAATTCTTTGAGAACCAGATTTGGTTTATGATTGGTCTTTATACAATAAATATCTAAAGAGGTTAAATTTAAATGGCAGTATCTGTTGGTACATCTTCATTTGTAACTAGCAATTTAGTTTTACATTTGGACGCAGCAAAACCAATTAATTATACTTTATCAGAAGTAGAGGTATTAGTAGTTGGTGGTGGTGGTGGAGGAGGAATGGATATGGGTGGTGGTGGAGGTGGAGGAGGTGTTGTAATTAACACTTCATATCCAGTAACACCAGGAACCGCAATTAATGTCAACGTAGGCAATGGTGGTGCAGGAGCACCAGCAGCAAATACTAATGGTCAACCAGGTAGTCATCAATATACAATTAGAGCCCAAAACGGACAAAATTCAATATTTGGTAACTTAACTGCTCTTGGTGGTGGTTATGGTGCAAGTTCTTATTGGGGATATACACCAGATTATGGTTCTGGTGGTTCTGGTGGTTCTGGTGGTGGAGCTAGTGGTTATAGTGATGGAACAGGCAATGGTGCTGCACACGGAAGAGGTGGTAGGGGTGGATCAGGAACTATAGGACAAGGAAATAATGGTGGTGGAGGAACAGGGCAATATTATTCTGGAGGTGGAGGAGGAGCAGGAGAACCAGGAGGTTCTGGAGCATTTAACTGGGCACCAAAAGGTGGGGATGGACTTCCATATTCAGTTTTAGGGAAAATTTATTACTGGGGTGGAGGAGGTGGAGGTGCAGGATATAGTGCTTGGGGAGGAAATGGTGGATTAGGTGGTGGTGGTGGTGGTGCAGTTGGCACTACTTATGGTGGAGTTGGATATAATAATGGATCACCAGGAGGTGGTGGAAGTACAGGTTCCCAAACTAATACTCCAGGAGGAAACGGTGGAACAAATACTGGAGGTGGTGGAGGAGGAGGATCACATTATAGTGCAAATAATAAAGGAGGGGATGGTGGTTCTGGAATAGTAGTTGTCAAATATCCAGGACCACAAAAAGCAACAGGTGGAAACATCATATCAGATATTGGTGGTTATACAACTCATATTTTTACCACTTCTGGAACTTTTACCCCATTGACTGCTACATCAATAAGGTCAACATTTTATGGACTTCAAGATTTATCAGGAAATAATAATACCGCAATAGCAGTTAATGGAGTAACTTATAACTCTTCTGTTGGTGGGAATATGGTATTTGATGGCATAAATGACTTTTTGAGAATAGAAGATAATACTGCATTTGATACACAAACACCATCAGTAGAAGTTTGGGTAAAGACAAATGCAACTACTCAAAATGGTTTTTGGTTTGAAAAGGGATGGGTAAATACTCAATATTCCCTTTTCCAAGAAGGTGCTGTTATACAGTGGAGGCAATTTTATGCTAGTGGTGAAGGTCTTACAAATTTATCTACGGCAACTGCATCATATATGAATACAACAAATTGGTATCAAATTGTTGGAACTTTTTCAAATGGACAAAGAAGACTTTATATAAATGGTTCATTAGTAAATTCCGATTCCCAAACTGGTGTGATTCAAACAAATTCAAGTGGGTCTTCAGTTGGTGCGTATGGTGGTTATAGTGCAACTACTGGACGTGCATATTATTACAATGGAAATATTGCAATAGTAAGAGTATATAATAAAGAACTATCTGCATCTGAGGTTCTTCAGAACTTTAATTCAACTAGATCGAGGTTTGGAATCTAATGGCCAATTCAGATAAAAATATTCTAATAACACCAAATAGAAATCTTTCTGGACAACCAGAAATTGCTTTTACTGGTTTTGGCAACTCTTCTATTTTTGCAAGAGTTACTGATGGGGTAACTGGTTCAATAAGTTTTGAAACAAATGGACAAAAAATATTTTCTGTTGATACTAATCTAACTACTGGAAAATTATTTGATGTAGTTGATGGTGATTCAATCTCCAGACTTAGTATTTTTGTAGATGGGTCTGTAGTCATTAACTCTAAAGAATCAGTTGATGTTTTTGGTGATGGAGTTGTTTTACCTTCATATGAATCACATTCTCTTCCACCAGGAGAGGAAGGATTAATAGTTTATGATAAGACAGAAAAAACAGTAAAGTTTCATGATGGTAAAACTTGGATTGATGCTTCTTCAGTCGAAGTGCCAATAGTAACTGATGGATTGATTACTTATCTTGACCCCAAAACTTATGTTTATGGAAGTAATACCTTAGTTGATATTTCTGGTTACGGTAATAATGGAACTTTAGTAAATGGAGCATTCCATAGAAATACGAATGGTGGTGTTATTGTTTTAGATGGTTCTGATGATTATATTGATGTACCAGGTCCAAACATGTCCGCTTCAAATTATACAGTAATGGGAGCAGCAAGATATATTACTGTTGGAGGTAGAACTTTTTCTGGAAGGTCCAATAACTGGTTGATGGGGCATTGGAGTCTAACTACTGAAAATCATTATGCTGAAGGTTGGGTGAGTAATGTTCAAAATGGTCCTCAAGACCACCAATGGAGAATATATGCAACAACTGGAAATATATCAGCAGATAGTTATGCTTCTTATGTAAATGGTGTTTTAGTTGCTGGTCCTAATGCCAACGGTTCTCAAGGTCCGAATGGTCTTTCAATTGGAAGGTATGGTCCAGGTGGTTCTGAATATAGTAATTCTGAGATTGGATTTTTATTAATATATAACAGAGTATTATCAAACGCAGAAATCCTGCAAAACTATTTTGCATTTAGACAGAGGTACGGAATCTAATGGCCAATTCAGATAAAAATATTCTAATAACACCAAATAGAAATCTTTCTGGACAACCAGAAATTGCTTTTACTGGTTTTGGCAACTCTTCTATTTCTGCTAAAGTTTCAGATAGTACTACTGCTACTTTAAATTTTGAAAGTAGTGGAACCAATGTTTTATCTTTAGATTCTAATTTTCAAACTGGGACATTATTTTCTGCAGTTGGAGAAAATAAAACATCTCTGATTGATGTGTCAGCAGAAACAAAAAGAGTATCAATTAATAAAACTTTAGAGATTGGTGGTTCTGGTGGATTAAAACTGCCAGTTTTTCCAACAAAAAATTTACCAAAATCTCAAAAAGGTCTTTTAGTATATGATAATACAGAAAAAACAATAAAAATTAGTAACGGAGTTTCTTGGAGTAATTCTAGTTTTAAATCTTCCATTATAGAAGATGGATTAGTTTTGAGATTGGAAGGAGGAAGGCATGATTCATATCCAGGAACAGGCACTACTTGGTTTGATTTAAGTCCAAACAGAAGTAATGGAACTATTAGTGGTAGTGTATCTTTTAGTCCTTATAACAATTATGCCACTTTTGGTTCTGGGGGAAGTGTATCATTCTCACCACAATTAAGAATACAAAGAGAAAAAACTATTTCTTTTTGGATAAGGTCCGATAGACCACTTTCAGACGTTGATGATTGGAGAATTGGATTTTTGAATAATAGTGGTGCTGTGGGTGTTATGTTTGGCATGATGTATGGTGTTGGACCAGTTCAAGATTTAGGATTCTGGGGATATGGTGGAGAAAATGACCTTGCAATTACTAGCAATGGAACAAGATGGATTGAGTTAAATTATTGGGTTAACGTTGCTCTAACTATGGATTCCAACAGATTTGTTAGAATTTATAAAAATGGGATTCAACAAACACTATCAAGAAATAGTGATAATGCCACTGCATTAACTTTTGCAATGCCAACAGATACAACAAATTATTTTGAAATTACAGGTGGTTCATGGACTTCTGGATTTACTTATTTAAATTTAGGTTCAGTATTGGTCTATAATAGAACATTGACTCAATCTGAAATAATTAAAAACTTTGCTGCAACTAAAGGAAATTATGGTTTCTCAATATAAATACCATAATAGAGACCAACTGACAAGTAGGCAAAAATAATGGCAGTAAATATTGGAGCATTATCCACAGTAAAAGAGAATTTGATTTTGTCATTGGACGCAGCAAATCCAATTAACTATACTTTATCCGAAGTAGAAGTATTAGTAGTTGGTGGTGGCGGTGGTGGAGGAGCAAACCACGCAGGTGGCGGTGGTGGAGGAGGAGTAGTATATAGAAATTCATATTCAGTTACACCAGGAAACAATGTTTCAGTGACTGTAGGTAATGGTGGTGCGACTGCATCTTCATCAATTGGTCCATCTGCTTCGAACGGGCAAAATTCAGTTTTTGGAAATTTAATTGCCTATGGAGGTGGAGGTGGAGGAAATAGAAATGATGCTGCTGGAACATCACCAGGAAGAAATGGAGCATCTGGAGGTGGTGGTGGTGGAGCACAGACAGTTTATGCAGGAAATTATCCAGGAGGTTCAGGAATACCAGGACAAGGATTTGCTGGTGGTAGAGGAATTGATATTTACGGAGGAGGAGGTGGAGGAGCAGGAGGACCAGGATATAATGGTTCTAATGTATCTAATACCAATAGTGGTAATGGTGGTCCAGGTCTTCCATTCAACATATCAGGAACTGTAAAGTATTATGCAGGTGGTGGAGGAGGTGGATATGGAGGAAATCTTGGGGCAGGTTTAGGTGGAATAGGTGGAGGAGGAAAAGGAGGAATACCTGTTAATGACCCAGGTGTTCCAGGAACACCAAATACTGGTGGTGGAGGTGGTGGAGGTGGAGCTGGAGGACAACCAGGTTCACAAGGTGGTTCTGGAGTTGTAATTGTTAGATATCCAGGACCACAAAAAGCAACAGGTGGAAATACAATAACAAATGTAGGTGGATATACAATACATACATTTACCGCATCGGGAACATTTTCTCCACTATCTGCACCATCAAATGGTTCCACAATATATGGACTTCAGGATTTAACTGGAAATAATTATTCTGCAGTTGCATCAAACAATCCAACATACTCAACTTTGGGTGGTGGTTCAATTTTGTTCGATGGAACAGATGACTATATGACAATTACTGGAGGAAATCTTTTATTTGACGAGGCATTAGTGAAAAGAAATGCTCCATTTACTTCTTTTCAAGCTCAAACAAATGTTTTATGGACTATAGAAGCATGGATTAGATTTACTGGAGCACCAGGTGGACTCGGTTCTTATGGAATTATAGGACACCAGGGAGGGGAAGGTATCGGATTGCAAATTAACACTTCCCAATATGTATCTGGTGATGGATATAGATTCAATCATGGATTCAGAAGTGCTGGAAATAGAGATAATGTTACTAGAATTTACCCAGATACTTGGTATCATATAGTCGCAACTCATAATGATACTGATGGATTAAATAGAATATATCTTAATGGGTCTTTGGATGATACTGACATATATCCATTAGGAATTTATGAAACTATGCTTCCATTAGAAATAGGAAGAGCATTAAATAGAGTAGGACAATATTCTGGAAGAATATCAGTAATTAGAATTTACAACAAAGCATTATCTGCATCTGAGGTTCTTCAGAACTTTAATTCAACTAGATCGAGGTTTGGAATCTAATGGCCAATTCAGATAAAAATATTCTAATAACACCAAATAGAAATCTTTCTGGACAACCAGAAATATCTTTTACTGGATTTAGCAATGATCAAATAAAAATTAAAGTTCCAGATAATACTAATGCCACTTTAAATTTTGAAAGTTCTACAAATAAACTTTTATCCATTGATAATAGAGTTTCTTCTGGTAGTGTTTTCAATATTTCCGATTCAACTGGAACTACATTATTAGAATCAACAAACCTGTCTATGAGACTAGGTGCAAAGATGGGAAAGACAACAATATTTGGTGAAGGATTAAAAATCCCTGCATTTGAAAAAACATCTTTACCAAAAAGAGCAAAGGAAGGTACTATATGTTACGATGAAACGTCAAATGGTGCTAGATTTTTTAATGGCACTAGATGGTGTTTAATTGGAGGAAAAAAAAGTGGATTAAGTGCAGAAACTGCTGCGTTATCTGCTAAAGAAATTTTAGAAGAATATCCAAATTCTTCTGACGGTATTTACTGGATAGATCTTCCAGTAGTAGGACCAACCCCAACATATTGCATATTCAATAAGATAGATGGCAATGGTTGGATGTTGGCAATGAAAGGAACTACTGGAACTACATTTAATTATTCTTCGACTTATTGGATTACATATACTTTGCTTAATGAGTATTCTCAACTTAGCAGAGATAATGCGGATGCAAAATTTAATGTTTTTAATTTTTATCCTACAGATAAATTTGCTGCAATATTTCCAGATATGAATAATGGAGGACAAGGTGCTAATTATGGTCCAGGGTGGAGTTGGGTACAAAGTTCTGCAAGGATGACTGCATGGACTAGATTTCAAACTTCTCTAACATTATCTACTACTCCCAGAGATGCAGGTGATATGTGGTCTGGTTCTGGATTCTCAAATCAAGGTGGATATCAATTTTATGGATTTAATTATACAGGAAATGGTTCTGCTAGGGTCCGTTGGGGATTTGGGTGGAACAATGAAAACGACCAGGCAACAAATGATGTTTCTGGTGGTATTGGCATGGATGGTAGCTATGGTAGTTATTCAGCAGGTGATAGAATTAATTGCTGCGCTGTTTTTACTGGAATAAATAGATCAGCAAGATTTGAAATTTGGGTCCAGTAGAATGGAAAATCAAAAAGTAAGCGAAAATTATATACAGTTTGCAAAAAAAGAAATAGGAAATTCAAATTTCCAAATTGATTGTTATGCAAAATTGATTGTTTTAGAATACCAAAAATTAATTTCAAATCAAATTACTCTAGAAGATTTTAAAAATAATACACCAGAAATTTCTGAAGATACACAATTAAATTATATAAGAAATAAAGTAATTGAATGGTATCCAAATTAATTATAAATAATCACCATTAACTGAATGAACTAAAATGGAAAATATGAATTTTACATTTGGAGTAGATATTGCGATTAAAAAAATTAGACCAGGCGCTAAGTTTACATTATCAAATACATCATTTACAGAATGGGAGCATGAACTTCCACCACCAACTTGGGAAGAAGTCATGGAGCAACTGAATAAAGATATAGAAGACTACAAGGCATTAGGTGGAGAAATTATTGGATAATTATAAATACCTCTAGAAGACTAGGGGTATTTTTTATGGCGCAACCATCTAGTAGAGCGGAGTTGAAAGAATACTGCCTCAAACAACTAGGAAAGCCAGTTTTAGAGATAAACGTAGATGATGACCAGATTGATAATCTGATGGATGATGCTCTTCAGTATTTTCATGAAAGACATTTTGATGGCATCGAAAGAGTATATCTAAAACATAAACTTCAACCAGGGGAAAAGAATACCATAACAACAGGAGTTCAAACATCTACAGCAACTTCATCTGTTGGCATTTCTACAGTATCATGGCAAGAAGCAAATAATTTCTTAAAATTACCCGATACTATCATTGGTGTAAATAGTGTTTTCAAAATCGATTCCAGTTCAATTTCTAGTGGTCTTTTTAATTTAAAGTATCAAATTTTCTTAAATGATTTGTACTATTATGGTGCATTAGACCTTCTTAATTATGCAATGGTCAAAACACATTTGGAAGATATTAGTAGAATTTTAACTCCAGATGTTCAACTAAGATTCAATAAAAAACAACATAGACTATATCTTGATATTGATTGGCAACAAACTAGTGAAGATATTTGGATTGTTATTGACT
>JACCEC010195494.1_pt1 | contig 10310 bp, 8 predicted proteins | sample 7450121 | NCBI WGS metagenome assembly JACCEC01 (sample SAMN15323455, study PRJNA562643) | freshwater metagenome | isolation source: river surface water | place: USA:Blue River Watershed | collected 2017-08-18 | reverse complement strand
GCAAACTCGGCCTCCGAAATTCCACCTTCGGGTCCAACCACCAGAGTTACATCGTCGCCTAACGGCAGCACAGCTTCGAGCGTTCTCTCGGCTTTGGGGTCAAGCACAAGCGCAGTTCCAGCGGCAGTGAGTTGCTTTGTGGTAGCAAGTGGCTGAACCTCACAGCGGAAGGATTGTTGTGACTGTTTCATAGCTTCGATAGCAATTTGCTGCCACCTGGTTTGATTCTTTGCTTCCTTGCCATCCCAGCGAACAATAGAGCGATCTGCACTCCAGGGCGTTACTGAGCTCAACCCCAACTCAACACAGGTTTGCATGGCGAGTTCATCTCGATCGCCTTTGGCAAGTGCCTGAACCAAGTGAAATCGAGGAGATCTTTCGGCTTGAGTTTCAATCTCTTTAATCTGGTAAGCGTCATCCGAGCTCATCTCGGCCATCGCAACCATGCCCTTGCCGTTGGTGATGGCGACCGACTCCCCCACGCGAAGCCTCAATGACTTGGCGTGAACAACTTCAGAAGTGGGCAACTTGGAGGACTCGGCAGTTAGCTCGGGATCGTAGAGCCAATGCACTAGAAGCGACCTCGAACGCGACGAGAACCGAGCCTTGGGGTGTCTTCCTTGTGAAGTTCGCGAAGCTTTTTGAAGATGTCCTTGCCCTTGCCATCCAACCTGGTTGGTGTCAAAACCTTAAGTTCAAGACGCAAGTCACCCCTGCCCTTGCCACGAATTCGAGCCGCTCCCAAACCTTTTAGCGTGATCACATCCCCGTGCTGGGCCCCAGGCTTGGAGTCAACCTTGACCCTGCCATCCAAGGACTCAATTTCGACCTCAAATCCAAGGGCGGCATCAGCAACCGGTACCTCTAGCTGCGCAACTAGGTCGTCGCCATCACGACCAAAGATCGCGTGTGGTCGAACTGAGACCTCTAGGTAGATGTCGCCCGCAGGACCGCCGGCAAAACCCACCTCACCCTGACCAGCAAGGTGCAGTCGCATTCCGTCCGCAACACCAGCAGGGATTTCCAGTGACAAGTCGCGCTTGGAGCGAATTCGCCCCTGACCACGACAGGTAATGCAAGGATCTGGAATCACTTCACCGGTTCCGCGACAAGAGCCGCAAGGAGAAGTGGTAACCATTACACCCATAAAGGACTGAACCTGGCGCTGAATCTGTCCCGAACCCCGACAGATGTCGCAGATGCGAACACTGGTGCCTGGCTTGCAGCAGCTGCCCTGGCAGGTCTCGCAGAGAATTGCGGTATCTATCGTTAGGGTCTTTTCCGCCCCAAATACTGCTTCGGCAAGATCCAGGTCTACCCGAAGTAGGGCGTCTTGGCCTCTTTGTGCTCTGGATTGCGGTCCGCGAGGTGCGCCGCCTCCAAAGAAGGACTCAAATATGTCTCCGAGACCGAATCCGGCATCAACGCCACGGTCATAACCTGCTCGCTGTTGCGGGTCAGACAAGATTTCATAGGCGTGGGTTACCAACTTGAAGCGCTCTGCGGCTTGCGGGTCCGGATTGATATCTGGGTGCAGCTCACGAGCTAGCTTGCGATATGCCTTCTTGATTTCATCATCACTCGCATTTCGAGAGACACCAAGAACCTCGTAGTGATCGCTCAAGCGTTAGCCTCCAGAATTTTTGATAGATATCTTGCAACCGCACGAACCGATGCAATGTTTCCCGAGTAATCCATGCGAGTCGGTCCAAGCACGCCCAATTTGGCCACCTCTGTGCCCCGGTTTTCATACCCGGTGACCATAATTGACGCGCTCTTTAGTCCTTCGACGCCGATCTCGGAACCAATTCGCAGCCCAACCCCGTGCTGATCACTATGAAGTTCGTCAAGCAGCTTCAGGAGCACGACCTGCTCCTCAATTGCCTCCAGGACCAAGGAGAGTTCACCGGAGAAATCCTGCTCTTGCTTGGCAAGGTTTGCCGCTCCAGAAACCGTTAGCTTCTCCTGGCGGTTGGCATCCACTAGCGACTGCAAAGACTGAATAACCTGAACCACAATTGCCCTGCGATCTGGCGCGAACTCTGCTTCAAGTTGATTGAGCTTGTTCTTGACATCAGCCAGTCCGGAACCGGCCAACATTCCATTGAGGCGTCCGCGAAGCTCTTGCACGAGATCTTCTTGCACATTGCTGGCCTCTAACTGGAGCTGCTGGACCCGACCTGAGTCGGTAATCAACATCAAGAGCAAACGGGTGCTACCGATTGGAATCAACTCAATGTGACGAACCGTGGACTTTCCCAAGGATGGATATTGCACCAAGGCCAATGAGTTGGTGAGCATCGCAAGCTGGCGAGCGCTTCGCTCCACGATCTCATCCAGGTCGTGAGCACCGCTTAGGAAACCCTCGATTGCGGATTTCTCGCCACTGGATAGTGGCTTTAGGTCTGCCAACTTGTCGACAAAGAGGCGGTAACCCTTCTCGGTTGGGATTCTGCCAGCACTGGTGTGTGGGGCAACAATCAGCTCTTCTTCCTCCAGCAGGGCCATATCGTTGCGGATGGTCGCGGCGGAAACTCCGAGCGGGTGGCGGTCAAGTAATGACTTTGATCCAACCGGCTGAGATGAGTAAATGAAGTCCTGCACGATGGCGCGAAGCACCTCGAGAGAGCGTTCTGGAATCATTGGCACTCACCTTCCTTGAGTGCCAATTCTAAGTCAAGGCTTTGATTTTGAGAGAAAATCAAGCACCAAACCATCCACCAGTAATCGTCCCTGCAAGGTTGCTCGCAGTTGACCACCTGCTCCAAGCTGCAGTAGTCCGTTGGCGATGGCATTGGCCACCAAATCGTTTGGGACGCCCAGCTCCCGAAGTAATGCGCTTGAGACACCACTCTCAGTGCGAAGCATCAGGAGTAGCTTTTCTTCAAGCTGCGTTCGCGGATCCAAATATTCAAAACCTTGTGCTGGACTTCCTTTTTCCAGAGCCGCCGCATAGCTCGCTGGGTGTTTTTGATTCCAAAACCGCGACCCGGAAATGTGACTGTGAGCCCCGGGCCCATATCCCCACCAGTCCTGAGACTCCCAGTAGGCCTGGTTGTGGCGCGATGGCTTGCCCCAGTTGGAAACCTCATAGTTGGATAAACCCGCTTCAGCTAACAACACTTCGGTGAGTAGGTACTTATCTGCGTTTAGATCTTCATCGACCTGGGTGAGTTCTCCCCTAGCAATCTTTCTCGCAATTGCGGTGCCCTCTTCAACAATCAGTGAATATGCCGAGATGTGCTCAACACCAAGTGCTAAAGCTTGTCGAAGTGTGCCCTTCCAGCTATCCAGACTCTCGCCAGGAGCTCCGTAGATCAGGTCGATGCTTACTCGAAGGCCCAGACGCTTCGCCTCTTGAACTGAAGCGATAACCTTCTCAAAGCTGTGTACTCGGTCGAGAACATCGAGCACCTGTTGATCAAAAGACTGAACGCCGAGGCTGATGCGATTGACACCGGCAGCCGCAAGAGCCTGCAGCTTCTCTAAATCAAGCCCCTCTGGATTGGCCTCCATAGTTATCTCGATACCTGACTCAAAGCCAAATTGTGAGTTCAGAGCCGCCAAAATTACTGCAATCTGACTGGCTTCAAACATCGAGGGCGTACCACCCCCGAAGAAGATTGTTGACAGTTTGCGAGCCGGCAGCTGCCACTGGAGCAGAAGTTCTCTACTTAGCTCAATTTCCCTTACCAGCGGAAGGTGAAACTCTGCCTGCGAGATGCCGCGCAGTTCGTTGGAGACGTAGGTATTGAAGTCGCAATAACCGCAGCGGACCGCGCAAAACGGAATGTGCACGTAAGCGTGGAAGGTGCTTTGTGAAGAAGTATCTACCTTCAGTTGATTATCGCTTGGCCATTTCAGCCCAAGTGGCAGCGAAGCAGCCAATTACTTCTTCTTATCGCTCTTTGGTTCGTCGGTAGACAGCGCAGCGATGAAGGCTTCCTGAGGAACCTCAACACGTCCCACCATCTTCATGCGCTTCTTACCTTCTTTTTGCTTCTCAAGCAGCTTGCGCTTTCTGGTGATGTCACCGCCGTAACACTTTGCCAGAACGTCCTTGCGAATCGCACGAATCGTCTCTCGGGCAATGATTCTGGAGCCAACTGCTGCCTGGATTGGGACTTCAAACTGCTGCCTTGGGATCAACTCCCTGAGCTTGGCCGCGATCCGAGTGCCGTGAGCATAAGCCTTGTCCTTGTGGACGATGGAACTGAAGGCGTCTACCTTCTCCCCCTGGAGCAGCAGGTCGACCTTCACCAAATCGCCCTCGGCATAACCATCATCCTCATAGTCGAGTGAGGCATAGCCCTGAGTCTTGCTCTTTAGCTGATCAAAGAAGTCAAAAACGATTTCCGCGAGTGGAAGTTTGTAGCGCAGCTGCACTCGATCTTCACCAAGGTATTGCATGTCGATCATGCTGCCGCGCTTGGTCTGGCAGAGCTCCATGATGGTTCCCACATAGTCCTTCGGACTCAAGATTGTGGCCTTCACCATCGGCTCTTGAACCTCACGAATCTTGCCCTCTGGGTATTCAGATGGGTTGGTTACCACGTAGTTACTGCCATCATCCACCGTCACCTTGTAGACCACAGATGGTGAAGTGGCAATCAGCGAAAGGTTGAACTCGCGCTCTAAGCGCTCGGTGATGATTTCTAGGTGCAAAAGACCAAGGAATCCGCAGCGGAAACCAAAACCAAGCGCTGCCGAGGTCTCTGGTTCGTAGACCAGGGAGGCATCTGAGAGTCTGAGCTTGTCCAGTGCCTCACGGAGGTTTGGATAGTCGCTGCCATCGATCGGATAGATTCCGGAGAAGACCATTGGCTTTGGCTCGGCATAACCCTTCAAGGCTTGCACCGCAGGCTTTAGCTTGGTGGTGACGGTGTCACCAACCTTGGATTGCCTAACGTCCTTAACGCCGGTAATTAGGTAGCCCACTTCTCCAACGGAAAGGCCCTTGGACGGCTCTGGCTCTGGAGAGATGACTCCAATTTCCAGAAGTTCGTGCACTGCCTTGGTGGACATCATCTGAATCTGCTCGCGCGGATGCAGCGTGCCATCGATCATTCGGACGTAGGTAACGACGCCCCGATAGGAGTCGTAAACCGAGTCGAAGATCATCGCTCTCGGTGGAGCCTCTGCATCCCCCACGGGAGAGGGCACGGTCCGGACGATCTTGTCCAACAGTTCTGCCACCCCAACACCGGTCTTACCCGATACTCGAAGGCAGTCTTCGGGGCTTCCGCCGATTAAGCTGGCCAACTCCTCGGCATATTTCTCCGGCTGAGCGGCTGGCAGGTCAATCTTGTTCAATACCGGAATGATTTCGAGGTCATTCTCCATGGCGAGATAAAGATTCGCCAGAGTCTGAGCTTCAATACCTTGGGCGGCATCGACTAGAAGAACCGCTCCCTCGCAGGCAGCCAGTGACCTGGATACCTCATAGGTGAAATCAACGTGTCCGGGGGTGTCAATCATGTTCATCGCATAGGTGACACCTTCGAGCTCCCAAGGCAAACGCACTGCCTGGCTCTTGATGGTGATGCCTCGCTCGCGCTCGATATCCATGCGATCTAGATACTGGGCACGCATGTCGCGCTCATTCACGATTCCGGTTAGCTGCAGCATGCGGTCAGCGAGCGTTGATTTGCCGTGATCGATGTGTGCAATGATGCAGAAATTGCGGATTTGGCTTGGGGCCGTTTGAGACGGAACAAGAGCCTTTAGGGCGCGTGGCGACAAACTAACCTCTGCTTTGGGAATCTGATTGAAGGTATTCTCGCATGGTGCTTGCCCTTATTGCATCAAACTGCTAGAGTTTCCCCTTGTTCTGAGGTGATTAACCTCAAAAAAGTTTTCGCCTAAGAAAGTGAAACATGGCAAACATCAAGTCGAACATCAAGCGCATCGGAACCAACCGCAAGGCCGAGGAGCGCAACAGGTCCGTACGCTCGGAGCTAAAGACCGCCATCCGTGCAGTTCGTGAGGCTGCTGAGGGTGGCGACAAGGCTGCCGCAGCTGCTGCTCTAGCCAACGCTAACCGCAAGCTGGACAAGGCTGTGTCGAAGGGCGTAGTTCACAAGAACCAGGCTGCCAACCGCAAGAGCGCAATCAGCAAGAAGGTTTCTGCTCTCTAAATAGTTTTCTTGAAAGACCGGGCTTCGGCCCGGTTTTTTTATTTTCTGGCCATTGCAAACAGCAGCTTCTCAATTGAGAAGCCAGGGTCACGGCTCGCACCCTTTACATCAGCGTCCGTCTGAGCTGCGAGCTGAACCAGCTTGATCAACTGCGACTCATCCCAGCCCGATAGCTCCCTTCGAGCCTTCTCAAGCTGCCAGGGTTGCATTCCCAGTGCTCCGGGCGATGCGTTTCTGTCATTGAAGAGTCGTGCCAACTGCCGAATCTTCATGGTTAGAGCAGCGCTGAGGGCTACCGGGTCGATTCCGGTTGTGAAGCCGTGTCTGAAAAGTCGTATCGCCTCGGCTGCATTTCCTGCAAGTGCAGCATCAGCAATTTTGAAAGCATTGGTTTCGACTCGCCCCTGAAAGGCTTGCTCCACGATCTCAAGGGTGATCGTGGCGGAGGCACTTGTGGCCAGCTGCGAGCAGGCACCACCCAACTCCGCTAGATCCTGATTGAATGCCGAAAGCAGTGCCTTGAGGCCCGCTGCGTCAATCTTCTTCCCCAAAGACTGCAGCTCCGCCTTTACGAAATCGGCCTTCTCGGCGTCCTTTTTTAGCTCCTCGCAGGAGATGGTTAGGGACTTAGAACCAAGCGAAGTCTTTATCTTGCCGTTGTGCCCAACGGCGTTTGGTAGCCGGACCACAACGGTGCAGTTTTCAACCGGCTCAGCGATGAGTTGATTGAGGTCTTCCAACAGCCCCTCGGAAGCGCCTTGAATTATGACGAGTCTTGGTTCAGCAAACAGAGATGGTGCGGCAACGGTAAAAAGTAAACCCGGCGAGTACTCGCCCTCGGCTAACTCTGTGACTTCGAGATCTGGGTGCTCGACACGAAGCTTGGACTTGATTGCTGATATTGCACGAGATGCCAAATAGCTCTCATTTCCGATCACCAGAACCAGCGGAGCAACATCCGCCTGATTCCAATAAACCGTTTTCCCGCTCACATCGAAAGTTTACCTCCGGTGGCCGCAACCAGACGGTGATCCTCAATTCGCAATGAGATTGCTCCTTGAGTATCCGTTCGGAGAGTTGTCGTCCCAAAACCCTGAAGCATTTCTAAGACACTCTTCGTTGGGTGACCATAGTCGTTTCCGGCCCCAACTGAAATCAATGCGACATCCGGCTGCACTAACGAGTGCAGCAATAGAGATTGATCCCTAGAGCCATGATGGGCCACCTTGAGCACCAGAGGTTCATCGCTGAGTTGCGCGAGCCATGGGTATGAACTGCGCAGCAGGCGATCCTGACCCACCTCTCCAAGATCACCAAGGGCCAGTAGTCCAAAGTCACCGAAGTCAAAAGCAAGCACCAAAGACGCATCATTGCTGTCTTGAGCTTCTTTCGCTTCGAATGTTGGACTAAGCACACGCCAATTGGCAGCACCGAGAAAACCGGACATTCCCGCGTAACCCACCAGTTTTTGTCCAGCCGAGATTGCCAGGGTTTCAGATACGACTTCAACCAATGGACGATCGTCTGAAAAACCGGAGATTAGAGCTATATCCACACTTCGCTCGCCGATGGCACCACGAATGCCTCCAACGTGGTCGGCATCGAAGTGAGTGAGGATTAGTAGATCGATGTGGATAATCCCTAACGTCGTGAGACACGAGTCGATTGCTTTATCGTCACGCCCAACATCAATCAGTGCGACCTCTCCGCCGTCTCGAATTAGCAAGGCATCACCTTGACCGACATCGCAATTGAGTACTTGCCAGCCCGCGTGAAAACTACTCTGCCGCGAAATGTCCGTGGCGACCCATCCAACAGGAATGGCGAACAGCGCTGTGCAGACCAGCCCTACTGCCCTCATGCTGGTTTTCTTCGATATCAGAACTAATGTGACGCCGACCACCAAGCAAACGGTGAAGGCGATTCCAACCACTCCTGGAAGCATAGGAAGGCGGGTTAGTGGCAGTTGGCTTAGCTGATTTGCAACGGTCTCAATCCACCAGGTTCCAAGCGAAGCCAGCCACGAAAGCACTTGAGCTAATGGCGGATAAAAACTGGATGCGATGACGGCGAGAATCCCCAACACGGTGACAGGAGCAACCGCCGCCTCGACTGCAAGATTCGCGAGCACTGAGTAAACCGGAATTGAAGGCTGAAGAATCAAGAGCACCGGAAGTGTGTAAAGCTGAGCGGCAACAGTAGCCGCCAGACCCAGCGACAACCAAGTTCCGAGTTTCGGCTCAAATCTTTGGTGAAGATTGCCAGCAAGCATCAGCAGGCCAAGGGTTGCAAACACCGAGAGCGCAAATCCAACATCGATGGCAAGGCCGGGATCGATAGCGAGCAGAAGTAAAACCGCCCATGAGAGCGGGATAACCGGATTTACCTTGCGACCTAACCACCAACCCGCCATCACAAAGGCCGCCATGGTTCCAGCCCGAAGCACGCTGGATTCTGGCCCCACCAAAAGTATGTAAGCACCGATGGATAGATAGGCGAAGATGAACCTAGCTGACCTCGGAAATCCAAGAAGAGAAGCGGTCAGAAACACGACCGTTGCGATGATCGCAAGATTCGCTCCGCTTACAGCAACAAGGTGCGTCAGCGACAACTCTTTCATGTTTTCACTCAGGGCTTCACTGATTAGCCCACGCTCACCGATTGCGAGACCTGCAACCAAACCAGAGCTGTCCTCAGTGATTCCGGTTAGGTTGAAAAGGAATTTCGCGCGTAGCTCCTCAATTGGCTCAAGTTCTGGAAAATTGACTTTCAAACTTGATTCGAGACCAGGTGCGGCGGTCAGCCAAAGAAACAGCCAGTAGCTAGCTGCAGTAAGGGCAATCACAGTGTCAGACGAGGGAAGATTTTTGCATAAAGCTTCTCACCAATGCCAGAAACATCCCTGAGTTGACTTAGATCCGAGAACGAGCCAATCGCTTTCCTATGTTCGATGATTCGTGCGGCCAAAGAGGGTCCGACTCCAGGCAATGACTCCAGCTGCTCCAAGGTCGCATTGTTGAGTGAAATGAATTCAGAGGCGTCTCCAGGTCCAGAAACTTGAGATTTGCTGAGGACCACGATTTGCTCACCATCGGAGACCATTCGGGCTAGGTTGACGCTCTGCTCAAATGCCGACTTCGTCAGACCTCCGGCAATCGCGATGGCATCCTCTACTCTCGAACCCACGGATAAGGCGTATAGCCCAGGACTCTTTACCTCGCCAGCCACGTGAACATAGATCTCACCACGAACTTGAACAGACTCGGAGGCAATGTCACCCACATAGCTAAGGTCTAGTTTGTTGGATTGATTCTGAGCACTGAATGAGGTGCCAAGCAGATAAAGCACGACTATAGCTAGTCCACCAACCACGACTCTTTGACTGGTGGAAAGGGCCGAGAACCACTGGGCAATCTTCTGCATGCAGAAATCATGCTCAGTTCAATGGAAGCGTCCCAGACTTTCCACTCACTGGTGGATAAGTGACTACTTAGTTGCGATGTTTACAAGCTTTGGAGCTCGAACAATCACCTGCGCCAGTTCCCGATCGCCAATTGCGCGTTTCACGGCATCCGAGTTCAAGGCAAGTTCGCGAAGCTCCTGCTCTGAAATTCCGGCAGATACCTCAAAGCGATCACGAAGCTTGCCATCAACCTGGGCAATGGCAACCACAGTGTCCTCAACCAATAGCGTTAGGTCAGCGGTTCGGAACTCCGCGAGAGCGACACATGGTTGGTGTCCCAACAGCGACCACATGTCCTCGGAAGCGTATGGGGCGAATAGCGATAGCGCCTTAGCTAGTTCTTCTGCTCCCTCGCGAACTGCTGGGTCCTTTGGACCACAACCGGTGTCAATAGCCTTGCGCAGTGCATTGGTGAGCTCCATGGCTTTTGCAACACCAACGTTGAACTTGAAAGATTCGATTGCTTCACTGAAACCCGCCAAGAATGTGTGGGTAGCCTTACGAACCGCAGCGTCACCCTTGGTGACATCTATTCCAACTTCGGAATCTACGTCCTGCGCGATTCTCCAAGTACGAGCCAGGAACTTCGAGCTCGCACCCGGTGATACATCTGCCCAGTCGATGTCATCCTCAGGAGGACCGGCAAATGCCATCGTCAACCTGATTGCGTCGACGCCGTGCTCATCAAGCTGCTCAGAGAGTCTCACCAG
>JACCEC010348238.1_pt1 | contig 10315 bp, 10 predicted proteins | sample 7450121 | NCBI WGS metagenome assembly JACCEC01 (sample SAMN15323455, study PRJNA562643) | freshwater metagenome | isolation source: river surface water | place: USA:Blue River Watershed | collected 2017-08-18 | reverse complement strand
GTTGCTGAATTAGAAAATGGAATTTCGGTTACTACTACACATCTATCTTTCGTACCGCTGAAAAACTTGATTCAATTACGAAAGATTGCCAAGTGGGTTGAACAGCTACCTGGAATTCATGTTATGACTGGCGACTTTAACTTACCTTGGGGAATCGCTCCTAAGCTATCTGGCTGGAACGATTTGGTGAAGGGTCCTACTTATCCTTCTTGGAAAGCCAGTATTGAATTTGATTACATAATGAGTAAAGAGCTTACGATTGATGATGTAATCCCAGCGATTCATCCACATTATGGAATTAGCGATCACTTAGCCTCAAGTATCACTATTAAAAATCTAAAGAATTAGGCTACATCTGCTTTCTTGCTCATCGACTCCTTCTTCATCGATTCCTTTTTCATCGTTTCTTTATGTGAGCTGAAAATAGCAAGCAATTCACTACGTTTCTTATCTGGCATCGCAAAAGTTGCGGCAAAGGCTGACCAGGCTTTTAATTGATTAGCATCGCTGCAGGCAAGTAAGCCGGTAAGAAGTTTCTCCCAATCCCCTTCATTTAAAGGTCTCTTCTGGTTGAGATTTCCACCCTGCTGCGCGCGAGCAGCTTTACTCATCTCTTCCCTGCTTGGCCTTCTACCTTTTGCTGCAAAGCCGAGATTTGCAAGACATCTTCCGATACTTGAAGTCTCGCAATTCTCGCTGGCATTTGAACGATTTACTGGAGAGCTTCCTTCAATCTCTGTGGCAAAGCCAGTTGATTGGGGGCGGATATCTTCCAGATTTGTATATGCCTCGGTTCTGCAGATCCATTCGATTCTGCCATCTGGGCGCTCAGTTCTTTGTAGATCAGTAAGTAATCTGCCATTTGGATATTTCGACCAGAAGAGACGGATTCGATTTTCTACTGGTTCGTATTGTTCTAGATTGAAATAAGACATTACTGGCCCACCGCCATCAATAACTCTTCTGCCATAACTTCAGATGGACTTAGCGCGCCTACTCGGAAGGCTTCGATTAGCGCTTCCCGCCCGCCATCTTTAAATCGAGTGGCAATATATGGATCTCTCGAGTTAAATGAGATGAAATCTAAAACTTCTCCGGTGCGTGGGTAGATGGCACGACCATCTACATTTTCCACAGATTCAAGAATGTGTTTACGGAAAGAATCACGAACGGTTTCAACAATTTCATAATCCCAATTAGCGCGTACCCATTCGACTAGCGCTTTCTCGCTTAAGACTTCAGCAGAAGTCTTTGGCTGAATTAGTGAAACCTTTGCAATCTCCTCACCAGCAAGCATCGCCTTGGCCGCGTCAGCGCCAACTTCGTCGAGCGCAGCCGCAAATTCACGCCGCAATCGATCCTTTGCTTCTTTGGCAGCGTCAGCTATCAAAGTTATAGCAGAGAGTTGAAATGCAAGTTCGCGTAGATTCATGACCGGCTCCTTTCCAGTAACCGCATTACAGCGGCGACCACTGACAGAGCAGGTTTTTCTATGAAATAACCTTGATTTATAAGGGTTTTGCGGCGTGTCTTGAATTCAAAGGCTAACTAGTTTTCTTGGTTAGCTTTCTTCGCCTTAGAAGTCATTCGAGAACGTTCATTCTGATCCAATATGACTTTTCGGATTCGAACATTGATCGGCGTTACTTCTACGCACTCGTCTTCCCGGCAATATTCAAGTGCTTGTTCTAGATTTAAAATCTTTGGCGGGATTAAACGTTCGTTCTCATCAGAGCCTGCGGCACGCATATTCGTTAACTTCTTCTCGCGAACGATATTTACATCCATATCTTCCGGACGAGAATTCTCACCAATCACCATACCTTCATAAACATCTGAACCAACTTCAGCAAAAATTGTTCCGCGTTCTTGTAGCCCAAAGATTGCATATGAAGTAGCAGTTCCAGCTCTATCAGATACCAAAGAACCGGTCGGCCTGGTACGAAGTTCACCGCTCCAAGGTTCGTAGCCATCAAATACATGGTGGAGCAATCCAGTTCCGCGAGTTTCAGTTAAGAACTCAGTTCTAAATCCAATTAAGCCACGAGATGGAACTTTAAAGTCCATTCTGATCCAGCCAGTTCCATGATTGACCATCTGCTCCATACGACCTTTACGGAGCGCCATCAACTGGGTAATTACGCCAAGATAATCTTCCGGTGCGTCGATTGTTAAGCGCTCCATCGGTTCATGCACTTTTCCATCGACTAGTTTTGTAACTACCTGTGGTTTTCCAACTGTTAATTCAAAACCTTCGCGGCGCATCATTTCAACAAGAACTGCAAGTTGTAATTCACCACGTCCTTGAACTTCCCAAGTATCTGGACGATCGGTATTTAGAACTCTGAGTGAAACATTTCCAACTAACTCGCTATCTAGACGATTCTTAACAAGTCGAGCTGTTAATTTCTTACCAACTCTTCCAGCAAGCGGTGAGGTGTTGATACCGATAGTCATCGAAATCGAAGGTTCATCAACGGTAATTAGCGGTAGCGCATGAGGATTTTCGCTATCTGCCAAAGTTTCGCCAAGTGTGATTGTCTCAATTCCAGCAACAGCGATGATGTCGCCAGGTCCTGCTTCACTAACAGGTACTCGCTCGAGACCTTCAGTCATCATCAATTCAGAGATCTTTACTTTTTCTTGTGAACCATCACCCTTAATCCAAGTGACGAGTTGTCCCTTTTTTATTATGCCTTCATGTACTCGACAGAGAGCAAGGCGGCCAAGGTATGGCGATGAATCCAAATTTGTTACATGCGCTTGAAGTGGAGCGCCTTCATGAAACTTTGGCGCCGGGATAGTTTTGAAAATAACATCAAAGAGAACATCGAGATTATCTTGATCTGGCATCCCACCATCAGTTGGACGATTAAGTGATGCCCGTCCCGCTTTTGCCGATGTGTAAACAATTGGAAAATCAATCTGAGTTTCTGTTGCATCAAGGTCTAGGAAGAGTTCGTAGGTCTCATCGACAACTGCTGCGATACGCGCATCAGGTCGGTCCACTTTATTGATAATCAAAATAACTGGCAGGTTTTTCTGAAGCGCTTTTCTTAAGACGAATCTGGTTTGTGGAAGTGGGCCTTCAGATGCATCAACAAGAAGTGCAACGCCATCTACCATTTCAAGGCCGCGTTCTACTTCGCCACCAAAATCTGCGTGGCCAGGTGTATCAATAATATTTACAGTTGTGTCACCACGCTTTACCGCAGTGTTCTTGGCCAAAATGGTGATGCCTTTTTCTCGCTCGAGATCCATCGAATCCATAACTCGATCCTGAGATTCTGATTGATCTTTATGAGATGCAAAGGCGCCGCTCTGCCATAACATCGCATCAACAAGTGTGGTCTTGCCATGGTCAACGTGAGCGATGATTGCCAGGTTTCGTAAATCAGTCCGCTCTTTTTCAGGCAGACCTGCTAGATGTTTAGATTTAGTTTCAGACATTGAACCTGAACTCCACTACATCGCCATCTTGCATAACGTAATCCTTGCCTTCCATTCTCACCTTTCCGCGAGCTTTTGCCTCAGTCATAGAACCGGCGGCAACTAAATCAGCAAAGGAGACAACCTCTGCCTTAATAAATCCTTTTTGGAAATCTGTATGAATAACTCCAGCAGCAGCTGGCGCAGTATCTCCTTTATGAATTGTCCAGGCGCGTGCTTCTTTCTCGCCTGCCGTTAAGTAAGTCTGTAATCCTAATGTGTTGAAGCCAACTCTTGCTAATGTGCTAAGGCCAGGCTCCTCAAGTCCGATCGATTTTAAGAGCTCGAGGGCTTCTGCATCATCTAGTTCTGCAAGCTCTGCCTCAGTCTTCGCATCTAAGAAAATTGCTTCTGCAGGTGCGACTAAATTTGCTAATTTCTTACGTAGTTCAAGATCTGCAAGTTCTGCAGCATCAACATTAAAGACATATAGAAATGGCTTGGCAGTTAATAATCCAAGTTCTTTTAGCAGCGCAAGGTCGACTTTAGAGCCAAATAGCAATTTGCCTTCAGCAAGAACTGCCTCTGCATCTTTCATTGCAGCTAATACAACGGCCCGCTCTTTATCTTGGCGAGCCTCTTTTTCAACTCTTGGTATTGCTTTCTCTAAAGTTTGAAGATCTGCAAGTTGTAATTCCGTATTAATAGTTTCGATATCACTTGTTGGATTAACCTGGCCATCGACATGTACGACATCAGGATCGGAAAAAACTCGAATTACCTGACAGATTGCATCGCTTTCTCGAATATTTGCAAGGAATTTATTTCCCAAACCGGCACCTTCTGAAGCGCCTTTAACGATTCCAGCAATATCTACAAAGGAGACCGCAGCTGGGATTATCCGTTCGGAGCCAAAGAGTTTTGCCAAGACAGGTAAGCGCTCATCCGGAACTCCAACGACGCCAACATTGGGTTCGATCGTCGCAAAGGGGTAGTTAGCTGCCAAGACATTGTTCTTGGTCAGCGCATTAAAGAGGGTCGACTTTCCAACATTTGGTAGACCGACGATTCCAATAGAGAGGCTCACGAGGGGTAGAGCCTAACGGCCAATGTCAGCCTCTCCTGCCACGATATGAGCATGAACAGCGCGCTATCCCTCGGAGTAGGGCTATTAATCGGACTTGCTATCGGATTAGTAATTGGCTCCCTTCGAGTCAATAATGAAAAAGGCAAAGTCGCAATTCTCAATACCCAAATTGAAGAGATGCGAAAGGAAGAAGCGCGCCTCACAACTCTTAATGAACAACTTCGCGCAGTCACAACTGGCATGACACAACTTGCAACCCAGAGCCAAGAAGCAGAAGTAAAACGAGCACGCGCTGAAAGCGAGATGCGAACCCAGATCGAAACGATGCGACTTGGAAATGAAAATCTTCTCCGTGAAACCACAAAATTGGCTGGCGCACTTTCAAATTCACAAACTCGAGGCAAATATGGTGAAGCACAACTTGAAACGCTCCTCGAAAATGCCGGGTTAGTTGAAAATGTTCATTTCTTTAAACAGGATTATCGAGCTTCCGGAACAGAAATCTCCAAGCCAGATATAAAGATCTCCGTCCCTGGCGGAAGCGAGATTTTTATCGACTCAAAGTTCCCATTTGATCGATTCTTAGAAGCTGTTGTCGAAAAAGATCCCCTAGAGCGAACTCGGCTAATGCAGCTCCATGCAAAAGATTTACTTGGCCATGTAACTGCCTTAGCAAAACGTGGCTACCAAGAGAGCGGTAATTCCCCAGATTATGTAGTTCTTTTTGCTCCCTTTGAATCAATTCTCTCCGAAGCGCTAGAAGTAGAGCCCCAGCTATTACATAAAGCATTTGAGAAGAATGTAACTATCGCTACACCAACAACGATGATGGCCCTTCTTCGTACCGTTGCCTATGTATTTAGCCGTAGCGAACTTGCAAAGAATGCTCAAGAGATTACCGATCTTGCTGGTGAATTGTTAAAGCGAATTGGAAAAGTCCATAGCAAGATTGAAACGCTTGGAGATCGCCTCAAATCTACAGAGCGTGCCTTTAATGATTTAATTAAGAGCGCTGAAGAGAACGTCTTGAAACCGGCGCGAAAGATGGTCAAATTGGGTGCACCATCTTCAAGTAAATTAAAAGCGCTTGATGATGTTGATGATGAGGTACGCCAAATTGCTCCTAAGGCAATTGATGCACCAGATTTATTTGAAGATGATGAAGATCTAGAAGATGAGAAGAACGATGAGAGATGAATTACCCCAACCACCCTTTAAATCTCCAGTAAAGGGCGCTGGTTTAACAAAGCCAGGTGTAGTTATTCTCCAATTTCTCTTTATTTCATTTATTGCCTTAATTGAGATCTTCTTCCGTTCCAATGTTGGTTTCTTAACTGGGATAGCTATCTGGATTGCTTACTACTTTGCCATTATCTATGGCCGAGTCGGCACAACTTATGCCGCAGTAGTTAATCCACCAATCGCATTTGCAATCGCAACACTGCTTCTACTGCCCTCTGTTGGTGGAATCTCACTAAGCGTCTCAAGAATCGGAGTTGATTTAGTTTCCGGGTTGGCCAGCGTTGCGCCATTTCTCATATCTGGATCGCTATTTGGCTGGTGGTTCTACTTTAAAGAGCGACGGAAACTACTTTCCCGCAGCGCGTAAATCTTTACGTAGCTCTGGCGGCAGGGCAAAAAGCAGGCTCTCATCCATCGCTCTCACCTCTTCAACATCGCTATAGCCACGTCGCGCTAATTCTTCTAGTAACTCACGGACCAATAACTCTGGGACAGATGCACCGCTTGTAACTCCGATAGTCTCTACATCGTTAAACCATTCATCTCTAATTTCACTCGCGTAATCAATTAGATAAGCATTCTTAGCACCATACTCTTTTGCAACTTCAACTAGGCGAACCGAATTTGATGAATTTCGCGAACCGACTACAAGCACTAACTCAGTTTTTGGCGCAATCACCTTGATCGCAGTCTGACGATTCTGGGTTGCATAACAGATGTCATCTGATGGTGGATCTTGTAATTGCGGAAAGCGTTCTTTAAGAATTGCAACTGTATCCATAGTCTCATCGACGCTAAGAGTGGTCTGGGATAACCAAGCTACTGGACGAGTAGGATCAATTTCAATGTTTCGAGCATCGTCTAGACCATCAACTAATTTAATATGGTCAGGGGCCTCGCCAGCAGTTCCCTCAACCTCTTCATGTCCATGATGACCAATTAGGAGAATTTGTAAGTCATCTGCGGCAAATCTCCGCGCTTCTTGATGAACTTTGGTTACCAATGGGCAAGTTGCATCAATTGTTTTTAATTGACGATTTGCAGCTTCTTCATGAACTTTCGGCGAAACTCCATGTGCAGAGAAGACAACTCGGGCACCCTCTGGAACTTGATCTGTCTCTTCGACAAAAATTGCTCCGCGCTTCTTTAGCGATTCAACAACATGTTTATTGTGAACAATCTCTTTTCGAACATAAACCGGAGCGCCATAAAGTTCGAGCGCCTTTTCAACAGTGACCACGGCGCGATCTACCCCAGCGCAATAACCACGCGGCGCTGCAAGTAACACTCTTTTAGGCATATGCCCATCCTATTGCGAACGGCTATTAGTATCTCGCCATGCTTGAGACCTCAGCGGAGAAACCAGTTCCCGTACGAGTAGTTTCAGAAGCAATAAGTGATTACATAAATCGCCTTGGACAAATCTGGGTCGAAGGAGAAATTGCACAACTCAATGATCGCGCTGGCTCTGGCATGATCTATATGAGATTACGAGACCCAAGCGTTGATATGTATCTGGAAGTTACCTGTCCTCGTTCGGTCTTCAAAGCAATTTCCCCACTCTCTGAAAATGCCCGAGTAGTTATAAATTCAAAGGTAAATTTCTACACTCCTACTGGTCGGCTCTCTTTAAATGCCAAAGAAATTAGACAAGTTGGCGTTGGTGAATTACTTGCCAGATTAGAAGCGCTAAAGAAGTTACTTGCAGCAGAAGGTCTATTTGCAATTGAGCGGAAAAAGCCATTGCCATTCTTGCCCAGAAAGATTGGCTTGATATGTGGTCGAGCAAGCGCTGCTGAAAAAGATGTTAAAGAGAATGCCAAGCGCCGCTGGCCATCAGTAGTTTTTGAAACTCGAGAAGTTGCGGTACAAGGCGCAGATGCAGTCATTCAAGTATCGGCGGCTTTAAAAGAATTGGATAAGGATCCAGAAGTAGATGTAATCATTATTACTAGGGGCGGTGGATCCTTCGAAGATTTACTTCCATTCTCTGATGAGAGCCTCGTTCGATTAGCTGCGTCATGTATAAAACCGATAGTCAGCGCAATTGGACATGAACAAGATACGCCGCTACTTGATTTAGTTGCAGATTTAAGAGCATCAACTCCAACCGATGCAGCCAAACGAGTAGTTCCTGATATCCAAGAGGAATTGGAGAAAATTAAACAACTGCGTAATCGAGCTGATCAAAAAATCAATGATCGCGTCGTTTTGGAGATGACTAAAATTGTTAACTTTATGCAACGCTCATTTGCAAGTATGAATTCGCGCCTGATTCGTTCCACAGAAGAGTTGACTCATACTCTCGCTCGCATTAGGACTTTGTCGCCGCAAGCCACTTTAGATCGCGGCTATGCCGTCGTGCAGCGAGCTGATGAGAGCATCGTGCGAAGTGCAAAGTCGCTAATTGCTGGTGAGAAACTTCGCCTCCGCCTTGCTGAAGGTGTGGCCCTTGCAACAGCAACGGGCGAAGTTGAAGCAGAGCGCAGCAAATAGCCGAGCAGTTATTTGAGAAAAGAGTAGATTACGAATATGGCCAAGTTAAGTTACGAAGAAGCTCGTGATGAACTCCAGAAAGTCGTTGCATCTCTTGAATCTGGCGGACTTGGTTTAGAAGATTCAATCAAACTCTGGGAACGCGGCGAAGAACTTGCTGGCATCTGCCAGGAATGGCTTGATGGCGCCCGCGCCAAGCTCGAATCGGCAAAGCAAGTAGATAGCTCTGAAAATGCCTGAATTTATCTACGAAGATTTACTCCCAATCGGTCCGGATAAAACTGAGTATCGAAAGATTACATCTGAAGGCGTCTCAACATTTGATGCCGATGGTCGCACCTTTTTAAAAGTAACTCCGGAAGCAATTAGAAATTTAACCGAAATTGCAATCCACGATATCTCGCATTACTTAAGAAGTGAACACCTACAGCAACTAGCAAGCATCTTAAAAGATCCAGAGAGCTCACCAAATGATCGCTTTGTCGCCCTTGATCTACTAAAGAATGCAAATATTTCAGCCGGTGGCATCCTTCCAATGTGCCAAGACACAGGTACCGCCATTGTCATGGGAAAGAAAGGACAGCAAGTCCTTACAAGCGAGCGTGATGAAGTAACAATCTCGCAAGGAATTTATGATGCTTTTACCAAGTTAAATCTCCGTTACTCACAATTGGCTCCGGTAACTACTTGGGAAGAAAAGAACACCGGAAATAATCTGCCCGCTCAAATTGAGATTTACTCTGATTACGAACATAGCGATGAGTACAACTTCCTATACATTGCAAAAGGCGGCGGCAGCGCCAATAAGTCATTTCTCTATCAGGAAACTAAAGCGATTCTCAATCCCAAGACCTTTCTAATCTGGCTTGAAGATAAATTGCGCTCCCTTGGAACGGCCGCCTGTCCGCCATACCACTTAGCAATTGTCATAGGCGGAACGAGCGCCGAGTTCACAGCTAAAGTAGGAAAGCTTGCCTCGACAAAGTATTTGGATTCATTGCCGACAACTGGAAATGCCAAAACTGGCCGAGCCTTTAGAGATATTGAATTAGAGAAAGAAGTCTTTGCTCTTACCCAGAGATTAGGAATTGGTGCGCAGTTTGGCGGTAAATATTTCTGTCACGATGTTCGAGTAATTCGCCTCCCCAGACATGGCGCATCGCTTCCCATTTCTATTGCAGTCTCTTGTTCAGCTGATAGACAAGCAAAGGCCAAGATCACAAAAGATGGCGTATTTATTGAGAAATTAGAGACTGATCCAGCTCAATATTTACCTGAAACAACCGATGAACACCTAGATGACAATGTGGTTCGGATCGATCTAAACCGACCGATGTCCGAAATAACAGCCGAACTCTCTAAACATCCGGTAAAGACTAGATTGGCATTGACCGGCACACTTGTTGTCGCTCGCGATTTAGCTCATGCAAAAATCAAAGAGGTTATTGATTCTGGAAAACCAATGCCGGAGTACTTCAAGAAATATCCGGTCTATTACGCAGGACCGGCAAAGACTCCTGCCGGTTATGCATCTGGATCATTTGGTCCAACAACTGCTGGCCGAATGGACTCTTACGTTGAACAATTCCAAGCTTTAGGTGGTTCGTTGGTAATGCTTGCTAAGGGAAATCGCTCAAAGCAAGTAACAGATTCATGTAAGAAACATGGTGGCTTTTACCTAGGTTCAGTTGGTGGACCAGCAGCAAGACTTGCGCAAGATTGTATTAAGAAAGTTGAAGTTCTCGATTATGAAGAGTTAGGAATGGAAGCAGTTTGGAAGATCGAAATTGAAGACTTCCCTGCGTTTATTGTTGTTGATGATAAAGGAAATGATTTCTTTGCAGAAACCGCAAAGCCTTTAACGATTGGTATGAAACCAGAGGTTTAATTTTTAGTAATAACGTGAGCGCTTAAACTTTGAGAGTGCACGACATGGGGTCTCATATCGAATATCGATGTATCGCAATCCCCATTCAATCTGAGTAATCGGGTTCGTTCGCCAATCAGTGCTTATGATGTCCATTCGCGTGGCAGGTAGCGCTTGTGGAATTCCATGTGCAC
>JACCEC012053681.1_pt1 | contig 10316 bp, 8 predicted proteins | sample 7450121 | NCBI WGS metagenome assembly JACCEC01 (sample SAMN15323455, study PRJNA562643) | freshwater metagenome | isolation source: river surface water | place: USA:Blue River Watershed | collected 2017-08-18 | reverse complement strand
GAAGGGATCCAATTGTATAGGTCGAGGTCGATACCAAATGCCACCGTCTTGATGGGCCTTCTAACACCCAATTGCAGCATTCTGATTTTATCCGATTCAGATATTGTGGCGATGCCATCTACAGAATTGAACATCATCAATTCGTATTCTCTCAATTGCTTGGCAAGAAAATTTAGGTACAATTTCTTGACGGGATTTTTTGTTCCAATTGCTATTTTCTCCCAAATGGTATATTCAATGTTATGTGCCCTCAGAATGATGGGCGCCTTGCTGTGTCGTTTGATCGTACCAATGTATGGCGTCATGAACAAACTTTCCAGGTGTATCACATCAAAACTTTGTCTGCGCAAAAGGCGATCGATTTTAATGTCCATATCGGGACTAAAAAAACGATTGACATGGTAGCTATCGTTGGTCATGAATGCAGTAAAGGCATCAACAAAATTGATTCTTGTATCAACATGAACACCTTCTATATCTGTCTTTTGAATGTACTCCGGACTGAGTTCATTCAATTTCAAATCGTGTTTGTGCGTGAAGATGGTGATGATCTTCACTTTGTGTCCTGATTCAATCAAGCCCTGTGTCAAATTGTTCATGGCGATGCAACCGCCGTCTTTGGCAGGAAGTGGAGGCTTATGACACAGTTGAAGAACACGCATTTTATTGGGCTTTGCTTTTTTTCTTGAACCAAGATTTAAAATCTGGGATGTTCCAACTTTTTTCCTGATTGGCAGAGTACATCACCAAAATGCAAATGGGTACCATCACAATTGTGGAAATCCACATGCCCAACCACGGCTCAATGATGAAGGCTTTGGCCATCTTTTCTCCAGCAATGGTGAGCATTTCAAAAACAATAAACAGGAGCAAGGCAATCACAGAGGGTAGGCCCAATCCGCCTTTTCGTAAGATTGCGCCCAACGGAGCACCTACGAAAAACAAAACGAAGCAAGAGATGGCCAAGAAGAATTTCCTGTGCCATTCAATCTTGTGTCGATTGGCAAATCGAAGTAAATCTTCTTTTTCGATTTTAATTTTTTGAATTTGCACCATGTCTCTTCTTGAAGCATCAATGGCAGCCTGAATGGTTTTGCCTTGAATGGTCAATGGCATTTGTGATTGCAATGATGCGGATGAAGGCTGAATCTTGGTAAGTTCTTCAGCAAGTCTCAATTTTTTATCATTGCTCACTTTCCAATACTGATTCATGCTGTCCACTTCAGCGTCAAAACCTTCCAAAGCATGATCGAGCTGATTGATGGTCATCATCTCAAAAGCATTTTTGAAAACCTCTTCATCGTCTTTGCTGAAGAACAAAGAAGAAATGTCGATGCGCAAAGTCATTTGGTCAAAATGCGAGGACAATGCAGGATGCTTCGGATGGCGTGAACGTTTCTCGTCTAATTCATCGTAGGTTACCCCATTTTGCATTTGCAATATCAACCAACGTTTGTCCTCCGTTTGCTGCATATTGCCTTTTTCGGCCCTGATCACCGTTCTATTTCCTCTTCCTGGTTCACGGTGGTCGTAAATCAATATGTCTTGAAGCTCGCCCGTTTCGGTATTTTTCTTCATTACCCGAATACTAATTCCTTCGATGCCGTCATAAAACTGACCTTCCGTTAAACTCAATGCAGGTTTTTGTTGCACGATGGAGAAGAGCAATGTGCGGTATTTCAAGTTGGCGATGGGCCAGATATTGTTGGCAAAGAAGAAAGCAACAATGGAGAGACCACCAATAAAAATAATCAAGGGTCTGAAAATTCTTCCCAAGCTCAATCCCGCGCTCTTCATGGCGGTTAGCTCGTTGTGCTCTGACAATGCGCCGATGGTCATGATGCTGGACATCAAGATGGCCAAGGGTAGGGCCATGTTGACGATACGGGCTGAGACAAAAAGCAAAAGTTGAAGGATAATCCAAAAGCTCAAACCTTTGCCCATGAGGTCGTCGATGTACAACCAAATGAATTGCAATTCAAACACAAAAAGTGAAACCAAAAAAGTGACGATAAACGGACCAATGAAGGCCCGCAGCAAGACTTTGGATATTTTTTTCTGGTTTAACATCAAACAGCGCTAAGCTACTTTATCTTTCGGCACCAAAACCAAGGAAATTTAAAAAATGAGAAAAATTTTATCTAGAATTTTTATCGCCAGCGGAGACGTAGCTACTATGTCTTTTTCTGCGAATGCTCAGGATATTCAAGTAGATGTTTTGTCGAACTTGGACAATGAGAAATTGATTTTGTCTTCGATTGAAGAGGAGAAACAAGGTGGAATGACCATGAATGCGGCATGGGTGCCGATGCAATTGGATATGAACTCCATGGGCGAATGGGAATACAATGCAGATGGCAGTAAGCGTTGGTTGTATGCATTTCAAAGTCCAGGTGCTTTGGCAATGGGCGTTGTTTTCAGTTACTACAACATGCCAGAGGGTGCGGAGTTGTATTTGTATGCATCGGACAAATCGTGGTTAGAAGGGCCATTTACAGCGGATCAAAATAAGTCGCATCACATCTTCAGAACACCTGAGGTGTATGGCGATGCTGCAGTGTTGGAATATCGTCAACCTGCTGGTGTTGTTGGAGATGCTCGTTTGGAAACGCGTGGTTTGTTGCACTTCTACCGTATGATTCAAGATCCAAGAGCAGAGCAGTTTAAGAACATTGAGAGTGATCCATGCGAAGTGGATGTGAACTGTCCAGAGGGAGGACCTTGGTCCAATGAAAAGCATGCTGTAGTTCGCTTGAGCTTGGTAATGTCTGGTGGAGCGGGCTTGTGTTCAGGTACTTTGGTGAACAATACCGCTATGGATTGTAAAGGCTATGTTTTGACTGCAATGCATTGCACTGAAAGTTCTTCGGCTGCTGATTTGTTGGCTTCTTCAGCTCGTTTCAATTTTGCCAAAAGCGGATGTGGAACTGGTTTGGGTTCAACAACACAAAACTCAACTGGCTTGTATTTGCGTGCGGATTCCAACGATGGTGGTGGAGCTACAGGATCTGATTTTGCTTTGATTGAATTGCAAGATGCGATTCCTGCAAGCTGGACAGTTTATTATGCAGGTTGGGATGCAACAGACAACGTTCCTGTTGCGATTGCAGATTCATTGTATGGTGCAAAGGCTGTTTGTATTCATCACCCAGCGGGCGATTACATGAAAATTTCTCATGCCTCACAAGTGACCAAAGGAACTTGGCAAGCTTCAGATCGTCACTGGAGAACAGTATGGATGGCCACTGAGACTGATCATGGCGTTACTGAAGGTGGTTCTTCTGGGTCACCCATTTTCTCGCCCAGTCACCAAATCATTGGTACATTGACTGGTGGAGGTTCTTACTGCACAACACCAACTTCACCAGATTATTATGGTCGCATGGCCAAGCACTGGACAGGAAATTTCAACCCAAATCCTGCATCAGAAAAATTGAAAGTATGGTTGGATCCAGGAAACTTGGGATGGTTGACCATGGATGGTGCTACAAAGGGAACCAGCGCATTGCCTTGTCAGCCCGTAAGTGTAAAAGAGGAATTGAAGTTTGATGAAGTGGTGGTTTACCCTTCATTGATTCAGACAACATTCCAAGTACAAGTTGCCAACAATCCTTGGATTCAGCAAGCTGTTGTTTTTGATAGCAATGGAAGACAAGTAGCTGCACAAAATTTCACATCAGGTCAATTGACTTTTGATGCGAGTGAGTGGGCCAACGGTGTTTATTATTTGAGTGTTCGTCAAAACAATGGTTCATATGTAACCAAGAAATTGGTGGTAGCACATTCATGAAATTAGAAGACTACATCCAAGATTCGGGATGGCAACGCGAATTGAGCGGGGCCTTTCAGAACGACAGATGGAAGCATATTACAGAAAAGGTTGAGCAAGTGTATGCTCAACCTTTTTCTTTTCCACCCAGGCCGCAGATTTTTGCGGCGTTCAATGCAACACCATTTTCAAAAGTTCGTGTGGTCATTATTGGACAAGATCCCTATCATGGCGATGGCGAAGCCAATGGCTTGGCTTTTTCTGTAAATGAAGGCATCAAGATTCCACCTTCATTGCGCAATATTTTCAAGGAATTAGAAAGTGATTTGGGCATAAAGCGAACACGAACTGATTTGCATGATTGGGCAAGTCAAGGCGTTTTTTTATTGAATACCACTTTAACAGTTGAGCGCGACAAGCCCATGTCGCACAAAGATTTGGGATGGGATTGGTTTACCGATTATGTCATCCAGCGATTGGCATTAAAGACCACGCCCATTGTTTTTGTATTGTGGGGCAAGCACGCCCAGAGCAAAAAGAAGTTCATTGGCTCCAATCGCCACCTCATCATTGAGAGTGCACATCCATCGCCACTCGGCGCCTACCGCGGCTTTTTCGGCTCCCAACCCTTCTCGAAGATCAATGCGTTTATAGGGGAGGGGGTTCATTGGTAATCATATTTTAACGAACATGTTTACCTATAAATTTATGGGCTGATATTTCGCACGAAAACGGATGTAATCCGAATCTACACCGATCCACCGATCCACCGATTTACCGATCTACCGATATACCGATCCACCGATCTACCGATATACCGATCCACCGATCTACTGATCTACCGATTCACCGAAACAAACCCATCCACTTTTCCTTCATCGCCGCCGCCGCATGTGGTGACGTAGGTGAGGAGATAATAGTAGGTGCCTTCTGATACATCTGTTGGAATCCAGTAGGGAGTGGCATCGCTGGAATCAAATTGTATCCCGCCCCAACGATTGTAAACTTTCAAATCATAAGTGCTGAAGTATTCTCGAACATCTTGACTCAAATCATCAGCCAAAAAAGGTCGCCATTCATCATTCAAACCATCTTGGTTCATGCTGATGATGTTGGGGAAACTCAATTGACTGACATCAAAATGGATGTTGTTGTTTTCTGGAACAAAGACCTCACTGCTGCGGATACACCCATTGTCGGGATTCTGAACAGTCAAATAATAAATTCCTGTGGCATTAACCTCAGGGTACAAAACGTTGGGATCCAATCCCACAAAAGAACCTTCATTGGTGCTCCAAGTTGCATTCCATGTGGGAAGATCAACTTGGTACATGTCCAAGGTCTCCACTGGATGCAAACAGCTTATACTATCTGGTGTTCCCCAAATGACATTGGGCGAAATGGTGTCAATGCCAATGGTGAAATTCTGTATCGCGCTACATCCATTGTCCGTATTGGTTGCTGTGACGCTGTAATTTCCGGCGCTGGTAACTGCCCAATTGTTTTGCGCGGGTGGATTGTTGATGTTGGGTCCCCAATCGTAACTCATATTGGGGGCGTTGCTGTTGACAATCATGGTCAATGTGGGATCGAAACAAGTAATGGTATTGTCATTGGAAGGCGTTAGAACTGGAATGTTTTGATCTGCTGTAACAGTAATGGTATGTGTATCGTTGCAATTGGCGTTGTAGTATGCGCCTACGGTATAACTTCCGACATTGGCAATGGTAATGTTGGCTTGGGCTGGATTCATGTTGATCTGACCTCCATTGGTGGTCCACAAATATTGGGTGCCTGGAATACTGCTACTGGCCGAAAAAGTTAGCGTTGGATCGTAGCAAGTCAACAACGAATCATAATTCACACTCAACACAAAGTCACTGTAATCAGCATCAACCACCACTGTGTCACTATCGAAACATTGATTATTGAAATTTGCTTCGACAATGTATGTCCCGGCTTGATTGGTGTTCATTAATGACAAAGTATCCAATCCTAAAATACTGCCATCTAGGGTGGTCCAGTTGTAATGTAAGCTGGTGAAGTTGGAGGTGGTATTCACTGTAGCCAATGTGTCCGCGCATTGCAATAGTGCAGTAGTGGGTACATCAATCACCAAGGGTTCAACATTAATGGTGATCGTTGAAGTTTGAGCAATTCCACACAAATTGGTGAAAGTAACGCTGTAAGTCGTGGTGGTATCAGGTGTAGCAATGGGATTCACAATGGTAGGATCACTCAATGTCGCTGGCGGTGTCCAATTGTAAACACCGGTTTGAGATGGGCCAGCGTTAATTTGAACACTGGTGCCTGGACATGCTTGAACGTTTTCAGCGGAGGCCAAAATATCGGGTTCCAAACAAACGCGGTGCGTGTTTACTGCGCCTCCTGTTGCGGCTGTGAAGCCCCAGTACACATAGGATTGGCCATTGAAAATCTCATTGGAAATATCGATGGTCGCTTGCAAACGAAAAACACAGTCAAAATAAACTTGAATCAAATGAGCTGATGCATCCCATTTGATTTGTACCACATGATCTGTATTGTCTTCAGTATTGACATCCGTAGCGTCCATCTGAACTGGACCGGCGATGTTTTCCGCAAGATTATGATTGACAACACCGTTTTTTTCTATGGCAATGTGATCATAACTGGGATCGCCGGAATCGGTGTTCTGCCAAGTGTCAAACTCAATACCCAATGAAGTCGTGAAACTCTGATAGCCCATGCCACCTCCGCTTACACCTATTGCGTTGGTGCCGATATTTTGCAAAACGAAACAGATCCCATCTGCACCATTGGCGTCGAGATTGCCCAGGTACATTTTGAATGTAATGTCAAAATCTTCTACAAGGTTGATTTGATTCGCGTACCAAACGGTACCATTTTGAGTACCACCGCTGCTTGTCAACTGATAACAGTCATTTCCAGTAGCTATGGCATTGCCATTGAGAAAATATGTTTGACCAAAGGATGTCCAAACCCAAGTGATACATAAGACAACTAAAACTAACTTCTTCATACTTGTTCCGAAGATAGTAATTAATTGCCTTTACTTCATGCCACGCTCTTTGCAAATGCTTTCGTAAGCTTTCTGTACTTCAATAAATTTGTCTTGTGCTGCCTTTTGATGTGATTCACCGAGGTCACGAACTTTGTCCGGATGGTATTTCATGGCCATTTTGCGGAATGCTTTCTTTACTTCTTCATCGGACGCATCTTTGGTGATTTCTAGGATGGTGAATGATTTATCAGTAGAAGCATAAAACATGGCTTTGATTGAATCTCGATCGGCTTGTGAAAGTCCTATGTAATAAGCTATACGATCTACCAATTCAGCTTCCGATTTATCTACTCTGCCGTCGGCTTTGGCGATACCATACAAATAATGAATCAACTGCAAACGCATGGGGTGTTCCATGTAATATTTGATTTGATCGCAGATTTGTTTGACAGGTATGTCCTTGTTGAGCAATTCTTTTAAAATCCCTATTTGTTCAGCGGCAATGGCTTCACCAAATTGTTTCCGAAAAGTTTCTCGGATATAATCCAATTCACTTTTCATGTGTCTGCCATCTGCTTTCATTACGGCTGCTGAGAGCACCAATAGGGCAGAGGTAAAATCTCCTTGACGGGTATTGTGTCTTTGGTATTGAGAAGAGGTTTCTCTTCTGGGATCATAGCTCTGCTTTTGTGTTGTGCTTAGCGATTTGTCTTCAACGATTGCTCCGAAAGCGAATCCCAACAATGCTCCAATGGGTCCACCGAGTGCCCATCCCAGTCCACCTCCAATCCATTTAGCGTATTTCATTCTAATACAAAATTGTCTAGTTTTTGTTGTTTACCAAGATCCGCCAGCGCCACCGCCACCTGAGCTGCCGCCACCAAATCCTCCAAAACCGCCACCGCCTCCCCAGCCATCATTGCGGCTATTAAAGTCGTTCCAATAACCACTTCTAGGGCCGGAATTGGCCAACCAAAACGCTGTCCAAAAAGGAAGGTTGTTGGCGCGAGCCATGTTTCTGTTTTTTCCGAAAATGAAGATCAAGGCAATCAAACCAAAAATCACTACCCCTACCCAGCCGCCTTTGTCTTTTTTTTCCTTGTGTTTCTTGGCGTAGGTATCAATGTCAAATTCTTTCTCAGCCAGTTGTTCTATCACTGTAAGACCGTTGAGTATGCCTTGGAAGTATTGATTTTGCTTGAATTGAGGTATCATTTCATTTTCCCAAATCAAATGAATTTTACCATCAGGTAGGGCACCTTCTAGTCCTCGTCCCGTCGCGATGAAAATCTGTCCTTTGCTATCTGTTGTTTTGGGTTTGATCAATAATACAACACCATTGTCCAAGTCTGCTTGTCCAATACCCCATTCGTCCATGATTTTAAAACTCAAATCACTGGGCTCAAATCCACACAAGTCGGGGAGGGTAATGATGACAATTTGGTTGGATGTTTTTTTAGCGAATCCCTGAAGATTTTGTTCCAATTGTTGCACTTCTTGCGGTTGCAACATGTTGGCCATGTCATAAACCAATCTAGCATTGTCTTTGGCAGGAACGCACGTTGGCAATTCGGCATGTGCATACCCGACAATCAGCGCCAAAAGAAAAAATAATATATGTTTCATTTAGCGTGAGATTGAATCGGACAATTCGTTGATGTCATCAGTATGCCAAGGAAATGCATGTGCCAAATGTTGGGCTACATCTTCCAATAATTTTGACATGCCCTGAGAGAAATGTCCCTGAGAGAAATCCTTTATTAATTGATTTTTCCAAACCTCCCAAGTGGATTCTTTCACATGTGGATGTATGCCTAGGTCCCCAATAATGGCCAAGGCTGAAGGATAAATTTGGATATATACCAACAAAGCATTGCGCTGTTTGGTTTTGTGCATACCCAAATGATCAAAAACAAATGCCGCTCGGTCCAAGACAGCGGCATCGTTTCTTTCTTCAATATGAATTCTAATTTCGCAGCTGGTTTTCTTTTCAAATATTTCTATTTGTATTTGAAAATCAGCATTAATTGCGGCAGAAAGTAGTGCGTGATTCGACATTAGTTGAAATCAACTTTGGGAGCGTTTTCAGATCCTTCGGCAGCTGTAAACGCGTCGTATACTTTGAACTCCTCATCACCAACCAATCCCAAAGCTTTCTTTTTCCAAAATCCTCTAATGAAGGAATTCGATTTTTCTACTGCTTCGTTGTAATCCGTTCTTGCTTTACCAACGCGGTTTTCCGTGCCTTCCAATTGCGCTTGAAGTTCTTTGAAATTTTCTGTAGAGCGAATTTGTGGATAATTTTCAAAAACGATATTGATCGCTTTGTTGATGTCGGCACCAATTTTTTGTAATTCAGCTGGACTTTGAGCAGATGAAATTCCTGAACGAGCTTTGGTGACATTTTCCAAAATGGCTCTTTCGTTGTCCTTTGCTCCTTTGACAGTAGCGACCAATTGAGGAACCAAATCCGCGCGGCGCTGATAGGCCACTTGAACATTTCCCCATTCTTTTTTAACGGCTTCTTGTTTTTCTACGGCACCATTGTAAACCGAAGTTCCATACAAATAGAACAGGATAAATGCGCCTAAAATAACACCAACTAAAATTAAGATGGTGCGTGTTGCTTTATTCATTTTGTTGTTTTAAAGTTCGAAGATAATTAATTGACATTTAATTTGGCATACGCTTGTTGGATGTAGGCGGATAATTCGCTTCCTTTTAGCAAACCTTTTGATAATTGGGCCAATGCCAATGCCTCTTTTGCCAATGAATCGCCCTCTGGTCCTTGCATCTTATATACCGCAGGATGATTTGTATTGATTACCAATTGGTATGAATCAGGAAGATTTCCAAATATGCCAGCACCCCCGCCCAAAGCTTGTTGCTCTTTCATACGACGCATGAATTCATTCTCCGTGATCAACATTGGTGGATCGTTGGGCGACATGTTTTCAAATTGGAGATTGAATTTCTTGGCATCGATCCAAGTGCTCAATTGAGTCTTGACACTTTCTTTTTCAGTATCATTCAATGCCGAGATGTCGTTGCTTTCTTTTTCAATGAGTTTTTCGGGAATGTCGCTGTCTACGCGTTTGAAAGTAATGTCATTGTTTTTCGATTCAATCTGCGACAAGAAAGGCGCAGTGAGCGGATTGTTCAAATTGAAAACTTCATAACCGCGAGACGTTGCCATCTCAATGGCGCTGTGTTGCGCATTCTCATCGGTGGTATACAGTAAAACGATTTTGCCGTTTTTATCCTTTTGGTTCTCACCAATTTTCTCTTTCCATTCGTCCAAAGTCTTGTACTCACCAGAAGTGTTTTTATACAAAGTGAACGCAGCAGCTTTCTCAGCAAACTTCTCTTCGGTTAAAATACCATATTGAATAAATACATTGATGTCATCCCACTTCGCTTCAAAATCAGCACGGTCGTTGTTGAACATGCTTTGCATTTTGTCGGCTACTTTTTTGGTGATGTGTGCACTGATTTTTTTGACATTGCCATCCGCTTGCAAGTAACTACGACTTACGTTAAGCG
>JACCEC010044576.1_pt1 | contig 10318 bp, 10 predicted proteins | sample 7450121 | NCBI WGS metagenome assembly JACCEC01 (sample SAMN15323455, study PRJNA562643) | freshwater metagenome | isolation source: river surface water | place: USA:Blue River Watershed | collected 2017-08-18 | reverse complement strand
TCCTTCGTGGCCAGCCTTGAAGCCCCTCAGCGGCCATCAGGCGTGCAATCCTGTTCTTGCTGGCCGTCTCACCCTCATCGGTCAGGTCTTCATGCATGCGTGGCGCGCCTACAGCACCCTGACTATCAGCGTGGATCTGCTTGATGCGCCCCAGCAGTCGTTGATTATCGAGCTGCCGGGCACTGGCTGGGCGCTCCTCCCAGGCGTAATAGCCGCTGGGGGATACTTTGAGGCATCGACACATCAGGCGGACAGGAAACTCTTCTCGACAACGTTGAATCGCCTGATACTTCAGGTCGATCCCCTGGCAAAGAACGTTGCCGCTTCGCGTAAAAAATCCCGTTCCTTCTTCACCCGGGCCAGTTCCCGCTTGAGGCTCGCTACCTCTTCATCCCGTGGGTTGCCCGTGCCGCCGAAGGCCTGTTGGCCTTGCTGCTGGGCTTCTCGACTCCAGCGACTGAGCATATTGGGCTCAATGCCCAGTTCTCGGGCCACTTGCGAACAACTGACATTGGAATGGCGCAGTTGTTCAACCGCGCCCTGCTTGAACTCGGGGCTGTACTTTCTTCTCTTCGACATAAACACTCCTTTCGCCCATTATGAGGCTTCTTTGAAGTGTCCGTAAAATCGGGGTAGAACCCTTGTTAGGGGCGTTGCGGATTAACCGCAAAAAGAAGTTGTGATACTTCACTGTGTAAAAACTCTTTGTCTTTAATGCCGAGCGACTTGCGAATATCCATGCAGAACCTAGTGAAGGCAAGAATCTCCGATTCGGTCTCCAGCGTGGCCCCGGCCGCCCAGAACGTCGCAAGTTGTCTAACGACTTGCTCCTCACCATAAATGCAGATACGGGCCTTTGCATGAGTGAGCCGAGCGAGCTGCTCGGTTTCTCGCTGCTTGTTCCCCATTCGTTGAGCTGCTACTACTTGCGACACCGTCTCAAGAAAGTCGATATAGGCAGCGCTGCGTGACTCGCGGAGGTGCTTTTCCTGATTCGACTGACGAGCGAAGTAATTCTGCAAGAATGCACCAACGACAACGCCGAGGATCGAAAGCAGTGCAGTAATCGCTGTTGTCACGTCAGTGCTCCGTAGTCGCTAACGCCCGTCTCACGCGCCGATCTGGAGCCGTGAAGCGGCAGAAGACCGGTCGCTGTGCAGCCGATTGTTAGGCCGCCACTGCGACTGCAAGCTGACTGGCCCAGCATGCCTAAAAGACCGCCGTGATCGTGTATTTGTAGCGGACGGACTTGTCATCATAGTTCAGCCTAGCGATCGAGACGGACGCGAAGCCGCCTCGCTCGCTCCCTGAAAGCGGCTTCGCCACCTTCAAGGATGTCACAAACCACCTTGCGGATCGCAGCGTCCTCTAGCCCACCCGCTACATAGCTGATCGTTGGCAGACCACCGGAGAGATGCGGACCAGCTTCGGCGACGATGATCTGATCCGCATCGGTGTTGATCACGAGATTGGCGTTGTGGGTCACCATGATGACTTGGCGTTTCGCCTTCGCCGCAGTGAACAGCGCCACCAGCTCATCGAAGACAGACTTTGGATCGAGATTTTCCTCTGGCTGGTCGATAATCAGCGGTCGGTCGTCAGAATCGTCGAGCGCGAGGTAGAGCAGCAACAGAACGATCCCTCGCGTGCCTGGCGACAGCTTGCGGATGTCGACGCCGTCGTAGGAAATCTCGTAACGCACGGCGATGTGTTCGGTTCCGAAAAGCCAGTGTGCGAACCGCTTCGACCACGTTCGGAATTCAGTTTGCTGCGTTGGGGAATATGGCGCATGCGATAGGAGATTTTTGAGGTATGTTCCCATAAAGGCCGTCATGGCAGCCTGAACCTCAGCGGCAGAGCCGGTTTCCCATGCGGGTTTTAGCGAGTCCGTCGCGACCCCGATCAACGAGCCGCGCCCATAGAATGGGCCCGCCTTGCGGCGGTCAAGGAGTTCTTCTTCGGCAAACGCACCCCAGGTCTGTACATCTGTAACCCTGCGGACTGAAAAACTCAGCTTCTTGAGCGTGCCTGAAGACGAGGACAGGCGTTCCGTAAGCGGTGCATACAGGCCAGACAGCGCATTTTGCTCGTTTATGATGGCCTCGAACACGCGCCCATAGGTGTCGTCGCGTTCAGCCTGCAGGTCTTTCCGTCGCGCTGCTGCGCCCTTGGCGTCAGTGAGCCGTGCTTCCAAGGTCTGAAGTGCAGAACTCTCTTGCGCAATCCGCTTTGTAAGCGCTGCGTATTGCTCACGTACTAGCTTATCCGCGCCGAATAGCGCCTCAAGTCGTGACATCTCTGCTTCGATCAGCGCAAGTGGAAGGATCGCGAGATCTGCGTCAGCGGCAATCAGAGCAACACTGGGATCTCCGGGCTGTGGCGGAACACCGTTGAGCTTGCGAACCTCTCCGTCGGCCCATGCGATGTAGGCAATGAGGCTCTTATCGACATCGCCCTTGTAGATCAGTAGAAAGTCGTCCCACTGATTGGCATCGAGGCCACTGTTGTTGTGTCGCGCCTGGATCTGACGGAGCATTTCAGGCGCACCAGTGGCGCGCATACTGCAAACCTCGTCTTGCAGAGCGACGAAGGTTCGACGCTGATTGTTGTAGGCTTGTATCTTGGTCCTCAGCGTCTGTGCCGCCGCGCTGAGCTGAGTGTGCCTCGCGACCTGCGCCTCAGTACCCTTAACCACCAGCTTAGCCTGATCATCGGTATAGCCAGCGATCAGCTTCTTCTTTTGCTCAACCTGTTTGCTCAGGCTGACCACGAGGCTCTCTTTCTCGAGCTCGGTAGCAATGCGTTCGGAGATGTCGGAGATTGCCTCTGCCTCACGCTTGCGCGCTTGCTGGAAGCGAGCGGTCCGTTGCTCGCGGAGTTGAGTGAAGTCAACCGCCCACTCGCGGTCATCCTGCGAGTGGCAATCGAAGATAACGCGCTCGATCTCCTCGACGAGACTATCTGAGACACCTTTGGCTGAACACAGCTCCTCGACGAATTGCTGAGAGAGATATCTCGCTCGAGGGAACGACATATGGCTGTTCGCATCACGACCATCAAGCGCGCGCGTCTCCATCATGCCGCCACCCCAAGTCAGTGTCGCGGAGGAGTCCCCTATCAGTTTGCGCGCGCGAGCAAGGAACGACGGGCTAGCGTTCTCGTCAGCCTCCCAGCCAGCGGGAGTTATTGCATCGCAACCGGCGGCAATCACATCGGCCAGTGCCGTCTTGCCAGATCCCCGAGCTCCTATGATGGCAACCAGGCCGGGATTGAGCGGAATATCGGGCGTGGCCGCCCAATCTGCGTTCTCAATGCGTACATGCGAGATAACCTGCGACGGCATTGCCGAACTTGGCGGCTTCTCACCAACATAGGCCCGGCCCTCCGGGTCGATGCAGGCCTGTCGTAGGGCGTCGAATGTCAGTGCACCCTTGATCCACGAGAAGCGATTGTCGACTGGCTGGCCAACCGACGCTTGGTCATGGGAGTCACTTCCATGGAGACATGGTTTACACCCGTCATAGCGCGAGCGCAGCGCTTCGACGCTGAGGTTCCGTTGGCCAATCCAGAATTCACGCTGTGCTACACTGCTGGAGAAGATGATGTGGGCGAATTTCTCTATCTCCTGGCGCACGGTCGCGTCTGCGGCCTGACGAACGCCGGAAGTGCCGTCCCCGGAACCGCCAGCAACAGCGATCAAAATGTTCTTCTTCGCCCATTCGCTTTCGCCGATAACCTTTCGCAATTGATCGAAGTTGACTTTGAACTGTGTGGCGCCGTGTTGAAGCGCGGCGCCGTCATCAGTGATGGTCGCGTCTGAATGTTTGCCCAGCTTTATCAGTTCCTCGCGCGTACAGTCGAAACGGTCGCCAAAAGCATGGAACTGAAGACGCTTGAGAATGCGCTTCACTTCTGACAGGTGTTCAGGGTCTTCAGGGCTGATTAGCAAATGGATGTTCACGAAGCCCGTTTTAGCCGCCACATCGAGGCGCAGCTCGATGTTAGGAAAGATTAAAGACACATCGGGCAATCGGCCTGCGCCCTTATGCTGAAGGAATTTCTCATATGTGTCGGTAACGTAGTAGTCAGTGACCGCGACCGCCTCGACCCTCGGCGTCAAGGCTTCGAGAGTCGAAAGGTATGAGCTCCAGGGGTCGGATACCCCGAACTGATTGTTGAGGATAGTGCCGGGCGCATGGATATGCGGCTCCCATCTATGCCATTCAGAACCGCGATTGATCACTTACACCACCCAGTTATCATTCCTTTTAACTCACCACAACCCACTCAATAGAAAAGGCCTAACGCCGTTGCCAAGGCGCAATGTGAAGCTGGCGCAGCCTTTGCGCAAGCAAAAGGTGTGACAGCTTTGCTTTGTCGCTCTTGGGCACTTTTTTAGGGAGCAACACTACCAGCCTCCCCCTTAAGCTCTAAAAGTAAATCCCCAAATTTCCTATTCTTCCCGCGGAACTTTACTGATGCTGCGGCAAGCGGGGTATGGCTGTAATTCTTGACCTGCATATATTTAAGCGTGCGCCAAATTACATCAAAGACTTTGTGCACGTCCGTCCGATTCACTGAGGTAGGACTAATATTCATCTGTAGCTTGTGCGTTTTACGTGTTGAGATATCAACGACTTGCGAATAATTTTTATTGGTTTTAAAACCAAGATCTTTTGGATTTGAGATGGCAGGAGACCCTTGATTCTCAAAATCTGAAACATCCAAATGCCATAGATGATTATGTGCTACGACGTTACGAACAAGACAAACTTCAACAAGCTCTTCTTTAGTCGGTAGGTCAGGAAAGTACTTACCCAGCAACTCTGGCGTGCTTAGGTCTCCTCGTATTTCTTCATCTCTTCTAACAAATCGCAGCCTAGAGACGTATGACTCAAGCAAAGAAACTAGAAGTACTACTAAGGAGGCTGAGTATCCGTTCTCGTGAATGCTGACCCCTGCCGGCCCCTCTTTTGAAATGGGCTTGGCCAGCAATTTTTCTACAAGATCAGAAATTGGCTGATTGTATGCAGTCGCAACGACAGTAATTACATCCGGTATTGCAGGTTTAGCCACTTTGCTTTCCTCGCTCCCTAACGCCTTTCTGCAGCGGTCAAAGCGTGCTGGCGTGGCTTTTGCGCCCTTTGCAAAAGGCATGACAGCATGATTTGGTCCGACTGGAAGAATTTGTTAGGCGAACAATTTCTAAACGTGATCACGGCCTTGCTATACCAGTTGCTTGAGATAATAAGCCTGCGTAACCTTCTATTGAGTGTGCCTTTATGCTTGATAACAGCTTTGGAACATGGCCTGCCAGCCCGAATGTGTCGGTGCGCTCAGTCAAAGCAATCGATCCCCTATCAGTTATCTCATACTCCTTGCTACTGTCAGAGAAGCCCATTTTTCTAAGCGGCACGGTTGGCACGAGATCCTCCTTTCTATAAATATGGTGGGGACCAGGAAAACTACAGACGCTACCAAGTCCGCAATAGCGAGGCATGCCAAATGTGTACGCGCAAACAGCATGGCCCGGAATCTCCTCAGCAAGCCATATTCTAGTATTACGCGCAGCGTGAATCGCATAACCTACAGCGGCCATTGCTCCACCTAGTGAGTGGCCAGTCCAAACGACCTTGAGATCATTTCCCGAACTCTTTCGTTGTTTAATGTGGTCAGAGATAGATGCGAATTGAGGTATGACTGACTCAAAGAATCCTCGGTGAAAGAATTGGTCGTCAAATCCAACATGACCATAATCAAAAGCATAAAAGTGTGGACTCACCCGAACATAGTACTTCTCGGCATCTATATTCGCTTTCCAGTCCCAAAGCTCGCGGAACACCGTGCCTCTTATTGCAAGAATCACCACGTCGTTAAAAATGGTGCCTAGCACCAGCGCATATCGACCACGAACCGCGAAAAACCTAGCATCCAGATTTGCTTCACCAAGGCCATCGAGAATTGGGTTGGTCGTGCGATTTGCAATCAAGCCTCTATAAGTGTCGCTAGCAAAGAGATGAATTCGACTTGCCTTCTTCAATTCATACTCTTGAACATCTTCGTAAACTATCGAGGATAATTCGACGCACACCTGCGCTTTCTTGAGAGAAAAGGATTCGTCTTTCCAGTCTTGCTGATTCGCCAATTTAAGAATTCCATTCAAGCGATTCTTTAGCTTTGCATCCATGTTTCGCCTCCGCAGCAGTATCGCCTAACGCTCTGGAAAACCGGCGGCAGCGAAGCTGACGTCCGGTGCGCGCATTTTGCGCACGTAGTTGTTCAGATTGTTAGGCGCTGAATCTGGCTTGGAAGCCGGTCTTGTTCCCAACAAATCCTGCGTTTTCATAGAATCTCATTGTCTCTGGTCGTTTTGATCCGGTCATTAAAGCAACCTTGTAGCACCCTGCATTTTCAGCGAAATTCCGAGCAAAAGAGAGTAACGCGCTACCGACACCTTGGCGCCTGTAGTTAGAGTCAACTATTACATTTTCAATAATCGCGTACGGTCTCCCAGACCAACTCAAATTTGCACAAAGATTAACCGTACACGTACCAACGATCTTTTCTTGTTCAAACGCACCGACGACAGTTCCGCCAGTCAACCGAATGCTTTCAATTATTCCTTGCAGCAAGTCGCTGCTCGGCCGAGGAGATATGGGTCGGTCAAACTGATCGATGAGGTCTAAGACGCCATTCAGCTCATCCTTTGAAACTTCACGAATCTGCATTGGAGCTCCGATAGTTGCGCCTAACGCCGCTGCCAAGGCGCAAAGTGAAGCTGGCGTGGCTTTTGCGCATTTTGCAAAAGGCATGACAGCTTTACTTTGTCGCTCTTGGGCGCCTTGTTAGTAGCTTGTTTCATGAGGAAAGTAAAAATGCCAAGACTATTGAAAGCAACCCGAGAAGTACGGAAACCAGACCGAGAATGCCTGACAATCGAGTTGTAGGGTCTGGATGTGATGCCGCAAGCTGGGGAAGATGCCAGATATCCGCCTTCTCAAACTCTAGTGTTAATGGCTCTGATACATTTTCCGCATACCCATTCAACTCCAGCCATGCTGGCCAGTCGATGACTATATCCCCAAGGCTGTCTGGCGGAGACCCTAGAAGGCTACCAGAGAAGCGAAGCACCCGATAAACAACCCCATGCTTGCTCTTAATACGAAACCATTTGCCATGTGCATGTCTCCTCTGAGTTTTATCAGGCATCCATCGCCATGAAACAACTATCCAACCCAGCGGGACCCCACTGCTCTCAGGAAATTTTGCAGGCGGCATTCTATTAAAAATTCCTTTCATATCTCACTCCATCTCGATCGTTAAGCTGGGCTACTAACACCCGGCTCACGCGCCGGTTTGGAGCCGCAAAGCGGCGGAAAATCGGTCGCGGTGCAGCCGATGGTTAGGTATGAATGATGTAGGCATTCCGTTCAACCTCACTGTCTAGGTACTCTTTAAACCACCACCACTTGTACCTGACTGGCTCTGGATGATTAGCTCTCAAATTGCTTTCAACTATGTGAGAGTATTTTTCAAAGGCCCGCTTCGCCGCACCATGGGAGCTGTCCTGTATGTAGTAGTCATGCAACACGTTGACTATGAAGCGATTCATGTACTCAAGGCACATCGCACTGGAACCACCCTCAGTGCTAACCCAATGGTTTTTGGCATTCGGTGACAGCTCGATCCGGGGGACAACGGTTTTTGTCTCTATCTGATATGCCTCCTGATAAGCAGGACCTACGACATTTGAATCAGTGTGCCAAACGGGGCCGACCGATATGCCTCCTCGGAGCAGGTACCCCTTAGACAACAAGATATGACTGATCTGAATAACGCGCATCACCAGAATCGACAATCCGCGATAACTTGGAATTTGGCTTGAGATCAGCGGTGCACTCAGAATAATGCTGTCTGATATGTAGAGATGTTTCGGAATTAAATCCCTGGGCACCGTGTGATCTACTGTTCCATCCAGGTTCGGAACAGCACTCTCCAACACGTCAACTAATGACTCTAGCTCCGCGTGCTTGTGCCCGCCTTGGCCCGCCGCGTCTACGACCTGCTTGAAGCCAAGAACGTCAATGAAAGCTACGGCTCGATCCTCAAATGTGATCTTCTGCACTGCCTCTCCCTTCATACCTAACGTAAAAGTGAGGGGCGCGGAGCGAGCGGCAACGCCGCTTGCGGAGCGTCCCTCTCGACTGACGGGTTAGCCATTTCCAAGCAAATAGGCAAGAGCTTCAACAAACTCAGGAACACTGATGAGGTATGCCCAACCCTCACCATTATATGTTCCTGCAATCCTCACATCTCCGCTTAGGTGATGCCACGTTATTTCTTTATCGTCATCCCCATAAAATGCAGCGAAATCCTTACTATGAGCACCCACCCCCTCAACAAGCCTTGGCTCGAAAATAGTGGCGTGAATTATCTTGTTGCAACACTCCCGAATTGATAGCTTGTCAAACATGTCAAAACCGTAGCGTTCGTTTGTGTTTGCTACTTTGTTTAAGTATTTCTCTCGGCTAACGGAATTTGTCGATCTTTTAAGTTGATCGTCGAGAGATCGAAAAAGAATGGCGACCTCAAGTAGTAGAGTGCTTGTCTCTTGGAATAAGAATCGTGCGTCTAATGATTTCAGCGGGTCGTCAGATTTATCTGGATGAGCAATCTTGGCAATTTGTTCGTTGGCAAGAAAATAGGCGAGTAATTGATAAGCCTTTCGGAGTATTTCGCTTTCCTCAATTTGATATGCGGCAATAGAGGGTTTCATATTGGCTAACGCCCATGTTCTGGCGCGAAAATATGTTGGCGTGCCTTTTGCGACTTTTGCAAAAGGCATGACGACATATTTTTGTCGCTCAGGAACTGCTTGTTAGGCGTCCTGATGCTTTGCTTGGATTTCATTCTTGAGCCTTTCAACCTCTTCTGGGTTTTCTTTGGTATGGATCCATCCGTCGACATACCTAAAAAGGATATGGATGGACTCACAAAATGCCTCAATAGCCTCAATATATAGATCATCCGGCAGATCTCGGTCTATATCAGACACCTTCATTTGGAACTTACCATCACCTTGAACATTGTTGATGACATGGTGAATGTGAGTACGTGAAAGATGGATATAACCTGACGTCTTCTCGTAGACTCTTTCCAGCCACGGAAAGTCTGGATTTAACGCAAGAACTAAGGACTTATCTGTAAGCCTGTTGCCGTTCCTGTCCGTCATTCGGTCTACTCTCTCACCACGAAGTATTCGCATAGCGAAGTCATGTTGATCGTTAACCAGGAACGCCGCCGAAACTCTCAACGCAGTATCAATTTGAAGACGCAATAAGGCTCCCGCGATGACTAAGTTCCTTCCCCGAATTAATTCGCTGAATGCTTTTGCGTTCGCCCTGGTTCGATTAAGTGCACCTGCTACCAGAAAGTCCATGGGGTAAATTGCGCCCCCATATGCCTCGACCATAGCATTTACTCTGGAATCAATTGCCGGGCGCGATTGATCAAGTACCGCTAACGCCTCGTCTAGTGTTGGTGCCTGAGCCATGCTCGTTCCGCCTAACATTTTTATAGCGTGCAAGCACACCTATCCGAGATATCGTGCCAGCACGACTTTTCATTCCAACAACACATCTTCCCGCCCCAATATTGCCAATTCATTCAATCTTGAATCCTGACTCTGTACATTCCCGGTCACTCAAATTCCGTGCACGCGCATCCCAACCTTAATACCACCTCACCTCCTCACCCTCACATACCTCTGCAACTTCCTCGGTGCCGGTTCTCCCCCAAAGATATTCCCGGCCGCATCCACCGACACGAACTCCGCGCCATTGCCGCTCGTATCCCGCGGGTCGCCATCCGGCAGTCGAATGAAATAATGCACCCAGCCCAAGTGGGCGTCGCCAATGCGGATGCCCATTTCCCAGCCTGGGTTCTGCACGTCGTCGCTCTCGGAGTCGGCCACATAGATGTGGTCGTGCGCGTCGAAGAAGATGCCGCTGGGGCGGCCGTACTGCGTCCACTGCGCCAGGAAGGTGCCTTCCTGGTCGAACAGCTGGATGCGGTTGTTGGAACGATCGCCCACAAACACGCGGCCGCGCTGGTCGATGGCGATAGTGTGCAGCGTGCGGAATTCGCCGGGGGCGTAGCCGGTCTGGCCCCAGGCTTTGAGGAAGGTGCCGTCGGGCGCGAACTTCACCACGCGGTTGTTGCCGGTGGCGCCGTGGCCGTCGGCCACGAAGATGCTGCCGTCGCTGGCGATCACCACGTCGGCGGGGGCGTCGAACTGGTTCTCGCCGCTGCCGGCCTG
>JACCEC011392943.1_pt1 | contig 10319 bp, 8 predicted proteins | sample 7450121 | NCBI WGS metagenome assembly JACCEC01 (sample SAMN15323455, study PRJNA562643) | freshwater metagenome | isolation source: river surface water | place: USA:Blue River Watershed | collected 2017-08-18 | reverse complement strand
GAGGATAAATGCGCTATATCAGATAGTGGTAATACGCTTTTATGCGGAAGAAGTTCCGCTAAAGTAGGGGATATTGTTAATGGCTATCGCTGTAAGTCAACGTCTAACCCTGAAAGTCATTGTTCACATACTTTTGTAAAGGTTAATAAAACAAGACAGTCTACTACTAAACCTACTGCTAAACCTGCTAAACCTACTAAACCAGCTATGAGTAGGGATGATCGCGATTTATGGAACAGAAAAATTATTTCTACCTTAAGACTCAGTGAGAGCGATCGCACTCACCTAAGAAATGTTAGGGGCTTGACGGATCAACAGATAGATAATTGGGGTTTTCGGTCGGTAGGGGTTAATCAGAGGTTAGTGGGGAATGATTGGCCTGATAACTTACCAGGATATCGCCACGATAAGAAAAATCTAGCCATATCAGGCGCGGGCATTTTAACCCCGATTAAGCAACTTGACCAGATAGTAGCGTTTAAGGTGCGCTTATCCGAGAAAAAGGAAAATCAAAGATATACCTGTGTATCTGATAAAAAATACACTTCCTACCACATAGACGGTGAACAGCCCCTAGCAGTTTTAGTTAATGATAATAACGATTTTAGCGAGGGAACATGGGTAAGTGAGGGTAGCGAAATAAAACCAGTAATTGTTCATCACAAGTATAATTCCCCAGTGTTAGGCGGAGGGAGGTTTTGGCATACTTCAAAAAATCACGCTGCTAAGTTCCTGCCACTGGTTAGGGAAAAATCAGAAATTATTAATCTTGCCGTTGATGCTGGCGATATTCTACATGATCAAGGTATACCCAGTAAATGGATTAGGGAATACAAATACTTTGAGAATCAAGGCTTTAGCCCTAGATTCGCTTGGTGGGGTCAAGTCAGCAAGGAATCTAATGATATTGACGAATTAGATTCTTTAGATAATATCGAGTTTATCAATTTAGATCAATTTAAGGAACTGGTTAAGGAACATAACCCGGAGGCTTATCAAAAAATTGTTGATGATGAATCATCATCATTATTGAATAAGGTTGTCAATCTTGACGACGTAAGAAAAAAACCAATCATAACCTTTAACCAGATTGGATTTGACAGCTTATACGAGGATCAAGGATATATCTACGTCAATGACAATTTCTATCAGTGGCAAGGTGATCACTACAAAATAATTGAAAATAAATTGGAACTAAAAAGGATTCAAGATTTTTGCAATAATTTCTCTATCAAGTCAGAAAACAAAGATGGTGAGTCACAAATAAAATACCCATTTGCGAATACAAAATCCGTAAATGAGCTTCATAAATGGTCGCAAATGGGGTTAACTATTTCTTCAGACCGTTTCACCCAAACTAAGGGGATTAATTGCAAAAATGGGGTATTGTCCATCAAGTGGGTAGGTCGGGAAGCTATACCGCACCTCGAACCTCATGATCCGCAAAAACACTTTTTTACAGATGAGCCGATAATCTACTACGACCCCAAAGCAGATCCTAAAAATTGCGATCAACTTCTTAGTTGTTTATCGCCTTCCCAGCAAGAAATTTTAATGAGAAATTTAGGTGCATCCCTCGATCTGCCAAAGGTTCGGAAGTTTAAGGGGCGCACTGTTAAAATATTGTTTGCGGTCGGTACTGGCAGCAATGGCAAAGATTCACTGCGGGAGGTGCTTAATTTAATTTACGGGATGGATGCTGTAACAGATTTCTCGTTAAACGATTTTATTGCCTATGACAAAGGCAGTAAAAATGATCTAGCAGGGTTATCGAAGGCGCGGGTAAATTGGGCTTCTGAGAATGACAAAACCCCGCGCCTTGATAATAGTGCATCACTCAAAAGATTGGCTACAGGTAACATCCTCAAAGATAGGTATTTATTTAAGGACGGAACACCATACCGCCCTAATTCAGTGGCAATATTTTCATTAAACGAGCTTCCGAATATTTACGGAACGGGTCAAGCTGCGTCGTCTAGGTTTGCTGCTTTGATGTTTGACAAAACCTATGTTGATGCAAATGACTTTGATCCAAACAATCCTAATCATGTATTGGCAGATCCTAAATTTGCGAATGACCCTGAGTTTTTGATTAACGAAGTCGCCCCGGCATTTTTAAACAGGATGATCAAGGGGCTGCAAGATTTAATGGCAGACGGCATTGATTACAGTGCCAGTGACGAGGCAATGGAATCTATCAGGAGCGCAAGTAACCATTTATTTGATTTCATCAACGAGATGGGCTGGGAAGAAGATCCTAACGCCCCGCTTATCAGGGTAAGCACTTTATATGAGCAGTTGGAAACCTGGTATGTGGAGCAGGGCATTTTAGTTAGGGGTGAATTGGGTAGAAACATCTGGCAAGATCCTGTGAGGCCATCGGATCAATATGTTAAAGGATCTAACCAATTATTCGACCGCTTAAAAGCAATATTCCCTGATATTGAAAAGGAGCAAAAGACACCATTAGGCCATCCAAAAAAAGTTCCGCATATCAAAGGTTTATCCATCTGCTTAGATAAACCTAAGCAGCTAATAATCCCAAAATCTACCCCAAAACCAACCCCACCAACCCCAATACCAACCCCAATACCAACCCCAATACCAACCCCAGTTGATAGTGCCTCAAATCCAGATACAGCAAGGGTTTCACCTACTACACCAACCCCAGTTACCCCAGTTTCTTCGGAAAGTTTCAAAAATAATTTTAAGGAAAAAATAGATCCCAATTTTTGCGCCAAAACTTCCCTAACTATTCCTAAAAATTCTGCTGGCGACGATGGCACTGTAGAAAATGAAGAAGTTTTTGAGGGAACTGGGGTAACTGGGGTTGATCATACCCCTGAAACCATTACTACACAAGGTTTACAGCCTCTTCAAACTGGGGTAGGTACTGGGGTAGGTAGTGGGGTAGGTACTGGGGTAGGTAGTACAGATGTATCTCCCTCTATAGGCGATCGCACTTCTTTAGAAGACCTAACCAGCCAGATTAAAGTAGTTGATCCGCGCGAACTGAAACAAAAGGAGTTCACACAGGAGCAACTAGCGGAGGAGCAAATTATTGAAGATATCAAATCTCAGATACTAGGATTCACTTCTAGCAAGGATCATCAGGATTTGAAACATACCCTCGATTTTCAAGATTACAAGGCATTACGGGCTATTCGCGCCTGGCTGATTAGGGGTAAGGATGTTAATGGCACTAAAGAGTCAATCTTGCCTCGTGAATTTGTAGATATCTGGTTGGGTTAACTACGCCCCTACTAAGGATAGAAAGAAAATCTATCCCCACTGCTTTTAATCAAAAACCAGTGGGGGATATTCCTCAAACATAGTCAGGGTATAGTTTCCAAGAATATCCCCACGACAAAAACCCGACAATCATATGCCAAAGGTTAAGGATAGGTTAACTTTAGTTTAACCTAAAGTTAACTATACTGTGTTACAATAATTACATAAATTATTCACAGTATGGAACTATGAAAATCAGCAAGATTATACGTAAAGAGTCGGGTTTATTCGTGCTTAGGCACTACTACGGTTTTCCGCAAAGGATGATATCAGATATAGAATTATCATCGGATATCGAAAAATCAAAGCAGATGTTAGGGGAATGGCTGGCTAGGGTTAGTGATGCTGATATACCCGAAGCAAGGAGGCAACAATTACTCGATTCAATTTCTGATAATTCCGCACCTATTGAAAAGACTGGCGGGGGACTAGTGGCTGATAATTCGGATCGCCGAAGGATGATGCTAGGCAGCCCCAATTATCCTGTGTTGAGTAGTAATTTGATTAGAAATAAGTATTAATACTTATTAAAGGCTTTTTTGTGAATAGCGACGCTATAGCAAAAAAGCCTTCATAGGGGATACCCGCCCGCAGCCGGGGCTGTTCCCTCGGCTGCGGGCGGGTTTGCTTCAGTTCTTGTTACGCTGCTTTTTTAGGGTAAAGTCTTATTAAAATCCTTCCTACTGTTGTACTACTCCACCGTTTACCCTGCTTACTGAGAATACCTTTACTATTCAGGTATTCGGCGATCTGGCGTTGTGATTTTCCTGATTTATGGTGTTTTCGGATAATCTCGATTACTTCCTGTTCCTTCGCATCAGCCACCAATTTTGCATCTATAGAAGTTTCACCAAATTTTGGTGATCCGTAAGCATAGCCTCCATCATCGTTTTTAGCTTCCCTGCCATCTTGTAATCTTTTATTGATTGTATCCCGCTCAAGTGTCGCCACCGCCGCCATAACAGTTAAAATCATTTTCCCTGTAGGGGTGCTGGTATCCACTTGTAAATCTAGTAACACAAGTGCTTTATTTTGAGGCTGCAATGTATCCTCAACTAAGGCCAGTACATCGCGGGTATTGCGTGCTATTCTATCAAGCTTAAGCGCGATAATACCATCTGCATTGTTTTTTACATCTTCTAAAGCTAAATTAAATTGTTCTCTATCTTTAGTATTTTTACCACTACCTACTTCGATATACAAGTTTATTAATTCATGCCCGAACGCATCACAATACGCTTTAATTCTTCTTTCTTGATCTGCGAGTGATGTGTTATCTTCCTGATTTTTTGTTGAAACTCTTACATAACCGATTAATTTCATGACCTTAAACTCCTATAATCTATATTTGGTAGTTGTTTGATTGTGATTTTATTATAACTCTATTAAAATAGATGTGTCAAGTAATTCGCTAAAAATATTACTGTATATAGCTTTGAGGTTATTTTAGGTTATCAAAATCTTGGGTATAGTACAGAATTACTAAAATTAATCCCCATAAACCAGATAGAGATTATGGGAATTAATGCGCTATAATTAATAGATATTCTGCTTTTTATAGTTGTCAGGGCGGCTGTACCTGTAGGTGCGGTCGCCTTATTTTTATTTTTGTATATATCATAAATATTGTCATGACAAAATAATGAAAATCATTACAAAAATCTATACATTGATGTATTGACATTTTGTATATATTATTATTATAATCAATACATAAATCTATACAGGATATATACAGCTATGAAGGCTGATAAATTAGCATCGTTTCGCATTGATAGCCAGTTGTGGGAACAATTCCAGGCTATAGCTAAGGAAAATAATAATACTGCAAGTGCTTTACTCGTTGCATATATAAAGCAGGTCGTTAGTCCTAATAATGTCATTACATCTAATCTAGTTGTCAATACGTCCAGTGAGGTTAATTCCCCTAGCTTATCTATACATGATATAGACAGTCGTATAGATGCGAAAATTAGTCAATCTATACAGGATATCAATACACCATCTATACAAAATATAGAAGATTTGATTGATTCACGGATAGGTGGATCTGTTCGGGAGGGGGATATCAAAAGTGCGATCGCACATTCCTATAAATCCACTATTGACCAATTCAACGGACATCTTGAGGAATTACAACATCAAATTAGGGAACTTCAAAAACAGTTTGAGGAATTATCGGTTAGTCCCCCATCTGCACCTGTACCCCCATCTGCTGACATAAAAAATTTACTGGGGATTGGGGATATTTTGGCTGGCAACCCCTACGACCTGAATTATCTTAATAATCACATCGGATATAGATTGAATGAGCATAAAAGTCAAATCGAAACAGCATTAAAAATCAAATTAAATCTATCCGATCCGAAATATATATGTAGGGAATTTAATAAGATTGTCCGAGGTTTAGGTTTTACGATTGAGAATAAACAAATCAATAAAATCGAAACTTATTGGATAGTAAAATAACAAAGTGCCATAAATAGTGCCATAAAAAAAACACCCCTAGCTGTATTAGGGGTGTTATCTTTTAAAATTGTTAGTCCTGCTAGTCCAAATATTTACTATCTTCCTTTCCATTAAGCCAATCCTCAAAAGCAAGCTTTTTTAATGTGTGTTCCTGCGTTCCAGGTTCGACGTTCCAGGTTTGCGCGATTGCAATATTTATATCGTGTCCTTCTGATAGCAGGTAGGAGCAGTTTATAAATTTATCTGTAGCGTTAATCTCGCTTGCTTCTTGTGTTTCATCGCCTCCAGTTAGTTCTAATAAAGATGCAATTTCTAGCCTGAATTGTTCCCGTTGGGCAACTGACATGAGAGCGTATTTATTCTTAATTTTCTCTGTCATTAATTGTTTTTTGGCAGTGGTTTCAATCCTGCCAATCTCCCAATTAAGTTCTAGTTCCTCAAAATTAATATTAGCTATGAGTAACGCCACCGTTGCACTAATACCAGCTATACCTAATAATAGGCTTTTTTGTATAATATCGCTTTGGTAGTTGCTGGCAATTTTTACAGCTTTGTTTTTATCAAGTCCATAGGGTAAATTATCATTTTCATTGATAATGAATACTTGTTTATATTGTTGATTAAAATTGTTTATTTCTGCCTGTTCCCACACTTCAAATCGTTGCAGGTTGCCTGCAAAGCTACCGAATAAGCTACCAATAGAAATACAGGATAGGCAAATAAATACAACCTCTTTATTCTTACCTTTCATTACTTTTTATTCCCCCACTGCTGATATAAAATAGCTGCTATTAGTGGGATTATCCCTATCAATAAAGCTGTGCTGATTAAGGATGATTGATTGTATTTTAGTTGTAATTCTAGCCAGTCCCAATTCCCCCCAATTAACCCCACTAATACCGATGCACCTAAACATATCCCAAATATCTGATTATCTTCTATACCAGCGATAATGTAAAAACTGTAAGCTAATACACATAATCTAAGCAGTAAGACGGCATAAAAAAAGCTGGGGTTAAGTCGGACAAAGAAGGATAGTCCGCAACTTATTGAGGCATATAGAACTAGTTCGTTAAAATTTTTTAGATGACGTAACATGGTAAATACCTAATAATAAAAAAGTATTCCCCTGTTTTAATAGGGGAATTTTTACTGAAAACTAATTATGCAAAAGCGGAGTCAATATATTGCTGTAGCTTTTGTTTTCTATCGGCGTTAGTTTCCATTCTTTGTTGTTTAGATTCTGTTAGTATTTTTCGGTTTGAGGCTGCAAGTTGATATTCAACTTCTAACAATTTAGATTCACTACCATAAACAGAATTTTGGTGATATTCCGAATATGCTTGTGTACGCTGTTCTATTAGGCTATTCCGGAGGTTTGTTCTGTGTTCTAATTTGGTAGATTTTGCGCCATAACCAGCCATTGCTAACCAAATATCAGCCGTAGATTTATCAATTTTCTCCTGATGTTTTATTGCAGCTTTGGTGAGGTTGGTATGAAATTCTGCTAACTTAATATCTGACTTGAGCAGTTTGGCTGTCAGCTTCATTAGTTCGGGTAATAGTTTACTATTTGCTGTTAGCAGTTCGGTTATGTTTCGCAGTGCTTTGACGTTTTCAGGGGTGGCAGTTTCTAAACTAATGGAACTTAGATCAATCGGCAAATTATAAGCCTTAGATATTGCTGATAATTTGGATTGAATAGCGGGGGGAATCATTAGTTTAGGGCTTGCCTGGTGGACTACCCCTGCTTTGAATTGTCCGTTTGATTGTGGGGGAATTGGTGTGGGGGTGAGTTCGATAGTTTCCTCTGTTGACTTGGGGGATTTTCTGGCTTTTTTAATTTCCATTTTGGTTATTACTTGAGTAACGATAATTACCCTTTCGGGTAGGACTTTTAAGGGGATACGATCCCCTACTCACGCTTTTTAAAAGTCGTTAAGCAATACTAAAAAAATCCATCAGATCACCAATATCTCCTAGTATTTCTATATCTTCTGTGGGGATACTGCTATCAGTTTTTAATGCCTCTACTCCTTGCCTGGTAAGCAATTGAGAGTTTTTATTTATTCTTGCTATACTCTCATTTTGGTTTATTTGCTGATAGCTTGCTAACTTCTGGTAATACCCTTGCTCGATTTGAAAGTGTAGAGAATCAATCTCGAATTGCTGTGCTAGATAATGCTTCTTTACATTTTGCAAGTAGAGTTGTAAATTCTGCCTAAGAACTGACTCACCAACAATTCTCACCACACGATCACTGGATGTTTCCTGTAGGTTGGTTTGGCTATCCGTTACTACTAAATCTCCAGATGTTTCAATAGGGGTACTATCTTGAGATTCGGGTAATAATGATTTGTTAGCAGCATTAAATAAAGCATTATCAATGGCTGCTATATTCTCATCTGTTAGGGATTCAGGTATGCTCCCTAGTATTTCTATACACAGTTCGCGCACTTGTTTTATTCTTAAATTATGCTGCTTTGCAAATTGTTGTAATGTCATTGGTTGCTGCTCCTAAATCTTGGTTTAATTGCTGATAGTTAGCTTTAGAAAATTTAGCGGTAAATTCCGGGTTATTGCCTTTGAGGAGGCATTCATAAACATTCCTACGTTTAAGGCGTTGACAACAAAAAATTAAACTGACAATCACCCATGATTGGTATTTTGTTAACTCACAGGATGTTATGGCTTGAGATCCTCCTGTAAAGCTTGGGTAGTCGTTCTCAAAATCATCAATTAATAAAGCTAATTGATGGTATTCATACATGGTTCGGCTACTGATTTTTAGTATCTGAATTAGTTTACTTTTGGAGGTAAACTCCCCTAACTGGGACAAATCAAAACTTTTCAAGTTCATAGGTTATTACCTATTCGTTACCATATCTTACTCATGTTTAGTATGTTAGCAATATGCAGTATGTAATGTCAAGTGAGATATTTACCTAACCTATAGAAAATGCCATAATTATCTAATGTGATACAAAAAAACCTTATGACAGACGAAACCAGGACTATCAAAATAGTTGTTTTTCTCAATGAAGAGGAGCGTACTAAATTTAAAATCGCTTGTGCAAAAAATCAAACGAACATGAGTACACAAGCGAGACAACTAATATTAAATTGGATTAATGAGCAACAATAAAACAGAAATAACTAGTTACGAATAGGTAGCAACCAACAGTAATTTGTGGTAATTATGTCTAACTCGCAGTGATTAATATTTTTACATAAGCACTGTAGAAGGGGCTGTAAAGCTTGGTAACTTTATGTTTACCGAATCCCTGGAAAATTCCCAATACTGATTACAGCCGACGATTTTTACTATAGTGATTTTCAACGGCTGTATTTAATAAGGGGAAAATTTCAGGGATTCTAGTAAACAAAGGGAACTAATGAAAAGTATTAGTAATTCGTATTTGATAGCGTAACCACAAAACTAGATATTGCTTGACGTATATACTGTAAGTAGCTAATATACTAAATATTGGTAAGGTATGGTAAACATAATTATTTTAGCCCCCGACTGCTATTAGCCGGGGGCAAACCTGCACCACGAAAACTAAATAATTAAGATGATTCACTTCTAAGGATACAAATTTTTGTATCCTGCCTCCCCGCCCTAACCCCTAAAAACAAAAATCCCGCACCTTTGCGAGATAGGGGCGGGCGATCAACTGTTATGAAACACATGGATATGTGTATACACATAGCATAGCATAAATAATACAGATGTATTGTAAAAGTTAGGGTAAACTTTGGTTAAATTTTGATTAAGGAAAATGATTAAAAATTACTAACCGATGATTTGATAGATACCAAAAACGCAAAACACAACTACTACAAACCCTGATTTAATAAGGCTTGCAGCTATGTATTTTAGCGGCTGAAATGCTTGCAATACTTGACATTATTTTTCAATGCTGTTATAGCAATGATATGTGCAATAAGTATAAATACTCATATTGCATACATTAGAAAAAAGATATACCATGCAGATATGCCGGGTAAAAATACCCTGGCAGTTGATCACATTACGTAATACGCGGGCAAAAAAAATACGCTAGAAGTATGTCGCCCTTTTGTTTTGGTAACTTCCAATTACCAGAGGCAAACACAGCCGCTAACGTGTCTAATGTTTATTAGTTTAATATTATCCTATAATATCGCGTTAGGCAAGATAATACAAGGCATATTACTAGCTGTAATTTTTTCCTGCTCCCTACACCAATTCAGGAGAAATTATGGTAGCCAATTTTGAGAAATCTACAAAATCCAATCCTTTTGCTGGTCGCAGTACTTCAGGGAAAATTGTTCAAGAATTTATCCTTAATTCTGATAATGGGGATACGGTAACAGCACCTAAACAGCCTACGACCGTTCTGGAAAATGATCCATTAAAAACTGTTACAAAATCAAGACCCTGCCTGATGTGTGGGGGTGAGGATAAATGCGCTATATCAGATAGTGGTAATACGCTTTTATGCGGAAGAAGTTCCGCTAAAGTAGGGGATATTGTTAATGGCTATCGCTGTAAGTCAACGTCTAACCCTGAAAGT
>JACCEC010107226.1_pt1 | contig 10321 bp, 10 predicted proteins | sample 7450121 | NCBI WGS metagenome assembly JACCEC01 (sample SAMN15323455, study PRJNA562643) | freshwater metagenome | isolation source: river surface water | place: USA:Blue River Watershed | collected 2017-08-18 | reverse complement strand
GGGTTTTATTTGGTGGTGGTAATGCGCACAAAAGTATCCGCGAGGAAATTATTGCCAACAATAAACTAGAGGCGGTGATTTCCATGCCCAGTGGGGTGTTTAAGCCTTATGCTGGGGTAAGTACTGCGATATTAATTTTTACTAAAACCACTACGGGAGGTACGGATATGGTGTGGTTTTACGATATGCTAGCCGACGGAAAATCCTTGGATGATAAACGAAATTTATTGGTGTCTGAGGAGGTTTTTGATGATTTTTCTTTTGGTAATGGTGCGGCTGCACTTACTGCCGAGGAAAAAAAGAATTTACATACTAAATTTAACTTGCCCGAAATTATAGAGCGTTATCAAAACCGACAGACCGAAAACCGCTCCCGAACGCAGCAATCCTTCTTGGTTCCTTTCGAAGAAATAAAGCTAAACGACTGGGATTTGTCGATTAATCGATACAAAGAAATTGTGTACGAAGAGGTAAAATACGATGCTCCAAAAAATATTTTAAATAGAATTGAGGAGTTGGAGAAGGAAAGAGAAAGTTTGTTGAATGATTTAAAAAAGTTGATGTGATTAATAAAATAGTTAGATTAAATGAAGTTTGTGAGGTAATTGCTGGACAATCGCCACCTTCATCAAGTTATAATAAAGAAAAAAATGGTATTCCTTTTTTTCAGGGTAAAGCTGATTTTGGGGAATTATATCCCTCAGTTAGGTATTGGTGCAATGAACCAAATAAAATATCTATTCCTAACGATATTTTATTTTCAGTTAGAGCTCCGGTAGGACCAACTAATATTAATAATATTAAAGCTTGTATTGGAAGAGGTATAGCTGCAATTAGATGTAAAAAAATTGAAGTAAATTTTTTACTTCATTTTCTTCGTGCAAATGAAAATAAAATTGCAGCTTTAGGAACAGGAAGTACTTTTAAGGCAATTACTATAAGTACTTTGAAAGATATAAAAATCCCCCTTCCCCCCCTCGAAGAGCAAAAGCGCATCGCTCAAATTTTAGATGACGCCCAAGCCTTAAAACAAAAAACCGAAATATTAATCCAAGAATACAACTCTCTCGCCCAATCCATCTTCCTAGATATGTTCGGCGACCCTGTTACAAACCCAAAAGGGTGGGAGAAAATTAATTTAAGTTCAATATCAAATATTTCTTCTGGTAGTACACCTAGTAGAAAAAAAGAAGAAAATTTTATAGGGAATATTCCTTGGGTTAAAACTGGTGAAGTTAAAGGGGGATATATTTATGAAACCGAAGAATCAATTTCAGATAATGCGCTTAAAACATCTTCTTGTAAAATATTTCCAAAAGGATCTTTATTAATTGCTATGTATGGTCAAGGTAAAACAAGAGGACAAGTTGGTATATTAGGTGTAGAAGCAACAACAAATCAAGCATGTGCTGTTATTCCACCATCTGAAATAATAAATTTTCAATATCTTTTCGAGCTTTTAATATTTTGTTATGATGATTTAAGACAATTGGGTAGAGGAGGTAATCAACCTAATTTAAATATAGGTTTAATTAAAAACTATTTTATAATTTATCCACCTTTAGAACTCCAAAACCAATTTGCCGAAAAAATAGCCTTAATCGAAAAACAAAAAGAAATCGCTCAAAAAGAACTAACCGAAACCGAAAACTTATTCAACTGCCTACTCCAAAAAGCATTTAAAGGGGAGTTGAAGTAATAATTATAATTATGGAAAACAAAATAGATTTATTAGTACATTCAATTAATGATATTCAAGGTACAATAAGAGCTTTAGATGCTAAATTTTTTGCAATAATTGTATTCTTTCTTTTACCTTTTTCTGAAATTAGCATAATAGCTAATGCTATAAAAAGTTTATATTCAGAATATCCCTGTTTGGCAATTATTATGTTGATTTTAACATTAATAGTTTGGGTACTTGGATTACTGTATACTTTTTTGGGAATTTATTCAATTTCCAACCCTTCTAGCAGGGTAGAAGGTGTTTCTGAAGCTGGAACTAAAGGTCTTTTTTATCAACCCAATATTTTTAAAATGAATTTAATAAACGGACTTTTCAATTGCTTAATAAAACCTTCAAATAATCTTTCAGATATTATTAAAGAATTAAAAATAGAGAATGATTTAATTTTTAACGAACTTGTTTTTGAACAGGTGAAACTTGTATTCATTCGAGATGTGAAAATTGTTCGTCAAAAAGCGTCCATCATTTTTCTGTTATTTTCAATCCTTTTGTTAATCAGTATTTTAATTTTAAACTTTATTTTACAATAAAATGATAGATATTACGAAAATAAAAAATGAGGTTAATAGTTCCCTAGATTATGCAGAAAAAGTTTGGGATGATGTTGCTCCTGAATTTATTAATGAAGATATTGTTAAATCATTCAGTGATGGGGGTAAATTAGTCACAACTTCAATTCCGGGTTTTCCAATTATTGAAGAAGGAAAGCCCAAAGTTGGAGATTTTATAGCACTTGTATTAGATATTAGGAATTCAACAAACCATTTAATGCAACGAATAAGCCCAGCAAAAGCAAGTCAACTGGAAAGGGTATTATATGAAATAACCGCAATTAATACAGCTGGAGCTATGGTTGTAGAGCATTATAAAGGAGGAATAACAGAGTTTCTTGGTGATGGTTTTTTAGCTCTTTTTAAAGCGGATGAAAAAAAAGACGTATATCCAGTATATAATGCTGCAAGTTTTTTTTTGAAAAGAGTTTTACCGGAAATAAATAATATTTTGAATGAAAGATATTTATTACCACCAATCGAAGTAGGTATTGGTTTAGCTTTTAGTAAATCTATTATAACAATAGTAGGATATGGGGCAAATATACATCCTAAAGCTATTGGTGAATGTGTTTATAGAGCTTCAAAATTATCTAATGGAAGCAATCAAATTTTAATCGATGATAAACTAAATTTATTTTGGCCAACTTCCGAAGATGGTAAATTAAAATTCAACCCTTTTGAAAGTAATAAAATTGATTTTAAAGCTTATGAAATACCTATTTGATGATTTGCAAAAACTGGATTTAAATATTGTGGATGATTTTGAAATTAGAGAGCTATTTGCAAAATTAAAAGAGTTTGGGACTATAGTATTTAAAATTTCTAAGGGCAGATATATATACAGATCACTTAAAATGAATTCTGAAAATGAGCGTTATTTTAATAAGGATCGAATTTCTTTTAATCCAAATCCTTCAAATTATGGAAGGGCTAATTTACCAAATAAACCTATTTTTTATGGTTCTATAACTACTGAAAAAGAATTAGGCAAAAGGTTACTAAATGAAAATGATGAATTTCAAAATACAGTTCACGGATATCTTTTAAATGTTTTAGAATGCAGTGAAATTTTAGGTTCTCTTGAGAAATATGGAAAAGAATTTTTTACAATTGGTATATGGGAAGTTAAAGAAGATATTGAAGTATTAGTAATACATGATGAAAACGATAGAAATAATTTGTCTAAAGAAATGAAAATAGCTTGTAAAAACTTTTTTAACCAATTGAGTGAAGATAGAAAGGGATTATTCTCGAGTTTAAATTCTTTTTTAAGTAAAGAGTTTTCCAAAAAAGTATTACCAGAAAATGAAAAACAATATAAAATTTCTGCAAATTTTTCACAACATATTATAGATATTGGATTGTCTGGAATTTTATACCCTAGTGTTAAAGCTGAAGGAGAGGGATTTAATGTAGCTTTAAACCCTAAACTATTTGAAAATGGTACTATAGAGCTAAAACGTGCAGGGATAGTTAAAGTATATGTAAATAAAAAAGAGGTTTTATGGGACTGGGTTGAAAGTGCAGAGTATTTAAAAGGAGAACCCTTAATTTACAAGAATGTGGATGGTATAACACTAAATAAAGAAGAACTTATAAACGAGTTAGAGAAATTAAATATTATTCATTTACTATGAAAATCAAAACCGATATCCGCTTTAAAATTTTAGCTCATTTACTAGAAATTAACAATAGTACAAATGAATTTATGGCTAATGAATTTCTATCTACATTGCACGATGATTTAGGTACGATAAAAAGAGCTTTAATTGAGTTAATAGAAGAGGGGTATATTAAGGAATCTAATATTGACACTTCTATACCGTATTATACCTCACCTGTTAAAAGTATTGTTACGATTGGGAATATTACAAGAAAAAATCCAAAAAGATTAATTGAAGATTCGGAAATATCCAAAATAAGAATTTTTATTACCCTTAAAGGCAAACAATTTTTACAAGAAATTGACAACGAAAATAAAAGAATGAATCATTTAAAATACGATTGGTTAAAAAATATAGTTTATTTACTAATAGGTGCTGGTTTAACTTTTTTAGCGAATTATTAAAAAAATGTTTAATATTTTATAATTTTACCGTTGTATGGAAATAATATTTAATAAAATAAAAAATCATAATGAACTTCTTAAGAAGTTTGAAAATATTGATGAAGCTAATCCATCAATAATTAATCTTAAAATAAATTTTGAAAATTTAGATTTTATACAACCCGAATTTTTAGTTCTGTTGGCTGCTAAGGTTATTAATTTGAGGAAAAAGCAATTTAAGGTTAATATTGATGTATTGCATAATGATTATGTAAATGTTAGTTTATTAAATTACATTAGTAGAATAGACTTTTTTAAACAAATAAATTACAATTTTGATGAATCATTTAGTCGTAATGATTCTGAGGGAAAATTTACTGAGATTATAAACTTTGATAAAACGAATTCGGTAAAAATTGCAGATAAAATAATGAAAATTTTAGTTGGCAAAGAATTAAATAAAGACATGCTAACAGCTTTAAATTTTTGTATTTATGAGATTATAGACAATACATTAAATCACTCCAGTGGAGATTTTGAAAATGGGAATGGTAGTGGTTTTGTTGTAGCTCAATATTTTCCATTTAAAAAGAAATTTGTAATGATAGTTGTTGATTGTGGAGTAGGTATTCATTATGCTTTAACAAAACATCCTAAATCAAAATATAAAGAATTGAATGAAAAAAAATCTGTTTTAAATTGTATTGAAAAAGGAGTAACAAATGGAAACGGTAAAGGTTTTGGATTATGGGCATCTGCAGAAATGATTAAATTAAATGGGGGAGAATTAAAAATTCATAGTGGTAAACACTGTTTGATTGCTACAAATGATAGCGAAATAAAAAAAGTTACTAATTGGCAAGGTACCATTTCATATTTAGAAGTAAATACGAATAAAAGTGTTCATTTAGAAAGTATTTTTGGTAATGAAGCCAGTGAAAGAAGAGAGTTATTTGAAGAATATGTAGAGGAATTAAATTCTTCAATTAAAGAACTTTGGTAAAACATTAAAATAAAATACATACCTTTGTAACATGGAAATCAAGTTTAGCAACATATCCAACAGGTTAGGAACTAGAGTTATTGCGCAGGATGTTAGGCATTCTGTGGAAAAGGCTTTTGAGGAAAATCAAAGGGTTGTTTTTAATTTAGAAAACGTTCAATCTATGTCGCATTCCTTTGCGGATGAGTGTTTTGCTAAATTACTTTTAACTTGGGAACTGGACGAAATTAAAAAGAAAAGTACCTTTATCAATGTTTCGTCTGATGTAATAAGCGTTATTAAATTTGTAATAAACGAGCAACTTTCCTCTACAGTATCTTAATTCTTTTTAAGAATATGTAAATTACCGCGAACAATTAAAGTAGTTTAAATTTTAGCTTAAAAACAAACTATTAGTTTGCATATTTTACTTTTTATAAACCAGTTACACAGGAATACCTGTAACAAATAATTACTATATATGTTACAAAAAAAAGCTTGGCTTGTAACAAATATTTATTAAATTTGTTACAAATAAACAACAGCGTGAGTATAGAATCTAAAATAGAAAAGCGAATTAAGTCTTTATCTAAAGGCGCTTTAATACTGCCTTCGGACTTTAATAATTTAGGGTCTTCGGAAGCAATAAGATTAGCGCTTTATAGATTAGAGAATGATGGGATAATCACCAGGGTTGCACATGGCATTTATGTACGTCCGAAAATGAGTGAATTTATCGGAGAAATACTACCTACAGCAGAAGAAGTTGCAGAAGCCATAGCTAAGCGCGATCAAATAAGAACAGTGCCAACAGGTAGTTACGCTTTAAATGCTTTAGGATTGAGTACTCAGGTACCCATGAATATTGTACTACTTACGGATGGTTCGCCAAGAGAAATAAAGTTTGGTAAACGCATTATAAAGTTTAAAAAAACCACTCCGAAGAATTTAATGGCAAAAGGAAAAGTAAGTAGATTAGTAATACAAGCACTAAAAGAGATAGGCAATGGTAAAGTGAGTAAAAAGGAAGAGGAAAAAATAGTAGAATTACTCAAAAAAGAAAATTCTAAACATTTATTTCATGACATAGCCTTGGCTCCTGTATGGATTCAGAAAATTATGAAAAAAGCCTTGGATAATGAGTGCTATTAAGGATAAAGCTCTTTATGAAACCATTGCTTTCCACAGATATAAGTATGCACTTGTAGGAGATGTAGATTATAACCTACACAATCCAAATACACTTAATCCTATTCCAATTGATACAGTAATTAAAGAATGGGAGGATGATTATTTAAAAATGAAGGAAGATATGATATATTAAGATTTTAAACCTACGTTTAAAGATTTAATTATAAATTTAGAGAAGATTAGAGAAAAACTTCAAATCCTTGATTGGGAATTTGAACTTAAATTTCCCGAAAAAACGCTTAAAGAATATCGTTATGAGCAAAAGTAATTTTGAGTTTTTAAAAGAGTGGCAGGATTTGTTCCAAAGGGCGCAAAAGGCGGAGAGTTTGGTAATAACCGACCCCCGTACATCCTTAAGTTATGCCCGTATGGCCTTGGAATTGGCGGTGCTGTGGATGTATAGAAACGATAGTAATTTGGAGCTTCCTTTTGATACTAGTTTAAATTCGTTGATTAAACAGGAGGAATTTAAAAATTTATTTCATACTAAGTTTTATTGCGAAATAGATAGTATTAGAGCAATGGGGAATTTAGCCATTCATAATAAAGCGGTGGGTGTGCAGGATTCGGAAAAAATTATCACACACTTGTTTTATTTTACCAAATGGTTTGCTAAAACTTATGCTTTAAATGATGTGGAGCTTTATAAGGTGTTTGATTGGGAAATTATTCCGCATGAAGGCCCCGAAAGTTTAAATAAAAAACAATTGGCTGCTTTGCAGTTAAAATTTACGGATGAACTTAGCAATTTTAAAAAGGTTTTAAAGGATACCGAGGAAAAAAACAAAAAATTACTGGAAGAAAATGAGTTGCAAAGGTTACGTATTGCCGAATTGCAAGCTAAATTTGATGCCAATAAATTAGAAGCTAATAAATTAAATGAAAACACAGTTTTACATCCTCGTAACGAATACGAAACTCGTAAATTTTTAATTGATGTAAGTTTACGTGAAGCTGGCTGGGATTTAAGTGGAGCTAATGTAAAGGAATATGAGGTGGATAATATGCCAAAATCTACCAATCCATCGGGGAAAGGTTATGTGGATTATGTATTGTGGGATGATAATGGGAAACCTTTAGCGGTGGTGGAAGCTAAAAAAACATTGGAGGCGGTTGCTAAAGGGGAAAATCAGGCGCAGTTATATGCAGAATGTTTGGAACAAAAATTTGGTGTTCGTCCTGTGATGTATTATACCAATGGATATGAAATTTATTTGTGGGATGATATTTTTTACAAACAATCGCGCCTTGTACAAGGTTTTTATACCAAACAGGAGTTGCAAACTTTAATGTTTAGGCGCCAAAATAGAAGTGATATACGAAGAGCTTTAATAGACGACCAAATTGCTGGTAGGGCTTACCAAATGCGAGCAATAAAAAGTATTACCGAACATTTTGCGGGTACGGATAAACAAACTGGAAAATTAATTGGCACTAATCGCAAGGCTTTATTGGTTTTAGCTACTGGTACTGGAAAAACACGAACTGCAATTGCGTTTAGTAAACTTTTGTTAGAATGTAATTGGGCTAAAAGAATTTTGTTTTTAGCTGATAGGAAAAGTTTGGTTAGGCAGGCAAAGAGTAATTTTGTTAAATTATTAAGGAATCATCAATCGGTTAATTTATTAGAAGAAAAAGATAATCCAGATGCAAGAATTGCTTTTTCTACCTATCAAACTATGATGGGTTTGATTGATGGATCTAGAACTGGGGAAGAACGTTTTTATGGTGTAGGACATTTTGATTTAGTTATTGTGGATGAAGCTCACCGTTCGATTTATCAAAAATATCAGTCTATTTTTAAATATTTTGATGCTTTATATTTAGGTTTAACAGCTACCCCTAAAAGTAAAATTGATAAAAATACTTATGAGGTTTTTGGTTTGCCTGATAAATCGCCAACGGATGCTTATACTTTTGAGGAGGCGGTGGAAAACAAACATTTAGTGCCTTATAAAACCATTGTAATTAAAACAAAGTTTACTACCAAGGGTATTAAATACGCAGAATTAACGGACGAGGAAAAGGAACAATTTGAACAAGAAATTTTGGATGGAGAAGAAGCAAACGAAAATGAAGTAATTGACCCAACCGAATTAAATAAATGGTTGTTTAATAAGGATACTACTTTAAAAATTTTAAGTAAAATTGTAGAGTTAGGAATTAAAAAAAGAGGCGGTGAGGAGTTAGGGAAAACCATTATTTTTGCGCGTAATAAAAAACATGCTGCTTACTTAAAGGAGCAGTTTATGACATTGGATAAGGAGTTGTATGGCAATGAATATGTAAAGGTAATTACTCACGGTGAGCCTAAAGCGGAAGAGTTTATTGAGCGTTTTTGTGATGAAGAAAAGGAGCGTTTACCACAAATTTGTATTTCGGTGGATATGATGGATACTGGAATTGATGCGCCTAGTTGTGTGAATTTAGTGTTTTACAAGCCAGTAAAATCCTATGCTAAGTTTTGGCAAATGGTAGGTAGAGGGTCTCGTTTACGTCAAAATTTATTTGGGCCAGGAATGGATAAAACGCACTTTTTGATATTTGATTTGTATGGAAATTTTGAGTTTTTTGATGAAAATCCGCATGGGATAGAAGGGGAAGTACAAAAAAGTTTAAGCGAAATAGTTTTTGCAATTAAGTTACAATTGGCTATTTATTTAGGTGATGGTAAATTTAAATTGGTTGATGATTTACAAAAGTATAGAGCCGAGTTATTGGATGCTTTACACCATGAAATAAAAAGCTTAGACACTACGCGTTTTGAAGTTAAAATGAAGCTGCAAACTGTTATGGATTATGGCGGTAGCAATAGGGAGCTTTGGAATAATTTGAATAAAAAAGATATAAAAATTATTACTGATGAATTGGCGCCTTTGGTAAAGCCAAAAAAGGAGGACTCGGATTTGGCAAGATTTTACGATAAACTTTTGTATAGTTTAATGATTAAACGAATAGAAACTCCCACTACCAAGGAATTTGTAAATGAGTTTAAAATTCCGATTACCAAAGTGGCTATTTTATCTAAACGCTTGCTAAAGAAAACTAGTATTCCTGAAGTGGAACAGCAAAGAAATATTATAGAATTACCCTTAGCAGAAAAGTTTTGGGAAAACGATGGGATTCATCATTTAGAAAAAATTAGGGTAGGTTTAAGACATTTGATAAAATATATTGATTTTAACGATCAAAAATTTGTAACCAGCAATTTTGAGGACGAATTGTATGATGTTGAAAATTTTGAAATGATTGATGCTACTGATAACATAACGGAGTATAATACTGTTTTTAAAAATAATATTTATAGGCTACAAGAAATTGTTAGAAATCATAAAGATCATATAATTATTAGCAGAATTAGAAAAGGTGAAAAAATTACTATGGAAGAGTTGGTAGTTTTGGAAAAAATGCTATTTTCGAGTAATTTAAATAAGGATGAGGTGATTAAAGAGCTAGGTAAATCCTTCGATTTAGTTCAGTTTATTATTCAATTAGTTGGTTTATCAGAAGAAAAAGTGGATAAAGCTTTTGCGGATTTTATTAACGAATTTGAATTAAATTCGGTGCAAATAGAATTTCTGGAAATGATTAAAAAGTTTTTTTTAGAAAATGGCAAAATAGATCCCAATAAACTTTTTGATTCGCCTTTTAAAAAATATCACCCCTTAGGTATAGAAGGTGTTTTTAACGACCAACAAACTACAAAAATTTTAAAAATAATTGAAGAAATAAATCCAGAATCTGGCTTAAGCGCATAAATATCAATGATATTGAAACTTTTAAATTTATGCTAAAATACT
>JACCEC012469018.1_pt1 | contig 10325 bp, 9 predicted proteins | sample 7450121 | NCBI WGS metagenome assembly JACCEC01 (sample SAMN15323455, study PRJNA562643) | freshwater metagenome | isolation source: river surface water | place: USA:Blue River Watershed | collected 2017-08-18 | reverse complement strand
GGCTGTGGGGCGGCTTCGGGCGCTGGTCGACGGCATCGAGGAACTGGACGACACCAATCGCCTAGCTGCCTGCCTCACTGAACCCGATTAACCCCACTGAGTTCCCTTTTCCCGCACATCACCCCGTACCACAACAGGAGACATGACATGCCGATCAAAAGACGCCTCGCAATTGCTGCCGCCGCATTTGCTATTGCGCCGCTCTCTAGCTTCGCACAGAGCGCGGCGGCCGGTGCTGCCAACTGGCCGGTCCGGCCGATCAAGCTGATCGTCCCGTTCGCACCTGGTGGCAGCAACGACATCCTCGCTCGTGCCCTGGCGACCAAGCTCACTCAGTACTACGGTCAATCGGTGATCGTGGAGAACAAGCCGGGCGGCGGTGGTACGACCGGCACCGAGTTCGTGGCTAAGTCGGCTCCAGACGGCTACACCATCATGATCGCCTCCGGCTCGCTGACCACTAACGCTGCTAGCGGCAAGAAGTTAGGCTATGACCCAGTCAAGGACCTTACCCCCATTGGCATGATTGGCGCCACGCCCTTTGTGATCGTTGTGGGTAACGATGTCAAAGCCAACACCCTGGGCGATTTCCTCGCACTTGCCCGGGCCAAACCGGGGGCGGTGAACTACGGCACGGCGGGCATTGGCGGGATCAACCACTTGGGCACCGAACTGTTCTCGGCGTCGGCCAAGATCCAAATGACTCATGTCCCGTACAAGGGCATCGGCCCGGCCTTCACTGACCTCATGGGCGGCCAGTTGCAGATGTCGCTGCCCACCCTGGCGTCGGCCCTGCCGCACATCCGCGGCGGCAAAATGCGTGCGCTGGCGGTGACCAGCGCGCAGCGCTCGCCCGTCGCCCCCGACATTCCCACTGTGGCCGAGGCTGGCGTTCCCGGCTTCAAGCTCGAGGTTTGGTTCGGCCTGCTGGGTCCGGGCAACCTGCCGCCTGCCATCCTCAAGCGCCTCAACGAAGGCCTCAACGCTGTCTTGAGCCAGCCCGAACTAAAAGAGTTGTTGACGCGTGAGGCGGCCACGACCCGCCCCGGAACTCCCGACGAGTTTGGTGTCGAGGTGCGCTCCGAAATCCTACGCTGGACCAAGCTGATCGCCGACGCCAAGATCCAGGTCGAGTGAGTGGTATATGCAGCGGCTGTCGCTCGATCACCTGGAATTTACCGCGCTCCTGCAGCCGGGCGATGTAGTCGCCTGGCCGCAGGGCCCCGGAGAGCCGCTGGCCCTTACCGAAGCGCTGGTGGCCCAGGGTCCGACGCTGAAAGGCGTCGCGCTGATGTTCGGGTTGACGCAGTCGGAGACATTGCAACCGTCATTGGCGCAACACTTTCGGCTGCTCGCGCTCAATGGCGCGGGAAGCAGTCGGCGTGTGACGGCCCAGTCCGAAGTGCACCTGGCCCATCTGAGCGCTTTACCGCGCTTGTTGCGCGAGAAGTCTCTCCGGGTCGACGTCGCCCTCGTGCAAGTGCGACCGCTATCCGGCGGCCGCTTTACCCTCGGAGTGATTTGCGACTTCACCCGCGCGATGATTCAGTCGGCGCGGGTGGTCGTGGCTTTGCTCAATCCCTCGCTGCCGCTGATGGAGGGCGATGCGGTCGTGGAGTCCGAGGACATCGACTGCTTGGTCGAGTCCGACCCGCGTCTCATCGACATGCCCGACCCAGTGCCCTCTGAGGTGGAGCGGACGGTGGCGCAGCAGGTGGCGGCCTTGGTGCCTGATCGGGCCACCATTCAATTGGGCATCGGGACGCTGCCAGCTGCCGTGGCGCAGGCCTTGTCGGGTCATCGTGACCTGGGTATCCACTCTGGCGTGGTCTCGGACGTCTTGGTCGATCTGGTGGAGCAGGGCGTCGTGACCAATTCCTACAAGAGCCGGGACTTGGGCCGCTCCGTGACGGGCGGGCTATTTGGCACCAGGCGACTGCGCGAATTCGCTGAGCGCAGTGGTCTGATCGAGATGCGCAGCGCCGACTACACCCATTCTCCGGCTGTCACCGCGAGCCTGGCGCGTCTGTACACCATCAATTCTGCAATCGAGGTCGACCTCGGAGGAGCTGCCAACGCCGAAGTGGCCAGTGGCCGTTACCTCGGTGCGGTGGGCGGCCTGGTGGACTTCGTGCGCGCCGGGCAGGCGGCGCCGGAAGGACGTTCCATCCTGGCCTTTCCATCGACCACTCCCGACGGCAAGCACTCACGCATCGTGCTCTCCCTCCAGGATCGGCCGGTGACAGTGTCCCGCAGTGAGGTGGACCTCGTCGTCACCGAGCAGGGCGTTGCCGACCTGCGTGCCTGCCCGGTGGACGAGCGCGCCCGCCGGCTGATTGCCATCGCCCATCCGGCGCATCGGGAAGCCCTGGCGCGCGCCGCGGGGGCCAAGCAACCTGTTCCATGAGCCAATCGATTTTTATAAGGTAATCAAGATGAACGGACAAAGACTCCAACTCACGCAGGACCAGCGGGCCCTGGTGGGCGCTGTACGCGAGGTGGTTCGAGACCTCGACTTCCGGGGCAACTCCATCAAATACATGGACGGTACCTACCCTTGGGGCAACCTGGATGCCCTGGCTGAAATCGGTGTACTGGGTATGTCCATCCCCGAGGAATACGGCGGCACCAACCTGCCTGTGTTCGACACCGCGCTTGTTATTGAGGAGGTTGCTAAGGGCTGCTATGCCACCGCTATGGGCCTGATGGGAATGCTAGGCGTGCAAACCCGTGTGATCGCCACCTATGCGCCCGAGCGCATGCGCCGGGACATCCTGCCCAAGGTAGCTGCTGGCAAGGCGCACTTGGCGGTGTGCATGACGGAGCCGCATGCCGGCACCGATGTGCCCAACTACAAGACCAATACCGTGCTCAAGGACACCCATGCCGTCGTCAATGGCGTCAAGACCTTGATCAGCCGCGCCAAAGAGGCGGAGTGGTTCGTGGTCTTCACCCGCATCAACGGTGCCCCGGGTCGGCACGGCATTGGCTGTGTGCTGGTCAATCGCCACTACCCTGGATTTGAAGTCACTGCAACGTACCACACCATGGGCGGTGAAAACCTCGCCGAGATTCAGTTCAACAACGTCGAGGTGCCGCTAGAGAACGTGATCCTGCAAGAGGGCGGGATGAAGCAGCTGCTGTCGGCCTTCAACACCCAGCGTTGCCTCAACCCCAGCGTGTCTCTGGGCCTGGCCGAAGCCGCCTTTGAGGAAGCCATCAAGTATGTGCGCGAGCGCACTATCCGCGGCCAGGCTGTCGCCAACTTTCAGGGCATCCAGTGGAAGCTGGCCGAGATGTATCGTGACATCGAGGCTGGCAGAGCCTTGCTCTATCAAGCTTGCCTCTCAGCCAACCCCTTCCCAGACCCCTACCAGGCTGGTGTGGCCAAGATGTTCGTCAACGAGATGGCGATTCGGGTGGCCAACGAGGCGCTGCAGGTGCACGGTGGGTACGGCTTTACCGACGACTACCCGATCTCCCGCATCTACCGGGGCGTGCGTTACGGGACGCTCGGTGGCGGAGCCACCGAGGCCCTCAAGGACTTGGTGGGAAAGAAGCTGGTGAGTGACTTCGATGCGGTAGACGGCTTCTTGTCCATGGGTAACTTCTAAGCATGTGCTTGCCGATCGATAGGCGAAGTCTGGATCGCCCCCAACTGGGCAGCGCTTGCTGCATCGCGCCGCTGCTGCGCGCACATGACCACAGGAGCCAACATGCGCACCGCTGACACCCAATTGCCGATGGCCGGGGTTACCGTCATCGATCTGTCCCACGTCTATAACGGGCCCTACGCCACCTTCCTGATGGCCATGGCTGGAGCCACCGTGATCAAGGTGGAGCCCTTCGAAGGCGAGCACCTGCGCAGCCGGGGTGACATGGGCGGGGCCGCTCTGCCCTTTGCAATGCTCAATTCGAACAAGAAGCCGGTCACCCTCAACCTCAAGACAGAGCAGGGCCGCAAGTTGCTGCGGGAGATGGTTGCCAAGGCAGATGTCCTCGTTGAGAACTTCGCGCCAGGTGTGATGGATCGCCTGGGCGTTGGCGCGGCGGACCTGCTCAAGTCCAATCCGCGTCTGGTCTATGGCTCAAGCACGGGCTATGGCAAGGACGGCCCCTACCGTGACTATCCAGCAATGGATCTGGTGATGCAGGCAATGTGCGGCGTGATCGACTCCACCGGCCACCCCGACCAGCCACCCGTGAAGGCGGGCGCCGCCATGTGCGACTTCATGGCTGGCATTCACCTTTATGCGGCCATCCTCACCGCCTTGTTCCAGCGTGAACGTACAGGCCTCGGTCGGGTGGTGGAGGTGACCATGCAGGACGCCACCTATGCCTCGCTGGCTTCCAACATCGGCATGCTGCACTCCCGCGGCGACGCGGCGCCTGCCCGCACGGGTAACCGTCACGGAGGGCTGGGAATTTCGCCCTACAACGTCTACCGGGCCACGGACGGCTACGTGGTGCTCAATGCGCCAGGGGACCATCATTTTCGCGCCATCCTCCGGGTGATGGGGCGCCACGACCTGTTGGAGGATCCGCGCTTCCTCACCCGCGGTGACCGGGTGCGGCACTTTGCCGATGTCGATGAATTGATCGAAGACTGGACCTGCCGTCAGCCCAAGGACGAAATCGCCCGTCTGATGTTGGCGGCCAAGGTGCCGTGTTCGGCAGTACGCAAGTTGTCTGAAGTGATGAACGACACCAATATGCATGCACGTGGCAGCCTGCAGTGGATCGATCATCCGGCGTTAGGGAAGGTCGTGCTGCCGCACTCCCCCCTGGTCTTTGAGGGCAGTGCACGAAGGCCTATCGAACCCAGCTTGCCCCTGGGGGCGAGCAACGACGACGTGTATGGCGCGTGGCTGGGGCACACCCCTGAACAGCTTGAGAAGTGGCGCGCCGAGGGCGTCATCTCCTGAGACGCTAGCGCTCCAGGCCCTGGCCACGGGGGGGGAGCTGTGGCTGGAGTTTGTCCGGCTTGCGTTTGCCAGTGGCTGCAGCAATTGAAGTTACCTGCCGGCCCTTCCAGTCGGATAGAAAGATCGATATCCGCCGCAGGGCGACCCCGGACTTCCTCGTTATGAATGGCATGGCGGAAGGGGGCAGGTCAGTCCGGCCTGTGAGCCCTAGGGCCTACTCAATGCGGGTGCCCCGAGGCAGGGTAGTTGACGCATGTAAGACGATTGAAGCTGAGTGCGCTTTGTCACCGACGCCCCAATGCCCCCTCAAATCAACTGCTCTTTGATCGCCACAACGACCATGGTGGTCACCAGCAACAGCAGATAAATCTTGCCTACGTTGGCAGTGACGAACCTCACGCCAATGTCTTCAATGGTTTTTGTCCCGGCTTTGGGGAAGCTCGTGCTTTGAGTGGTCATGGTGATGGTCTCCGTTGCGTGGAAGGTCGGCGCATCGGCTTCCAAGCGCAGACGATGCATCGACAGCTTAAGTGTCAATAAATGCCGATGTCAAAATAAATTGACATTCCCCGCCGCGGTCGGGGTTACTGGCGTCATTCCCGGGTATTGCCACCAACCCTGCGCTGCGCTCACTGCACTCGAGTCAACGCGCCTTGTCGGTCCCCGCCAGCGAGGCAAGAACCCCCTCTCATCGGGCGTCAAGCTCCGCGAAGTTGGTCATGGAGCCAGCCCACAGTGAATCAGGCGGCAACATTACTTTCCGACGCCACCTTTCGCAGCAGCGCGATCAATTCCTTAGCCCACGGTGAGAGGTAGTCCTCGCGCCCGCGCACGATGCTCACCACGTGCCGCGTCTCCGGCAGTATGAGCGGGAGTGCAACCAGTTGGCCGAGGACTGTCTCCTCCATCATGCGCACGCGCGTCGCGGCTGCGATCAGGTTCGAATGGGAGAGTATGGACCGCATGGGGGTGAGCGGCATGATCACGATGCTGTTCTCGGGGAAGTCCAGCCCCTGCTGCTCATAGCTGGCCCGCAGCAGCCGGTCGATCGGGCCCCGTGAGACGCTCAGCGCCCAGCGGTAGGGTGCAAGGTCCGCAAGCCCCAGCTTTTTCCGCCGCGCAAGGGGGTGGCCGCAACGCGCGATCACCTGCACCTCGTCGGCGTAAAGCGGCTCGGCGACCAGGTCGCTGCTGAGGCCATCTGGCGGCACCACGCCCAGAAAGAAGTCGATCTTGCCGGTGCGAACCTCGGAAACCAGCGTGTCAAACACGCTGCCCGTCATGGACACCTCCATCTGCGGCCGCTGCTCAATGAGCCGGCCGAGTGCAATGGGAAGTACATGCATCGTGGTTTCCGAAGTGGCGCCTAGCCGTACACGGCCGCCCGCGCCGCCGGTGATCAGCCGAACCTCCTCACGCCCGCGCTCCAACTCGGCGAGGGCCTTGCGCGCATGGAGGTGGTAGGCCTCCCCGGACGCGGTCAGGAACATTCCCGAGGCAGTGCGACGGAATAGCTCGACCCCAAGCTCGGCCTCCAGCTCGCGCACGCCCTTGGTCACCGCAGGTGGGGTGAGATGCATGCGCTGGGCGGCCAAGGTCACGCTGCGTGTTTCGGCCACGGTGACGAAGGCGCGCAGGCGCCGCAGATTGATTGCCATGTCTCTTTTGCCGCTTGTTTAAAGGGGTATCTTCCAGAGTGTATTAACCGAATTGACAAGAGGCCAAATGTTTTTTCATTGGCCCGCGCAAACCGGCCCTGCCAGACTCCGGGGCGCACCCTCAAAGCCACCCAGCAGGTATGGCTTGGCGCGACACGGAGACAGACAAGGTGATAAGCACAAACATCAGGACCCGGGTCGGGATCGTGGGCGCAGGGCCGGCCGGGCTGCTGTTGGCCCGCATGCTGCAGTTAGCAGGCATCGATTCCGTCATTCTCGAGCGACGCAGCCGCGCCCATGTGCTGGCCCGCGTGCGCGCCGGGGTGCTGGAGAAGGGAACGGTGGACACGCTGATTTCCGTAGGGGCTGGCGAGCGCCTTCTTCGGGAAGGCATGCCAAACAAAGACATTCAGCTGCGCTGGGACGGGGTGTGCCACCGCGTCCCCACGGTGGACGAGAACGGCCGCCACCTCACCACCTACGGCCAGGCCAAGATCGTCGAGGATTTGATCCGCTTGCGCGAGGGCGATGGCCTGCCGATCCACTTTGAGGCCCAGGTCGACCGATTTGAGGACCTGACGGGCGACCCGGTGATCCACTTTTCTGAAGGCGGTGTGGCCAAAACCCTGCGCTGCGACTTCATTGCGGGTTGCGACGGTTTCCGTGGCGTGAGCCGCGCGCACATTCCGGGCGCCGACGCAGCCTCGTTTCTGCGTGAATACCCGTTTTCGTGGTTTGGCATCCTGGCGGAGGCTCCGCCCAACCCGGCGCTGCGCGGCTTTGCCCACAGCCGGCGCGGCATGGCGGTCGCTTCGGCGCGCTCAGACAAGATTTCTCGCCTGTACCTGCAGGTGGCGCCCGACTTCAAGGTCGACCAAATGGACGATGAGGCGATTTGGGACGAACTCGATCGCCGCTTTGTGGACGGAACGTCCAATCGATTCAATCGCGGACCGATCATCGAGAAGGGCGTGGCCCGCCTGCGCGGCTTCATCTGCACGAAGATGCAGCACGGAAAGCTGTGCATCGCGGGGGACGCGGCCCACATCGTGCCGCCAAGTGGAGCCAAGGGCCTCAACTCGGCGGTGGGTGACGTGCGTGTGATGGCCGCCACCATCACGCGCTACCTCAAAGAGGGCGATTCCACCCTGCTTGAGAACTACTCAGCCACCTGCCTGAGCCACATTGTTCCCACGGTCCATTGGTCCTGTGAAATGTCGGATACGCTGCATATGTTTCCAGGTCAAAGCGAATTTGACACCCGTATGCAATACGCGAAACTCGATTCCTGGGTTTCGAGCCCGGGCGGGCAGCAGCGCTTCCGCGAAGCCATGCTCGGCCAGCCGTATCCGATTTGAAGGAGACATTAACAATGATCATTGACTGCCACGGCCATGTGAGCCCGCCGCCCGAATTGGGCGCTTTTAAGTCCAGCATCATTTCGCATCGCGGCGAGCACGGCCGCCGCATGCCCCCGGTGTCGGACGAGGACATCCTGTTCTATGCGAACAAGAAAGAAATGGCGCCCTGCGGCCACCTCGACATGCTGGACCGCGTCAAGACCGACATCCAGCTGATCTCGCCGCGGCCCTTCCAGATGATGCATTCGTTCAAGCCCGGCCGGCTGGTGCACTGGTACACCGAGGAGACGAACAACCTCATCGCCCGCACGGTGAAACTCTTGCCCCAGCGGTTTTTCGGCATCGCCGGTTTGCCGCAGGTGGCGGGCGACCCGATCGAAAAGGTGTTGCCCGAGCTCGAGCGGGCGGTCAAGACGCTGGGGTTTCACGGCTGCCTGCTCAATCCAGACCCCTACGAGAACAGCGGCACCGAGGCGCCCCCGCTGGGGGACCGCTACTGGTACCCGCTGTACGAGAAGCTGTGCGAGCTGGACCTGCCTGCGCATATTCATGCCGCGTCCTCGCAATCCGAGCGCACGCCCTACACGCTGCACTTCATCAACGAGGAAAGCATTGCCGTACTTGGCCTGGTGGATTCGGACGTGTTCAAGGACTTCCCCACGCTCAAGATCGTGGTGTCGCATGGCGGCGGCGCCATCCCCTACCAAATTGGCCGCTTCCAATCGTCGGCTTCGCGCAAGGGCTACGACTTCCTCGAGCGCATGCGCAACATGTACTACGACACCGTGCTTTATTCAGAAGAATCGCTGCGCCTGTTGATCAAGACGGTTGGCGTGGATCGCTGCCTGTTTGGCGCCGAGTGCCCGGGTGTGGGTTCGACCGTCGACCCCGCCACCGGCCGCACGCGCGACGACATCCGTCCGGTGATTGAGGGCTTTGACTGGCTGACCGCAGCCGACAAGCAAGCCATTTTCGAGGACAACGCGCGTCGGGTCTTCCGCCTGCCCGCCTCACTCGGCCTCTGACATGGCGCGGATTGTCCTGGGCCTGTGGACCACGCACGGCCCCACACTCTCGACCACACCCGAGCAGTGGCTGCTCCGGGTGAAGGCCGATCGCGCCAACCCCGCGCACAGCTTCCGGGGCAAAAAATACAGCTTCGACGAACTGGTGACGCTGCGCGCGGACGAGGGCCTGGCCGCGCAGAGCTCGCTGGAAGAGCGAACCCGCCGCCACGCAGCCTGCCGCGCCGCCGTGGAACGCATGGCCGACATTTTTGAAGCGGCCCGCCCTGACGTGGTGGTGATCTTCGGCAACGACCAGCAAGAGCTGTTCACCGAGGCGCTGATGCCGAGCTTTACCGTGTTCAACGGCCCGACGGTCTGGAACCAGCCCTCGACCGAGGCGCAGATTCCCCTTCACGCGCCTGGCATTCACGCTGCCGAGTGGGGACACAAGCCGAGCACCTACACCGAGTACCCAGGGCATCCCGAACTGGCCAACCGCTTGATTGCCGACGCTGTGGCCCAGGGCTTTGACATCACTCGCGCCAAGGAGCTGCCACGCCACGAGAACCATTGGCACAGCGGCATCGGGCATGCCTTCGGCTTTGTCTATCGCCAGATCATGCGGGACCGGGTGGTGCCCCATGTGCCGGTGATTACCAATACGTTCTTTCCGCCCAATCAGCCCACGGCCCGTCGCTGCTTCGATCTGGGGCGCGCCGTTGGCTCGAGCCTGGCCGCCTGGGACTCGGACGCACGGGTGGCCGTCATCGGATCGGGGGGCATGTCGCATTTCGTCATCGACGAGTCACTCGACGCGCGGGTGATGGATGCCATTGCCAACCGCGACGAGGCGGCACTCGCGAGCATCCCCGAGGCCTGGCTCCAGTCGGGCTCGAGCGAGCTCAAAAACTGGATCGCTGCGGCCGGTGCGCTCTTTCCATCGGCGCTTTCTGGCGGCGTGATCGACTATCAGCCCTGTTACCGTTCTGAGGCCGGAACGGGCACGGCCAATGGATTTGTCGCGTGGCAGGAGCGCGGCGCTGAGGGTTCGAAGGCGGGCTGACCCAGACAATTCACCAGCAGGAGACACATCATGAAAACCAGGTTCACCATCGCCCTGATCGGGGCCCTTATTGGGACAGCGCTTTTTTCTGGCGCTGCCACTGCGCAGGCGCCTTTCCCGGCGCGGCCGGTCAAGATCATCGTGCCCTATACGCCCGGGGCCAGTGCCGACATGATCGCGCGGCTTATCTCCAACGAACTGTCGAACGATCTGGGCCAGCCCATCGTGGTGGAGAACAAGGCCGGCGCGGCCAGCATCATCGGAACGTCGTTTGTGGCCAAGGCACCTGCCGACGGCTACACGGTGATGAT
>JACCEC011327020.1_pt1 | contig 10326 bp, 10 predicted proteins | sample 7450121 | NCBI WGS metagenome assembly JACCEC01 (sample SAMN15323455, study PRJNA562643) | freshwater metagenome | isolation source: river surface water | place: USA:Blue River Watershed | collected 2017-08-18 | reverse complement strand
TGCAAAGTCGGCTGATGCAGCGAGCCACAAGCTGCGCCTGACCGAAGCCGTGGCGCGCTACTTGTTCAAGCTGATGGCCTACAAGGATGAATACGAAGTCGCGCGCCTGCACAGCGACCCGGCGTTCAAGGCCAAGATCGCCGGCATGTTCGAAGGCGATTACCAGATCAAGTACCACCTCGCGCCGCCGCTGCTGTCCAAGCGCGATGCGCAAGGCCATCTGGTGAAGCAGCAGTTCGGCAGCTGGGTCGGCAAGGTGTTCCCGCTGCTGGCCAAGCTGCGCTTCCTGCGCGGCAGCCTGCTCGATGTCTTCGGCCATACCGAAGAGCGCAAGACCGAGCGCGCGCTGATCGTCGAGTACCGCGAGATGATTGCGCGCCTGCTGCCGTCACTGACTGCAGAGCGCCTGTCGCAGATGGTCGAGCTGGCCAGCATTCCGGAAGAGATACGCGGCTATGGCCATGTGAAGGAGCGTCACCTGCGCAATGCAAAGGAAAAGCAGGCGGCGCTGCTGGCGGCGCTGCAGTCAGGGACCGCGCCTGCACCGGCGCCGGCACCTGCGCCGCAGGCGGGACGTCACGCAGCCTGAGCGACGTACTCCCGATAGCCTTTCGCGCGTAACTCGCAGGCGGGGCAATGGCCGCAGCCATGGCCCCAGTCGTGCAGTTCGCCGCGCTCGCCGAGATAGCAGGTGTGCGTGTCGCTGCGTATCAGGTCCACCAGAGGTTGGCCGCCGAGTTCTTCGGCCAGCTTCCAGGTGGCGGCCTTGTCCAGCCACATCAGCGGCGTTTCTATCGCGACCTCGGTCGCCATGCCCAGCTGCAGCGCTGATTGCAGCGCCTGCAGCGTGTCATGCCGGCAGTCCGGGTAGCCGGAGTAATCGGTCTCGCACATGCCGCCCACCAGCACATCGATCCCGCGCCGATACGCGAGCGCTGCAGCCAGCGTCAGGAAGAGCAGGTTGCGTCCCGGGACGAAGGTGTTCGGCAAGCCATTCGCCTGCATCGTGATCGCCGCATCGCTGGTCAGCGCGGTATCGGACACCTTGCCCAGCACGCCGAGGTCGAGCATGTGGTCCTTGCCGAGGCGATCGCGCCACTCCGGCTTGAACGCGCGCATCGCATCCAGCAAGGGCTGCCGCACCTGCAGCTCGACTGCGTGCCGCTGGCCATAGTCGAAGCCCAGTGTCTCGACGCGCTCATAACGGGACAGTGCCCATGCGAGGCAGGTGGCGGAGTCCTGTCCGCCCGAAAACAGCACCAGCGCGGCCTTGCCGTTTGGCGTCGTCGAGCCATCAGCCGATGTGCCTTTCGGCGTGTTCTGTGGCGTGCTCATCGCAGCGCTCCTTGATTGGCGCTGCGCTTCATGGCGGGTTGACGAGCATTCATTTGCGAGTGATCTTGTTCAGGGATTGTTCGATGTAATCGCCGTTGGGCTCGGAGAAGCGTATCTTCACCGGGAACCACTCCTGCGATGGCGCCAGCCAGATGTCGACTTGCGTGGTGGTCTTCTTGTCCGCAGGGACATGCGCGAAATGCCAGGCTTCCACTTCGCCGAGACCAGTCTGCACTTTCTGCTTGTCCTTCAGAAGAAAGGTCCAGGGTTCGCCGCCGCGATGGCCGGCGACATAGTACGTCCAGGTGTTGCCCGGCACCAGCGCCGGACGCGCGCGCGCCGTCGACAGCAATTGCCACAGCACGCTGGCCCGGTCCTGTTCGCCGCCCTGCAACTTGTACGGCGCGCCATTGCCGGCGAAGTTGATCTGGCCTGCCTTGCGGTCGAAGTTTGCCACTGCCGGCTCCTTGCGGAAGCGACGCATCGAGTAGCTGTCCGGCGCGATGCCGTAGTTGTCGAAGCCGCCTTCACTCTTGTCGGTCAGCAGCACACCGGTCAGCGCAGTGCGCGTCTCCAGTTGCAGTGCGTAGTGGCTTGCCTCATGGGTCCAATTGATCTGGCTGGTGCCTTCCAGCACGAGCCCGATCACGTCAGCCTTGATCCGGTAATCCAGCTGCGCCGACGGCGGCGGATTGATCGCCGGCTTGTCAGCCGCTGCGGCCGGCACTGTCGCGATGGTGGCAATACCGACTGCGCACAAGCTCGCACGGGCGATCCAGCGGCGCAGACTGCGCGCGATATGCGGGATGCGTGCGATGTAGTCGAAGGCGGCGCTGCCGCGGGTATTCAGTGTGTCCACTTGCTTGCTCGATTTCCTGTTGCACGCCGTTGCCGGCGTCATTGCTTCACCTCGGTCAGCAGCATCTCGACGCTGTTGCCCGCCTTGTCCACATGCCGCAGCATGACCGGATACCAGTCGCGTTCAGGCGCCAGCCACAGGTCGAACTGCTTGTCGAAGCTGTTCTCGCCAGGGATCACCGACAGCCGCCAGGTCGATACCACGCCTTGCGGCAATTCGACATTCTCGCGCCCATTCACATACACGCGCCAGCCGTCGAGCGACTTGTGACCGGCGACCGACATGTCGAACACCAGTCCCGCTTCGAATTTGTCCGGGTCGCCGCGTCCCAGCGAGGCCAGCTGCCAGATCCAGCTGCTGCGGTCCTGCTCGCCGCCCTTGTACGGATATACATCGGTCGTTGCGGAAAAGCTGATGCTGTTGCGCTCGCGCTGGAAATGCGTGTTCGTCTGCGAGCGGCCGATGCGCTTTTCCCCATAGGTGGCGGGCGCCAGTCCGATCTGGCCCACCTCGCCAACGCTCTTGTAGCTGAGCAGCGTGAAGAACAGCACACCGATCTCGCCCGTCAGTGAATAGCGTTGGCCATCCTGCTTCCAGATGATCTTGCCATGACCGCTGATGCGGCTGCCGTTGCGCAAGCCCACCACCGCATACGACAGCTCGGCCGAGGGGGGCAAGCTGACCCGTTCGAACAACGCGGGGGCCGAGGTCTTCGGTGCCGCTTCGGCGCCGGGCTCGGCGGTCGCGGGCGCTTCGCTGGTGGTCGACAGGGTCTGGCTGTCGGCAGCGGCGGGGGCGTCTGCGGGCGCAGTGGCGACTGGTGGCGGCGATGCGGCAGACGTATCGGGTACGGGTGCGACCGGCGTCTCGGTGGCCGGCACCGCAGCGACTGGCACGGTCTTGTCGGCAGCCGTCGGCGGCGGCAATTCCTTGATCTTCGGCATAACCGGCGGCACTTTCTGTTCGGGCGGCGCCGGCGGCTGCAGCGTGATGCTGATGATGCTGTCGTCCTCGTCCTCGTCGATCAGCGCCACCAGTGGCAACTCATGCCGCAGCCATTGGATCACGGCGAGGTGCGCGACCAGTACCAGCAGCAGGAAGCCCAGCATGAAGCCGAGCTTGCGCTGTGACAGGCGTAAGGATGACGGGAAAGCCGGACGCGGTGACATGCCGCTAGTGTAATGAAATCATGCAGCTGCACACGCCGCCCGCGCCGGATCAATGTAAGCAAATGCAAGCCCGCAGCAGCGGCGGTCGACGTCCGGACGCCGCCGCCTGTCGACGATAGCCTTGCCGCTGCGCGCAACCTTGCGATCGGGTGTCATGTCCTCTGGCCCGGATCGCTTTCCGTTTGACACGCATCTTGCGCACGGGTCGCAGGCTTCCCTTGCCCGCCTGCCGTCATCTGCTAAGCTGCGAGGCAAGAGGCGCAGTGGCGGCGTTACCGCCCCGTCCCGACTCGGAGGAAGCGATGTCTGGCAGCGGCATGAATGGCATTCCCGGCGCAAACGCGATGGGCGATACGCTGGCGTTCGTGAAGAACCTGTGGGGGTCGATGAAGATTCCCGGCATGGCCATGCCGTCGATGTCGCCCGAGGAAATCGACAAGCAGATCGCTGACCTCAAGGCCGTCGAATCCTGGCTGCAGATGAACATGAACATGCTGCGCGGATCGATACAGGCGCTCGAAGTGCAGAGCGCGACCTTGTCGGCCTTGCGCTCGATGAGCGAGACCTTTGCGCAGGCAGCTTCCGGCGTTGCGGACGCTGCGGGTGCCGCCGGTGCCGCGGCGGCTTCAGCGGCCTCAGCGGCTGCATCGGCCGCTGATGACAAGCCTCATTTCGAGTCACCGTTCGCATCAGCCCGGACGCATGAAGCCGAGCCCACGGATGCCGAGTCAAACAGCGGCCATCAAGGTAGCCATCAAGCCGGCCATCAGGCCGACGCGGCCGGCATGGCCACGCCCTTCGCCAACCCGGCTGTCTGGTGGAACGCAGTGCAAGACCAGTTTCAGCAAGCCGTGAGCCACGCGATGGCACCGGCGCCAGTGCCGGCAAAGAAGAAGGCGGCCCGCAAGTCCGGCACGGCAAAGAAAAAGCCTGCGGCCAGCAAGGGAGCCAGCAAAGGTGCAGGAAGTGCCGGCGGGGCCAATCGTCGTGCAGGCAGTAGTGCGAACAGTGCCGGCAGTTCGAATGGCAGCAGCCAGCGCAAGCAAGGCAGCACCATGCGCCGTCGCCGCAAGCCGGGCGAGTCCGCGTAAGTGTCTACGTAAGCGTCTGCGGAAGCGTCTACGAAAACCCGATCCGGTCAGCTGCGCGCGAGCCGCTTGAGTCCGCGCATCATGCTGCCCAGCAGCGGCAACTTTTCATACAGCTCTTCAGCCGCATCCCAGTAATCGCGATGGAAGTTCGCGCGCCCGTCGGCGGCGAACTTCAAATGAGTCGCGCCGCGTATGCACTGCACCTCATCCGAGAAGCGCTTCATGCGGAACAGGAAGTCCCAGGTCAGGAAGGCCTGGTCGCCCTGCAGCACACTGCCGGTGACCACGAAGCGCGGCGCATCGACCTGATGGAACATGTGCGTGAAGATGCGCGTCACTTCCGGCAAGCCGCGCACTTCATTGAACGGATCCTTGAAGTACACATCGTCCGTATAGACCGACGCCAGCTGCGCGGTCGTGTCGGGGGCGATCGTTTCAAAGAAAGCCACCAGCCTGGCCAGGCTGGCTTCATGCGCGGGTAGGGCTGTCATAAACCGGTGACCTTGTGGGTGAGCCAGAAATACCACCGATAGGGTAGCATCCGGGCGACCCGCAACCAGTTCGTGAAATTGCGCGGGAAGTGAATGTGGAAAGCGCCGCGCTCGATGCCGCGCACGATATGGCTGGCGGCTTCGGGCGCGCTGATCAGGCCGGGCATGTCGAAGTCATTGGCGGCCGTGGCCTGCGTGGCCACGAAGCCCGGGTTGATCAGGTAGACCGAGTGTCCGCGCGGGTGCAGGTCGAAGTACAGCGATTCGGCGAGGTTGATCAGCGCCGCCTTGGTCGGGCCATAGGCGAGCGCGCGCGGCAAGCCGCTGTAGCCGGCCACCGAGGACACGATGCCGATGCCGCTGCCCGGCTGCTTCAGCACCATGGGCAATGCGGCATCGATGCAATGGAACACGCCGCGCAGGTTCACGTCGATCAATTGATTGACCATCTGCATGTCGAAATTATCGACCCGCATTTCATGGTAAGCGCCGGCCACGATCAGCACCAGGTCGACGCCCTGCCATGTGTCGAACAGCGCATCGCGTGCGGCCAGCACCTGTTCATGGCGTGTCACATCCAGCGGCACGACCATCGCGTCGCGATGGCCGGCTGCAATCTCGTTCAGCGCATCGGCCTTGCGTGCAGACAGGGCCACGCGCGCGCCCAGCGCGAGCAGCTTGCGCGCCGTCTCGGCCCCGATGCCGCTCGATGCGCCGATGACCCAGACGCGACGGCCCTTCCAGTCGCCGATGCGCGGGTTCATGGACCAGCCGCTGCGAAGCTGCGGTGCGCCACGCATGCGAGTCTGGTCAGGTGACTGCAATTGCAACATGTCAGGCAGGCCTCTTGCGGAACGACAGCGTGACTTCACCGAGACGGAAGCCGAACTTGCTCATCACTGCGCGGTTGAGCATCACGTTCTCATCCATCAGGTACATCCAGTCGTCAAAATCCATGTGCCAGGTGCGGCCGTCCACCGGCAGCGCCAGCACATACTTCCAGTTCAGGGTGTTGCCGCCGGTTTCACCGATCGCTTCGCCGACCACATCGGAAGCGGTGCCGATGTAGCGGTTCGCGCCGACCTTCTTCAGCGTCCAGACGCGCTTCTGCGTCGTGCCATCCGAATACGTGAAGTCTTCGTCCAGCACGCCGGTGTCACCGTCCCAGTGGCAATGCATGACCACCGTGAAGCGCTTGACTACCTTGCCCGAGCGATCCTGGAACACGCCCCAGGCATCGACGGTGCCGTTGAAGTAAGTCTTCAGGTCCAGCGCCGGCTGTTCGGCGGCGTAGTCAGCAGGCTTCATCGTCGCCCCGCATCCGGCCAGCATGGCGGCGGCCAGCAGCGCCAGCAGCGGACTCAGCCATCGCGTCAGCCATCTTGTCAGCCACCGCCCGTCTATTGCATGCCATAGATTCATCCTCATCCATCCTTTCCATCATCTGCCAGCGGCGCCGTGCGCGCCGCCTCATACCTCATCCAGTGGCGAACGCCACAGCAACAGCGCAGCGCAAGCCTTCAACACGCAAGGCAGCACTGCATAGGCCAGCACCAGCGCCTGCGTGCCGGCCGCGTCAGGCGCGCCCGGCACATAGCCCAGCCATTGCAGCAGCGGCAGTGCGATGCCGGCTGCCAGTGCGAGATTGAGTTTGGTGATCCAGCTCCACAGGCCGAAGTACGCGCCCTCGCGCTCGCCGCCATGACCGGCGGCGTGGATGACGCCGGCCAGTAGCGCCGACGGCAACGCGAGGTCGGCGCCCAGCGCCACGCCCGACAGCGCGCAGATCACCGCAAAGCCCGTCAGTGCGCCGCTGTCCAGCTGCGCAGTCCATGCGAATGCGGCAATGGCCAGCAGCATGCTTGCCAGCCATGCGCGCTTCTCGCCGATGCGCGCGGCCAGCCCCGCCCACAGCGGCAGCGCCACTGCGGCGGCCACGAAATACAGCACCAGGAACAGGCCGGACCATGCGCCCAGTTGCAGCCGGTCCGACGCAAAGAACAGGAACAGCGTGGCCGGGATCGCGGCGGCAATGCCATTGATCGCGAATACCGCCAGCAAGCGCCGGAAGCGTGGCACGCGCAGCGGCGCACGCCAGTCGATCGCGCCGGAACGCGTGTCGGCGGCAAAGGCCGGGCGCGGCGCGCGACGGACCAGCACGGCAACCGTAATGAACAGCAGTACGATGAAGCTGGCCGACAGCGCGGGCAGCCCGGCCATCGCCGGCAGGGCGGCCGCGATCACCACGCCGGCCAGTGCCCAGCCTTCGCGCATCGCCGTCAGCCGCGCTCGCTCGCCGCGCGCCGGCGCGAGGTGCGCGCCCCAGCTGTTGTGCGCAATCGTCGCCAGGCTGTAGCCCGCATACACCAGCACCAGGCTGGCACCGAACCACGCGCCCAGCGCGAGGTCGCCGGTGGCACTGGCCGTGCCGAGGGACGGCGGATGCATCAGCGCCAGGTAACCGATGGCCAGCAGCGGCACGGCCAGCAGCACGAAGCCGGCATGGCCGCGCTCACGCGCATGGCGGTCTATCCAGAGGCCGAGCAGCGGATCGATGAAGGCATCCAGCACGCGCGCGGCAAGCAGGATGCTGCCGACTGCGGCCAGCGACAGCCCGAGGCTACCCGCATACAGCTGCGGCACCAGCACATAGACCGGCAGCGCCACCAGTGCCAGTGGCAGGCCGAATACGCCGTAGGCCAGCAGGTCGGCCGTCGACAGCATGCGCGCAGCAGCGGACGTCGTATTGCCCGCAGCTCTGGCATCAGCGCCGGCGACAACATCGGGCGAGGCTTCGCGCGGGACAAGATCGGCATGCTCGTTCATCGCTGGGTCGATTAGCACGGTCATGGTTTCGTTCCGAACAGCGCGAGTCGCAGCTTGGGGGCGCTGGTCTTCGGGTGCAGCCAGATCGCGAAGAAGGCCTTGCCGAATTCCGGGTCCGCGATCTCGCCGGCCGGCTGGCCATCACGCAGGAAGCGGGTCGCGCCACCGGGCTGGTAGATGCCCACCAGTTGCGTACCTTCCGTCACGTCCGGGAACACGCGCTTCATCGCTTCCAGCCATGCGGCGTGCTGCGCGGGCGTGCCGAAGCCGACCTTGAGCATCTCGTCGACGCTGGCCTTGGCGATGCGTTCGCCATACAGCGTGCGTGCATAGACCAGTTCCAGCGCCAGCGGCGTCGATTCCCAGTTGTCGGGCGAGAGGGGCTTGCGGGCCCACAGTCGGATGTCATACAGCTTGAGACCGAACCAACGATAGCTGCCGCCCCCGGCGAGCTCGGCGTCCGGCAACGCAGCGCGGATGGCAGCCGGCACCGGTGTCGTCGATTGCGCGGACGCGCCCGGCATCGATGGCAACGCGGCCAGCAGTGCCCACATCAGCAGGCCCGCCGTCGCTCGCCATGCCGACCCGACGCCCACCTGCCACAGGTGGCGACATACGAAGGCAGAGACGTGCTGCGACAGGACCAAGGTGTACTCCTTCAGGCCTTCTCCAGCGTGAACTGGAACAGGTCGATGCTGTGCTCGCGGAAGCCGGCCTCGCAATACGCGAGGTAGAACTGCCAGGTACGAATGAAGCGCTGGTCGAAGCCCTGCGCCTCGACCGCTTCGCGCTCATGCAGGAAGCTGGCATGCCAGGCCGCCAGCGTGCGCGCGTAGTCGAGGCCGAAGGCCAGTTCATTGACGACCTGCAGGCCATGCTTGCGTGCGTGATGCCGGAACACCGACGGCGACGGCAGCATGCCGCCCGGGAAGATGTACTGCTGGATGAAGTCGGTGCCGCGCCGATAGCGCTCGAACAGCGCGTCATCGATCGTGATGGTCTGTATGCAGGCGCGGCCGCCTTGCTTGAGGCTGCGTGCCACGCAGGCAAAGTAGCTGTCCCAGTATTCCTCGCCGACGGCCTCGAACATCTCGATCGATGCGATGCCGTCGAATTCGCCACGCACGTCGCGGTAGTCCTGCAGTCGCAGGTCGGCGCTGTCCGCCAGTCCGGCGTTGGCCAGCCGTTGCTGCGCGTAGTCCAGCTGCTCGGTCGACAGCGTCAGCCCCGTCACATGTGCGCCTCGCGATGCCGCCAGCTCGGCGAAGCCTCCCCAGCCGCAGCCGATCTCGAGCAGCCGCGCTCCCGGCGCCGGTTGCAGCTCGTCGAAGATGCGCTGGTACTTCGCCTGCTGCGCCTGTTGCAGGCTCATCGCCGGATCGGTGAACAGCGCGCTCGAATAGGTCATCGACGGGTCCAGCCATAGCTGGTAGAAGTTGTTGCCGATGTCGTAGTGCGCGTGGATGTTGCGGCGGCTGCCGGCCTTCGAATTGCGGTTGAACAGGTGGCGCACGCGGTACAGCAGGCTGCCCCACCAGCTGCCATAGATCGCCGTCTCCAGCGCGGCGCGGTTGCGCAGCAGCAGCTGCAGCAGGCCGGCGAGGTCGTCCGTATGCCATTGACCGGCGATATAGCTCTCGGCAAAGCCGATGTCGCCGGACTTGAGCGCGGCGGCAAACGGCGCCCAGCTGTCGTGCTTCAGCGTGACCGGCGCGCCCTCGCTGCCAAAGTGCAACACCGTGCCATCAGGGCAGGTGACGCGCAGCGCGCCGTCGCGCAGTTTCTGCAGCATGCGCAGCGCAATCCTTGCGTGCGTTGGTACGGCCGGCGAGCGGGCGTAGCTGGCGGTGATCTCGCGGTCGATCGCGGCGGTAGGCATCAGGGGTTGGTTCATCGTGTGACCGGGCTCGCAGGCGGCAAGGGTTTGCGGAAGAAAGGCACGCGCTTGGCGAACAGCTTCAGCGCCTGCCAGTGGATACGGGCGATCACGCCCAGTGTCATCAGCGGATGCCGAACGAAGGCGGCGGCGACGCTGCCATCGGTCAGCGCCTGCAGCCGGCCAGAGACGCTGGTCAGCAGCAAGGGGCCTTCGCTGTCGTCGTAATCGATGCGCGCAACGATGCGCTCCACGTTCTCGCCGCCGATCTGCTGCGTGGTGCGCATGAAGCGGAAGCGGTACGCGCCTTCGACACTGCAGAACGGCGATACATGGAATACCTTGCGCGCCGTCAGCGCCACGCCCCAGGGCATCGCGTTGCCGGTGTCGAGCAGGTAGCACTGGCGCTCGCCGAAGGTATTGTTGACTTCGCAGACGATGGCGCGCAGTGCGCCATCCTGGCGGTGGCAGAACCAGAACGACACCGGGTTGAACACATAGCCGAGCACGCGCGGGAAAGTCTGCAGCCAGATCTCCCCATCGGCATCGTCGATGCCTTCCGAGGCGAGCAGCGAACCCACCCAATCCAGCAGCGGCGTGCGGCCGTCGCCATGGTCGGCGTCATGGAAGGACAGCAGGTTGAAGCGATTGCGCGAGCACAGCCGTGTCGGCAGCGGCG
>JACCEC011678362.1_pt1 | contig 10328 bp, 11 predicted proteins | sample 7450121 | NCBI WGS metagenome assembly JACCEC01 (sample SAMN15323455, study PRJNA562643) | freshwater metagenome | isolation source: river surface water | place: USA:Blue River Watershed | collected 2017-08-18 | reverse complement strand
CGGTGTGCTCGCTGATGTCCAGTGCGGCGGCGATGTCGCGGTTGCTCATGCCCCGATCCAACATGAGGATCAGTTGCTTTTGGCGCTTGGAGAGTTTGGTTTCTGTGCCGGGTGCGGCCTCATTGTCAAACGCTGGGTCGGCGCTGAGCAAGCCCTGGATGGCGGCTGAGATCTCGTTGGGTGGCGCAGCCTTTTCCAGATACAGGTCGGCGCCAGCTTCGATGCAGGTTTCCTCGGCCTCGCCCGCAGGCATGGCCGAGAGCACCACCAGGGGCACGTCGGCGTACATGCCCTTGATGTCGCTCACGGCGCTGGCTCCCTTGACGCCCGGCAAGAGCAGATCGAGCACAAACAGTTCAGGATCGCCATTTTTGATGATGGCGGCTTGCAACTCACTGAGTTTTTCCAGCTCCACCACTTTGGAAGACGGACGCAAACGGCGCAACAGCATGCCGATGGCTTGTCGCACCAAGGGATGATCGTCGATGACATACAAACTCATATCGCTACTCCTCATCAATAATTGAGTCCCATGGCTGCCCTGACCTCCACCATGGTGGCCTGGGCGGTTTTGCGTGCGCGGTCGGTGCCCGCGTCCACGATTTCGCGCACCCGGCGAGGGTTCGCGATATAGGGTTCAGCCCGCTCGAGCATGGGTTGTTGCTCGGCGAGCATGCCGTCAATGACCGGTTGTTTGCACTCCAAGCAACCGATGCCGGCGGAGCGACAACCGGTTTGGACCCATTGTCGGACATCGGCAGACGAATAAACCTTGTGAAATCCCCACACGGGACAGCGCTCGGGATCGCCCGCATCGCTGCGCTTGACCCGTGCCGGGTCGGTGGGCATGCGCCGCACCTTTTGCTCCAAGCTGCCCTTGTCCTCTCGAATGGCGATCGAGTTGTTGTAACTCTTGCTCATCTTCGCCCCATCGAGACCGGGCAAGCGACTGGCTTCGGTCAACAGCGCTTGGGGTTCGGGCAAAACCGTCTTGCCCGTGCCTTTGAAGTAGCCACCCAGACGCTCGCGGTCCCGATCATCCAGCTCGGGGGCCTGTGCGATGTAACCCATCGCCCCCTCCAGGGCTTTGGCATCGCCGGTTTCCTGAAATTGTTTTCGCGATTTCTCAAACCGCTTGGCGCTGTCTTTGGGCAGTTTGGCCAGACTGGCCTGAACACGTTGCTCAAAATCGGGTTCGCGACCATACAAGTGGTTGAAACGACGGGCGGCCTCGCGGGTGAGCTCCACGTGGCTGGCCTGGTCCTCACCCACGGGCACGTATTGGGCGCGGTAGATCAGGATGTCGGCCGCCTGCAACAGGGGGTAGCCTAAAAAGCCGTAGGTGGACAAGTCCTTGTCCTTGAGCTTTTCCTGCTGGTCTTTGTAGGTGGGCACGCGCTCCAGCCAACCCAGCGGCGTACCCATCGCCAGCAAGGTGAAGAGTTCGGCATGTTCAGGGATGCGGCTTTGCAAGAACATGGTGCACCGATCGGGGTCCAGACCAGCGGCCAGCCAGTCGATCACCATCTCGTAAACGTTCTTCTCGATGACTTCCCGGTCTTCGTAGTGGGTGGTCAGCGCGTGCCAATCGGCCACGAAATAAAAGCATTCGTGCAAGGATTGCAGGCGCACCCAATTTTTAAGTGCCCCGTGGTAGTGACCCAAATGCAAGGCGCCAGTGGGGCGCATGCCGGATAAAACGCGTTCTTTCTGATTCATCGCAACACAAACTTGAATGGAGACAGCAAGCCATCAATCAGGGCAAATGTCAGCCCCATGATCGGTTGCATCCAAATGGCGTTGATGACCCCCAACAACACCAGGGCCATCACGATAAAAAACCCATACGGCTCGATGCGGGAAAACGCCAGGGCTTGCTTCCAGGGCAACAAACCGGTCAGCACGCGCCCACCATCCAGCGGGGGCAAAGGAAACAGGTTAAACGCGAACATGACCACGTTGACCAAGACACCCGCCTGGCACATCTCGATGAAAAACCGCTCTTGGACCCCTGCCGAAGACATCAGCAACCAGGCCAAACCCCAGACCAACGCCTGTAACAGGTTGACGCCCGGGCCAGCCAAGGCCACCCACACCATGTCCCTTTTGGGGTGGTTGAGCCGGCCCCAATTGACCGGAACCGGCTTGGCGTAGCCAAACAGAAAAGCCCCTGAAGTCGCAAAATACAACATGATGGGCATCACCACCGTACCCAGCCAATCGACATGGGGCCAGGGGTTGAGCGTGACCCGCCCCATCTGCCAAGCCGTGGGATCGCCCAGAAAGCGGGCGGCGTACCCGTGTGCGGCTTCGTGTAGGGTGATGGCAAACAGGACCGGCAGGGCATAAACCAAGACAGTCTGAATAAGTTGGGTTTCTTGCACTGGAATATTGTGCATCAAAAAATCAACAAAAATATCACGTAAAGTTTTTTAAAGACGCCACTGGACTGAAACTTGACGAACGACAAATTGACGGGCCGACACCTAGTTCGTGGTCAGGGCGCGATTGATCACCAATTGCAAGCCTTGGGCCCCGGGTTTGACGTCCTGGATCTCGACGCCCCAGTCATCGGGCTGAGCCTGTGCCTGACCTGACTTGGAGATTCGGGCGCGCAAGACCACCGAGGCCGCCTGCGACAGGCGCGCCTGAGGGTTCATGGCATTGCGGTCGTCGAGCCTGAAGTCGTAGGGCAAATCGGCCGCACGAACGCGCAAGATGGCCAAGGGCATGCGGCTGTCGGGCAAAGTGGCGTAGATGAAAACGGTGTCGTCGGCTTGAACGGCCTTCTTGGCCGCCGGCCCCAAACTCACCCGACCCCGAATGGCGGTCGCCGCCAGGGCCTGGTCACGCGGGTCGGGCAAACCAAGCTTGGCCCGCACCTCGCCCAAGGCGGCATCGAGTGGCTGTCGATCGGGCGACTGGGGGGGCACCAAGTCACTGGCCTTTTGCCAGTAAGTCAATGCCTGTGGGTACCGTGATTCGGCATAAGAGGCGCTGCCCGCCAGCAGCAAAGCGCCCAAGTGCTCGGGGTCCGTGCGCAGCACCGATTCGATGATCTGCCAGGGTTCCCCCTGAAAGCTACCCTGCTGGTGGCTGGCCAGCATCTCGGCGCGCTCAATCGCCCAATCCGGGTTGTAACTGAGTTTGAGGGCGCGACCCAAGGCCATTTGGGCCGCGTCGAAGTGATCCAGCGCACGCTCGACGCGGGCCAGCATGACCCAATCCTCCACCTGGTCCGGGTTTTTGGCCAAACGGGCGCGCAACTCGGCCCCCATGCGCTCAATCTTCTCCGGGGTCACGTGTTCCTCGGGCATGCCCGCCACCCGCACCTGAGGGTCCAGCGCCGCAGGTTGACCGTACCAACCGTACATGACGAGGCTGCCCAAGGGCACCACCAACACCAGCCCCGCGATGGTGGCCCGGGTCCACCCCGTTCTGACGGGGGTCGAGATGGGTGTCAAGCCTTGAACGTCTTGCAACAGGCGCTGCTCCAGATCGGCCCGGGCAGCCGCCCACTCGGTTTCGGAGAGGACCCCATGGTCGCGCTCGCGGTCGAGCTCGAGCGATTGCTCACGATAGACCTCGGCATTGGCCCGAGTCAGTCGCTCGCTTGGATCAGAGGCGCGTTGCCCCGCTCGGAGCGCGCGCACCAGAACCCAGATCACCCCCGCCACCAAGGTCAGGGCGAGGCCATAAAACACCGGGGTAGAGGTCACGGGAGGTCCTTTAACAGCTGTTGGGCGCGCTGGCGTTCTTCTGCGCTCAGGGTGGCGGCGGGGGCGGTTTGTCGACGCTGACGCAAGACGCCCCACAGGACCCACAAGCCCACCCCCAACAAGACAAAGGGGCCAACCCAGAGCAACCAAGTGGTGGGCTTGAAAGCGGGCCGGTACAGGACAAAGTCGCCGTAACGTTTGACCAGGTAATCCTTGATTTCGGGATCGGTCTTGCCCTGGCGGATCAAGTCCCGAACTTCATTGCGCAGGTCTTGCGCCAACTCGGCGTGCGACGAGGCCAAGGATTCGTTTTGACACACCATGCAACGCAGCTCTTCGGCAATCACCACCAAGCGTGCTTCGGTCGCCGGGTCATCGGCCATGGGTCGGGCTTGGCGTGGCGGGTCGGCCGCCAGGGCCGTCGCGGCCACCCAGGCCACCCCGATCAGCAGCACGAGCGGGCGCAAAAAAGAGCGAACCATCGCCATCATGCGCCCTCCAATCGACGGATCAAGGGCAAGACCGTCTTGTTGAGCAATGCGGGGGTGACGGCACCCACATGTTTGAAACGAATCACGCCCTGGCGGTCGATGACGTAAGTCTCGGGCACGCCATAGACGCCGTATTGAATGCCCACTTTGCCATCCAGGTCCATGACCGAGGTTTGATAGGGATTGCCCCCGTGCCGTTGCAGCCAAAGCCGCGCCCGTTCGCGGGCGGCTTGCAACTTTTCGTCCGGTGGCAAACGGGCGAGTTCGGTTTCCTGGGGCTGGATTTCTTTGTAATTCAGACCGATGATGGGCACCGCCTGATCGCGAGCAAAAGCCACCAGCACGGGGTGCTCGTCGCGACACGCCGCGCACCAAGACGCCCAGACGTTGAGCATCCAGACCTTGCCCTGCATCTGTTGCGGGCCAAAGGGATCGTCGCTGGCCAATTGCTTGAGTTGGAACGCCGGTGCTGGCTGACCGATCAGGGGCGAGGGAATTTCGCGCGGGTCGCGTTTCAATCCGATGGCCAAAAACACCACCAGGCCCAGAAAAAGAACCAGGGGGATGAGGAACTTTTTCATGAGCGCCCCCCGGCAACCACCGATTTGCGATAGCGTCGATCAAAGGCCGCCAGCAAGCCCCCCAAGGTCATGAGCAGGGCGCCCGCCCAGAGCCATGGCACGAACGGCTTGTAGTAGACACGCACGCTCCATTCAGGGGGTTGAGTCTGGATCGCATCGCCCAGCGACACGTAAAGATCGCGCCAAAAGCCGCTGTCGATCGCCGCTTCGGTCATGGGCATGGCACTTGAGAAATAGCGGCGCTTCTCGGGCATGAGCTGATCGATCACCCGGCCGTCTCGGGAGACGTCAAACACCCCGCGCACAGCGCGGTAGTTGGGACCCGGCACGTCTTGCAAAGCCTTGAGTTGGAAACTGTAATCGCCAATGGTGACCATGTCCCCCAGGCCCATGCGCACGTCACGCTCGACCTCAAACGACTTGACGCCAGTGATGCCCAGGACCACCACCGCCAGCCCCAGGTGGGCCAGGTGCATGCCCCAAAAGCCGGCCCCGATGCGTCCGGGTTTGCGCAGTCGGATCAGGATGTGCTGCAAGCTGCCCAAACCGACCCACAGGCCCAGCGTGGCCCCCAAGGCCGAGCCCCAGGACCATGCGCCCAACGCCCAGGGGGCCCACTGCCCCAGAACCAGCGCGGCCAAACCCACCCAGCGCAACTCGTGCAGCAACTCGGACACCCGCGCCTCGCGCCAGCGCGCCACCGTGCCCGGCACGAGCACGAACAACAAGGGCACCATGAGCGGCGCAAACACCAGGTTGAAATATGGTGGGCCGACCGAGAGTTTGCCCAGGTTCAGGGCGTCGATGATCAAGGGATAAAGCGTGCCCAGCAACACGGCCCCAGTGGCCACCACGAGCAAGACGCTGTTGGTCAACAGCAGCGCCTCGCGCGAAAGCAAACCAAAGCCACTGCCCAAGGTGACCTGGGGCGCGCGCCAGGCAAACAAGGTCAGCGAGACCCCCACCACGATGGCCAGGAAAATCAATATGAACACGCCACGCGATGGGTCCGACGCGAAGGCGTGCACCGAGGTGAGCACCCCGGATCGGACCAGGAAGGTGCCCAACAAAGACAGCGAAAAAGCGGCGATGGCCAACAACACGGTCCAAGCTTTGAAACCACCGCGCTTTTCGGTGACCATCAGCGAGTGAATCAGGGCCGTGGCCACCAGCCAGGGCATGAGCGACGCGTTTTCAACCGGGTCCCAGAACCACCACCCGCCCCAACCGAGTTCGTAATACGCCCACCACGAACCCAGGCCGATGCCAAAGGTCAGAAACGCCCAAGCCACCACCGTCCAGGGGCGCGACCAACGGGCCCAAGCGGCGTCCAGACGACCCGCCAGCAAGGCCGCCAGGGCAAAGGCAAAGGCGACCGACAAACCCACGTAGCCCATGTAGAGCATGGGGGGGTGAATCACCAGCCCGGGGTCTTGCAACAAGGGGTTGAGGTCACGCCCGTCGGCGGCGGCAGGCAGTTGTCGGTCAAACGGGTTGGAGGTGGTGATGATGAAGGCCAAAAAGCCGACCCCCACGAAACCCATGACGCCGAGCACGCGTGCCACCATCTCCAGGGGCAGGTTGCGCGAAAACACCGCCACCGCCATGCCCCAAGTGGCAAGCAACACGATCCACAACAACAAGGAGCCCTCGTGCCCCCCCCAAACAGCAGCAAACTGGTAGGGTTTGGGCAACAGCGAGTTGGAATGCTGGGCCACGTAGGCGACCGAGAAGTCGTTGCTGAGAAACGATGCCGCCAGACAAGCGAACGACAACCACAGGAGGGCGAACTGCAACGAGGCGGCAGGTCGCGCCAGCGTCTGCCAAGCGAGGTTGCGGGTGAAGGTTCCGGCCAGCGGCAGGGTTGCTTGCACCAAGGCCACCATCAGGGCCAGGATCAGGGCAAATTGTCCAAGTTCAGGGATCATGGCTTGAGCGTGTTGGCGGCCTTGTCGGCGGTGGCCTTGTCCAGCGCGTGCTGGGCTTCGGGCGGCATGTAATTTTCATCGTGTTTGGCCAGCACCTCGGAAGCGGTGAATTGACCGCGTTCATCGAGACGCCCCTGGGCGACGACCCCTTTGCCCTCTTGGAAGAGGTCGGGCAGCAGCCCGCTGTAACGAACCTGGATGTCCTGTGCGGTGTCGGTGATCACGAACTCAATCACCGGTTGGTCGCGCCGCAGACTGCCCTCCTTGACCAGGCCGCCCACGCGAAACACCCGATTCAGGGGCGCTTCGCCCTGCGACACTTGGGTCGGGGTGAAGAAAAACACCAAGTTGCTGCGAAAGGCGTTCAGCACGAAGGCCGTGGCCAGTCCCAAGGCGACCATGCCAGCGGCAATGAAGGCCAAACGTTTCTGACGTGGGGTCATGTGCGCTCCTCGGTGTGGGCCCATTGCGCCTGCTGCACTTCCCGTAAAGCCAGCTGGCGCGCGCGTCGCGCCTGCCACACCTCGGCGACCACCAGCGCAGCGGCCACGCCATAACTGCCCCAGACGTACACGCCGTGCTTGCCCATGGCCCAGAAATCGGCCCAACTGTCCCACCAAATGTTCATGCGCCCCCCCTGACTTCGGGCAATTGGCGCACCCAATCGGTATGGCGCTCGCGCCACAAGATCAGGCTGCGGACCCGATACAACACCAACGCAATGGCCATCATCCAGTAGGCCAGCGCCATGATCAACATGCCCCACAACATGGTCTGCGCCATGGTGGGGGACTGGGTCACAGACACCGAAGCCCCTTGGTGCAGGGTGTTCCACCACTTGACCGAAAAATAGATGATGGGCACGTTGATGGCCCCCACGATGGCGACCAGGGCACCGGCACGGTCGGAGCGGCGTGGATCGTCAATGGCCGAGGTCAGCGCCATGTAGCCCAAATAAAGAAAAAACAGAATCAGTTCGGAGGTCAGACGCGCGTCCCACACCCACCAGGTGCCCCACATGGGTTTGCCCCACAAGGCACCGGTCCAGAGGGACAAAAAAGCGCACAAGGCCCCGGTGGGGGCGAGGGCACGGGTCATCATCCCCGACAGGCGGGTGTTGAACACCAGACCGAGCACGCTCCAAAAAGCCATGGCCAGGTAAATCAGCATCGACATCCACGAGGTGGGCACATGCACGTAAATGATGCGATATCCCTCCCCCTGCACGGCGTCGGCCGGGGCCAACACCAGCCCGATGGACAGACCGATCAGCGCCAACACGCCGGCCAAGCCCGCAAACCAGGGCCACAGCTTGCCGGCCAGCCCGTAAAAAGTCTGGGGGGCGGCGTAATAAAACCAGCGTATCGACATCAAATCCTCATTCCAGGGCGATTTTAAGAGCGACCGAGCAGGCCCAAGGGCCAAACACCACGGCCGGCACCAACATCGCCAGCAAAATCGACACATGGGCCTGAGCCCCCAAACCTGCCGCCTGGGCTTCGACCGCCCCCGCCCCGAACACCAACACGGGGACGAACAAGGGCAACACCAGCAAGGACAACAGCACACCGCCGCCACGCACCCCCAGGGTGAGTGCCGCGCCGATGGCCCCGACCAAGGAAAGCACGGGGGTCCCAATGAGCAAACTCAGGGCCAACACCCCCATGGCATCCGCGCTCAAGTCAAACTGCAACCCCAGGATCGGCGACAAGAGAACCAGTGGCAAACCACACAGCAACCAATGCGACAGTATTTTGGCCGAAACCAAAACCCCCAAAGGGGCAGGTGACAAGCACATCTGCTCCAGGGTGCCATCGCGGTGATCGGCCTCGAACAGACGCGCCAGCACCAACATGCTGGCCAGCAGGGCACCCACCCACAAAATGCCAGGGGCAATCAGTCGCAACAGCTTGAAATCAGGACCGATCGCCAAGGGGAACAGGCTGGCCACCACCACAAAAAAGAACACGCCCGTGAGGACTTCAGTCTTGCGACGCATGGCCAGCATGAGGTCGCGGCGCAAGATGGCAATGAATGCGCTCATGCGCCCAGGCGGTACGACCGCCCCTCCCCATCGAGCCGCACCGGTTGGTGGCTGGTGTAGAGCACGCTGCCCCCCAAGCCCACATGCCGGCTGAGTTGGACACGCAAGCGCTCGACCGCCGGGGCGTCGAGCGCGACAAAAGGCTCGTCGAGCAACCACAAGGGAACGTGACCCGGACGCAAACGGGCCAACGCACAACGTCGCTTTTGTCCTTGCGAGAGCACCCGCAGGGGCAGGTGCTCGCGGCCCCGCAAGCCCTGTTCGGCCAGGGCCTCAAGGGCCTGCTGTCGACTCAGGGATAGGCCTGCGATGTGGGCCTCGAAGAGCAGGTTTTCGATTGCGCTCAGCTCTTCTTTCAGGGCCAGCTGGTGCCCCATGTACAGCCGCTCACCCCGGTAGGGACTGGCCGGGTCACCGATGGGCCGCCCGCGCCACATGACCTGGCCATGGGTGCAAGGGGCCAGACCGCACAAGATGCGCAACAGGCTGGTCTTGCCCACGCCGTTGCCCCCTTCCAGGTGCAACCAGCGGCCAGGGGATAAGTCAAAAGAAACCCCTTCGAAAAGGGGCTTTTGACCGCGCTCGCACGCGAGCGCTTGGACCTCGAGGCGGGGCTCACTCATGGGGTCGATCATACCCCTGACCCCATGAGGACCCGGTGCCGTCCGCTGGTCAGTCCGCCTTGGCCCCAGAGGCCTTGACGATCGGTCCCCAGCGGTTGATTTCCACCTGGTTCATGTGGGCCATCTCGGCTGCGCTGGTGCCCAAAATGTTGTAGCCCAGCTCGGTCATGCGCTTGACGAAATCGGGTGACTTGGTGCCCGCCACGGCAGCGGCGTTGAGGCGGGCGATGACCTCGGGCGGGGTGCCCGCGGGAGCGGCCAAGCCGAACCAGACGCCAGACTCGTAGCCCTTGACCCCGGCTTCGGCGATGGTGGGCAGGTCAGGCAGGGTGGCGTCGCGCTTGGCGCCAGTGGTGGCCAGGGCGCGCAGTTTGCCCGCCTTGATGTGCGGCAAGGCGGAAGGGATGTTGTCAAACATGGCCTGCACCTGTCCACCCAGCAAATCGGTCACGGCCGGGGCGCTGCCCTTGTAAGGGATGTGGGTCATGTTGAACTGGGTCAGGTGCTTGAACATCTCAGCCGACATGTGGATGCTGGTCCCGTTGCCGCTGGACGCCACAACCACCGGACCGGGCTTGCCCAGGGCGATGAATTCGGCCACGCTGTTGGCCTTGACCGAGGGGTGGACCACCAGCACGTTGTTGAGCGAAACCAGCGCAGAAATCGGCACCAAGTCTTTGCTGGTGTCAAAAGGCATCTTGGCGTACAAGGCCGGGTTGATGGCCTGGATGCCGCTGGTGGTCATGAGGATGGTGTAGCCGTCGGGGACCGCGCGCACGACCTCAGACCCGCCGATGTTGCCCCCCGCGCCCGGCTTGTTGTCGACCGTGACCGTCACGCCCAGTTGTTTGGACAATTCGGCGGCAATGGCGCGCGAGGCGATGTCCACCGCGCCGGCGGGCGGAAAGGGGCACACCAGCCGGATGGGCTTGTTGGGGAAGG
>JACCEC010956356.1_pt1 | contig 10328 bp, 6 predicted proteins | sample 7450121 | NCBI WGS metagenome assembly JACCEC01 (sample SAMN15323455, study PRJNA562643) | freshwater metagenome | isolation source: river surface water | place: USA:Blue River Watershed | collected 2017-08-18 | reverse complement strand
GGGCCACGGGCCGGCGGTCAGGTCCGTCTCGTCGGCCGCATACTCCGCGGTGCGCGCGGCGAAAAATGCGGCGGGCTCGATCGCGGACGCCGCGGCCAAAATCGTGGCGGTGGATCGGGTGGCGGCGCGGATCAGTTCGGCGCGGTCAACAACCTCCGCGACGTCGCCGATCACGACGGCGGAGCCACCGGACGGACGCCATTCTTCCTGGTATTTCTGCCAGGCGGCGACGGCGTCGGAGCCGGCCACGCGAACCAAGGGAAACGGAAAGTCCGGGAGCGCGGCGGCGGTGGGAGAGGCGGACGCGGGCGCGCGCCCGAGCAGGCGGTCGAGCCAGCTCATCGTGACGAGGTTTCCGGTGCGTGCGATCGGCGGAGCGCAGGGCTTCCCGGAACCGGGGTGCGGGAGGTCATGCGGTGGGCGAGCGGACGGCGGCGAGGGCGGCGTGCAGAAGGCGCCAATCGAGGAGCGCATCCAGCGCGACGCCGAGGTGGAGAACGACGATGAACCAAAAGACGATCTGGTAGCGGACCTTGGTGAGTTTGTGCCGGAACATCCGCTGCGCGAGGTAGGCGCCGGGCCAGCCGCCGAGGAACTCGATCAGGTGCAAGGCGGATTCGGGTTGGCGCGTGTCGCCGCGGACCGCCCGGCGTTTGTCGCCCCAGTAGAAGGCGAAACTCAGCACCGACATCAGGGCGTAGAGTCCCAGCAGAAACTGCAGGCCGAGTGCCGGATCGAGCCGGGCGGCGGCGACGGCGGGCAATACGAGCAAGAGCACGACCGTGCCGAAATCGGCCAGCCGGAGGCGGCCGCCGGCGTTGGCGTGCTCGGCGGCGACGGCGCACGTGCGGCCCTTGGCGTCCTGGCCGAGCGCGAAGGTCACCTCGTCGCCCACGGCAGGGCGTTTGTGGCGGACGGCGAAGTCGCGGTGGTGCAGGAAGTGCGTCCGGCCGTCGGCGACGACGGAGCCGTAACCTTTTGCCTCATCCCAGTCGGTGATTTTGCCGCGAAGTCGGGCCACGATGAAAGCGGGGTTGCGGAGAGGTGGAGCGGGCGGGGCGGCGGAGGCGTCAGCGGGGCGGCAGGTAGCCGGCGGCGACGACCTCGGCGAGCATCTTGTCGGCGTAGGCCCAGAGCTCGGCGCTGCCGTCGGCGACGTGGCGGTTGCGGGCGACCACGCGCTCGTGGGTGACGCCGTGGCGCGCCCAGGCGGCGCCCTGCGTGCGGCAGTTCAGCAGCATGGGCTGGAAGCGATCGCAGGCCGTGGCGAACTTGGCCTCGGGCGTGGCCTTGGCTTCGAACTCGTCCCAGAGCGCGCGGAATTCGCGGGCCTGGTCCGGCGGGAGGAGGCCGAAGATGCGGTCGGCCGCGATCGACTCGCGTTCGTGCTGCCCGGCCATCGCGGCGGTGTCGTAGGCGAAGGTGTCGCCGGCATCGATCTCCACAAGGTCGTGGACGATGAGCATTTTCAGCACGCGCAGCACATCGAGGTTGGGCACGTTGGCGTGCTCGGCCAGGACGATCACGCAGAGGCAGAGGTGCCAGCTGTGCTCGGCGTCGTTTTCGGCGCGGCGACTGCGCGTGTTGATGGTTTGGCGGAAGACTTCCTTCAGGGCGTCGCACTCGGCGATGAACTCGATCTGGCGGACGAGGCGGGCGGCGGGAGAGTCGGGCACGGGGAGGCGGAAAAGGCGGAAGGCGGAAGGCGGAAGGCGAAAATCGAGAGGTAAGAGACGACGTGGGGGTTATTTCAGATGCGCGGCGACGATCGGGCGCCAGAGGGCGTAGCCGGTTTCGTTGAGGTGGAGCATGTCCTTGAGGAAGAGCTCGGGGCGCGGCTTGCCCTGGGCGTCGAGCATCGGGGTATGAATGTCGATGTAGGCGAGGCGCGGGTCGGGTTTGCAGGTGGCGGCGATGAGAGCATTGGCGGCGACGACCTGGGCGGCGATCTTGGCGCGCGACGGACTCGGCTTGATCGAGATGAAGGCGATCCGGGTCTTCGGCAGGGCGGCGTGCACGCGGGAGACGAAGGTTTTGAAACTGGCGTGGACGTCCTCGGGCGACTTGCCGTTTTGGAGATCGTTTTCACCGGCGTAGACGACGATCTGCCGCGGGGCGTAGGGGATGGCGATGCGGTCGGCGTAGTGCGCGGAGTCGAAGAGCTCGGAGCCGCCGAAGCCGCGGTTGATGACGGTGTGGTGGGGGAAGTCGCGGGTGAGCGACGACCACATGACGATGGAGGAACTGCCGATGAAGAGAATCGCCTCGCGCGGCGGCGGCACGGCGACGTCGTGCTGGGTGAACTTGTCGATCGCGGCGGCCCATTTTTCCGGGGCGGCCATGGCGAGGGGAGCGAGGACGAGGAGCAGAAACGGGAGCAGGGGGCGGAACATACGCGGCGATGAAGACGGATCGGGAGGCGGCCGGCAAGGGTGCGCACCGGGGATCGGCGCGGCGTGGCGGCGCCGCCGGCGGGCGCGGGCGTCCGCCGTCGGTCGCGGCACACTTGCCAACGCGAAGATCGCGGGCAGCGTCCGCGCCATGCGACTCTTGCTTCCCCTCTTGATGACCACCGCAGCCACCACTCTCGCGCAGATGCCCGCGCCCTCCGACTATCCCGCGGCGCCGCGCGGCACCCACGTCGATACCTATCACGGCACGGCCGTGCCCGATCCGTATCGCTGGCTGGAGGACCTCGACGGAGCGCCGACGGCGGCGTGGGTTGCGGCGCAGAACAAGCTGGCGTTCGGGTTTCTGGAAACGTTGCCCGAGCGGGCGCGTTTCCGCGAGCGGCTGACCAAGCTCTGGAACTACGCGCGCAGCGGCGTGCCCTTCAAGGAAGGCGGGCGCTACTTTTTCTCCCGCAACAGCGGCCTGCAGAACCAGGCGGTGTTCTACGTGCAGGAGCGGCTCGACGCGGAGCCGCGGGTGCTGATCGATCCGAACACCCTCGCGAAGGACGGGACGGTGGCGCTCGCCGGGGCGCAGGTGTCGCCCGACGGCAAATGGGTGGCCTACGCGACGGCGGGGGCCGGCTCGGATTGGAACGAAGTTCGCGTGCGCTCCGTGGACACCGGCAAGGACACGACCGACCACGTGCAGTGGATCAAGTTCTCGGCTCCGGCGTGGACCAAGGACAGCAAGGGCTTTTTCTACTCCCGCTACCCGGCGCCGACGACCGATGCGGGCACGGGGAAGACGTTTTCGAAACTCGAGAACCAGCGGATGTATTACCATCGCCTCGGCACCCCGCAGAGCGCGGACGTGCTGGTGCACGAGATCCCGGAGGAGCCGAAATGGTTCGTGCGCGGCGGCACGACGGAGGACGGCCGCTACCTGATCATCACGATCCAACGCGGATCGTCGTCCGAGAATCTCCTGCGCTACGTCGACCTCGGCAACCCGCAGGCGCCCACGGTGGGCGCGCCGGTGCAGTCGCTGGTGTCCAAGTGGGAGGCCGAGTTCGACGTGGTGGGCAACGACGGCCCGGTGTTCTACGTGCTGACCAACCTCGAGGCGCCGCGGAAGCGTCTGGTCGCGATCGACACGACCAAGCCCGACCGGGCGAATTGGAAAACGCTCGTGCCGCAGAGCGAGGACACAATCGACAGCGTGCAGATCATCGGCGGCCGCTTCGTCGTGAAGACCATGCACCACGCGAGCAGCCGGCTGGCGGTCTTCGCGAAGGACGGCACGGCGCAGGGCACGATCGCACTGCCCGGGCTCGGTTCGGTGGGTGCGGTCAGCGGACGCGAAAACGAGAACGAGTTTTTCTACAGCTTCACGTCGTTCGCCTCGCCCACGACGAACTACCGGCACGACGTGGCGACGAATCGCGGCGCGGTGTTCTTCGCGCCGCAGGTGGCGTTCCAGCCGGCGGACTACGAGACGAAGCAGGTTTTCTACAAGTCGAAGGACGGCACGACGGTGCCGATGTTCATCGCGCACAAGAAGGGCCTGAAGCTCGACGGCAACGTGCCGACGTTGCTCTACGCCTACGGCGGGTTCGACGTTTCGATGACGCCGAGTTTTTCGGTTTCGAACCTCGTGTGGATGGAAGCCGGCGGCGTCTATGCGATGCCCAATCTCCGCGGCGGCGGCGAATACGGAAAGGCCTGGCACGAAGCGGGCACGAAAGAGCGGAAGCAAAACGTCTTCGACGACTACATCGCGGCGGCGGAGTGGCTCTTCGCGAACAACTACACGAAGCCGGCGAAGCTCGTGCTCAGCGGCGGCTCGAACGGCGGTCTGCTCGTCGGGGCGACGATCAACCAGCGGCCCGACCTCTGCCGTGTGGCGTGGCCGGCGGTCGGCGTGATGGACATGCTGCGCTTCCACAAATTCACGATCGGCTACGCGTGGATCAGCGACTACGGCTCCAGCGGCGGCGCGGCGGGCTTCAAGTATCTCTCGGCCTATTCGCCGCTGCACACGATCAAGGCGGGCGTGAAGTATCCGGCGGTGCTGGTGACGACGGCGGACCACGACGACCGCGTGCACCCGGGGCACTCGTTCAAATATGCCGCGGCGATGCAGGCGACCGTGGCCAAGGACCTGAAGAATTCGCCCGTGATGATCCGCATCGAGACGAAGGCCGGCCACGGCGCGGGCAAGCCGACGTCGAAGGTGATCGAGGAAAGCGCGGACAAGCTGGCGTTCGCGGCGCACTTTGTCGGGTTGAAGGCGCCGTAACGCGCCGGCGCGCGGATCGGGACAAATGGGTGGGGTGGTGACGACGGCGCGTTGCCTGATTTCGGCTCGCCTCTGCCCCGGGGTGGAGCGGAAATTAGCGGTATTAGCTTCGTTGTGAGATCCAGCGTCTCGTCCCACATACCCCGGTTGCGCCCGCCGGCTGCAAGGCATGGCTGAGGCGGGGCGCGCCGTTTTCCTCAGCTACGCCTCGCAGGATGCGGAGGCGGTCGCGCGCATCGCGGAGGCGCTGCGCGCCGCGGGTGTCGAGGTGTGGTTTGACCAGAACGAATTGGTCGGCGGAGACGCATGGGACGCGAAGATCCGCGGACAGATCGCGAACTGTGCGCTGTTCGTGCCGGTGATTTCGGCCAACACGCAGGCGCGCGGGGAAGGGTATTTCCGGATCGAGTGGCGACTCGCCGCGCAGCGCACGCACGCGATGGCGGATGATCGGCCGTTTCTGCTGCCCGTGGTGATCGACGATACGACGGACGCGGCCGCGCGCGTGCCGCCGGAGTTTCGCGCGGTGCAGTGGACGCGGCTGGCGGGCGGGGCCGCCGGCGCACTGGAGAAATTTTGTGCGCGGATGGGGAAATTGCTGGGACGCGCCGCGGACCCCGTGGGTGTCGGGGGCGGCGACTTCGGCCCGGCTTCATCGCGGCCGGCTGCCACCAAGGCGCAACCGGCGCGCCGGTGGTTGCTGCCCGCGGCACTCACGGTGCTCTTCGGTGTCGCGCTTGCGCTCTGGCAACCGTGGGAGACGCCGCCGCCGGCGAGTTCTCCCGCCGTCACCTCGCCCGCGCGCGAATGGGTGACCAAGGCCCGCGCTCTCTATGAGCCGTGGGACCTCGCCACGCATGAAGATTTCAAACAGGCCGAGCAGTTTCTTGACCGAGCCCTCGCGCTCGATCCGAGCGACAGTGAGGCGTGGGCGGCGCGAGCGGTATTGTCGTGCGGTTTCTATGTTTTTTTCGGCGGTGGGCAGGTGCACAGCAATCGGGCGATGGGCGACGCCGAACGCGCTGTAAAACTGGCGCCGGCGTCCGACTACGCCCGGATCGCGCTCGCCTATGCCATGAGATTTGATCGCGAGACCGAAGCGGAGGCGCTGAAGAACCTCCGCGAACTCCTCGTCCGGCAACCGAACGACAAGTTTGTCCTCCGGATCCTCGGAGTGCCGCTTTCCCGGAGGGCCGAAACGGCCGGCGAAGGGTTGGGGCTGTTGGCGCGGGCGGCGGCGCAGCCTGGCGGCGATCCGATTGCGGAGTATATTCAGGGCGAATCGATGATCCGCTACCTGGATCGTGAAACGGAGGGACTCGGAGCCATCGATCGGGCGCTCGCACTCGCACCGAACTACGCCGATGCGCACTGCGAGAGAATCGTCACCCTGCTCGAGCGGCGCGGCGACCTTGAGGCGGCGGGCACTGCCCTGGCCCAAGTCCCGCCGGCGCTGCTGCGCGACGAGCGGGTGATGGCGGTGGCGGTCAAGGTTTGGCTGGCCGCGAACGATCCCGAGCGGGCGCTGCGCGCGCTGAGCCCGGCGGGCGCCACGCTTGCGGCGACCTATTTCAAAGGCCCGACGGGCTATCTCAAAGGAATGGCCCATCGCCGCGCGGGTCGGCTCCCGGCCGCACAAGCGGAATGGCGAGTCGCGCTGCAGGAGGTGCAGCGGCGTCTGGGGGCGGCGCCGACCGATCCGTTCGAGTTACTGTGGAAGGCCTGCCTGTCGGCCCTGGTCGGCGAAGCGCCGGAGGCGCGGGCCGCGCTGGACTTGGCGCGGCAGTTTTCGCCCGGAACGTTTGCGTGGAATACGGCGGCAACGGTGGAGGTCGCGGCGCGGGCGGTCTTGACGCCGGACGACGCTTTGGACGGGTTGAGTCGCACCCTTTCGTCGACCGGCCGCAGACGCTGGCAAGCTGCGGCGCGGATCGTGTTCGATCCAGCCCTCGACCATCTGCGCAACGACCCGAAATTCGCAGCGCTTGTGGAGCAGGCGAAGGCGTATTACGCCGAAAAGCAGGCTCGCGAAGCGAAAAACTCCCGATGAGCGCCGCGGACGAAAAAGCCATCTTCAGGAGCGCATTGCCTGCCTCCGGGCACAGGCGGGCAGCCGCTTGCAATCCGTGCACCGCTCGGAGCGTGCCATGAGCGCCGCCGAGAACCAAGCCGTCTTCCTCAGCTACGCGTCGCAGGACGCGGCGGCGGTCGCGCGCATCGCGGAGGCGCTGCGCGCCGCGGGGGTCGAGGTGTGGTTCGACCAGAACGAATTGGTCGGCGGAGACGCCTGGGACGCAAAGATCCGCGGGCAGATCGCCGCGTGCGCGCTGTTTGTGCCGGTGATTTCGGCCAACACCCAGGCGCGGCGCGAAGGCTACTTCCGTCTCGAGTGGAAACTCGGGGCGCAGCGCACCCACATGATCGCGGACGGCACGCCGTTCCTGCTGCCGGTCGTAATCGACGCGACGCGCGATGCCGAAGCGTTGGTGCCGGCGGAGTTCAAGGCGGTGCAATGGACCCGGCTTCCAGCCGGCGAAGGCGGGACGAAACTGCTCGCGGCTTTTTGTGCCCGCGTGTCACGGGTGTTGGCGGGTGCGGCGGCCCCGGAGCCGGCGGCCGCGCCGGTGCCGGCGTCGGCCGCACGGGAGAAACCGCGCCGGGGTTGGCTCGGCGCATTGGCGACGTTGGGCGTGCTCGTAGTCGGTGCCGCGGGAGCGTGGCTGCTCACCCGGCCGCCGCAGGCGATTCCGCCGGCGCCGCCGCCGGCGGCCGGGACCAGCACCGAGCCGGTCGGAGAGGTGGCCCAGCTGGTCGCGCGTGCGCGCAGCCTGCGCAGTCTGGACGGGCTGACACGGGAACGGCTCGGGGCGGCGGAGGAACTGCTGAAGCAGGCGGTGCGTTTGGCTCCGACCGATCCCGACGGGCTGGCGGTCGCCGCGCAGGTGGATGCTTTGATGCGCTTTCGGAACTGGGATCGCTCCGAGGAGCGCCGGCAATCCGCGGTGCAGCGGGCCGCGCGGGCGATGGCCCTGGCGCCGGAACGGTTCGAGGCGCGCCGTGCGCAGGCGATGGTCGCGGCATTTGCGCTGCGCACCGCCGACGCGTTGCGCGAGTCGGAGGCGACCTATCGCCGGCTGGGTGCGGAGCGGCCCGGAGACGTCCAGGTCCTCGAGGAGCTGGGGGCGGTGCTGGAGGGCTTGCGCAATTACGAGGAAGCGGCCCGGGTGTTCACCGCCGCCGGCCGTCCGCTGTTGGCCGGGAATGTTTATCGCCTGGCCGGGCAGTTTCGGCAGGCGCGGGAGGTGGCCGACACGCTGCTGGCGGAGAAACGCAACGTCGGAGCCCTCGTGCTCAAAGCGTATGTCGACCTGATCGGTTTCAATGATCGCGCCGCCGCCAAGGCGACCGTGAACCTGCTGACGCCCACGGAACTGAGCGAAGACGATGCGGCCGGGATCGCGCTGCGCGTGGCGGTGCTGAGCGCGGATGCGCCGGCGTTGCTCAAATTGCTGGAGCCCTTTCCGCATCCCTTCGTTTCGATTTCCGGGGTGAGTTACCCGCGCCGCTACTGGACCGGGCTGGCGCGCGAATGGCTGAAGCAGCCCGAGGCCGCCCGCATCGAATGGCGCGGGGCGCTGCAATCCATCGAGGAGCGGCTGAAGGCGAATGCGGCCGATTCGGATGCGCTCAGCTGGGCGGCGATGCTGAACGTCTGCCTGGGGGATCTGCCCGCGACCGAGCAGGCGCTGCGGGTTTATCGCAACTACCGCGATCTGAGCGCCGGGTATTGGGACTTCAACTACTGCCTGCCGCTGCTGCGGATGGGCGGGCGGGACGACGAGGTGATCGATCGCCTGGCGAAGACGCTGCGCGAGCAGCCGAACGGTCCGTTGACGACGGCGATTGTCTATGCCTGGGCGCGCTTTTCGCCCGAACTGGACACGCTGCGCGGCCAGCCGCGGTTCGAGCGGTTGCTGCGGGAAATGCGGCGGCCGGAGGCGCTGCCCTTTGCCGACGAACCGGCCCCGTCCGTGGCAGGGCCCGGGGTGGGCGAGAAATCCGTCGCGGTCCTCGCCTTTGCCAACCTCAGCGACGACAAGGCCAACGAGTATTTCTCCGACGGCATCAGCGAGGAGCTGCTCAATGTGCTCGCGAAGATTCCCGGCCTGAAGGTCACGGCGCGCACCTCGGCGTTTCATTTCAAAGGCAAGGACACGCCCATCCCGGAAATCGCGCAGAAGCTCGGCGTCGCCTACGTCGTCGAAGGCAGTGTCCGCAAGGCGGGGAACCAGGTGCGCATCACCGCGAAGCTGATCAAGGCGGCCGACGGTTTCCCGGTCTGGAGCGACACGTTCTCCCGCGACATCAAGGATGTGTTCGCGGTGCAGGACGAGATCGCGGGCCTCATCGCGCAAAGCCTCTCGCTCAAGCTCGGCGCGGGTTCAGCGCGGAAAACGGCGGCGGTGAACCCGCAGGCGTTTGAGCTCTACGTGCAGGCGCGGGCGGCGTGGAGCCTGCGGACGCCGGAGGGATTTGCGCGGGCCGAGCAGATGCTGAACCGCGCGCTGGAACTGGCGCCGGAGTTTGCCCGGGCCCGCGCGGCGCTGATCGACGTCCGGCAGATGCGCAGCTTTCGCGAGGGCAGATTGGGGACCTTCGGGCTGCGGGATGCACCGGAGCTGGAGCAACGGCTGTCGGAGGTCCGCGCCGTGCTGGCGCTCGATCCGGATCTGGCCGAAGCCTACTCGACCCTCGGCCAGACTTTGGATGCGAAATGGCAGCGCGAGGAGTCCGGGCGGGCCTACCGGCGGGCGACCGAGCTCAATCCCAACTACGCGACGGGCCGCCACTGGTATGGCATGCATTTGGCCGAGTCCGGTGACATGGATAGGGCGCTGGCGGAACTGAAGGCCGCCAGCGAGCTGGATCCCTTTTCCTTCATCATTCTCGATAACTACGGCTGGCTGCTGAATCTGGCCGGCAGAAATCGCGAAGCGGTGGAGATGCTCGATCGGGCCGCCGCGCTCAACCCCGGCTTCGACCAGACCCTTCGCGCCAAGGCCACGGCGTTGGCGGCTCTCGGGCACACCGCCGAGGCTCACGCCATCGCGCGGCAGCTGAAAAATTTGCAGCGAGAACTGGATGTCTGGTCCCTCGGGTTGGTGGGTTTGCGCGACGAGGCCAACACCTTGTTGCAGCGGATGGGGCCAGGCGACGTGACCAGGCGCTACCAGGCGCTGCTGGCCGCCGGGCAACGCGAAGCGGGTCTGGATGCCATGGCCGACCTGTCCGGTGTGACCAAAGGCGGAGTCGTCGACCTGCTTTATCAACCGATCTACGATCCGGTGCGCACCGATCCGCGTTTCGTCGCGTTTCTCGCGAAGCTCGGCGTGACCGAGACCCACGCGCGCGCCCAGGCGTGGCGAGCGGCCCATCCGCCGGACAAACCCGAGGTGAAGCCGTGAGCGAAGCCAACAAAGCGGTCTTCTTGAGCTACGCCTCGCAGGATGCCGAGGCGGCGAAGCGCATCTGCGACGCGTTGCGCGCGGCCGGGATCGAAGTCTGGTTCGATGTCGAGGGCGGGCTCGAGACCGGGGACGAGTGGGACGCGAAGATCCGCCGCCAGATCAAGGAGT
>JACCEC011690043.1_pt1 | contig 10334 bp, 10 predicted proteins | sample 7450121 | NCBI WGS metagenome assembly JACCEC01 (sample SAMN15323455, study PRJNA562643) | freshwater metagenome | isolation source: river surface water | place: USA:Blue River Watershed | collected 2017-08-18 | reverse complement strand
GCCAACCACACCTTCACCCAGGTGATCGAGATGCTGGGTCAGGGCAAGCTGGCCATGACGCATGAATCGTCCAACGAGTTCGCCAACATCATGAAGTTTGCGGGCCGCGACAAGGACATCGGCATCAAGGTGCTGCCCAAGGGCAAGGCCTCGGGCGTCTCCAAGCCCATCGTGTTTGGCTGGGGCGTGTCGGTCTCTAACTTCTCGACGAAGAAAGAAGCGGCCTGGTACTTCTTGCAGTGGGCGACCAGCACCGAGATGCAAGCCAAGCTGGTGAAAAACGGCGTGGCGCCCCCGCGTTCCTCGGTGTTCAACGGCCCTGACTTCAAGACCTGGACCAACGAACTGCCGATCCGCCAGTCTTGGGCCAACGCGCTGGTGGAAATCAGCAAGACGGGCACCGCCATCTCCTACCCGCCGACCGAGCGCGTGGTCGAGGCGCGTGAAATGGTGGGCGGCGCCGTGCAGAAGGTCTTCCTGGGCCAGGGTAATGCCAAGGACACCCTGTGCGCACTGGATGCTGACCTGGCCAAGCTGCAATAAGGCCCGAAGACGATGAAGGCACAGCGGGCTGCGTCCCTGCAAGGGCTCATGTGGCCCGCGGTGGCCTTCGTCGTTCTGATGGTCGTCTTTCCATTCGGCTATGCCTTCTGGCTGAGCCTGATGGATTACAAGATCGGGCAACCCCACCAGTTCATCGGCCTGGGCAATTACAAGGCCTTGCTGGCCGATGAACAGTTTTGGAACGGGGCGCGTCTGAGCGCGATCCTGTATGTGACCGCGCTGGTGGTGCAACTGGTCCTGGGCGTGGCCCTGGGCATGCTGTTGCACCGCGTGCAGTTCATGCGGGGCTTGGTGCGCACCCTGATGGTGTCGCCCTTCATGCTGCCCCCGGTGGTCATCGGGATGATGTCCATCGTGATCCTCGACCCCGGCATGGGGGTCGCCAATTACCTGCTGAAGTCGGCCCATTTGCCGACCAGCCTTTTTCTGGCCTCCACCGACTATGTGATCTTCACTGTGGTGCTGATTGACACCTGGCAGTGGACGCCTTTCGTGGCGCTGATCGTGCTGGGCGGGCTGCAGTCCTTGCCTACCAAGATCTATGAGGCCGCCGCCATCGATGGCGCGACGGGCTGGCGCGAGTTTTTCTACATCACGCTGCCGATGTTGGGCCCGACGATCCTGACCGCAGCGGTCCTTCGCAGTGTCGACTTGCTGCGCTTTTTTGACGTGATCTACATCACCACCCAGGGCGGGCCGGGCTATGCGTCGTCGACCCTGAATATCTACGCCTATCGCAAGGCCTTTGAGTTTTCCGACATCGGCTATGCGTCGGCCCTGATGATCACACTGAGCACCATCGTGCTGGGTGCCGTGCTGGTGTTCTCGCAGCTGCGAAAGAAGGTGACCTGGTGAAGCGCACGCTGCTGAAAAACCTGATGGGCCTGCAGGTGGCCATCTTGTGCGTCGCGCTGTTCGCGCCCATCGCCTGGATGATCATGGCCAGCTTCAAGAACCGGGCCGACATCACCAAGTACCCGCCACAGCTCCTGTTCACGCCGACGCTGGAGAACTACACCCAGTTGTTCACGCGCACCGATTTTCTGGAAAACACCCTCAACAGCTTTTATGTGGCGGGCGGATCCACCCTGCTGGGGCTGCTGCTGGCGGTGCCCGCCGCCTACGCCATTTCCTGGCATCGCCTGACCTGGCCGGCCACGCTCACGCTGTTTGCGCGCATGGCGCCGGGCACGCTGTTTTTGTTGCCGTGGTTCATCATGTTCTCGAACGTGGGCTTGTCTGGCACGCACGTGGCCTTGATCATCACGCACGCGGTGATCACCGTGCCCATTGCCCTGTGGACCCTGCTGCCGCACTTTGACGGGCTGCCGCGCGAGCTGACGGAGAGCGCGCAGATCGACGGGTGCGGCGCGCTGAAGATCCTGGTGCTGATTGCGCTGCCCGTCGTCATGCCAGGCCTGATCGTGGCGGTGATCCTGTCGTTCATCTTCTCTTGGAACTATTTCCTGTTTGCCTTGGCGCTCTCGGGCATTACCTCCAAGACGGCGATCGTGGCCTCGTTCAATTTCATCGGCGAAGGGGTGACCAATTGGGGCGCCCTGATGGCCGCAGCGACGGTGATCGCCATGCCGCCGATCATCTTGACGTTCCTGATTCAGAGAAAACTGGTCGCCGGTTTGTCCTTCGGTGCGGTCAAGGGGTAAGCAGATGAAGATCGCGAAATTCGAAGGTGAAGGGCGTATCTCGGTGCTAGAGGCCGAGATGCCGGTGGTGGCCGCCGGTGAGGTCTTGCTGCGGGTGGTGGCCTGTTCCTTGTGTGGCAGCGACCTGCGGCCCTGGCGCAACGGGTGGCCGATGACGCCAGGCCATGAGATTCTGGGCATCGTGCAGCAAGCGGGGCATGCGCTGGACGGCCGTCGCTGCCTGGCCTACATCCCGGTGTGGTGCGGGCAGTGTCCCGAGTGCAAGGGGGGCCACCCGCATATCTGTCGCAACGCCACCGAGCTGATTGGCTGGCAGCGCCCCGGCGGCTATGCCGAGTACCTTGCGGTGCCCGCGCAATGCCTGCTGCCGGTGCCAGATGACATTCCCGATCACCTCGCGCCCTTGCTACTGGACACCATCGGAACAGCCGGTCATGGCGTGCGCCTGGCACGCAAGATCGTGGACGCGGGTCGGGTGCTGGTGCTGGGGGCGGGGCCGATCGGTCTGGGCGGCTTGCTGGTGCTGCAGCATTTCGGATTCGATCAGATCGAGGTGTTCGATCCGAACCCGTTTCGCCGTGGCATCGCGGCGTCGCTGGGCGCCGTGCCGCTGGAGGCGGTGGCGCCGGATGCGGCCTATGACCTGGTGCTTGAATGCAGCGGCAAGGATGCCGGTCGCCAGACGGCGCTGGAGGCCGTGCGTGCCCATGGTGCCGTGGTCCAACTGGGCGAGTCCGATGCCTGGCAGGTGCGCGAGACCAAGGCGATACGCCGCAAGGATTTCTACTACATCCGGTCTTTCTATTTTCCGCTGAGCGAATACGCCGAGAACATCGAGATCCTGCGCCAGGCGATGCCGCGGTTCGAGCGACTCGTCGATGCGCAGGTGCCCCTGGACGGCCTCTCGACGCTGTTCGCGCAGTTCGCTGCGGGCGACCGTATCAAGCCTCAACTTCATATCCATGACTGATTCCCCCATGGCCGGCGTCTCCATTCGCAACGTCAAGAAGAACTACGGCGATGTCCCGGTCATACGGGATCTGAGCGTCGAGATCCAGGCGGGCGAATTCCTGGTGTTTGTGGGGCCCTCGGGCTGCGGAAAATCCACGCTCCTGCGCATGATCGCGGGCCTGGAGGGCTTTGAAGCGGGCGAGATCCGCATCAACGACAAGCCGGTCAACGACCTGCATCCGAGCAAGCGGGACATCGCGATGGTGTTTCAGGAATACGCCCTGTACCCGCACATGTCGGTGCGCAAGAACATGGGCTTTGGTCTGAAGATGCGCGGCTACTCGGTCCAGGAGGTGGACCGGCGCATCGCCGAAGCGGCCGCTGTCTTGCAAATCGAACCGCTCCTGGAGCGCAAGCCCCGCGAGCTCTCGGGCGGTCAGCGTCAGCGCGTGGCCATGGGGCGCGCCATCGTGCGCAACCCGCAGGTGTTTCTGTTCGATGAACCGCTGTCCAATCTGGATGCCAAGCTGCGCGTGGACATGCGCTCGGAGATCAAGGCGCTGCATCAGCGCCTGAAGACGACCTCGGTCTATGTGACCCATGACCAGGTCGAGGCCATGACCATGGCCGACCGCATCGTGGTGCTCAATAAAGGCGAGATCGAGCAGGTGGGTACGCCCTTGGAGTTGTATGCCACGCCGGTGTCGCGCTTTGTTGCCAGCTTCCTGGGTTCGCCGCCGATGAATTTCTTGCCGGTCACGGTGCAGGCCGGCCGCATCGATCTGCAAAACGGGCAGTCGATCGCGTATGCGGGCGCCGGTTCGGGCGCCGCCGACCTGGGTATTCGGCCGGAGAATCTGTCGCTCGTGGCTGGCTCGGATGCGGCGCGGGTGCGTGGCGAAGTGGCCTTGATCGAACCCCTGGGCGCCGACACCCTGATCACCGTCAAGAGCGAGACCCACAGGATGGTGGTGCGCGTGATCGGCACCTCGCCCTTGCGATTGGGCGAGCATGTCGGCTTGACCTGGAACCCGCAGGATCACCATGTGTTCGAAGGCGCGAGCGGACGTCGTCTCTCATGAGTCGACTCGTTTGCCTGGGCATCGTGGTCAAGGACCTGGTGTTCCGCGTTCCGCATATTCCGTCCACGCCTCAGAAGCTGACCTCCACGTCGTTGCGGACGCAGTTCGGTGGCATGGCGGCGACGGCGGCCGCTGCGGCTGCAGCGCTGGGCGGTGAGGTCGAACTGTGGGCGCGAATCGGCGGCGACGAAACTGGCCAAGAGATCGAGCGCGCCCTGCGTCGTCGGGGCGTGGTGCCGCGCCTGCATGTCACATCCGGATCGCAGTCGCCGATTTCGGCCGTGATCGTGGACGATGCCGGCGAGCGCATGCTGGCCGTCCACACCGGGAATCTCGATCCGTCGGTCGACTGGCTGCCGCTGGACCTGTTGCTCGGCGCGGGCGCTGTGCACGCTGATTACCGCTGGGTGGAGGGCTCACGTGCCCTGTTCCAGGCGGCGCGCGCGCGCGCGATTCCGCGCGTGCTCGATGCCGACGCCGGCAACCCCGCTGCGCTGCGCGAGCTGGTGCCCCTGGCTGACCATGTCATCTTCTCCGAACGTGGGCTCGCAGACCATGCCGGTGGCGTGCCGCTCGAAGAGGCCCTGCGCCAAGTGGCCCGCGCGCCGGGGACGGTGGCGGGCGTCACCCTGGGCGAGAGGGGCAGCCTGTTTTGTCATGCCGGCCAGTTGCAGGCCTTTGCGGCGCCCCGCATCACCCCGGTCAATACCAACGGTGCTGGGGATGTCTTCCACGGTGCGTACGCCCTGGCACTGACCCGGGGTCTGGACTGGGTGCAGGCCGTTCGCTATGCCACCGCCACGGCCAGCCTCAAATGCACCCGCGACCACGACTGGGATCTTCTGCCTGGCCACGCGGACGTGATGGCCTTCATGGAGGCCCACCCATGCTGAATGCCGAGAGGACCTGCCATGGCTGACGCGCTGACGCCGCGCGCCCGGCGCGAAAAGATCCTCGCGCTGGTGAAGCAGTCGGGCTATATGCCGATCGAAGCCCTGACTTCCAGCTTCCGGGTCACGCCGCAGACGATTCGCCAGGACCTGAATGTGCTGGCCGATGAAGGACGGGTGGTGCGCCATCACGGTGGTGCCTCGATTCCGTCGAGTGTCATCAACACCGACTACGACGCCCGTCGGACGGATTTCGCCGACGCCAAGGCCAGTCTGGCGCAGGCTGTGGCCAACTCCATCCCGGACAAGAGTTCCGTGTTTCTGGCCCTGGGCACCACCATGCTCGCGATGGCCCACGCGCTGACCGCGCGTACGGGCCTGAAGATCATCACCAACCACACCGAGGCGGCCCAGGTGCTCGCCAAGCAAGCGGGCTTTGATGTCGTGCTGCTCGGAGGCCGTTTGGATCCTCGCAATCTGGGCGCCACGGGCCCGATGACGCTGGAGGCCGTGGCCAGCTACCGGCCCGATGTCTGCGTCTTCAGTGCAGGTGGCATCGATGCCGATGGCAACATCCTGGACTATTACGAGCATGAGACGGCGGTGGTGCGTCTCATGATCAAACGCTCACGCCGCAGCATCCTCGCGGTCGATCACAGCAAGTTTGGCCGCAGCGCTTCGGTGATGGTGGCTCATGTGGCCGATATCGACCAGCTGTACGCCGACAAGGCCCCGCCAGCGGGGATCAAGAAGCTGCTCAAGCTACACAAGACCGAATCGATTCAGGTTCCCCCCATTCATGCAGGAGAGTCCCGTGGCCGCGCCTAAGAATTTTGATGCGTTGACCCGCCCCTCGGGCGCCTTCGCCATGCTCGCCATCGATCAACGCGAATCCATGCGTGCGATGTTTGGCGAATACCAGAAGACGCCCGTGACCGACTCGCAACTGACCGAGTTCAAGCTGGCGGCGCTGCGGGCGCTTACCCCGCTGGCCTCCGCCGTCCTGATCGACCGGCAATTTGCGTGGCGGCAGGCGATCGACCAGGCGGCGGTGGCGCCTGGCTGCGGCCTGATTGCGGCGGCCGACGAATTCATCCCCGGCGCCGACGAGATCGTCGCCGATGTGCGCATCGACGAGGCGGTCCAACCCGGTGCCGTCAAGGCCGACGGCGCCGTGGCCCTGAAGCTCTTGGTCTTGTGGCGGCCCGACGAGAGCGCTGAGGCTCGCCAGCGCATGGTGAGCGACTTCATCGCCCGCTGTCGAAAGGCGGACCTTCTGAGCATCATCGAGCCGGTCTCGCGCAAGCCACGCGATGGCCGCACCTGGGATGTCAATGACGGCATCCAGGCCGCCGCAGAGGAATTGGGCAACCTCGGCGCCGATTTGTACAAGGCGGAAGTGCCGCTGCACGGAAAAGGCGGCGAGCGCGCAGTACGCGAGGCCAGCGCACGCCTGACCCGCACGATTGAGAGCCCCTGGGTGGTCTTGTCCTCAGGGGTGTCGCCCGACGATTTTCCGCAGGCCGTGGAGTGGGCCTGTCGCGAGGGCGCCAGCGGCTTTCTCGCAGGGCGCGCGGTCTGGCGCAATGTCATTGGCCAAGCGGATGTCGGGCGCGCCCTGGCCGACGACGCTGCAGGGCGCCTGGCGCGCCTGTGCGACGTGGTGGATCGGGTCGTGGTTCGCCGCTGAGGCGACCTGCAACGCAAGGGGCCTGCAGATGGTCGATCGCCAGCAGATCTCGTCCGCGGAATGGAAGGCGCGCGAAGACCTCGCCGCGTTCTATCGTTTGATGGCGCATTTCGGGATGACCGACCTGATCGACACGCATATCAGCGCGCGTGTCCCGGACGAGCCAGATCATTTCCTGATCAACCGCTATGGCGTGCTCTTTGACGAGATGCGGCCGCAGGATCTGGTCAAGATCGATCTGCAGGGGCGCGCGGTGGCGGGTCAGGACCCGGCCACATCGCGCATCAACCTGGCGGGCTTCACGGTGCATTCCGCCCTCCATGAGGCGCGCCCTGACCTGGCCTGCGTGGTCCACACGCACACAGCGGACGGGATTGCGGTGTCCTGCCAGGCCGAGGGCCTGCTGCCCATCAGCCAGCATGCGCTGAAGTTCTACAACCGCATCGGCTATCACGACTACGAAGGTGTGGCGCTGGATCTGGACGAACGCGCGCGCCTGGCGCGCAGCATCGGCCGGCACGATGTGATGATTCTTCGCAATCACGGCCTGATTGCGGCCGGCTCCTCGATTCCCAAGGCCTTTCACAACATCATGTTTCTGGAGCGCGCCTGTCAGGCGCAGATCAAGGCGCTCAGTGGGGGTCGGCCCTTGTCGATCCCGAGCCCTGAGGTCTGCCAGCGCGCGGGGGATCAGGGCGCCGACCGGCCGGAGGTGGCCGAGATCGTGCAATTGGGCTGGGACGCCGCCTTGCGTTTGCTGCGTCAGCTCTGAGCGCACGACATGCACCCGACGTCACTGAGACTGGGAAAGATGCGCGGCCTGCAGCGCCTGGCCAACGATGCGGGTCATTTCACGATGGTGGCCCTGGACCAGCGCCCACCCATTGCGCAGATGCTGGCGGCGGGTCTCGGTATCGCGCCTGAACAGGTCCGGTTCGATGACATGATGGCCGCCAAGCGTGTGCTGGTGGAGACGCTGGGGCCGCATGCCAGCGCCATGCTGCTCGATCCGAATTTCGCGCTGCCAGCCGCCTTGTCGTGTCTGCCGGCGCGCACGGGTCTGATGGTGACGCTGGAGGATCATCGGTTCAAGGACACGCCGGGTGGTCGCTTGTCGCATTCGATTCCAGACTGGAGCGTCGAGAAGACCAAGCGCGCCGGCGCCGACGGGGTCAAGGTACTGGTCTGGTACCGGCCTGATGCGGCGCCCGAGGTGCGGGCTCACCAGCACGCCTATGTGCAGCAGGTGGGCGACGAATGCCGACGCCACGACATCCCGTACGTGCTGGAACTCCTGACCTATCCGTTTGCGCAGGGCGCGGGCATGACCGAGGCGCCCGAGCAGGGGGCGCAGCGCGTGATCGACAGCCTGCTTGAATTCGCCAAACCGGAATACGGCGTGGATCTGTTCAAGCTGGAAAGCCCGCTGCCCGGACCGAGTCTGCCGGCCACCGACGGTCTGTCGGCGCATCGCGCCGCGCAGCGCTGGTTCGACGCGATGGGGCAGATCTGCCGCGAGGCCGGCGTGCCCTGGGTGATGCTGTCCGCAGGCGTGACGCCCGCGCAGTTCTCGCGTGTGATGCGCTACGCCTATGCCGCGGGTGCGAATGGCTTTCTTGCCGGCCGCGCCATCTGGGCCAGCGCCCTGCAGCACTTCCCGGATCTGGCGGCGTGCCGCGAGGTCCTGGGCACGGAAGGTCTCCAGACCCTGCAGGGCCTCGTGGAAGGCGCGCGCCATGCAGGCCGACCCTGGGTGCCCGACTTCAGCGGACTCGATGCGGTCCGCGCCGAAGGCGATTTCTGTGCGCGCTATGTCTGACCCGCCGGGGTCGGCAGACAACGCGCGTCAAAGCGTCTTCTGTACCTGCTCGTGGGCACGCGCCAGTTCATCGCGCGCCTGTTTCTGCTCGCGCTCGAAGCGCTCTTGCATCTGACGCTGCGCGTATTCGGCGCCGTGGTAACGGTGCAGCGCGATCGGGCGCCCTTTGGCGTCAAACACATCATGGGCATGCAGCTCGATGTGGGCGGTACGGGCCAGCAAGCGCCGGTGGTGGTCTTGGCGCCAGTACTCATAGGCGCGCTTGCGTGCCAGCAGGCGGGTCAGGTAGGGCGTCGAGTAGATCGCCATCATCACCAGCACCAGCAGCCACGAGGCGCCAGGCGCCACGGCGAAGGCATGCTCCGCACGCGAGACCAGGCCGTCGGCGTACAGGTGGGTGCGCACCGTATCAAGCAGGCGCGTCGAATAGGCAGGATCGATCTCGGCGACACCCGTGCCAGGGTTTGCAGCCGCCGCGTCGACCAGCGTCCGGCAAGCCCCCAGGCGCTGCGCCGCGTCCTCCAGGTTGTTGAACACCTGCGGTGTCATCAGGGGCTTGAGGCAGGCGTGGTGGGGCTTGTCGCTGACGATGGCGTGCTGCAGATGGACATTGAGCAGGGCAGGCCCCATGTCTTCCCAGTGCTTGACCACGGCGGCGAAGCGAATGTCGTCCGAGAGCGCCGCGGTTTGCAGTGGAATTGCCGCCGCGAACCCCAGCGTGGGAAAGACCAGCCACACCGGCATCGAGAACAGCACGCGCTTGACCCGCCCGAACCAGTCTTCATCGTGTTCGTAGCCGGTCTGGATGGTGAATCGCAGCAGACTGAAAAGCAGGGCGCTCCAGAACAGGGCGATCGGCAGGACGACCAGCACGATGTAGATCGGCGCACTCAAGATCTCGCGCAATTGGAGGAAGGCCTCGTGGATCCCCAACGCCGTGCAGATGAAGTTCACCAAGGTGACGCAGAGGATGCTGATGCCATAGGCACGCGCGACTCGGCGCTCGTCGGCGGCAATGTCGTCGTCGAGGTAGAAGTATTCCGGGTCGCCGCCCGACACCCAGCAAAACAAGTCGTCCCAGGTGGATCCACTCAGGCTCATGGGGCGGGATCCTTCTTGGGGGTGGTCTGGAGCCAGTCCCACATATGTTGTTCTTCAATCGCCGAAAACCGCGTGTCCACCGCACGCGGGATCGCGGCGCGTGGCAGGGCCGCCGCATAGAAGTCGTGCTCGGTCGACCAGGGCGCGTAGCGCGGGATCGGGGTGTCGGTGTGATAGCCGGCCAGGGTGGCGTCGATCGAGTCCTGGAACGACGCGTGATGATTGCGAAGCAGATCGCGCAGGCTCTGGTGACGCAGCGCCTCGTAGGCGCGCAAGGCCGCCGGCCGCAGGAAGTCGCGCATGACGATGCCCGCCACCATCAGGACCGTCAGCAAGAGCGTGAGCAAGCCATTGACGACGTAGTTAGACCACATCAGCCGCACCCGCTCGCCAAAGAACACCGACTGCGAGAGCTCCTGTTTGAGCCAGGCGTTGGCATCGTCGGCGATCGTGCCAATCTGTTCTTCGATAAAGCCGACCTGCCGGTCACGTTGCGCAATCGCGCGGGCCAGGCAGCGCGCGTAGGCCGCGGGGTCGGCTCCCTGCTCGGTCAGGGCGGCGCACTCGGGTGCG
>JACCEC011131808.1_pt1 | contig 10335 bp, 9 predicted proteins | sample 7450121 | NCBI WGS metagenome assembly JACCEC01 (sample SAMN15323455, study PRJNA562643) | freshwater metagenome | isolation source: river surface water | place: USA:Blue River Watershed | collected 2017-08-18 | reverse complement strand
GTCTCCGGTTTAAAGCTCGAAGTGCTTCCGGATCCCACACTGCCATCCGGCGGCCCGGGACGCAGCAAGAACGGCAACTTTGTACTCACCAAATTCGACGTCCGGGCGGAGGACGGGAGTGAGTCTTTCCCACTGCATTCGCCAAAAGCGACGTTCTCCCAATCGGGATTCGCTGCGGAATCCGCGCTTGATTCCGATCCGCAGAGCGGTTGGGCGATTGCGGGCGCAACAGGCAAGCCGCAGTCTATCAGCTTCCAACTGGTGCATCCCATCGATGCCAACGCGCCGAGGAACCTTCGAATCACCCTCGAGCAACAGCACAAAACCGCATCGCAGCATCTGATCGGGCGATTCAAACTTTCAGCGCTCGTGGGAGAGACTCCCGAGAGCCTCGTGCCGGCAGAGGTGAAGCGACTGGTTGCGGTGGGCTCTGAAAAATGGACCAACGAACAGCGCGAGACGATCGTGGACTGGCTTTCGCACTTTGACGCCGAGGCTGACGCCTCGCGGCGCACGCTCGAGAGGATTGAGGCGTCCGGCCCGCGGCCGCCTGTGATGGATGCGCGGGTGCTCTCCGAGAGACAACGGGCAAGAGAGACCCGCATTTTTCATCGGGGTGAGTTTCTTTCCCCGGGCGAGCAGGTCGCTGCAGGTACTCCGGGGGTGCTTCCCGCGTTGCTGCCACGCAAGCCCGGAACGCCTGACCGGTTGGATTTGGCGCGGTGGCTCACTTCCGCGGAAAACCCAATCACATCCCGGGTGCTTGCGAACCAGATCTGGATGCGATTGTTCGGGGAAGGGTTGGTGCGGTCCGCCGGGGATTTCGGGGTGCGGGGCGAGCCTCCGACGCACCCGGAGTTGCTGGATTTGCTGGCCAGCCGCCTGCGCGACCACGGGTGGAGCCGCAAGGACCTGATCCGGCAGCTTGTGCTTTCAAAAACCTACAAACAATCCTCGAAGACACGCAGCGAATTAAAAGACATCGACCCTCTCAATCGCCTGCTCGCGCGCCAGACCCGCCTGCGCGTCGAGGCAGCGGTGGTGAGAGACCTGCACCTCGCGGCGGCGGGACTGCTCTCCCGCAAGATCGGCGGCCCAAGCGTGTTTCCGCCCATGCCTCCCGAGATTGCCTCTCTGAGTTATGCAAACAACTTCCGCTGGACCGAAAGCAAAGGAGAGGATCGGTACCGCCGCGGGATGTACACGTTTTTCAAAAGAACAGCGCCTTATCCCGACCTTGTGACATTCGATTGCCCCGATGCGAATGTGGCGAACGTGCGCCGGAGTGTCTCGAATACGCCACTGCAGGCACTCACTACGCTGAATGCCAAAACGTTTTCGGAGGCGGCCCAGGCTCTGGCCAAAAGAATCACCTCTCATCCGGAGGCGAACAAAAAATCGGATGCAGAAAAGATGGATCAGCTTTTTAAAATCTGCATGTTGCGCGGTGCTGACGCCACGGAATCCAAAGCGCTCCTCGCGCTCCTGAAAACTTCCCGCGAGACGTTCGAGAGCCGCCCCCACGAAGCGGAAAAATTGGCGGCCGACCCGGAACTCGCCTCATGGACCGCTGTCGCGCGGATTGTTTTGAACACGGACGAATTCATCACGCGCGATTAAACGCGCGATCAAGCCTCCTGCGCTCCCTGCATTGTTCCAAAAACCCCAGCGCCCCCCCCTACTCCCTCACTCTCTCGATCATGAATCCGCTCGAAGACGCGATCCATTCCACACGCCGCGAATTTTTCACATCCACCGCGAACGGCATAGGTCTGCTGGCGACCGCATCGCTTTTGGAAAACGACGTTGCGCTCGGCGCCACGTCCGCGACGCAGCCGGGAGCCAATCCGCTTGCCCCAAAGGCTCCGCATTTTTCGCCGAAGGCTAAGAACTGCATCTTCATCTTCATGGAGGGCGCCCCGAGCCAGCTCGACCTTTTCGACCCAAAACCCAAGCTGAATGAACTAAACGGCCAGCCGCTGCCGGAATCGCTCACCAAGAACGTGCGGTTTGCATTCATCAAAAAGGAGACCGCCGTATTGATGGGGTCGCCTCGGAAGTTTTCCAGACACGGGAAGTCAGGGATGGAATTTAGCGACCTGCTGCCCTGCCTTTCGCAGTGCGCCGACGACTTGGTGCAGGTGCGCTCGATGCACACCGACCAGTTCAATCATCACCCGGCGCAGTTGGTGCTGAGCTGCGGGCGCGGCACGTTCGGTCTTCCAAGCATGGGCGCTTGGTTAAATTACGGGCTTGGAAGCGAATCAAGCGACCTGCCGGGGTACGTGGTGCTGACCGCGGGGCGAGGCACCAGCGCGGGCACGTCGTTGTGGCAGTCCGGCTTTCTGCCGAGCGTGTATTCGGGGGTGCTGTTTCGCAATCAGGGTGATCCGGTTCTAAACCTCCGCAATCCTGAGGGGTTGCCCGACGTGCTGCAACGCAAGGGCTTGGACGTTCTGGCCGAACTCAATGCGCACCGCTTTCAGAAAGTCAGCGATCCGGAAATCGCATCGCGCATTTCTGCGTACGAGCTGGCTTTTAGGATGCAGACGGCCGCGCCCGAGTTCATCGACTTATCGGACGAAAAACCCGAGACCCTTGCGGCGTACGGAGTTGAGCGGGAAGATCTGAAGGTGAAAGCGGATCGCGCAGGAGGGCCGGGCCAGTACGGGCAGTACGCAAAAAACTGTTTGCTTGCGCGCCGGCTAGTCGAACGAGGCGTTCGGTTTGTCAACATTGTGCATGCAAGCTGGGACCATCACTCGAACCTCGACAACGAACTCACCTTCAACAGCGGCATGGCCGACCAACCCATTGCCGCCTTGATCAAAGACCTCAAGCAGCGCGGCCTCCTTGACGAAACGCTGGTCGTTGTCGCGGGCGAATTCGGAAGGACGCCCCTCGGTGAAAACCGTGGCGGATCAAAGAACGTCACGGGCAGGGACCATCACCCGAACGCGTTCTCGATTCTTATGGCGGGCGGCGGCCTAAAGGGTGGGCTGACATACGGCGAAACCGATGAGATCGGGTGGAACATCACGAGGGATCCGGTGCACATCAATGACTTCCACGCCACGCTGCTGCACCTCTTCGGTGTGGATCACCTGCGGCTCACCCATCGTTTCCAGGGCCGTGACTTCCGTCTCACTGACGTTGCAGGCAAGGTGATTCCGGAGTGGATCGCCTGAGACGGCGTGGGGAGGTTAACGTGAAAAGACCGAGGGGACCGCGTGAAAAAGAGAGAGGGAGCGTCTCCGCCGAGAATCGAACTCGGATTAGCGGTTTAGGAAACCACCGTTCTATCCATTAAACTACGGAGACATCTGTAATGGGAAAGGGCTTATCAGAATTTTCATGATTTTCCAGAGAATACAGCCTGATTCAGCACGTCAATCCGAGCATCCGGCTGACCACCTCCCGCCAAACCCTGTCCTGAACTACGTGCATGTGCAACCGTTCCGACTCAACGAGATCGTTGTACCCGTTGAGGTGGAGAAAACCGTGCACGATGTACAGAAGGAGCTCCTCGGAAACACTGTGCCCGCGCGCGCGCGCCTCTCTCTCAGCAGTGTCCGCGCTGATCAAAACATCGCCATGCTGAAAAGTGATGACGTCGGTTGCCCCCGCGACTCCCATGAAATCGCGGTGCACCCTGTCGATTCGCCTGTCGCTCACGCACGTCACGACGACCTCTTCGAGATTCATCAGAACCGGAACACCCCCGCCAATCAGCGGGGCGCACAGCCTGAGCGCGAAGCGCGCCGCATCCCTCAAATAAGTCATATTCAGGCTAACTCCGCGCTGCCTGTTAAGCAGCGTCACAACGGGAAGTCCCCGTTCAAAATCAACGCTGCTAGACGCCGACATCGACTTTCGAATTTTTTGGTGACCGCCCCGGCTTCAGCGGCCGAGCCGACTTCAGGAGAGCGGTCGCATCGCGCTTGTCAGACTGCTTGGGATAGGCAATCCGAGTGTGCAGCATGCTTCGCAGCGTCCGCTTGAAACTTTCCCCGACCGCCTCGTACTCGGTCATCAATAACTCGCACTCCTTCATCTGTCCCTCAATCAAGCGGCGCTCCATGATATCATCCACAAGTTGGTCGATTTTCTGGGCTGTCACCTTTTCCAGCGACCGCGATGCGCTTTCTATGGAATCCGCTAGACTGATAATTGCACACTCCCTCGACTGCGGCTTCGGGCCGTGGTAGCGGAACGAATCCTCATCGACCTCCGACACATCCAACGCGCCCTCCGGACCCGCCTCTTCGAGCTCCTGCTCCCTTTGCTCAAGCGCGCGTTTGTAGAAATAATACACAACAGAAGTGCCGTGGTGCTGCTGGATCACGTCAATGATCTCGCGGTTGAGGCGGTGTTTGATCGCGAGATCAACGCCCTCCTTCACGTGCGCGATGATCACCAAGGCGCTCATCGTCGGGGCCAGATCCTCATGCGCATTTCTCCCGTGGCGCGCGTTCTCGATGAAATACTCCGGCTTCACAAGTTTGCCGATGTCGTGAAAATACGAACACACTCGGACCATGGCCGCGTTGGCTCCGATCGCCTCGGCGGCGGCCTCCGAAAGCTGCGCCACCATCAAGCTGTGATGGTAAGTTCCCGGAGCCTCGATCGTCATTCGCTTCAGCAAAGGATGATTCAAGTCAGCAAGCTCAAGCCAGGTGACGGGTGTTGTGATCCGGAAGAGTCCCTCGATCACCGGCAAAAGACCGGAAACCACGAACGCGGCTACCAGCCCGCTACCGAAAGCCGCGGCGCACTTCCAACCTAGCGACTGCCAGTGGAGCTCGGATAATTTTTCAAAGTCAATCCGCCCCAAGTGGCCCATCATCGCGGAGAGGACAACCGTGGTGACGCCTACCATCACACCGGCGCGCAGCAAATCGCTGCGCCGACGCACGTCTCGCGTCGCCATCGAGGCCACAAAACCGGTGAGCAAGCTGATCACCAGAAACCGCGCGTCCATACCCCCGCGGAGCATCGACCCGAACAAGCTTGAAAAAATCGCCACCACGATGCCCAACCTCTGGCCAAGCAGCACCGAGATCGCAAGTGGCGCGAGCGCGTAGGGCACGGCGAGTTCCCAGAATTCAATTGAATCCGCCTCGCTCAGCGAACGAGGGCCGGGCGCACCCGAGTCAATCGCGCTTCCCGTGACCCAGCGGACCATGTGCACGTGCGCGATGAGCGCCCCGAAGATGAGCAGCAAGCGGGAGTTGTCAGCCCAGACCCGCGGATGATTCATCCACAGAAGAGCCATTGCTAAAAATGTCACCAACCCACCGATGACAAGGCGCTCCACCTCCCAGCCCGTCCCAAAGGCTCCCGCCGTCGCCCACGAAAGCAGGGCAGCCGCGCTGATCAAAAGCAGCCATTTCACAGAACCACCGTGCATCAGGGTCTCAACCCACTCGGTTTTTGTGAGCCTGCGCCGCAGCTTGACGGACGCGAGCCCGCGGCGCACCAAACGCTGCCGCACAAAAAACGCCTGAAACCCCCGCACCCCTGGGACCGATCCAATCAGGCGTGAAATCAACGAGCGGTGGACTGTCATACGAAAGATTCGAGGAAACCGGAGTGCTTCGCGGAACCCTACACCCCCGGCTGCGGTTCTGCGGCACCGCGATGACGGCGGTACGCGCGGATGATTGAGGCGACGAGCTCGTGCCTCACAACATCGGTGTCGTTGAAGTGAGAAAAACCGATGCCGGGAATCTGGCGTAACGCCTGCAAGGCCTCCACCAGCCCCGAGCGCCGGTTGGACGGAAGGTCGATCTGCGTCTGGTCGCCGGTAATGACGCATTTGGAATCCAGTCCGAGTCGCGTCAAGAACATGAACATTTGCTCGGTCGTCGTGTTCTGCGCTTCGTCCAGCACCACAAAGGAGCGTGCGAGCGTGCGGCCACGCATGTAGGCCAGAGGCGCAATTTCGATGATATTTCTTTCCATGCACCGCTGGAGCTCTTCCGGCTCCAGCATGTCCTGCAGCGCGTCGTACAGAGGCCTCAGGTAAGGCATGATTTTCTCCCGGAGATCACCCGGCAAAAAACCTAGAGCCTCCCCAGCCTCCACTGCGGGTCTCGTGAGCACGATGCGGTTGACCTGATCCTGCTTCAACGCCGCCACCGCCATCGCCATCGCAAGGTACGTTTTTCCAGTGCCCGCGGGCCCCACTCCGAAGACAATGTCGTGCTTGTTGATCGCGTCCACATACGCGCGCTGGTTGGCGGTCTTGGGGATAACCGGTGCACGGCGAGACGAAACATTCACCTTTGTCTGGCTAAGTTCGTCCAATCCGATGCTCTCGGATTCCTCAAGCGCACGCATGGCGTACTGGAACTCCTGCCGCCGGATGGGCACGCCGTTCTGGCGCGCCTTCTCAAGCTGCTGGAAAAGCTTTCGGACCTGCGCGATCTTTGCCCCCTCGCCCTCCACACGCAGCCAGCCCTCGCGGGTGGTTAGGCGCACGTCAAGCGCCTGCTCCAGGATTTTTAGCAACCCAAGATCATTCCCATAGAGAGCCTGCAAAATGCGACCGCTCTCAAACTGAAGCGTTTCAACTTCGCTCATAAGGGCGCAGGCAGCCTAGGGGAACCACCTGCAAAGACCCAGAGTATGCCCTACCTGAACCCGTATGCAAGGGCCCAAACCGTGCGCTCCTCAGGCGACTTCTCAATTTCCACGAGGAGATAGTAAGTGCCGCTGCGCTTGGGCCTGATCCTGGCGCCCGCCTTCTGCCCCCCCTGAGTCTTCTTAAGCACCTCGTCCTCCGCTAGTTTTCCGTCACTGTCGTAAATGTGCACCGAGATCGAGGCCCCCTTCACGGAGGTGCCCATCCAGAACCAGTAGTCATTCCCCTTGAACAACTGGTGGGGAATGGGCTTCGGCTGGCCGGCCGGCAGATCCCCGCCCCACCACTCCTCGCGGATTGTGAACCCTTCCTTCACCGCCGATGAGCTCGCCTCGAACGCGAAGGAAAGCGCATCCTCAATCGCGCCGGCGTGCAATCGGAGTCCTGGCGAAACAGTCAGGAGAACTGCAACGAAGATGAGAAGTTTTTTCACGGGTGAATGTTATTTGAGCTTTTAGGTTTTGTTTTGCTTTGGGCGCTGGATGCAGGTTCGCGCTGCTTGTTTGACTCTTTGGGTCGCCGCTTATTTCGCGCCTATTTTGATTGCTGCGACGAGATCAGCGCAGACCGAGCCGATGCTGCGGACCGCTTTCTCAGAAATCCCCGTATTCCCTTCGTTCATGAGAGGCTGGATGTCTTGCAGACCCGCAAGAATTTTTGTGATGAGAGGGTCCGACTGCGCCGCCGGCGGCATGTCTTTGAGGCGCAGATCGAAGTGCTGCACCAACACGGGCTGGTGCAGCAGACCCGCCCCGTCCTTTGAAAAGTTCTTCCCAACCACCTGAGCAAGAGCCTCTGTCCCGCGGAGCCATCCACCGAGACTCACCAACTGCGCGAGGGGCTCGCTGTTGAGCTCAATCATTGCCTGGCGCACGTCGGAGAGCGCAAGATCCAGCTCACGCCGGACATCCGCCCAGCGCTTTTTGTCGGCGTATTCCACGATTGAAGTAGCCCTGCGGCTCACTGCTTTTTCAACGCCGATCGCCTTGGCAAGCAGACGCACGCTATTGCCGATGTTCTTCACCTCCGGAGCGTTCTCCGCCTCCACCGCGATGAAACCCTCGGCAATCACCGTGCCGAGCAGCAGCGAAATTTGACGCTCGCTCCCCACCGGTTCCGCCGCGCCCTTCTGGACTTTGAGCACCTCGGGCCAGTTGGGTTTCCCGAGCTTGTCCAGCACCGCAAACACCTCGCTCGGGACGGGAACCACCACCCGCTCGACCATTTGTGCTTCTTTGGGAAACTTGCTTAGGTCGATGCTTTTCGCCGGCTGCGCGGCCTGAGTCGAACCCACCGCTGCGCCGAGCGCCGCCACCACCGCCGGGGCGAACATTGTCCTGAAGGATCGTTGTTTCATAAGTGCGAATCTAAACAGTGTCCGATCTATCTAAAAACTCAACCGCAGCTTTTTCGAGACTTATTCAGCGGGTGTGAGCAGCAACCGTTCCGGTGGCACTCTGCGGAGCCAACGTCGAAGGCATGCGGCTCAGGCGTTTTTCCCGTGCCGGAAAATCCGCGTGAAAACCTCTGCAGCAAGGAGGGATGCCGATTCAACCGTCACATTGCTGGCGCCCTCGGCCTCAAGGCTGGTCATTTCCACCCCCTCCAGTCCGCAGGGCGTGATGTGGTCGAAACCGCCCAGCGGGCCGCAAACATTCAACCCAAAGCCATGCATCGTGATCCAGCGGCGCACCCCCACGCCGATGGAAGCAAGCTTCCGACGCCCGACCCAAACACCCGTCAGCCCCTCACGGCTCGCGGCTTGCACACCCAGCGCCTCGCAGCATTCGATAAGGCCCGCCTCCAGAATGCGCAGGTGCCGGTGCAGGTCCTGACCCCTGACCCGCAAATCCACGAGTGCATACCCGACCAACTGCCCCGGCCCGTGATACGTGGCCTTGCCCCCGCGGTTGGTTTCCACCACGGGATGCGGGAGCGCCTTCTGCTGACCGCCGAGACTGGAGCGGTCCGCGCCGCGCCCGATGGTGTAGACGGGTTCATGCTCTAGAAGCAGCAACTGGTCGGGTTCCTCCAGGTGTTCGACCTTGGCTGCGAGAATTTCCTCCTGAATCCGCAGCCCCTCGGCGTACTGAACGCGCCCCAGCCATCGGGTCTTCAAAGTGTCGCTTGTCATCTGATTCGCGATCTGTGCCTAGATGCGCTCCGACTCGCCGCCGCGAAGCCGGCTGCCTGCCGCGGCTTGGAAATGTGTCAACCCCACCGCAATCGCATCCGCAGCGTCTGGAACTGGTGTTTCGCTCAAACCCAAAAGCGCACGCACCATGAAGGCCACCTGCGACTTGTCAGCAGCCCCGCGCCCGACCACAGCCTGCTTGACCCGCTTCGGAGCGTATTCAAAAACAGGCAAGCCCGCGCCCGCTGCCGCAAGAAGCGCGGCGCCACGCGCACACCCCAGGATGATAGCGGTTTTGTAGCTCTGGACAAAAATAACGGACTCAAACGCAGCGACGGTCGGGTGATATTCATTCACGATGTCGCGGATGGTGTGATTGATCGCAAGCAAGCAACCCGTCTGCAGCATGCTGGGCGGGTTTTTCACAACACCCCACGTCAGCGCCCGCGGTTTCCCCATCGCGGAGTCGCGTTCGAGCACCGCATAACCAGTCCCGCGCAGGGAGGGATCAATCGCCAGGACGCGTTCGTGAGAGATTGCTGCAGGGGCGGGCATGAAGCTTCACTCAAATCAGGAAGCAAGAGATGTGCAACTCCCAATCACACCCCTCTCAAAAACCCGCAGCAGCAAGAGGGTGAAGGTGCGGCCGCCCCCGTATGCTGGCAGCCCGACGAACCGGGCTATCGCGAAATAATGCTGCGCTCACCGCCGCTCATCAAACGCACCCATTCGCCGGGCCGGAAACCCTCACCACGATCCGGTTGAACAACCATATATTCACGGCCTGACTGCATCCGGACCACAATTTCCACACCGTTCCGTGTTGTGATCTTTCGCTCCGCAGCGCTGCCAACGAGGCCGCCCGCGAGCGCCCCCCCCACAGCAGCCAACCCAGAGGCTTTTCCATGCCCGATCATTGAACCCGCGAGGCCACCCGCAAGCGCGCCAGCTCCAACCCCCACCAACGACGAGTCGCCACGCAGCACCACCGGACGCACGGAGAGCACCTGCACCCGGTTGACTTCCATGGCCTGACCGCGCATCGAGCGTGGATACGAGTCGCCACCCGGATAAGTCTCGCACGCGGGAAAACTCACCAAAACCAAGCACAACGCAGCCAACCGAATCCCCTCACCCATATAATTCAAATCGCAACCAACCCCAAGACTCAGGGTGCCGGCAGAGCAGGAATAAAACGTCCACCGGAACATCCGCGGGCTTGCCTTCATGCGAGCAACACAAAGACTAACGCTGTTGCCCGCAAAAAAAAAACATGCGTCCACTCGTTGAATCCATCCCTGCCAAATGGCCGGTGAAAATCAAATCAGCCTTTGAAAGCTCCTCTTCGTTTCAGAGCCTCTCCGCCCCACCGCACCCATCAACGACATCGGGTGGTACGGCAAGCGCCCTCGCGAGGGAAGCGTCGTCGCACGAGAAACACCCGCTTAAACGCCGGTTGCTTGAGGCATTCCTCTTGTACGCAATGGACGACCTCCATGCTGCGCATTCGATATTCCAGGAGGAAGACAGCTTTTTCGGCTCTTACGGTCATGGG
>JACCEC012782068.1_pt1 | contig 10336 bp, 9 predicted proteins | sample 7450121 | NCBI WGS metagenome assembly JACCEC01 (sample SAMN15323455, study PRJNA562643) | freshwater metagenome | isolation source: river surface water | place: USA:Blue River Watershed | collected 2017-08-18 | reverse complement strand
GTGTTGAACGGGGGAATTTTCGCTGCGGGTGCGTCTCCGTTGAATAAGTAGATCACGCAGGAGCACTTGCTCCTACGCGTCGTCCTCTTTGCAATCAAACCGCTTTATCGAGCTCCAACACCATCCGCACGAGCTGCGCGAGCGAGTGTGCGCCCATCTTCTCCATGACACGCGCACGGTGGATTTCGACCGTGCGCTGACTGACGCCGAGATCGCCGGCCATGACTTTGTTGGCCTTTCCTTGGGTGACGAGCTGCAGTACTTCTTGCTCGCGTGGTGTGAGTGAGTCAAAGCGCTGACGCAAGGTTTCGCGTTGCTGTAGCACTTGTCGGTGCTCGGCATCACTCGCCAGGGCTCGTTGTACTCGATCGATCAGATCCTGATCACGGAAGGGCTTCTGGAGGAAATCGAACGCTCCATGCTGAATCGCCTCGACGGCCATCGGTATGTCACCGTGGCCGCTGATGAAAATGACCGGAATGATCGCGCCGCGCTGATTGAGTTCTGCCTGCAGTTCGATGCCGCTCATGCCGGGCATTCGCACATCGAGTACGAGACAGCCGGGTTGATCGCTATCCCATGCGGCTAGGAATTCTTGCGCCGATGCATAGGCGATCGTGGGCAGACCAACAGATTTAAGTAATAGGCGCAGCGAGCTGCGAACGGCATCATCATCATCAACCACATGAACGGTAGCAGGGCGCGTCATCGAGGCGTCTCTCCAGAGTAAGGCAGGCTCAAGGTGAATCGGGCGCCGCCGCTGGCGGCCGAGTCGCAACTCAGTTTCCCGCGATGCGCTTCGGCGATAGTTCGGCTGATCGCAAGACCGAGGCCAGTACCTGTGGCCTTAGTCGTACAGAAGGGGTCAAAGATACGGCTGACGAGATCCGCAGGTACGCCGGGGCCATTATCTTCAATCACGAGTTGTACCGCGGTGTCGGACCATCTCGTCTGTAGACGGATTTCGCGCTGACCGCGGGGTTGCTCCACCAACGCTTCTATTGAATTGCGTAACAAGTTCAAGGCAATTTGCTGAATCTGAATACGGTCGAGCAGTGCGATTGGCATGGTTGGGTCGAACTCGGTGATGATTCGAACCTCGTTCAACCTGGCGTCACCCGCAACGAAGCCGATGACTTCGTTGACGACGTCGTTCAAGTTGGAAGGTTCTTGACGCGTCTCGCGATTCTGTACGAGTGCGCGCAATCGCCGAATGATCTCGCCGGCACGTAGTGCTTGTTGGCTGATCTGATCTAGCGCCATTTTGACATCGCCGTCGGGGTCGACACTCGACAAGTCGGCTTGCGCGGCGAGGCGTAAGGCGGCATTGGCGTAATTGGCGATCGCCGCGAGTGGTTGATTCAATTCGTGCGCGATACCCGCGGCCATCTCTCCCATCGTCGCTAACCGCGACACTTGAGTCATGCGCGACTGAGCGGCCTGAGCTTCTTCCTCTGCTTTTCGTGATTCGGTGATGTCTTCGCCTGAGGAGAAGAAGCCGGTCAGATGACCGCTGGCATTACGAATGGCGATACAGCGCCACGCGACGAGTCGTCGATTGCCACTAGCGGAGAGCACTTCGTGTTCGAAATAGCGTTCATCGCCGATCGGGTTAGCAGCTACCTCGCGCAGCGCGCGAGCGACATCGTCTTGTTGATCGGCCGGCACGGCCAGCTCGAGCCAATCTCGGCCAAGCAAATCCATCTCGCGTCGGCCGAGTGACTCGCACCCGCGGCGATTGATCAATTGCACTCGCCGATCGGGCGAGAGCGCGAGCAAGATCACTTGTGCCATCTCGAGGTACATGTTGGCGCGATCTCGCTCGCGCCGAATCGCCGACATCGCTTCACGGCGTAACGTGATGTCGTGTAGCAAGCCGACAAACCGCGGCGGGTTAGCGCCGTGGATTTGGCCCACTGATAGGAACACGGGAAATATCGAGCCGTCTTTGCGCTGAGCATCGACTTCGCGGCCGATACCGATGATGTGCGGAACGCCGGTAGACAGATAGCGTCCCATGTAGCGATCGTGCGAGTCGGAATCCGTGCGAGTCATCAGGATGCTGACATTGCGCCCGATTACTTCGTCCGCTCGATAGCCGAAGAGCCGCTCGCCCGAACGATTGAAACTCTCGATGATGCCGCGCGAGTCGATGATGATCACGGCGTCAACCGTGGCATCAAGCAGGGCTTGCATCTCAGGCTGTCGCTGCTGTCGGACCTCAGGAGTGGGGCTCATATATAAGTTGATTTTGACTAACTTGCGCGCGTTGCGCGATACGCCTAGGTATTAATCGCAATGGCCGTTGCCGTGTCGCCGTGTGATCGTTCGCAGCCATCCGTCAGGAGGATGACATGGCCAACTTGGAAGTCATCGAGCAGCGCTTGTTGTTGCGACGCAGCGAGCTGCTTCAAAGAGCGCAAGCTGTGGGCGCGGATTTACGTCATGAGCGTGATCCCTTGGTCGCTGATTTTGCCGATCAGGCTATCCAACGCAGTAATGACGAAGTGCTACGTGAGATTGGCGACGTCGCCAAAGACGAACTGCGTCAGATCGATGCCGCGCTAGGCCGTTTGGCGTCAGGGGAGTATTTCACCTGCACCCATTGCTCGGGTCAGATCGAGATGGCGCGGCTCGAGGCCTTACCCGCCACTGACCTGTGTGCCGCTTGCGCACAACGGAGTCGCTGACGGCGGTGAACGTTCTGAGCTCCATTTTGGTTCTGGCCGATCGCGCGAGCGAGGCCGAGGCAGCCGTGCGCAAGGCCTCGGTGATGGCCCGTCACTTCGATGCGAATATCGAGATCTTCGCTTGCGATACCGAACATGCGTGGGCCATCGACGATCCGTCGCCGGCAGCCAAAGCGGTGATCTCAAGCTGTCTCTTGGGAACCGAGCGCTATCTCGATGCGCTGCGAGGGTCGGTAGCCGGCAACGATCTGCAAATCACCACGCGAGCGGCCTGCGCCAGTTCGATGGAAGAGGGCATACGCGACCGAGTGCGTGCAAGTCATCCGGATCTCGTCATCAAGACTTTGATGCCGGCATCGGACACCGCGCCCATGTCTCCACGTCCGCTCGAGATGCAATTGATGCGCTGCTGTGCCGTACCGTTGCTCGTCACGCGGGGGCGTTCTTGGCGTCCGACGACCAAGTTTGCCGCCGCCGTGGATCTTGATGGTCATGATCCGGCGCGCGTCCGTGATCTCATCGCAGCCGTGGAGTTTCTGGCTCACGGCTGTAGCGGTGAACATGCGTTGGTTCGTGGGCGCTCAGTCGAGGAGATTGTTCGCTTCGTCGAGCAACATCAGATCGACGTGCTCGTGATGGATGGGCCTGCTGAGGGTTCGTGGCAGGGGCCCGAGCCATCGTTGATCGAGCGCTTGTTGAGCGTTCTCGAGTGCGACGTGTTGATTCTGCCTAGCGCGGGTCTGAGCTCGCCACGCGCGAGTTTGCTCAGCTAGCTGCCTTGTCGGTCAGGCGATCCAAGCGGATGCGTCGCACGGTCATCCACGAGAACAGTCCGATCACACCGACGAGTACGGCCATCAAAAGGCCAAGCCACCAGCGAACCTTCCACGCCTCGTAGAGACCCCAAGCCACGCCGATCGGCGTGCTCACCAGTAGAACGGGTTTTGCGATACGCATTGCGGGGCGAGAGCATACCTCGCTAGGCTCGGGTGCATGAAAACTTCTGTCCTCGTGCTGCTCGTCTTGCTACTCACCTCGCTATCGGCAGGGGCGTCGCCGCTCGATGATGAGGCGGTTTATCAAGCCCGTTTTCAGCAGTTGTTCGCTTCATTTCGTGCGGGGCTAGGCCTTGAAACCTACGAGCCGCTCGAATCGGTCCCGGGTGCTCGCGAGCATCGGCCGTTGCCGAAGGCCAGTCGCGCGAGCATCGATTCAACGGCATTGCAGCAGGCGCGTGATTACGCGGCAGCCAACCGTTCCTCTGCCTTTCTCGTTTGGCGCGATGGCGTGATCGAGGAGGCGAGTTATTTTGGTGATACGAAGGAAGAGAGTCTTTTGACCTCGCGGTCGCTCGCGAAGCCGATGACCGCGATTGCGGTGGGTAGAGCGATCGCACTTGGCCATATTCGTTCGCTCGATCAGCCCGTGGCGGATTTCGTGACGGAATGGCGCGGCGATGAGCGGCGTCGATTGATTCTGGTACGACACTTGCTCGATATGCGTTCGGGTTTCCTGCCTCAGTCGGCTTCATCGGATCCGGCACATATCCTGAATCGCGCGTATCTTCACCCACGCCACGACGAAATCATCATTCGCGAGTACCCCGTCGTTGATGTGCCCGGGTCTCGATACGAATACAACAATGCTTCGTCGGAGATGGTGGCGGTGTTGATCGAGCGTGCCACGGGGCGGCGCTACGCCGAGTTTCTCTCGCAGGAAGTGTTGCAACCGATCGGGGCGCCGGGTGGCAATGTTTGGATCAATCGGCCGGGCGGCGTTGCGCACGCGGGTTGCTGCTTGATGCTACCGGCGGAGGCATGGCTGCGCCTTGGCATTTTGCTGGCGGCCGATGGCGTGTGGCAGGGCGAACGTCTCCTGCCGGCTGGATACGTCACCGAAATGCGTCGGGGCACTCGTGAGAATCCCTATTACGGCCTGGGCGTTTACGTTGCCGGTGAGTACACGCCGAGGCGGGGCTTTGCCAATCCGGAGCGAGAGCCCGATGCGCGTAAAGTGCTGCACTCTGAGCCGTATCTCGCGACCGATCTATTCCTGTTCGATGGCAACGCCAATCAAGTCGTCTACATCATCCCGTCCGAGCGGCTCGTGATCTTACGCATGGGCGATAACCCGCCACGCGGCGAGGGCCGGGAATGGGACAACACGGTGCTCCCGAACACGCTACTCCGCGGTATCCTTCGCGCCCGCGCGGCGGCCGCCCCTCAAGGGCCCGACTCCCGCTGATTCTGTTATAGTGTTGTAGTTGCATATAACACTTGCGGGGCCTGGCCCCGCTGACTGCTTTTACGGAAAACATCATGGCTCGACTTGCTTTGTCATCGGCACCTCGCAGTGTCTATTGGGTCCTCGGCGTATTGGCGGCTCTGACTGTGCTCGGCTTGTTCCGCACGTTCTGGAACCGCGGCCCCGATGCCAGTGGTGCAAGTCAGGCGCCACTCGTGAGTGTGCGCGAGGTGCGTCCATCAGAGCTCGCGGATGTGGTGACTTTTACCGGCGCGATCACCGCGCGCGATGAAGCGGCTATCAGCGCTGAGGGCGAGGGCGGTCGAGTCGCCGCGTTGTTCGTCGACGTCGGTGATCGAGTCAGCCGGGGGCAAGTCTTGGCGAAGCTCGATAATTCTTTGATCGCACCGCAGGTGGCTAGTCTCGAGGCTTCACTCGAGGAGTCGAAAGCGAATGCTGCTGTGGCGGATGCGGAATATCGCCGTGCGCAGGCAGTGGCGTCGATTGGTGCGTTATCGCAGCAGGAGATCGAACGTCGCGGCGCAGCAGCGGTCGCGGCAGCTTCGAAAGTCAAAGTCGTCAGCTCACAGTTGGCCGAGGCCCGAGCCCGTCTTGGGCGTACGGAAGTACGTGCCCCGTTCGACGGTATCGTTCTGACGCGAAACGCGGAGGTTGGACAGTTGGCGTCGCCGGGCGCGGGTGCGCTGTTTCGGATTGGTCGTCGCGGCAGCATCGAGATGCGCGGCAACGTGGCCGAGCGTGACCTGCCGCGTTTGAAGGTTGGGCAGGCCGCGCGAGTTCGGGTGACGGGTGTCGATGAAGCATTCGAGGGGCAAGTGCGCTTGATCGGCGCCGTCATTGAGCCCACAACCCGTTTGGGCTCCGTGCGTATCGAGTTACGCGAACATCGTGATTTGCGCCCCGGTGCGTTCGCCCGTGGCGAAGTGGAAACTGGTCGCGGTTCGCGTCCTGTGATTCCGCAAACTGCGGTGATGAGCGATGGCAATGGCAACTACGTTTATCTCGTCGGCGAGGGCGATCAAGTCGAGCGTCGAGATGTGCGCATTGCGGGCTCGCGGGTCGAAGGTCTGGTCGTCGAGTCGGGCTTGCAGGGTGGTGAGCGACTGATCGAAACGGCGGGTCCTTACCTGCGTGTGGGTGAGAAGATCCGGGTCGCCAAATGAAGAATATGTCCGCATGGGCGATTCGGCATCCGATCATGCCGATCGTGCTCTTTATGGTGCTGACATTCGTCGGCATCGTCAGTTTCATTCGTTTGCCGATCAATCTCGCACCGGATGTGAGTTTCCCGCTGGTGTCTGTCTCGGTCTCGCAGCCAGGGGCTGCTCCCTCTGAGATCGAAACGCAGATCACGCAGAAAATCGAAGGCGCCGTGCGCAGTGTTGCGGATGTTCGCACCATCAGTTCGCGAGCCAACGAAGGCTCGAGTATGACGATGGTGGAGTTTCAGATCGGCACGCCCATCGACCGTGCGCTCAATGATGTGCGCGATGCCGTCAGCAAGGTTCGAGCCGATTTGCCCGATGGTGTTGACGAGCCGCAGGTGACCCGTATCGACGTCGAGGGCGGTGCGATCGCGTATTACGCCGTGGTGACCACCGAACGTTCGCCCGAGCAATTGAGTTGGTACGTCGATAACACCGTGAGCAAACGACTGCTCGCACTACCTGGAGTTGCGCAAGCTTCACGTGGTGGCGGCTTTACCCGCGAGATTCGCGTCAATCTCGACCCCGCGCGGATGCAGGCGCTTGGCATCACGGCAACCGAGGTCAATCAACAGTTACGCACGCTTAATTTGAATGCACCGGGCGGGCGCGCCCAAGTCGGTGGTGGCGAGCAAGCGATCCGCGTGCTCGGCTCGGCATCGACTGCGTTAGAGCTCGCCGGTACGCAGATTCGCCTCGCCAACGGGACCAGCGTTCGCTTACAAGATATTGCCGAAGTACGTGACGATGTCGGCGAGCAACGACGTTTGACGCGACTGAACGGACGAGTCGCTACGACCTTCGGAGTATTCAAGGCACGGGGTGCATCCGATGTGACCGTGCTCGATTTGGTCGAGGGCGAAATCGAGAAACTGCTCAAAGAATCTCCTGATTTGAAAATCACGCGGGTTTTCACCACCGTCGAAAACACGCGCGAGTCTTACCGTTCGGCACTGACGGCGATGATCGAAGGATCGATCTTGGCCGTGCTCGTCGTGTTCATCTTTCTGCGTGACTGGCGTGCGACAGCCATTTCGGCGCTGGCGATTCCTTTGTCTGCCATCCCGACCTTCGCGTTCATGTATGCGATGGACTTCACCCTCAACAGCATGAGCATGCTGGCTTTATCACTGGTGGCGGGTGTCTTGGTCGATGATGCGATCGTTGAAATCGAGAACATCGTGCGGCACATGCGGATGGGGAAGACCGGCTATCAGGCCGCGCTCGATGCGGCCGATGAGATTGGTCTTGCCGTCGTAGCGACCTCGGCAACCATCATTGCCGTTTTCGCACCCGTGGGTTTCATGGGTGGTTTTGTCGGGCAGTATTTCAAACAGTTCGGCTTGACGGTCGCTGCGGCCGTGTTCTTTTCTTTGCTGGTTGCGCGTTTGATCACGCCGCTGATCGCCGCTTATACGCTGAAACCCCACGACGAGATTCGTTCGGCGGATGGCCCGATGATGAACAGCTATCTCGAGGTGCTGCGCTGGGGACTGCAGCATCGCTGGACGACCATTGCGGGTGGCACCGCGTTTTTCATCATTTCGATATTACTGCTCGTCGCACTTCCGAAATCCTTGATTCCGCCACAGGATTTCTCAGCTTCGCAGATTACGATCGAGTTGCCGCCGGGTGTGCGACTCGAGCAGACAGCTGCGGTATCAGCCAAAGTGCGTGATCTGGTTGCCTCGCAGCCCGAGGTGACGGACGTCATCGAGTCGATCGGTGGGGACGAAGTCAGAACTGCCGAAATTTACGTTTCTTTGGTGTCGCACAAAGATCGTGATGTGACGCAAAACGAGTGGGAGGAGCGAGTTCGCCCGAGCTTTGCGGCGATTCCCGATGCGCGAATCAATTTCAGTGGCGGCGATCCAGCCGGAGGGGCTCGTCCGCTGACATTGTATTTGACGAGTGATGATCCCTCGAAACTCGATTCAGCAGCGCGTGCAGCAGTCGAAGCGATGCGTAAGTTGCCCGAGTTACGGGATCCGCGTATCAGTGGTGATCTCGAGCGGCCGGAAGTTCTCGTCGAGCCACGATTGGATGTGGCGGCTGAGCTTGGTGTCTCGGTGGCGGCAATCAGTCAGACTATCCGTATCGCAACTTTGGGTGATCTGCCGCAGAACGCAGCGAAGTTCTCGCTGTCGGATCGGCAAGTGCCAATCCGCGTCAGTTTGCTCGAAACCTCGCGACAAGATTTGACGACGCTAGAGAACTTGCCGGTACGCACCTCTTCGGGCGGTACCGTGCCGCTGAAGTCGGTCGCCGAAATTCGCTTCGGTGAAGGCCCATCGGTGATTCGTCGCTACAACCAGAGTCGCCGCGTGGTCATCGACTCCGAGCTCAACGGAGTTGAGATCGGAGTCGCGCTCGCCAAGGTAAAGGCGCTCCCCGAGATCAAAAATTTGCCCGAAGGTGTGAAGCTCGTCGAGGTGGGGCAGGCCGAGTTCATCAAGGATGTCTTCACCAATTTCACCTTGGCGATCGGCGCTGGCGTGCTGCTCGTGTTCGCCGTGCTCGTGCTGCTATTCGCTCGCGTATTCCAACCCATCACCATTCTGTCGGCACTGCCACTCTCTGTGGGCGGTGCGGCCATCGCGCTGATGCTCTTTGGGAAGCCGTTCTCGATGCCTGTGGTGATCGGCTTTTTGATGCTGATGGGTATCGTCGGTAAAAACTCGATCCTGCTGGTCGATTTTGCGATCGAAGAAATGCGTGCGGGTAAGACGCGAACCGAGGCTTTGATCGAAGCGGGTCACAAACGTGCGCGACCGATCATCATGACGACGGTGGCGATGGTGGCCGGTATGTTGCCGGTCGCCTTCGCGGTGGTGGGCGGTGAGTTCCGCGCGCCGATGGGTATCGCCGTGATTGGTGGTCTCATCACCTCGACGGCGTTGACGCTCGTGATCGTGCCTGCCGTGTTCTCCGTCATCGATGATCTCGAGGGTTGGATCACACCTCGTGTCAGTCGATTGCTGAATTCTTCGGAAGCGAGTTGACGCGGTAGCGCGTTGCCGCGGCTGTGGCGGAGGCCTCAGCAGACCTTAGAGGTCTTGCCAGAGGAGGCTTAGTGCCAGCGTCGTGCTCGCGATGAAAAGCGTGGCGGTGGCGCCGAGTGCGAGCGGTCGCCAACCCTGAGCGACGAGTTTGCGAAGATCGGTTTCGAGTCCCACCGCAGCCAGTGCAAAGGCTAGCAGCGCCTGCGTGGCGAGCGCTGCAGCCGAGCGCCATTCACTGGCGATCCAGCCCGTCCCGGCTAACAGCACCATGCCGAGAAATCCGAACACGAACCAAGGCATCGGTGCGCTGCCGCTCCCAACGTCACTGCGACTCGACAATCGCTGCGCCCAGAGCCCCATCAAAAGGACGAGCGGTGCCAGCATCAACACCCGCGCGAGTTTGCTGACCGTCGCAAATTCGCCGCTCGCCTCGCCACGCGCAAAGCCCGCGGCCACCACCTGCGCGACCTCGTGCACCGACGCGCCGCTCCAAAGACCATAGGCAAGCTCATCGAGCGGCAATGCATTGGCGAGCAGTGGATATCCGAACATCGCAATCGTGCCGAAGAGAGTTACCGTGGCGAGTGCATAGGCAACCGACTCATCCTCGTCGCGAACGACCGTGTTCGCAGCAACGATAGCCGAGGCGCCGCACACGCCGGTCCCCGCCGCGATGAGGGTGGTGAGGCCTCTCGGCACGCCAAGTCGTCGTCCCATCCAAATCGTGAAAAGAAAGGTGGCCGCGACGGCGAACGTCAAAATGGCAAGGCCAGCCCAGCCAATCGAGAGGATTTCGGCGAGCGTCACCTGCAGTCCGAGCAGAACGATGCCGAGGCGTAGCGGGGCGCGCAAAGCAGCGGCGAGTCCGGCGCGGGCAGCCTCTGGCCGGCCGGCCACGTTTCGGACCGCCATCCCGATCAAAATCGCGAGCATCAGGGGGCTGAAGCTCGTCACGAGTGGCAAACCAGCGGCTTTGACGGCAAAAGCGGTGGCTGCAACGGCCGCCGCCAAGGCGATCCCGGGGAGGAGACTGGCGGGGCTTCGGTTCGGCGGGGGTGGGGAGGCTGTCACGGCGGGGCGCACTATAACCTTTTCACCCAAAAGACTTGACTTTCATGGAACTGTGTTAGACTCGCGCGGGATCGTTGCCTTTCCGTCTGCATCTCTGGGTGTT
>JACCEC012023181.1_pt1 | contig 10340 bp, 8 predicted proteins | sample 7450121 | NCBI WGS metagenome assembly JACCEC01 (sample SAMN15323455, study PRJNA562643) | freshwater metagenome | isolation source: river surface water | place: USA:Blue River Watershed | collected 2017-08-18 | reverse complement strand
GATGCAATATATTCTTGAAACAGCATTTTAAGGAAAGAGATGACTATATTGGTTCTGTTAAAATAAAGAAACCTGCAATAGTTGGATATAAACTTAACAATCCTATAAATGTCCCAGATTTCGAATAATGTCCCAGATTTTGCCCTTAATTTGAAACATTTTTAATTTTTATTTTTATAAATTTAAATTTATAAAAAGTTTGTATTTTAGGGCAGAATCTGGGACATTTTTATAAATTTGGGACATAACTAAATCCCCCCTCCCATTGAAAAAAAAGAAACCACCAAATGTTCCATATTTTGCTTTTAGTTCGGAACATTTTATACCGGCGAAGATTTCGTCCGCTCCACTGTCACTTGTTGAACGGCACAACAAAGACAATGTGGAGATTGCATGTTTGCATTGCAACTTGCGCAGGCGGACCATGTATTATGAAAGATATGTTTTTACCAAACAACTGAATATTGTGAAACTAGAATAAAAAGAAAATAAAAAGTTGTATCGAATACAAAATAAACAAAAATGACTACTACACTACGAACCCAATTTCCCGAAAACAACTTGATGAGTTCTAAACTCGATTATTTCATAGGTATCCGAAAAATCCCCAATATTGTATTTCACGGGTCCGCCGGATGCGGCAAGCGAACCATTGTCGGCGACTTTATCAATCGAATCTACCATTTTGATCGCACCCGCATTAAAAACTATGTCATGTTTGTAAACTGCGCTCACGGAAAGGGCATCAAGTTTATTCGCGACGAGCTCAAACAGTTTGCCAAGACCAATATACAATGCAACGAAAACAACTTGTTCAAAAGTATTGTCATGTATAATGCAGACGAATTAACCATCGATGCCCAGTCTGCCCTGCGACGTTGTATCGAACTATTCAGCCACACCACACGCTTCTTTATCGTTGTCGAAAACAAACACAAACTGCTCAAACCCATTTTGTCGCGTTTTTGCGAAATCTATATCCCAGATAAAAGCGAAACAGACGTACCCGTTTATCGAAGTTTGCATACAATCAATATTGACAATATATATGGTTTGCGCGATTTGAAGCGCGAAGCGCGGCTGCGTGTTTTGATGCCCGAATTTCAAGATATGATGGAGAATGGTTTCAACGTTGAAAAACACGACTATAAGTGGTTTATGCAATTATCGAATCGTTTGTATGAAGCGGGAATTTCGTGTTTAGATGTTCTCCAATTCTTTGAAGAAGACGCCGCAACTTTAGCAAAAGATCTGTTTCGCGTCCAATTCGTTTTCCACAAAATAAAGTCCGAATTCCGTTGTGAAAAAATGCTAATGATGTACTTATTCGACTACATGTTTTTACGTTCGGATCGAAGTTTGAAAAATGTATCGTTTTTATAAAAACCAAATGGACGATTTTGTACTTTCGAATTTGAACGAGTCGCGCAACGAGTGGTGCAGTCGACTTGTATCTATTTTATCCCCACGAATTATTGAGGGCATTCGGTCCATATTTAACGAGTCGTGGAAAGTCAGTATTGAAAACAAAGAGCTCGACAAGTACTTGATGACCTTTCAGAATTTCTTGTGTCGTGTCCCCAAATGGAACAGCAACATTATTGACGAAGAGAGGCAGCGCATCATTGAAAAGTCGGGCTGTAACTATTTAGAAGATTTGATCACTTGTGTCCACATTATCCAACTCAAGGTCTTGACCTGTGTTCGCGTCGGCACTCGCCAAAAGAAAATCGACATTTCTATCCCGAAGCTCAATGATTTCTTGCATAAGGTCTACATCAATGTAGCGAGCAAAGTATACAAAAATGCATACTTGTTTGATAAAAACGCGTCGCCACTTGTGCAGCAGAAACACAATCGAGAGTTCGAGGTCATTACAGAGGAATGCATTTTGAAGACGATCCGCGACAGCATTCCCACGGAGGCGATTGTGCGCGCTTATTTGGACGAATCGGTAGAGCAAGAAGAGGAGGAAATCATTGTGGAAGATGTCGAGATCAAACATAATAATAGTGAAGTAAAGAAGGATGACAAGGAAAAAGAAGAGGAAGAAGTCCAGGTAATTCCCGAACCAGTGAAACCACCCGAAGTGGTCCCCGCGATTTCGAATATTGACGACAAACCGATTGTGAACCGGTTGACGTTTGATGACATGGATCACGTGTTGACCGACGACGGACGCGAAGAAAAGATAAGTGCGCCCAAAACCATTGAGCGACTTGAGGAAATCAGTATGACGCGCAATATACAGCGAAAACTCGACGAGGCCGATGATGATGACGACGACGACGATAAGCTCAAAATTAGCGAAGATGTATCGATTGACCTTGGTTTCACCGACCTCAACCCTTTCGAAAAGAACACGGATAGTGATATAATTACGCTGGATGATATCGAAGAACTTTAAGGGAACCGGAGGTTCCCTTTAACCCCTCCCTTTTAAGGGAACTCGTCGTTCCCTTATGATCCCATACTTTTTTTTGCACTATTTTTCTTGTATGGTTCTAATATTTTTATTTAAATCATATTACCTAATTACTAAAATAAAGTATGGGATCTTAAGGGAACGACGAGTTCCCTTATTGTAATTGCGAAACAGTATAAAAACAACAAGCTTAAAGAATATAATTAAAAAAAAATGTCCGCTGTTGACCAGATCGAAGTAACCAATGAATTCTTAATCAATATAAAAAATAGTATCGAACGAATGACAAAAAATAATCAAATCGAAGTGCTCAAGATATTAAAAAGTCACAAAAATGTAAAGCTCAATGAAAATAAGAGTGGCGTTCTTGTGAACATTTCATTCTGTTCGAAAGAACTTTTGTCTGAACTCAACAATTATGTCAAGTATGTGAACGATCAGGAGCGGGTGATCAATAATGTTGAATCGCAGAAGCAGGAATTTAAAAATACATTTTTCTTTGAGTAAGGTGCTTCATAAAAAAAATGAATGCGCCAGCTTTTATGAGTCGTGCCCTCTTTGGGCAAAGAAATCTTTTTGAAAATGGGGGTTCTCTTTCTTTGTTGTCTCAATTCATGATGATTCCTGCAAACGAAGATTTAATTGCCGAACCCAAGGAGCTTGAAGAAACTCCTCTCATGGTTATAGAGGAGTTAACCGTAAAGGCAGAGCCGACCGTAAAGGCAGAGCCGACCGTAAAGGCAGAGCCGACCGTAAAGGCAGAGCAGACCGTAAAGGCAGAGCCGACCATAAAAACCCGATATAGACCTAAGCTGAAAGATTCCATCTTTTGGTGCATATATACTGCAATTACGGATGAAAGCAACGACACCAGTCAATCTGCAACCAACTTGATGATGAATGAAAAAAAAGCAATCTCCGATTTTTTCAATAAGAGTCCTAACTTATTGAAAAATTCAAACCACAAGGTCACTCTAGCGAAAATCAACGAAATACAGTGCAACCTCATGACAAAACCGTTTATGGATACAATCGAGAGTTTCATTCCCTGCGCCATTTATTACAAACGCCCCATCTACGTCTTTTACGAAGAAATCCACGCCTACTTTCGCTTCACCGACAAGACCTTTGTCTCCGACACAGACGAAGCAGACGAGTCGATTTTGATTTACGCACATGGCGGCCGATTTTCCCTAGAAACATGTCGAGAAACTACCGCGCATTTTGTTAGGAACGAGCTGGACAAATTGTATTATATCCACGACTGCGAAAAGATGCTGCTGGGGGCGTCCAACTATACTCTCGACGAATTAAAGCGCATACACAAGATTATTTTTTCGGATGATTCGGATGAAGGTCTGAAAAAACCAGATTACTATGCAAAAATCGCCATGAAATGTTACGCTACTTGTCACGAACGGATTCGATAATCATAAATTTATATTCACAAAGTATATATATATACACATACATACAAAAATGAGTGCATCCCCTGATTTTAAAAATGAATTAAAAGAAATGTTACACCACTATTTAGGGCATTTATCGAGTGCGGAAAATAAAAGAAATTTTCAAAATGAAGAGTTCGAGGTAAGGTTTACCCCTTATAAACAACCCTTTTTCACCAAAACCGACTACGACAATGTGATTTCGCGCTTGATGGCCAGCGATTATTCGTGCAAAAACCCCGCCGGCATTAATATGTTACGAATGCAAACCGAAATCCCCAACCGTTCCAGCGGCGCCATCGTGATGTCCAACATACGCACCGAAATTTGTGGATCAGACATCATTCAGGACTACTGCAAACTCAAAGACAATTTCAATAAACTCGCCGAACTGCCTGAGAATTTTAATAAAATCAAGTTCACCATGAAATCCTCCGCAAAGCGCATTGACGACAAGACCGAAATAAAAAAAATCACCAATGCCGACTTTAATTTTAATGTATCATTCAATCTCGAAACCGACTACAAGCTCAACTCGAGCGCCACCGCAAGTATTGTCAAGGACTGGAACAGTTCCAAAAAGACATTTCGCCTGATTAACCGCATCCGATTTGAACACAAAACCTCGCCGATTGCCGTCGATCTTAGCATTATACGCAACTCGTACAAGTCGAACGGTGTGATGATCCCCGTCTACCATATCCAAGACTCGGGGGTTTTTCAAAATCAGGATTTCTGCGAGGTTGAACTGGAAATTATCAACGAAAGAGTCGGACCCGGTAAAGACTTTGATCATGTCGATAAGCTGGTCAACGAATTGCAACTCGCCATTAAAACCGTTCTTTGCGGTCTTCATACCACCAAATATCCGATCCCTTACAATGTCCAAGAGTCCGTCTATGCTGCATACTCGAAACTCGTTTTTGGAGAAGCCCCGCGCCATTCAACCGGGAACCGCGAGTTCATCGGACCCAACTCGTGCACTCTTCAGATCAAAAACATTGTAGAGACCGACAATACGAACGAGCCGAACATTCGCCAAAACTATTGTGTGACAGAGAAGGCTGACGGCGAACGCAAACTTTTGTATATCAATAAGGAGGGGAAAATATATTTGATCGATACAAATATGCGCGTCCAATTCACGGGTTGTCTAGTTGATCCGAACCTTTGTGGCGAAACCGTGCTGGACGGCGAACATATCAAATTTGACAGGAACAAGCAGTATAGAAATATGTTTATGGCTTTTGATATTTACTTTTTGAAAAAAGAGTCGGTGCGCGACAAAGACTTTATGAAGTCGGATGGCGGCGAACTTGAGGTGAGCGATATTCAAAAGTACCGATTCTTAATGCTCAGTCTGATTGTTGAGGAAATCAATAAGACATTGCGATCTTTTATCAAGGACGCTAGGGCGGATCTCGAAGTGGCCACGAAGACCTTTTACTTTGCCGGCGACATTTTCAAACGATGTTCCGAACTCTTGACCAAAATGAATGACCACCTTTTTCCTTACGAAACCGATGGAATTATTTTCACGCCGATCAATACTGGCGTCGGCGGCACCAAAAGTGGCCAAACATGCCGACTCGAAAAATTCACTTGGCCTTTGTCGCTCAAATGGAAACCGCCCGAATTCAACACCATCGATTTCTTAGTGACAACAAAGAACGACAATCATGTGCAAAATGCGTTTGAACAAGGTGCCTCCGCATCCATTCGCAAGTATTATACACTCGTTTTAATGTGTGGTTTCAATAAAAAGTCGAAAATGATTTACAATCCACTCCAAGACGTATTCGACGACAAAATCCCGTCGAACGATTGTTTCGCAAACGATACAGACACCTATGTTCCCAAACCATTTTTGCCAAGTTTGCCCTACGATCCCAACGCCTGTTTCACCAACATTTATGTAGACACGGTTTCCGAGTGCATGACCACAGAATCTGGCGAAGTATTCGAGAAAAATATGATTGTTGAGTTCAGATACGATCCTGAACGGGAAGACGGGTGGCGCTGGATTCCCCTGCGCGTCCGCCACGACAAAACCTACGAGTTCCGGAATGGCAACAAGAATTACGGCAACTCGTACTATGTCGCCAACGAAAACTGGAAATCGATTCACTTTCCCATTACCAAAGAGATGTTGTGTGGCTCAAACATCCCCTCACTCTCCCATTCCGACGAGGTTTATTACAATAATACCGGATCCGAAAAAACGTCGCACACGCGAGGACTGCGCGGTTTCCACAATTTGTATGTAAAGAAGCGGTTGATCACTGGAGTTGCCAAAGAGGGCGATACGCTAATCGATTATGCGGTTGGCAAAGGCGGCGATATCCCCAAATGGAAACAGTGCCGGCTGAAATTCGTGTTTGGCATTGACTATGCGATAGACAATATTGTCAACCAGTACGATGGTGTCTGTGCCCGCTACTTGAATGAGCGAAAACAAACCCCCGTACTTTTTGATGCACTCTTTGTTTCTGGAAACAGCGGTCTCAACATTCGAAATGGCGAAGCATTTACCAATACTAAAGAACGAGCCGTAGCCAATGCCGTTTTTGGAAACACAAAGCTCAACTCGGAGCTGGGCAAGGCCGTCACTAAAAATCATGGCATCGGCAAGTCCGGATTCAATGTCAGTTCGTGCCAGTTTGCGCTCCACTATTTTTTCGAAAACCACTCTGTTCTTCACAACTTTTTGCGCAATGTGTCCGAGTGCACCAAGGTCGACGGGTTTTTCATTGGCACCTGCTTTGACGGCGCGACCGTCTTTGACAAACTCAAGCATCTTGAAAACTATTCGGTCCATGTAGACGACGATTTAGTGTTTGATGTGCAAAAAAAGTATAGTCAAACCGGATTTGTTAGCGACGAAACCAGCGTGGGTTATGCCATCAACGTGTATCAAGAGTCGATCAACAAGTATGCCACTGAGTTTTTGGTGAATTTCAACTATTTGGTACGACTGATGGAGAACTATGGTTTCAAACTCTTGACCAATGAAGAGGCGAAACATTACGGATTTCCCTCAGGAAGTGGTCTTTTCTCGGAGCTGTATGCGCAAATGAAGATGGAAGGGAATCCGATCGAAATGTCCGAAAAGGAGAAGGAGATTTCTTTCTTGAACCGGTATTTTATTTTTAGAAAGACCCATGATGTAAATGCCGAAAAAATCGCCAAGAAACGGGATTATGCCGAGGTCAAAGAAGAAGAAAAAGAGGAAGAAGAAAAAGAAGAAGGAACAAAGCACAAGGATAAAAAACCTAAAACATTTATAAAACGTTTGCCCAATAAAGTTGTTTTGAAAAATTAAAATTAAATTACGAAAATATTTTTTAATTTAAAAGTTTAAATTTAGAAATCAGCGAAACAGTATTGGATTTTACAAAGCAGGCAACTGCGAGCCTTATATAAGGAAGCGAAGTATGGGATTATAAGGGAACGACGAGTTCCCTTACAAGTGTTTCTGCAATTCTTGTCATTGCAAGATAAGGATCGACGTTGGCTGCGGGTCGGCGGTCTTCAATGTAACCAAATCCATCGCGTTTACACTTGTTGGAAATCCGCATCGAAGTGTTTCGCGTTCCGATCCCGTATGAAAATTTGTCAATGGGAGCAGTCTCGCATTCTCCAGTTAATCGACGTTCGTTTCCTTTTCCATAGACATCAATGTGTTCGCGATGGGTTGATGCGAATTTTTCCATGAGCGCATCAAACCCACCTTCGCTTCGTGTTTCCTTCGTGCTAAAGTTGATGTGGCAACCCGATCCTGAACGCTCTTCGTACGGTTTGGGATCATAACATACTTGATATTGATGCTGTGCAGCAATCTTTTCCAACAAAAAGCGGGCTAGCATCAACTCGTCGGCAGCAAGAATCCCCAAACAAGGACCCAATTGAAATTCCCATTGATTTGCCGCCACTTCCGCGTTTGTTCCGTAAAAGTTCAAGTTGGCCACGAGACAAGCTTCCATGTGTTTTTCAACAATAAACTGTTGAGTTGGATTCACCTCGATGCCGCAGTAATGGGGACCGACTTGCAAAAAGCGTCTATGTTCGCCGACTTGTTTTAAATAGTACTCTTGCTCGGGTCCAAACCAAATTTCCAAGTCTTTCACATCAGCCTTCTCGAATATTTCTTTTGCTCTGGCGCGGGTATTCGAAGGTAAAGGCTCGTTGGTTACAGCATCATAGGTTTCGCACAGAACGATGTAAGACACAATGGCCGGTCTCAAGGGATTATTCGTGAAGAAAACCGGCCTCAAAATGATTTCGGTATTTCCCGATTCGGACGCTTGACCGGTCGACGACCCGTCAGTTGAAAAATCATCAAAAACAAGAACATTGTTTGTAATGATTTGGACACGGTTTTTGGTGCGAAAATTTCCCGCACCGTCAATAAAAATATAATCTGCCACGACTCTGCTGCACTGATCCATTGTAAATTTCATAAATATAATATTTTTATGATTGTGATCAATGTTGTTTACAAAGTACGCAAAGTACAGCTCCCGGCGGTTTTGCCCCGTTTGCAAAAAGAATGGTAAACCCGAGTCCGAATTTTTGTCGCACAACACAAGAGATGAAAATGAAAATGTGATTTGTCCGGTTTTGCTGAGTATGGTGTGCAATTACTGCAAAGAACCTGGACACATTGTTGCGAATTGTCCGAATAAACGACCTGTAACACCTCGTTCGAATATGTTTTCTTCATCTTCTTCTTCGCTTAGCACAAGCTCACCGAGTAGCAATGCAAACGTTAATCGCAACGAAAGCAATCGTTTTTTGTCGTTGAGTGTTGTTGAGAGAGAAGAAGAAACTTTGCCAAAACCAAGTGTCGACGACTTTCCCGCCTTGCGAAGTTCATCGCCACGTACAGCCCCGGTTGTCAACTCTTACTCAAATATGGCGTCCACTGCGAAAGTTAAAGACCCTGAAAACGAAACTACCAAGAAAAAACATTATTCGCCAACTTGCGAAGAGATTGAAACAAGACTTCGCAACCTTATTTTGTCGCTTGAATACGAAAAAGAACACGCGAATCGGTTTAGCGGCGGCACCATTTATCTCACACGAGAACAACTGCGACAAAAACTTAATGGCGGTTTCGATATAGACACGGATAAAGTTTACTTGATTGATGAATACGATGAACAATATCCAGATGGTGACAATGATGGCGACGATGACAATGCAAATGATGATTATGATTACGAAGACGACTAGGTAGGAGAACCAATGGATAAGGCGCCTTAAAGGTGCGTCGCGTCTAGCGACGCTCCGAAGGCGCCGATGGTGGAACACCTCCGGTGTTCACTCCCCTAAAACCCCTCCTTTTTATTATACCCTTGGACTCCCTGTGGGTAGCAGTTCCTAACGCGTGAAGTGACAACGGTATTGCTGTTCGGGCATTTACCCGAAGGTGTAAAAATACGTTTATTTGGTCAAACTGGGAGTATAAAATAAAAAAGGAGGGGTCAAAGGGGAACTACGTTCCCCTTAAAGGAATATAAACGTTTCTTAATTAATGCATATAAGTAAGTAAGTTAAATGATGATTTATATTTTATTACCAAAAATGACAGGAAATTTTTTAAACAAATTGAAAGTTGCATACTATACCGAGCAGCGTCCTATGCCATATATGTCATATTCATTTAATCACTATTTGACAGAAATCAAGGACCAAATTGCCGAAATGGGCGACGACTGGAACATTTACAAAAAGTTCACCAACCCATACGAATTTATCCATACCAACTCGCACAAGACAAGTGTTTGTAAATACAAACCCATCTCGCGCGCCTACTTCAAAATGATCGAAATCATGAATATGTTTAATTTCCAAGTCTTGCAAACGAATGCCCCCATCCAAATGTTCGCACTCGCCGAAGGACCTGGCGGGTTCATCGAGGCTGTCTCCAATTATCGCGGAAGCAATGGTCTTGATAAATACTACGGAATGACTATCGAGGACCCCAGCGACAATGAAGTCCCCGGCTGGAAAAAGACCGCGCACTTTTTGAAAACCCATCCAAACGTTTTTCTTGAAAAAGGTGCAGACGGAACCGGCGATATTCTCAATGTCGACAATTTCCGACACGTGGTCTCCAAATACCGCGGTAAGGTCGATTTTGTCACGGGCGACGGCGGATTCGACTTTTCCACCGATTTCAACAACCAAGAACTGAATGTCACCAATCTGTTATTTGCTCAAATCGCATACGCCGTTTGTATCCAGCGACTCGGTGGATGTTTCGTGCTCAAGTGTTTCGACTGCTTCCACAAAGCCACCGCCGAACTGATTTTCTTGTTGTCGACCATGTACGAAAAGGTGCATATTGTGAAACCCAACACAAGTCGGTATGCCAACTCGGAGCGGTACCTCGTATGTGTAAACTTTTTGTGTACTGACCCAGAAATCACCAATGTGTTTGAAGACTTGTTGTCACGTGTTTG
>JACCEC010457684.1_pt1 | contig 10341 bp, 14 predicted proteins | sample 7450121 | NCBI WGS metagenome assembly JACCEC01 (sample SAMN15323455, study PRJNA562643) | freshwater metagenome | isolation source: river surface water | place: USA:Blue River Watershed | collected 2017-08-18 | reverse complement strand
TGCTTCTTGCAGTGATCCGTCATGGAGGCTTTTCAAAAAGAGCCTCCACAACTTGGGGTATTCCGTTTGTGTTTTCTGAAGCGTCGGCTCAACTTTTGGGGCGCGGGCCACTCAGTCTCTTGGGTACTGGGTCTGCGTCGCGGGCACAAAAGGGGCATCGACCTTACCGCGTCCGTCAGTCCGTGATCTAATCTCTGTTAAATCAAGCACTTAGAGCAAAACGCTGGTGAATCACATTATAGGGGCTTTGTCCCCAAACCCCGCCCCTTCGGTGAAAACACTGACTGTCGACGAAGATTCGGCGGGGCAGCGCTTGGACAACTTTTTGATGCGCCACCTCAAAGGCGTGCCCAAAACGCACGTCTATCGCATCATTCGTTCTGGCGAGGTTCGGGTGAACAAGGGCCGTGCCTCGGCCGAGCAGCGCGTGGAGACAGGCGATTTGGTGCGTTTGCCGCCTGTGCGCGTGTCGGCCCAAGTGCAGGCCAAGGCGGACGCCCCAGCACCGGCCCGTGAATTTCCTGTTCTGATGGAAGACGAGGCCATGATGGCCATCGACAAGCCTGCAGGCGTGGCCGTGCATGGCGGCAGCGGTGTGAGCTTTGGGGTGATTGAGCAACTGCGTCGCGCCCGACCTGCTTCGGCCAACCTCGAGTTGGTCCATCGACTGGACCGCGAGACCTCGGGTGTGTTGTTGGTGGCCAAAAAGCGCAGCGCGCTGAAAAATTTACAAGATCAATTTCGTGACCGCGAAACGGGCAAAACTTATTTGGCCTTGGTGCTGGGCCTGTGGCCTTCGAACAAAAAGGTGATTGATTCGCCGTTGATGAAGTACACCATTCCTAACGGGCAAGGCGAGGGTGAGCGCCGCGTCAAGGTGGTCGGTAAGGATGATCCGAACGGCATGCGTTCCATCACGCTGGTGCGTGTGGCACGCACGGTGGGGCCATACACCTTGTTGGAAGTGACCATCAAGACGGGGCGCACCCACCAAATCCGTGTGCACTTGGCCAGCCAAGGCCACCCGATTGCGGGAGACGACAAATATGGCGACTTTGAACAAAACAAGTTGTTACAAAAAATGGGCCTCAAACGCATGTTCTTGCATGCGTGGCAACTCAAGTTTCAGCACCCACAAAGCGCGCGTTTGGTGACTTTGCAAGCGCCACTCCCACCTGAGTTGCAACACTTTGTGGACTCGGTTCAACCCCCCATCATTCAGCCCCACCTAGACGTATGAGTGTGCGACCTCGCCAATTTGATTTGATTGCGTTTGATTGGGACGGCACGTTGTTTGATTCCACCCAAATCATCACGCGCTGTATTCAAGCAGCCGTGGTCGATGTGGGCGGCGTGAAGCCGACACAGGAAGCCGCGTCTTATGTGATCGGCATGGCGCTCATGCCTGCCTTGGCCCATGCAGCGCCCGATGTGCCGCAAGAAAAATACGCTTTGCTGGGCGAGCGTTATCGCTTTCATTACATGCAGCACGCCAATGACATCACATTGTTCAACGGTGTGTTGCCTTTGCTTACCGCGCTGCGTGAACGTCATCACTGGCTGGCCGTGGCGACTGGAAAAAGCCGACGGGGTTTGGATGATGCGCTGCACACGGCTGAACTCAAGGGCGTGTTCGATGGCTCACGCACTGCAGATGAAACTGCAGGCAAGCCGCACCCCCGCATGCTGCACGAGTTGATGCGCGAGTTTGGTGTCGCACCAGAACGCACGCTGATGATCGGTGACACCACGCACGATTTGCAAATGGCTGTGAATGCAGGTTGCGCCAGTGTGGGTGTGAGTTACGGTGCGCACGACCATGGTCAGTTTGAACCTTTAAAGCCCCGCTTTGTCGCGCACACCGTGAAGGCGCTGCACGATTGGTTGTTAGCCCATGCCTGATTCCAATTTAGAAATCATTCCTTTGTGCAACAGTGCAGATCTGGTGGAGCGTGGTCGTGCTGTGCCATTTGATGTGGTCTATGCGGGACAAACGTGTCGTGCGTTCGCCATTCGTTTTGAGGGGCAGCCCCATGCCTACCTCAACCGCTGTACCCATGTGGCCATGGAAATGGACTACCAACCCGATCAGTTTTTTGACGCCAGTGGGCGTTGGCTCATGTGTGCCACGCACGGCGCTGAATATGCGCCTGACACAGGGGCGTGCGCAGGCGGACCCTGCCGTGGCGGCTTGGTGAAAATTGAGCTTTTAGAAACGGATGGTGTGGTGCACTGGCATACTGCCTACAACCTGAAGCCTTTTGTATTTTTAGACTAAGACGCGAAGAGAAACAACGATGTCCGAACCCCATCAGTCCAATACCGACACACCCAGCCATAAAACGGTGTGGGAGCGCGATACCTTGGAGCGCTTGGCATTTGCCACTTTGGCGGAGCAGCGCGCCAGCCGTCGCTGGCGGATTTTTTTCCGTTTTGCATGGTTGACGTTGATCGCTGTGTTGCTTTGGACGGGTGCACACAAAGGGGGTATGGGGGGCGCAAGTCCCAGTCAGCCTCATACAGCTGTTGTTGCTATCAAGGGTGAAATTGCCGATGGCGCGGATGCCAGCGCCGAGTGGGTGATCACCGCTTTGCGTGCGGCCTTCGAAGACGAGGGCTCGCAGGCGGTGGTGTTGCAAATCAACTCACCAGGGGGTAGCCCAGTGCAAGCGGGCATCATCAACGATGAAATTCGTCGCTTGAAAGAAAAACACAAAAAGCCCGTGTATGCCGTGGTGGAAGAGTCATGTGCCTCGGCGGCGTATTACATCGCTGTGGCCGCGGATGAAATTTATGTCGACAAAGCCAGCATTGTTGGCAGTATCGGTGTGCTGATGGATGGTTTTGGCTTCACCGGCTTGATGGACAAGCTCGGCGTTGAGCGACGCTTGATGACCGCTGGCGTGAACAAAGGTTTCTTAGACCCATTCAGCCCACAAACCAAACCTCAACGTGCCCACGCGCAAACTTTGTTGGACCAAATTCACCAACAGTTCATTCAGGTGGTACGTGAAGGCCGTGGCAAACGTCTGAAAGAAACGCCAGAGCTGTTCAGCGGTTTGTTCTGGAGTGGCGAGCAGGCCGTAGGACTTGGGCTCGCAGATGGCTTGGGTAACTTGGATTACGTCGCCCGTGAAATTGTGAAAGCCGAAGACATCATCGACTACACCCGCCATGAGAATGTGGCGGAACGCTTGGCCAAGCGTTTCGGTGCAGCCATTGGTGAAGGCGCTGTGCGGGCCTTGCAAACCATGCCCGCGGTGCGCTGAGTTTATTTGCCCAACAAAAACACGGTCGGTTCACCCGAAATTTGAACCTTCCCTGCGCTGCGCCAGGCTTGTACTGTTTTGCAGTGCACTTGCATGTCGGCCATGGTCAAACCACTGGCGCGCGCTAAGCGGGTGTTGCCTTGCAATCCTTGGACCAATGCGTCCCACAGGGCTTGATTGCGGTAAGGTGTTTCAATGAACAGCTGAGTTTGGCCGTGTTTGGCGGCTAGGTTTTCCAACTCTCGCAAACGTTGCACCCGTGCCGCACTGTCTTGCGGCAAGTAACCAACAAACGCAAAGTTTTGACCATTGAGGCCGCTGGCAGCTAAGGCCAGCAGCAGCGAGACGGGTCCGACCAGCGGCACCACGCGAATGCCTAACTCATGCGCTGCGCGTACCACCGATGCACCTGGGTCCGCCACTGCAGGCATACCTGCCTCACTGACCAAGCCGACATCATGGCCCGCTAAGGCTGCTTTGAGCATCGGTTTGGCGTCGAACTCGCCCGCGTGGTCACCCTTTTTGTGCGCTTCGCGAGGCAGCTCGGTGATGGTGTTTTCTTGGATGGTTTTGGCCAGGGGCGCATGTGCATCCACCCGTTTCAAAAAAGCACGGGTGCTTTTGGCGTTCTCGGTGATCCAATGCGTCACGCCTGCCGCCACACGCAAAGTTTCTTGCGGTAACACGTCGGTAATAGGCGCTTGGGTGTCGCAGCCAAAGTCGAGTGGCGTGGGCACAAGGTAGAGCGTGCCTTTGGGCGTTGATGTGTTGGGTGTGCTGCTCATGGCTTCATGGCTCCCAGTAAATCAATGCCTGCTGCGCGCAGCAAGCGGGCCGTGCGAATCATGGGCAGGCCAATCAGGGCGGTGGGATCGTCGTTGTCGATGGCGTCAAGCAGGGCAATGCCTAGGCCTTCGCTTTTGGCGCTCCCCGCGCAGTCGTAGGGTTCTTCGGCACGCAGATAGGCTTCAATCTCGGTGTCGCTCAGGTTGCGAAAGTGCACCTTGATTTGTGCGAGTTCGGTTTGTTCAAAGTGGCTTTCTTGGCACACCACCGAGACCGCGGTTTGAAACACGACGGTTTGGCCGCGCATGCGCTGCAGTTGCCGCACGGCACGCTCATGGGTACCGGGCTTGCCCAGCGGTTCACCATTCAGGTCAGCCACTTGGTCTGAACCAATCACCACCGCTTGGGGATGTAAGGCAGCCACGGCTTTTGCTTTGGCCAATGCCAATCGGGCGGCAAGCGCTTGCGGAGCTTCGCCCGTTAACGGCGTTTCGTCTACATCTGGGCTGACGACGTCAAATGGCACACGCAAACGCGCAAGCAGTTCACGGCGGTAGCGGGAGGTAGAGCCCAAAATCAGGGCGCGTTGGAGCTTAGACATGGGGGGATTCTCTTACACTGACGTGCATGCAAAAACCAAAGAACCTTCACAGCCTCGATGTCAAAGCCTTTACCAAAGCGCAAATGCACTTGGAGGGTGACACGCCCGTGGTTGAGTTTGAGCGCTTGGCCGAAGACTGCATGGGCGAGGTGACGGGTCATGTGGTGTGGTCAGCCCAAGGCGCACTGGCGCCCGATCAAAGCGGTAAAGACGCCGCATGGCTGCACCTTGAGGCCAAGGCGACTGTGCCCTTGACCTGCCAGCGTTGCTTGCACCCCGTGCCCGTAGAGTTGCTGATTGAGCAAGATTTCCGCTTTGTGGCTGACGAAGCCACCGCGCTGGCGGAAGACGACGAGTCAGAGGAGGACCTCTTGGTCATGGAAGACAGCTTTGACTTGATGGCGCTGATTGAGGACGAGTTGCTGATGAGCTTGCCTTTGGTGCCTATGCATCCTATGTGTCTGAGTGAGCAGGCGCCAACTTCAAAAGAAGAAGCGGCGATTTTGGCTGAGGCCAAACCCAACCCGTTTGCCGTGTTGGCGGCGCTCAAAACGAGCAAGCACTGACCCCAGAGGAGTTGGGCTATAATTTAAGGCTTCGCGTCACGCTGACCTTTGGTTGGCTTGTGGCCCAACGGTTAACCCATATTTAGTTCCAGGAGCCGATCATGGCTGTTCAACAAAACAAAAAATCTCCTTCCAAGCGCGGCATGCACAACTCTCACGCAGCGTTGACAGCTCCCGGTACAGCCGTTGAGCCAACGACAGGTGAGGTTCATTTGCGTCATCACATCAGCCCCACTGGTTTCTACCGTGGTCGCAAAGTGTTGAAGACCAAGTCTGAAGCTTAATTACCCCATACCTCATAGGCCCGTGGCTGTCTTTGGCGCCTCGGGCCTTTGTTTTTTGACGAGAAAAAACCTGCATGACCACTCTTGCTGTTGATTGCATGGGGGGCGACCATGGCCCGCGTGTCACGTTGGTGGCCTGTCGCCGTTTCTTAGACACGCATCCAGACGCCAAACTGTTGCTGATCGGGCTGCCCGAAGCGCTGTCGTCCTTTTCTCATCCCCGAGCTCAAGTGGTGCCAGCTTCCGAAGTGGTGGCCATGGACGACCCCATCGAAGTGGCCTTGCGTCGCAAAAAAGATTCGTCCATGCGTGTGGCGATCGAGCAAGTCAAGACCGGAGCTGCTCAAGCGGTGGTATCTGCCGGTAACACGGGTGCATTGATGGCTATCGCACGCTATCTTCTTAAAACCATCGATGGCATTGACCGTCCAGCCATCGCGGGTCGCATGCCTGACTTCAAAGGCGGTGGCACGACCATGCTCGATTTGGGTGCCAATGTGGATTGCACCCCACATCATTTGTTGCAATTTGCGGTCATGGGTTCGGCCTTGGTGTCGGTGCTCGATAGCATCGAAAGCCCCACGGTGGGCTTGTTGAACATTGGCGAAGAAGACATTAAAGGTAACGAAGTCATTAAAAAAACGGGTGAATTGCTGCGTACTGCTGCCAATTCTGGCGATTTGAATTTTTACGGGAATGTCGAAGGCACAGACATTTACCAAGGCACGGTCAATTTGATCGTGTGCGATGGCTTTGTAGGTAATGTGGCCTTAAAAGCCAGCGAAGGCTTGGCGCACAAGATCAGCGAAACACTTAAAAATTCGTTTACGCACAATATCTTCACCAAAATTGCTGCCATTTTTTCTTATCCTGTGCTTTCCGACTTCAAGGACAAGGTTGATCACCGCCGTTACAACGGTGCGGCTTTGTTAGGGCTCAATGGCATCGTATTCAAGAGCCACGGATCCGCCGATGATGTGGCCTTTGGTACTGCTTTGAACCGCGCGTATGATGCAGCTCACCATAACTTGCTCGAACGTGTGCGTTCTCGCATTGCCCATGCGGCTCCTTTGTTAGCCCTCGGACAATCAGACGTCTCGGCCTGAGCCACCTGATTAATGACCCTTTTCTCCCGAATCACTGGCACTGGTAGTTTTCTTCCTCCCCGCCGGTTGACCAACGCAGACTTGGTTGCGGAGCTCGCCACACAAGGTGTGGAAAGTTCAGACGAATGGATTGTTGAACGCACGGGCATCCGTGCCCGTCACTTTGCCGCCCCCGAGGTGAGCAGCAGCGATTTGGCCTTTGAGGCTTGCAAGCAAGCCCTAGATGCCGCCGGTCGCCGTCCCCAAGACATTGATCTCATCATCGTGGCCACGTCCACACCGGACATGGTTTTTCCCTCGACTGCTGCCATCTTGCAGCACAAGCTCGCTCAGATGGACGAGGATGCGGCGGGCATTGCTGGCGCTCCTGCCTTTGATGTGCAAGCCGTGTGCAGTGGCTTTATTTATGCGCTGACCGTGGCTGACGCCATGATTCGTGCAGGTAACGCCAAACGTGCGTTGGTGGTGGGCTCCGAAATTTTTTCGCGCTTGCTTGACTTTCAAGATCGCACGACTTGCGTTTTGTTTGGCGACGGCGCTGGCGCAGTGGTACTCGAGGCTTCCCAAACGCCAGGCGTGTTGGCCACTGACATTCATGCTGATGGCAAGCATGTGGGCATTTTGTGTGTGCCAGGCCATGTGCGTAATGGCGATATCTTGGGTGATCCTGTGCTCAAGATGGACGGTCAAGCCGTCTTCAAATTGGCGGTGGGCTTGTTGGAGGGGGCGGCACGCACAGTGTTGGACAAGGCCGGTCTGACGGAGGCCGACATCGATTGGCTGGTGCCGCACCAAGCCAATATCCGCATCATTCAAAGCACCGCTAAAAAGCTCAAACTGCCTATGGAGAAAGTCGTTTTAACGGTCCATGACCATGGCAATACCTCGGCGGCATCGATTCCATTGGCGCTCGATAAGGCTGTGCGCAGCGGCCAAGTGAAACAAGGTCAAACCCTCATGCTTGAAGGCGTGGGCGGTGGCTTCACTTGGGGCGCGGTCCTCGTTAAGTTGTAAGTCTGCGCAAGACTTGGTGTGACAAACTTTTAGACACGTTATGACTTCATTTGCATTCGTATTTCCAGGTCAAGGCTCTCAGTCGGTCGGCATGCTCGACGCTTGGGGCGACAACCCTGTGGTGGCTCAAACTTTGGTCGAGGCGTCTGACGCCATGGGCGAAGACATGGCCAAGCTCATTCACGAAGGTCCTAAAGAAGCTTTGGGTTTGACCACCAATACCCAGCCTGTAATGTTGGTGTCTGCCGTCGCAGCCTATCGTGCTTGGTTGGCTGAAGGTGGCGCAGTGCCCTCTGTGGTCGCTGGTCATTCTTTGGGTGAATATTCTGCTTTGGTGGCTTCTGGCGTGTTGACGCTGGCCCAGGCCGCACCGTTGGTGCGCTTCCGCGCTCAAGCCATGCAAGAAGCGGTACCCGTGGGCACAGGCGCAATGGCTGCTATTTTGGGTATGACAGCAGCCCAAGTGATGACTGGCTGCGCCGAGGCGCAAGCCACGTTTGGCGCAGGCTCTGCTGAAGTGGTGGAGGCTGTGAACTTCAACGACCCAGGCCAAACGGTGATTGCTGGCAGCAAGGCCGCTGTCGAAAAAGCGTGCGAAGTGCTCAAAGCCCATGGCGCCAAGCGCGCATTGCCATTGCCTGTGTCTGCACCTTTCCACTCCAGCTTGATGAAGCCAGCCGCGGAGCGCTTGAAAGAAAAACTTGCGATCACCACTTTTGCCGCTGCGCAAATCCCCGTGGTGAACAACATTGACGTGACAGTGGAAACCGATGCCGACCGTATCCGCGACGCGCTGTACCGCCAAGCCTTTGGCCCTGTGCGTTGGGTTGAGTGTGTCGCCGCCATCAAAGCACGCGGTGTGACCACCTTGGTCGAGTGCGGCCCAGGCAAGGTTTTGGCTGGGATGGTCAAGCGCATCGATGCTGATTTAACTGGCTTGCCTTTGTTTGACCCCGCCAGCTTGGCTGAAGTTAAAACTGTCTTGGCCTAATTCGAAGAGAACGAACATGAGCGACAACAAACAACATATTGCGCTGGTCACTGGCGCTTCGCGCGGCATTGGCGCTGCGATCGCCCAAGAGTTGGCCCATCAAGGTTATTTGGTGATCGGCACCGCCACATCGGATGATGGCGCAGCCAAAATTTCTCAAGCGCTCTCTGCACATGCAGGTTGCCGTGGTGCGAATCTGAATGTGAACGATGTTGCGGCAGTTGAAGCCTTGATTGACCAAATTACCAAAGACCACGGCGCGTTGCATGTGTTGGTCAACAACGCGGGTATCACGCGTGACACCTTGGCCATGCGCATGAAAGACGATGATTGGGATGCGGTCATCGACACCAACCTTAAAGCCGTATTCCGCGTGTCGCGTGCAGTGATTCGCCCCATGATGAAGCAGCGCTATGGCCGCATCATCAACATCACCAGCGTGGTGGGTGCGTCTGGTAATCCCGGGCAAGCCAACTATGCTGCAGCCAAGGCGGGTGTGGCAGGCATGACACGTGCGTTGGCGCGTGAGTTGGGGAGCCGGGGCATCACGGTCAACTGCGTGGCCCCTGGCTTCATCGAAACCGACATGACCGCGTCACTGCCGGAAGAGCAACAAAAAGCCTTGCTGGGTCAAATTCCCTTAGGACACCTCGGCAAACCTTCTGACATTGCCCATGCGGTGGCCTATTTGGCAGGCGCACACGCCAGTTATGTGACGGGTCAAGAGTTGCATGTCAACGGCGGCATGTTCATGGCGTAATTGATCAGAAATCAAGACACCAACAAAAAATTTATACGGTCAGGCCGTCCGGTTAAAATTACGGCCTTATTCACAACCCTTAGAGGGAATCCATGAGCGATATCGAAACACGTGTCAAAAAAATCATTGCTGAACAACTCGGCGTTGAAGAGTCACAAGTCACCAACGAAAAAGCCTTTGTGGCCGATTTGGGTGCTGACTCCTTGGACACAGTGGAATTGGTGATGGCGTTGGAAGACGAGTTCGGAATTGAAATTCCTGACGAAGATGCCGAAAAAATCAACACCGTGCAAAACGCGATTGACTACGCGTTGGCCCACAAAAAAGCCTAATTAGGAAAAACGCATGAGCCGTCGTCGCGTCGTCGTGACCGGCCTGGGTTGTATCAGTCCCGTAGGAAACACGGTGGCTGACGCTTGGGCCAATCTTTTAGCTGGCAAATCAGGGATCGCGAACATCACGCGCTTTGATGCCTCTGCCATCAATTGCCACTTTGCAGGCGAAGTAAAAGATTTAGACCTTGACCAGTACATTGCCCCGAAAGAGGCACGTGCCATGGATAAGTTCATTCACTACGGCATCGCTGCCGCGGTTCAAGCGGTTCAGGACTCAGGTTTGGTCACCGGCGAAGCCCTGAGTGAAGAAGAGGCAACGCGCATTGGTGTTGTGATTGGTTCTGGTATTGGTGGTTTGCCACTCATTGAAGACATGCACAGCGAATTGTTGGCCAAAGGGCCTCGTCGCATTTCGCCGTTCTTCGTGCCAGCGTCCATCATCAACATGATCTCTGGCCATGTGTCGATGCGTTACGGCTTCAAAGGTCCTAACTTGGCCGTGGTCACTGCCTGTACGACGGGCTTGCACAGCATTGGAGAAGCCGGTCGTCATATCGAGTATGGCGACGCCGATGTAATATGGAAAATTATAAAATCAAATTCACTGATTGTTCCATGCAATCGTTGAT
>JACCEC012333717.1_pt1 | contig 10342 bp, 10 predicted proteins | sample 7450121 | NCBI WGS metagenome assembly JACCEC01 (sample SAMN15323455, study PRJNA562643) | freshwater metagenome | isolation source: river surface water | place: USA:Blue River Watershed | collected 2017-08-18 | reverse complement strand
CGCCGCCTGAAGCTGTGCGGGCAAGCTGTCCTGCAAGCGCGCGTTAAAGGCCGCCCGTGTCACCCCATCGGGTTTCCAGAGCGCACAGATGACCTTTTCCATGTCTGTCGTCCTTAATCGAAATTCGCCTGGCCACCGTCGAGCGGGATGGTCGCGCCCGTCAGATAGCCCATGTCCGGCCCGCACAGCGCCACCACAGCCCGGCCAATATCTTCTTCCAGCTTGCCAATGCGGCCCAGCGGGATCGTCCGGAAAAAGGCTTCGGCTTCTTCTGGATTGTTTTCGACCCACCATTTCAGGCCGGGCGATTCGGCATGCGGCGCGATGGTCAGTGCACGAATGCCCTGCCGACCCCATTCGGCGGCCGCCGCGCGCGTGAGATTGCGGATCGCCTGTTTCACCGCGCCATAAGCGCCATAGCCCGTCGGATCCCAGCGGACACCTGCCGATGAGGCAAGGTTGAAGATCACACCGCCGCCGCGCGCCACCATTTGGGGCTGGACCAGCTTCATCAGCCGCAGCGTCGCCAGCGGCCCCGATTCAAAGCCTGCGATAAAGGCGGCGTCCGTGACATCCATCAACTTGCCATTGGGGACTTCCTGCGCATTGTTGACGAGGATATCGATCCCGCCGAACCGCGCGATGGCCGCTGTAACCACGGCTTCTAAATCGCTTGCGGATTTCACGTTGCAGGCCGCGGCCATCGCCGCCCCGCCGCGCGCCTCGATCAGCGCGACCGTCTTTTCCAGTTTGTCCAATGTGCGCCCGGTGACAACAACGCTGGCGCCGGCCGCTGCCATGGCGAGCGCAATGCCCTGACCCACGCCTTGTCCTGCGCCTGTAATCAGGGCAACTTTGCCATTCAGATCGGTCATGCCGTTCGAATCCCCATCATTCGTAATTTTCTTGCAACGAATTTACGCATCATGTTGACACATGGCCATAGAAAACCGCAAATGCGTGGAAATTCTTCGGAGAGGAACTGTGATGAATCAGGATCTAACCGGCCAGGTCGCGATTGTGACCGGCGGCAGCGACGGCATCGGGCTGGCCACAGCGTCATTGCTGGCGCGGCGTGGGGCACAGGTTGTCATCTGTGGCCGGCGGCAGGAACAGCTTGATCTCGCCCGCCAGCAGATTGAAGGCGAAGGCGGCAAGGTTGAGGCGGTTCAGCTCGACGTCACCGATTTTCCGGCCTTTGAAGCGATGATCGCTGATGTCGCGGCGCGGCATGGCCGGCTTGACATGCTCGTCAACAACGCAATGTCGACCCATTATGCGCCGATCAGCAAGCTCTCGCTCGATCATTGGCGCAAAGATTTTGCGGTCAATTCCGAAGCTGTGTTCATCGGCACCAAGGCAGCGATGGCGGTCATGGAAAAACAGGGCAAGGGATCGATCGTCAATATCTCGTCAACGACCGCGATCCGCGCCATGCCGAATTATTCCAGCTATTCCGCATCCAAGGCGGCGCTGATCCAGTTCACGGCGGTGGCCGCCATGGAAGGCGCGCGCAAGGGCATCCGCGTGAATGCCATCGTTCCCGGTCAGGTCAACACCGCTGCCACGGCTGATTTTGCGATCAAGGCGCCGGAACTGGCGGCGAAAACTGCAGACGCCATCCCCATGGGGCGCGGCGGCAAGCCCGAAGAACTGGCCGAAGCCATTGTCTTCATGCTGTCTGATGCGGCCAGCTACATCACGGGCGTTGCCTTGCCGGTCGATGGTGGCAAGGCCGCGCAGCTTTATATTCCCGGCTGATCGGGCACAGGCGGCATGGGCGTTGCGGTCATCACCGGCGCAGCCAGCGGCATTGGGGCAGGTCTGGCACGCGAAGCTGTGCGCCGTGGCATGTCTGTTGTGCTGGCGGACCGGGATGCCGACCGCCTGACGCAGCTTGCGGCAGATCTTGGCCCATCCGCAATGGCGGTGGTGACCGATGTCACCGATCCAGACGCGCTGGAGCAGCTGGCCACCCAAAGCTTTGATCGCCATGGCCGGGTGGATCTGCTGTTCAACAATGCCGGGGTGCTGTCGACCGGCCTCAGCTGGGAGATACCGGCACCGGTCTGGCAAGCGGCGCTGGATGTGAATATCGGCGGGATCGTCAATGGCTTGCGGGCCTTTGTGCCGCGCATGATTGCGGCGGACCATCCCGCCAGAATCATCAACACGGCTTCCGTGGGCGGGTTTCTGCCCGCGCCCTTCATGGCACCATATAGCGCCACGAAATTTGCGGTTGTCGGCTTAACCGAGGCGCTGGCCGGGGAATTGGCGGCCATTGGCAGCAAGATTGCGGTCTCGCTGCTCGCCCCCGGCCCCGTCAGAACAGAGATTTTCCGGGAGGCACCGCCGGCGGCGGCCGCGCCCTTCCATGCCCATATGACGGCACTGTTGAACGATCAGGGCATGGACGCGGACGCATTTGCCACGCTGGTCTTTGCCGCGATTGATCGCGCGGACTATTGGATTATCCCGCAACCAGACATGCTGGACGATGCCCTGGCTGCCCGGCATCAGGCGATTGCGGCGCGCACGCCCCCTCACTTTTACTCATCAGGCGAACCATCATGACGCAAAACTGGGACAAAGAAGTCGATACGCTGGTCATTGGCTCTGGCGCGGGCGGGCTGTTGTCGGCGCTGGTGGCGGCCAATCATCGGGCCGATGTGCTGGTGATCGAAAAAGAGCCGCTTTGGGGCGGCACCTCGGCCACATCGGGCGCCGGGATCTGGATCCCCGCCAGTGATCAGGCGCGGGCGGCTGGTTTTGAAGATAATAAGGATGATGCGTTCAAATATGTCCGCAAATTGTCGGCCAAAAATGTGCCCGATGCCAATATCCGGGCCTTTGTTGACAATGCGGCAGACATGCTGCGCTGGGTGACTGCCCATACGGAAATTGATTATCAGGCCTTTCCATATCCCGATTATCATGCCGAAAACCCGGGCGGCAGCCCGACCGGCTATCGCACCCATATGCCGCTTCCGGTTGATGGCAAGAAGCTGGGCAAAGATGTTGAAACGCTGCGCTTTGCCTCGCCTGCGGCCAGCCTGTTCGGCTATCTCAACTGGCATTTTGACGAAACCTATATCATCCTGTTCCGCGCGCCTTTTTGGTGGTGGCATCTGACCAAAAGCCTTGCACGCTATTGGTTTGACTGGCCGTTTCGGTTCCGGTCGCGCAAGGACCGTCGCCTCACGCTCGGCAATGCGTTGCTGGGTGGGCTGCGTCTGGCGCTGAATGAGAAAAACGTCCCCGTCTGGCTGAATACGCCGATGGAAGAGCTCATCACCGAAAAGGGCAAGGTGATTGGCGCTGTGGTGCGGCATGACGGCAAGTCGCTGCGCATTCACGCGCGCAAGGGCGTGGTACTGGCCGCTGGCGGGTTCGACAAGAACCAGCAGATGCGCGATGACCATGCCCCGCTTTATACCCGCGCGCTTTATTCCGGCGGCACCAGCGGCAATACCGGGGACTCTATCCGCGCCGGGCTGGGCGTCGGCGCGCAAACGCTCAACATGCAATCCGCCTGGGCCGCCCCTGTCTTTTAGGTGCCCGGGGAAGATCGCGGCCGTTTATGCACCATTGAACGCGCCTTGCCCGGATCGCTGATGGTGAACCAAAAGGGCGAACGCTATCTGAATGAGGCGGCGTCTTATCATATTGTCGGGCAGATCATGGCGCGGCGACAGGCCGAACATCAGGATGCCAGCCCGACCTGGTTCGTCTTTGATCACCGTTATCGCCACAGCTATCCGGTCGGGCCGCTATACCCGATCATGCCGGACTGGCTGCAGCGCGGCGAAGTGCGCGGCATTTTAAAGAAGGGCAAAACCATCGCAGAACTGGCCGAAGCCATGGGTGTGCCGGTCGATCGCCTGACGCAAACCATTGATCGGTATAATGATTATGCCGCCAAGGGTGAGGATCCTGATTTTCAGCGCGGTCAGGCGGCCTATGACAAAATGTATGGCGATCCGCGGGTTGGGCCCAATCCCTGTCTGCGTCCGCTCGACAAGGGGCCATTTTATGCCATGCCCATCTATCCCGGTGATATCGGGACCAATGGCGGCTTGTTGACCGACGATAAGGCCCGCGTTCTCGACGCCAAGGGTAAGCCCATCGCCGGGCTTTATGCCATTGGCAACAATGCCGCATCGGCCATGGGGGAAAGCTATCCCGGCGCCGGCGTGACCATCGGGCCGGCCATGACCTTCGGCTATATCGCCGCCCGCCACATGACAGGAGCCAATGAATGACAGGCAAATTTGCAGGCAAAGCCGCCATTGTGACCGGCGCTGGCCGCGGCATTGGCCGGGCGATCGTTGAACGGTTGACGGCGGATGGTGCGCAGGTCGCGGCGCTCGACATGAATTTGGATGACGCCAAGGCGAGTGGGGCTGCGCTTGCGCTGGCCTGCAACGTCGCCGAATCCGCATCGGTGCGGGCGGCGGTCCGCGCGGCGCGTGACGCCTTTGGCCGGCTGGACATTGCTGTGAACAATGCCGGGATCGGGCAGGCCGCCAAGGATGGATCAGAACAATTTTACGGCGCCATGGCAAAGCGGAATGAGGAGCTGGCGGCAAAGGGCCACTCCGATATCATCGTCGACCAGTTGATCCATATGGAAGATGAAGGCTGGGCCGGGGTGATGGCGGTCAACGTCAACGGCGCCTTTTACGTCTGCCGGGAATTTGCCCGTGTCCTTGCAGAAGACGGCAATCCTGGTGCGATTATCAATATCAGTTCGACAAGCGCCCAATCGGGCGAGGGGTCACCCCATTATGTGACATCAAAGGCGGCCATTATTGGCCTGACCCGGCAATTGGCGCGCGAACTGGCCCCCCGCAAAATCCGCGTCAATGCAGTCGCGCCCGGGCCGACCAATACGCCCGTGATGGCGGGCATCCCCGATGAATGGATCAAGTCGATGGAAGCCTCTATCCCGCTGGGGCGGATGGCCGATCCCTCGGAAATCGCGGCGGCCGTTGCCTATTTGGCCAGCGACGATGCCAGCTTCGTCAACGGGTCCGTCCTCGTGGCGAACGGCGCGAGCTATTATTTCTGATCGAGCGCGCCAGGCGGGTCTTGCCCGCCTGGCCTGCCATGGTCATCCACAGCGGCTGGCCCAGCGTCAATCGGCGCGGACCTTGACCTTGGGGGCAGCGGCACCCCGGCGCATCTGTGTCAGGAACTGATCGAGCGGCGCCGGCTCTGCCACGGGCCCGCCATGATCGCCAGCGCGCTCCCAAAATTCGGTATAGCTTGGGAACAGCTTGTGGAAATTACCTTCCACCCAGTCCGTGCCCGGCCAGCGCATCTTATTTGGCCCGATGGGTGGCTTGTTGAGGTCTGTCGCATACCAATAAAGCGGCAGGCGCCGCTGGAAATACCAGCGCCCATCGATGCGCACATAATCATCAACATACATCATCTGCATGATGACCCATTCGTCGCCGGTTTCGTGCTCATTCTTCGAATAGACGACGCCATGCGCATGGTCTGCATCATCAAATTCAATGACATGGCCGCCAATATGATGCGAGGTTCCGGTAAAGGGTGACCGCAAGGTCCGGTCCATATAGGCGCGCAGGGCCGCCCGACCCGACGCGTCCTTGCCGACCCGCACATCAGCGGGAAAGAGAGAGACCATCGCATCCATATCGCGCATGTCGAGCGCGAGGGCATATTTGGCGGGCAGTTGCCGAATGGCATCCAGCGATTCCAGGCGGTCAATGCGGGCTTCAAGCGTCGTCACAGCGGTTCTCCAGTCACTTTTTCGGGTCATCCAGACGCTCAACGGGCGGCGGTGCATAGCGGCCGTCCAGAGCCTCTGGCTTGGGCAAATACAGGCGCATCACAAGATGGAACGGGCCTGCCGGGGTGGGCAACCAGTTTGTCCGCCCCGCTTTGGGTTGTGTCGCCGACAGATACAGCGTCAGCCCGCCATCGCGGTCGCGGCGGGCACCTTTGGTGCGGTCACCAAATTGGTAGCGGCCAAGGGGATTGGCCACCAGCTTTGATGTTTTCATGTCATAAGCGGTGATCGACCAAAAGGCGTTGACCGGCGGCAATTGGCCGGGTGCAAAGCGGATGCGGTAGGTGCGGCTGCCGGTCAGCACGTCTCCCTTGCTGTCCATCACCGTGGCGGGATAAATGGACTCTTCCTGCGCATTCACATAGCCGCCCCGCGCAATTTCTGCCCGCAACAGATAATCATGTCCGGGATTATCAACGCGGGTGTTGCGCATCCAGCCATTGACCATCCAGTTCGGCTTAAAGCCCTGCGATGCCAGCACCTGCTGGCCGATCCGCACGGCGCAGCCCAGCCCCAGCGTCTGGGCCGGTGTGAGCTTTGCGGCGTCGAACTCTGCTGCCGGGCCAAAGCCTGCCTGATTGAACATCGCCATCAGCGCCGCCTCATCAGCCGATTTTGGCAGCGATTTCAGCGCATCGTTGAGCAGATCGAAATAGGCCAGGCTGGTATAAGGATTGAGCACCGGCGCATCGGATATGGGGGCAAAGGGCGGGCCCGACATCTTGAAGCTTTTGGCAAGGGCAATGGCGCGTTGTTCATCCTTTTTGCCATCGGCCAGGATCCGGCCCAACATCCATGCGATATGCGTGGGCAACCGGATGATGTCATACCCGGCGGGCACATCGCCGCCGGCCGGGCCAACCAGCGCATAGCGCGTGGCCTTGCCCTGGTTGGTGCGCGTCCCAATGTGATGCGGCTTGCCGAATAAATCCATGAAGGCCAGCGTGTAATAGCGTGCGCCCATATCGGGCGTTTCCAGCAGGACCGGTCCTTGCGACAGGTCCAGCCAGCCATTGACGTACAAAGTGTCGGCATTGGCGGCACGCAATTCGCCTTGCGTATCGGGCGTCAGAATATGGGGATAGGGGACCATCGTGTTGACGGCGGCCACAACGGGCTGGTCCGGGCGGGTCCGGTGCGTTTCATTATGCTTTTGCTTGAGCATATCGACAATCGGATAGCCATAGACAAAGCCTTGCAGGCCCGTGCTGTATGACAATGCTGCGGCCGGATCCTGACTGAGTGCGGTGCACGCTTCGGACGTCGGCAGGGCGGCCAATAGCCCCGTTGCGGCCAATAGCATCGATGCGCCCATAATCCCTCCCATTTGCGCAGCAGGTGTTGCAGAAATACTACGCTAAATCTATTCTTGATGTCGATAGTCTTGCATTTTCGTAATAAATGCGCAATCACAATACGCAAATCTTTATTCTGCGCGTCAATATTCCGGGTTTGCGCAGGCCTGATGATGGGAGGATTGCATGAAAGCACGTCACCTCGCTTATTTCTGCGCGGGTTCCGCCGTTCTGGCGCTCGCTCAGCCCGCCTTTGCGCAAGACGCAGACGCCACAGACGTCGGGATCGGCGATATCGTTGTGACCGCGCAGAAGCGTGCGGAAAATGTCCAGGACATTCCGATCGCCATTTCTGCGGTCAGCAATCAATATCTTCAGGCCCGTGGCATCGCCTCGATCGATGCGCTGGGTTCGGTGGCGCCGAACGTGAAGATTGAACGTGCCCCATCCAGCAAGACGATTTCGCAGATCGCCATTCGTGGGTCGGTGACGATCAATCCGGCCATCACCTGGGAACCGGCCGTTGGCCTGTATCTGGACGGCGTTTACATCGCCAAGGCGCAGGGATCGATTTTTGACGTCGCGGATCTTGAGCGCGTGGAAATTCTGCGCGGGCCGCAGGGTACGCTATATGGCCGCAACGCCTTGGCTGGCGCTGTTAACCTGATCACCAAAAAGCCAAGCGGCGAACTGGGTGGCTCGGCCGAAGTGTCTTATGGCAATTATGATGCCTGGAAGGCAAAGGCCAGCATCAACCTGCCGCGGGCGGGCATCTTCTCTCTGAAGCTGTCGGGCCAGCTGGCAAAGCGCGATGGCCTCGTCAGCATCACCAAGAACCCTTATCCCGCTGCGGTCCTGGCCGGGCCCAATGTCCTGACGGAAATCGACACGGTGGATAGCAAGAGCTTCCTCGTGCAGCTGCGCGCTGACCTGTCCGACACAGTGACGGCGGATTATTCGTACGATTACAACAAGCAAAAGCAGCTGCCGCCCTTTGCCCAGCTGCTGCGCGTCAACCGCAATGGCGATCCGCGCGACATTTTTGATCCCGGCTCGGCCAGCTATATCGGTGCGGCACCGCTGAACCTCTATGCCAATCCGGATCGTGTGACGACGGCCAGCGTGGATGGTGCCGCCTATGAACGGTCCCGTGCTTATGGTCATTCGCTGACGCTGGCGGCCGACCTTGGTGCGGCCGAGTTGAAGTCGATCACCGCCTATCGTAATCTGTCTTGGGCTGATGGTCTGGACCTTGATGGTTCGCCGCTGGCAATCGCCTTCACGCAGCGCATCACCGAATATGATGCCTTTAGTCAGGAATTGCAGCTGACGGGCAATGCGCTGGATGATCGTCTGGCCTATGTTCTGGGTGCCTTCTACTTCAAGGAAAAGGCGGAAACGCTTGGGCCGCAAGCCTTTTTCGGCCTGTTCGGTCCCTATGGCAGCTATTTCCAGTCGGACTATGGGTCGCACACAGAGGCGTTCGCGCTCTACAGCCAGCTGGATTATAAGCTGACCGATGCGTTGAAGCTGTCGCTGGGGGGGCGCTACACGCATGAAACCAAGGATGTCCGCCGCTATTTCGCTGCCGGGGCCCCGCTCGCCAAGGTGCTAGACCTGCCTTATGGCGGCGTGCCGGATGCGACGTACAACAACTTCTCCCCCGCAGTGACGCTGGGTTATGAAGTGTCGGATCAGGTCAATGTCTATGGCCGCTTTGCCCGTGGCTTCAAATCGGGCGGTTTCAACGGCGAAACCAACGTCTTTTTTGATCCGGCCGCACCGGCGGGTTGCCCGCTTGGCCTGACAGAGCTGTGCCAGCCCTATCGCCCGGAAAAGGTTGATAGCTATGAACTCGGCCTCAAGACCAAGCTGCTCGACAACAAGTTGATCCTGAACTTTGCCGCCTTCTATGATCGGCACAAGGACATTCAGCTGTCGATCTTCACCGCGGCCGGGGCTGCATCATCGGTGGTCCGCAATGCGGCGTCGGCGCGCATTCAGGGGATTGAAATCGAAGCCGTGGCCCGGCCCAGCGATGCCCTGACCATCAATGCATCGCTGGCCACGCTTTCGGCCAAATATCTGAGCTATGTGGATGGCGGCGTGGATGTGTCCCAAAACCGGGCTTTCCCGCACACGCCCAAATACACCGCCGGGCTGGGCGTGGACTGGCGCGTTCTGGAAGGCGACTGGGGTAAGTTCAACATCAATGGCGATGTGAACCATGTCTCGGCCTATTTCACCTTCCCTTATGCGCTGACAACGCCGACCAAGTCGGATCAGAATGCGTACAACACCCGGTCAAAGGGCCGCACGATCGTCAATCTGCGCGCCGCGCTCAGCGACTTTGATCTGGGTGGCGTCAAGACCGAGATTTCGGCTTGGGTCCGCAACCTGACGAAGGAAGATAATCCGTCGAACTTCATCGACTTTGGGCCGGGCTTTGGTGGCCTGACCCTGGGGTATTTCCCCGATCCGCGGACCTATGGCGTGACCGTCGGCGTCCGCTTCTAATCCATGGGTGATCAGCCCTCGCCAAAATGGGCGGGGGCTGGTCCCATGACCGACACACTGGGGCTGCCCTGGGCGTCCACACTATGGATCAGGCAGGACGTGCGGCGCGACCGCGTTTCGGCAATCCACCAGCGGCCCTGATCCTTCACATATACATCCTCATATTCGACCCCCATCTGCGTCAGCGTCCGCTGGCCAAGGTGAATATTATGGAAAAACAGCGACCACCGGCCATGCGCCTTTGTGGGCGTTTCAAAGGTGATGGTGCCATTGGCTGCATGGTGGATGTCGAATACATCCGGGCTGCACCCCATTTGCCGATAAATGGCGACAAAATCCTCACGATTGTCAAAGGGCGGGAAGCCTTCATAGGCAATGACAGCCCCCGTCGGATGCAGCGTATCCAGAACCGTATCCGGGTCCTTCATGTCGCAGGCCCGCAAATAGCGCGCCTTCAGGTCGCGGATCGCCCGGTCATCTTCCAGTTTCTGCAATCTTTCTTCCAGCGTCATCCCGAATTCTCCTTTGCGTAAGGTTATGGGTAATATACTACGCAAAGCCAAGTCAAAGACGAATCTGGGAGAGGTCAATGCGGTTCGAAGGGCAGAATGTTCTTGTCACGGGGGCCGCCTCTGGCATTGGTCGCGCGACGGCGATTTTGTTCGCGTCGGAAGGCGCCCGCGTCACCATTGGCGATGTCAATGCCGAT
>JACCEC010335615.1_pt1 | contig 10342 bp, 8 predicted proteins | sample 7450121 | NCBI WGS metagenome assembly JACCEC01 (sample SAMN15323455, study PRJNA562643) | freshwater metagenome | isolation source: river surface water | place: USA:Blue River Watershed | collected 2017-08-18 | reverse complement strand
CCGTGCTTACCTCAACTACCCTTTCTTCCATCTACTCGTACGAACTTCAATTGGCGAGAAAGGTCTTTTTTCGCACTGGTTTTCAAGCAAGTTTCATGCGAAAAAGTTTAGACTTTAATTCAGGGCAGTTTTTTTCAAACAACATCAATGAATTGAATCCTTTTGGAGGACCTATCGGCACCAATACATTGAATCTGGGAGAACCTGTCAACATGTTGTCCCTGTCTGTTGGGGGAATTTTGATTGCAGAAAATCTTTGGATTGGAGCTTCTGCTTTTCACCTCAACCAACCCAATCAATCCTTTTTTAAAGACACGAATAGTTCCTTGCCGATGAAGGTTAATTTTCACGCTGGGTATCGATTCTCCTTGGGTGAAGGGGGATTTCGGTCTGATTTCACGACCATGAGTAGGGAAAGATACTTCATTCCCTCCATCAATTACAAAAGGCAGGGTCCATTTGAACAATTGGATTTGGGGGCATATCTCTACCTGGAACCGATTGTTTTTGGAATGTGGTACAGGGGATTGCCTTTCAAGCCCGTTCAATCCGTAAGCAATAGAGATGCGCTTGTCATGATGGTTGGGGTAAATTTGATCAGTGGCTTAAATATTGGCTATAGTTTTGACTATACTGTGTCAAAAATTGGGATAAAATCAGGAGGTGCTCAGGAGCTAAGCCTTTCCTGGACCCTACCAAGTCGCTATCAAGGGAAACCTTTGGGAAGAGATACCGTTCTCCCTTGTCCAAAGTTTTAAAAGCAAACCGATACCGATTCAATTCGGTTCTTCAAATCACACTTTTCGAAGTTTGTACTACAAACAATAGTTGAATAAATTTGATTGATTAACTAGTTTTCAAATCGATAGTCAGATCTAAGATGAGTGTGCTGAAGAATTTAATTGTACTAGTAGCCCTCAACCTGGCCCTGATTTTGCCAGCCAGCACCCAAGATCTTCAGTACAGTCAGTACTACGCTGCTCCTCTTTACCTCAATCCAGCTATGGCAGGAGCCGAACTCACCGGTAGAGTAGGTTTCAATTATCGAAATCAGTGGCCTAGGTATGATGTGCAATTCACCTCCATGTCTGCCTACTACGACACCTTTATCCCATACATCAATAGTGGAATTGGGGTACATGTCATGCAAGAATCAGAAGGGGTGTCCAAATTAAGATCTACCTCTGTATCCTTGCAGTATTCCTACGAAATAAGACTTGCCGAGAACTTGTACTTCAGGCCGGGAATCCAGTCCACCTACATTCTGAGAGAAATAGGATTTTCAGAAAGGTTGCTTTTTGCCAGAGATATTCCTCGAGATAATCCTGATGCAGGTGTATCGAGTTCTACAAGTGGTGATTTTGAGCAATTAGGCTTGTATTCCTTTACCGCTGGGGGAATACTATTTACAAATAATGCATGGATAGGGGTAGCTGCCCACCACCTGAATAAACCAAATCAATCCCTTCTTGCAGGAGAATCAGACCCTCTTCCAATGAAACTATCCTTTCATGCAGGCTTCCAAATTCCCTTGGAGGAAGGGAGTATGCGAAGGGATTTTTCCCATATCCGGAGGCAGCGTTACCTCATGCCTACTGTGAACTACAAAAAGCAAGGGCCCTTTGAACAACTCGATCTCGGCACCTACCTGTATTTGGAGCCCATTTTAGTTGGGGCTTGGTATAGAGGCTTGCCATTTAAAACTATTGAGGGTCAGGTCAACCGAGATGCAATCGTGGTGATGACGGGAGTTAATTTGGTAAACGGCTTGAATGTAGGTTATAGTTTTGACTACACCATCTCTCAATTGGGAATAAAATCAGGGGGCGCGCATGAGGTGAGTCTTTCCTGGATTATTCCTAGCCGAAATCAAGGAAAGCCAAATCTCCGGGACACCATTCTTCCCTCTCCCAAATTCTAAGTCGATTCGATGGCACTAGAGCAGTTAAACTACCTCCTCATTGGGGTCTTGATGTTTGGATTCCTGGTACCCAGTGTTTTGGAATACCTTCAAGTGTCTCAGCCTCTATCCAAGGTGCCGGCTACGCTTGCTGAATACTTAAGTGAGGATAAATTAGTTGAGGGCAAAGCCTACCAACGAGCGAACTTTAACTTCAAACTGGTTACTAGCAGCTTTACTTTTGTATTGACCCTTCTCTGCGTGACCCAAGGATGGTTTGGAGCCATCGATACTTGGATTGCCGCATTGGGTTATTCCCCATTAGTCAATTCCCTCCTTTTTTTTGGATTGATTTTCGTGGTTTCGGATGTGCTGAGCCTTCCTTTTGATTACTACAGCACCTTCGTGATTGAGGAAAAGTTTGGCTTCAATAAATCGTCTATCCGTACTTTTTTTTCAGACAAGTTGAAGGCCTATGTACTTTCATTGATCGTTGGAGGAGGCTTGCTCCTTGTTTTTCTCTGGTTGATCCATTCCATGGGACCGGATTTCTGGTGGCAGTTTTGGCTGGTAGCAGTGGTATTTATGGTACTCATAAATGTGGGCTACACCGCCTGGATCCTTCCTTTATTCAATCGACTAACTCCCTTGGCTGAAGGAGATTTGCGGGACAAGTTGCTGGATTATGCCGCTAAAGTCAATTTCCCCGTGAAGCATATTTTCGTGATGGATGGAAGCAAGCGGTCAGCGAAGGCAAATGCCTTTTTTTCTGGCTTTGGAAAGCAAAAAAAAGTAGTGCTATACGATACGCTCCTCGAACAGCATCCCCCGGAGGAGTTAGTTGCGGTATTGGCACATGAGATTGGACATTACAAGAAAAATCACCTGAAGTGGGGCATGCTGATTTCTGTACTTCAAGTCGGCTTCCTTTTGTTTTTGTTGGGCCAGGTGGTTTTTTCTGAATCGATGAGCTTGGCCTTAGGAGGAGGCAGCTGGTCGGTGCACTTGAATATCTTGGGTTTCACCATGCTTTTTGCCCCGCTTTCCATGGTGCTTGGAATTGGGATGAATTGGCTCAGTAGGCGTCACGAATTTGAAGCTGATCAGTATGCGAAGGAAACTTATGGAGGCAAACCCCTGGCAGAGGCCTTGAAGACCCTATCTGTGAAAACACTCAGTACGATCCATCCGCATCCCTGGTATGTATTTGTCAACTATTCTCATCCCCCACTTTTGCAGCGACTACAGCGTTTGGAAAGGTAGATTTGACAATTTTATTCTGGGAATTGACATGTAAGTGCTAAAAGTTGTAAATTTCTATTGTATTAGTAATAAACCCATGAGAGACCTTGCCGATTTTCACCAACCCTTAACTGACCTTTTTCCCCATCCTAAGACAGCTGAGGATTGGGATCGGTACCGATTGACTGCTGAGCAAATCGATTTTTTTCATGAGAATGGATATTTAGCAGGAATACAGCTTCTTGACGCGGGGCAGATCGCTGCTTTGTCCAAAGCCTTGGATGAGGTAATGGATCCCAAGCATCCCTTGCATGGCTTATTTCACGAGTTTCATAGCAATGAGTCTGCCGACCCCAATACGGTTTTATTTCATTCCCTTGGACATTGGCGAATTGCCGAAGCTTTTCATGATGCGATTTGGAATCCAGCATTTCGAATGGTTGCCAGCCAATTGCTAGGCAATCGCGGCGTTCGTTTTTGGCATGATCAATTGTTTTGCAAGCCAGCTCACCATGGGGGAGTAGTGGCTTGGCACCAGGATTATTCGTACTGGACGCGTACGGTGGAAATGCAGCATTTAACCTGCTGGTGTGGGCTAGACGATGCGACCGAGGAAAATGGCTGCCTACAATATGTACCTGGTTCCCATCGCTGGGGACTTTTGGAGAAGCCCGCCTTAGCCGGTGAAATGGATGGCTTGATGGGAATGCTTTCTGAAGAGCAAAAAGCCCAATTTGCACCTGTGGCAATTCCACTGAAAGCGGGCTATGCAGCTTTTCACCACCCGCTGCTAGTTCACGGAAGCTACGCCAACTATTCTCCTCGCTCAAGAAAAGCCTTTGTGCTCAATGTTTTTGCAGATGGGACCATTTCTGACTCGGATGAACCTTTACTTTCTGGGGTACCGGTAATTCCAAAAGGAGAAAAAATGGAAGGTAAATTCTTTCCTTTGATTTTTGATCCTAAAAACAACTAAATTCGACCTCCAATTGCTGGTTTTGTAAGGAATAAGCAAGTTGGATGATGCGAGAGGCCTCTGCTTGAGGTCCAGCTATTTGTTGTTTTTATTTTCCCCCTCTACATGGCTTCTGGATTATTTGCACTATTGGATGATATCGCTACCCTAATGGATGATGTAGCGGTGATGAGTAAGGTCGCTGCCAAAAAAACGGCGGGAATCCTAGGCGATGATTTGGCGGTGAATGCTGAGAAAGCTTCCGGCTTTGTGTCCGACCGGGAACTTCCCGTGATTTGGGCGATTACAAAGGGGTCTGCTTTGAATAAATTGATTATTCTCCCATTCGCCTTTTTATTGAGTGCTTTTGCGCCAGTGGCCATTACTGTGATTCTTGTAGCGGGAGGTCTGTACCTTGCTTACGAGGGGGCAGAAAAAATTCACGCCTATATTTTTCCTCATCCTGCTGAGAAGGAAGAAAAACTAGACTTAGACATTACAGAGGCTGAAGTTTTGGCTTTGGAGAAGAAGAAAATCAAATCTGCCATCACCACTGATTTCATTTTATCTGTAGAGATTGTCATCATCGCGATGAGCACGGTAGTAGACAAGCCTTTGCTCAATCAAGTGGCTGTAGTATCGCTAATCGCCTTGATTGCCACAGTAGGTGTATATGGGATAGTCGCAATTGTAGTCCGCATGGATGAGTTTGGGTTCAAATTGATCGCACTCAATGAGCGGGAGGATAGCTTTTCTGATAAAGTAGGCTGGATGTTGGTAAATGCCTTGCCTCATTTTGTTCGAGGGATTGGTTTTGTGGGCACTTTGGCCTTGTTGTTGGTTTCGGGAGGTATTTTTGCCCATAACATTCCCTTTTTCCATCACCTCTTGCCAACCTGGCCAGGTATAGCAAAAGAATTTTTATTTGGATTAGGTGTAGGGATTCTAGTGTTGCTTCAAGTAATGCTGGTTCAGAAGCTTCGAAAAAAATCGAGCTAAGCGTTTGTTGGAAGCCGGTGATTATGCCTATTTTCAATGTATCTAAATTCACTCCCATGAACGCATCACTCCCCCGGTATTTAAGTTTTGTACTTTTAGTTCTTCTGCCTCAGTGGCTTTTTGGTCAAGCAGGGGTGACCTACCTTCAGGATGAAGGGGGACAAGGTCCAGGTCAAGGCAAACACATTGTGTTGGTCGCGGGTGATGACGAGTACCGTTCGGAAGAGTCCATGCCCATGCTGGCCAAGATACTTTCGAGTCGCTATGGGTTTAAAACTACTGTCCTTTTCCCAATTGACCCAAGTACTGGGGATGTGGTTCCCAACTATCAAAACAATATTCCGGGCTTGGAGCAACTTGAAACTGCAGATTTAGTGATTTTGTTGATTCGCTTTCGGGAGTTGCCTGATGTCCAGGCAAAGTACTTGGAGGATTATCTCTTGGCAGGCAAACCCATAATCGGCTTGCGAACCTCCACCCATGGCTTTGCCTATCAAAAAAATAAGAGTTCCAGATTTGCAAAGTGGGACTGGATGAGCAAAGCTCCGGGTTGGGAGCAAGGCTTTGGGAAACGGATCTTTGGAGAAACTTGGATCAATCATCATGGTATTCATGGGAAGGAGGGGACAAGAGCCTTGATCGATGGGGTGAAGCAAGGTGCAAATCACCCGATTCTTCGGGGGGTTAAAGATATCTGGGGACCTTCCGATGTGTATGGAATTAAGGAGTTGCCAGCCGATGCCGAGGTACTTGTATATGGACAGTCTACCGCTGGGATGAATGACCAAGCTCCGCTTATCTGGGAAAAGTCGGTGATGCCGATTGCTTGGACGAAGCCCTACCAAATTGAAGGAGGAAAATCAGGAATGGCCTTTGCCTCTACCCTAGGTGCTTCCTTGGACTTCCAGAGTGCTGGTCTGAGAAGGCTTGTAATCAATGCATCTTTCTGGTTGCTCGGAATGGGAGATGCAGTGACTACGGATTTGAATGTAGACTATGTCGGAACTTATCAGCCTACGCCTTTTGGATTTGATACCTTCCGCAAGGGTATGCGTGTTCAGGATTTCAAATAGTTGTACGAAGTACCAAGTACCATATACAATTTCCATTTGGAAGGAGGATTCCAGTCCTAATACAAATATTCACTTCTTCATTCTTCACTTGCCATTCATCGTTCGATAGTTCATTTCTCCATTTATTCCGTATTTCGTACCTCGTATTTCATTTACTTTTCTTTCCCCATGACTAAAATAGGTTTCAACGTGCTCGCCTGGTCGGCAGAAATTTCCCCCAAGCTCTTTCCTATTCTGGATCGCTTGAAAGCAATCGGTTACGATGGTGTCGAATTTTTTATTGGGGATACCGATGCGGCTTCTTGTCGTTCGGTGGGGGATTATTGCAAAAGAATAGGATTGGAAGTAACCGCAGTTACTGTCATGGGAGCCGCAGAGAATCCTATTTCCGCGGATCCAGTCGTTCGAGAGAAGGCAAAAGAAAAATTACATTGGGTACTCGACCGTGCGGCTGACTTAGGTGCTCAGGTCTTGTGTGGCCCATTTCATTCCGCATTTGCCACTTTTGTGGCACGGGCCCCGTTGCCTCAGGAATACGAATGGTCTGCGGAAGTTCTTCGGGATGCAGGGGATTATGCGCAAAGTTTGGGAATCCTGCTGACTCCTGAGGCACTCAATCGATTTGAATGCTACCTTGCCAATACCATGGGTCAGCTAGATCACCTGCTGGTGCTAGTCAATCACCCAAATGTGCAGGGCATGTTTGATACCCATCATGCGAATATGGAGGAGAAAAAACTAGGGCTTGCCATAGAACGAATCGCGCCACGCTTGCGCCATGTGCATATTTCAGAAAACGACCGCGGTACACCAGGTTCAGGTCATGTGGATTTTGACGAAACCTTTGTGACCTTGAAAAAAGTAGGCTATTCAGGCTGGCTGACTATTGAGGGTTTTTCACGCAATGACCCAGACTTTGCAAATGCAATTGGGGTTTGGCGGGAGTTCTCAGACCCTTGGGAGATGGCAGAGCAAGGCTATCTGTTGATCAAAGGGCAGTGCGAAAAGCACAAACTCTAATTCAGCAAGGGCCTTATTTTTTTGGGATGTACCAGCTATTGCTGCGTAGGTCTACGCCGCCCTTGAGTTCTTCTTGCACCACGCGATCAATGATCCACAATCCTTTTTGGGCCATGGCCTCAAAGGTGTCGATGCCTTCGTTGGGGAAGTTGACTCTTGTGCGGTGAATATGAAATTTGTTTGAAAATTTTCGTCCAAAGGCCTTTTCTACACCCTCTTTTCCGAGCATAAATCCAATCAATCCACCCCAGGTAGCGGTAGGATTATCAGAATCCCATCCGGCCAAAGCGCCGATTTTGATGGTTTCCTTCAGATCACCTTCTCCATAGAAAAGGCTCACAAGGCTAGAGGCAAAGTTGATGCCTGCAGCAAAGCAGCCGTTGCAGTACATATTTCTGCTGCTGATGTCGTAGCCATCGAGCTGCTCCACCTGGTAGCGCTGGTAAATGGAATCTCGAGCTTGCTCCCAAGGAATCCCGGATGCATACAAGCCTTTCACGTAGCGGTACATGGCGGCTGGATAAGATGAGGCTGGGAGTTCCAAGGCCGCTTGCTCCGCCATTATAGTAAGTTGCTCCTTGATAGGAAGGGAAGTGTCTGTGGTACTGGCAAGGGAAAATAACCGAACATAATAAGCCGAAATCCATTCACTTTCTTCTCTGGCTGTCGTTTGGATGGGAAGTGTGGCTATCTTGACGGCCATGTCGGGTCTTCCAGGGGCATATAGCCCAAAAATCTCTGTGGTGAGCTGGGCATCGATCATTTCGTACTCCGGATTGTGCTCTGGGGCTCCAGTGGCTGGTGGAACAAGCCCGGACTTCATCAGATCAAGCGCTTTTTGATTCGATACCCAGAGGTAGTTTTCTTCTTCTCCTTTGATGTGTTTCATCCATCCGTCGCGAATTTGCTCCCCAGTAAGCATCGAAGTTTGGTTTTGGAGTAGGAGTTCTTGGTAGATGTACTCGATATCCGTATCGTCATCCGATCCCCAAAGCGTGTCTTCGTCAGCAAACACAAAATCAATGGTTGGAGATAGGTTGCTCGGAATTCCTGCTGCCCAGATGCTTCCTTGATCGGGTTTGCCCCAGTCGGCTCGGGTATAAAATGGTCCCGTTTTGATTTCACCTATATTCCCGATTTTATCCATTTCCGTTACGAGCCCGGTCCAGTTGGCGATGCAGGTTGCTAACCAAAAGCCCTCGAGCTTTTCTGCATAGGCGGCACGATCGATGGTTAGATCTGTGGCCTTTGGGCTGTAGGTTTGGTAAGTTAGGCTTGGATTTTTGTCTGCCTTCTGCTGGGCTTGAATCTCTGTGAAACTGAGGGCAAAAATTAGGCTTGAGAAAATGAAACGGGTGGAGATCATGGGCAAGGCATTTGCTCCAATTTACTTCTTTTTTATAAAAATCCCATCGGAGAGGAGTACTAGAGCAGTGGATTAAGGATTGCAAACTTGGCAATACTGGGGATCCTCCGTTTTTTTTCCGTGAGGGAAATCTACTTTTTCTTGGTGTTGGCAGTGATTGCAAACAAGCAGGTGTGCCAAAGCAGCGCTGCTTGGAGTGCCGCAGAGGCTACAGGGAAGGCCAGGCTCCGCAGCTGTAACGGCAAAACCAGGTAGCTGGCAGGAGGGGCAGAAGGAGTTCAGCTTTTGGAGCAGGAGCTGGGCTGTCTCTTGAATCACCTGCATTCTGCTGGGGTTGTACATGGCCCGCATGTCTGTTTCAACAAATCCAGATCCTTCCGTTTCCAGTAGATTTTTGGCAGCTTCTTGTAGTTGATTCAGGTCTGTGATGCCTTTCAAGATGCCTACCAGATTGTCTTTGTTCCGCCGAAGGATGAGGCCATGGCTTGGGAAACCTACCTTATGCGCAAAGTCATCCAACTGCTCCAAACTTGAAAATTCTTGTCCTGCAAAATTAGTGGCAGTGCTGAGGTGGCGGGCATGGATTTCTATCCCATTTTTTCGATCTAGGAGCAGCAGCCATTCCTCGTTTGCGGGAAGAAAAAATGCGGATGGATGTGTGCCGAAGGAGCCTTCGCTGGCGATTGCCAGATCGCAATCGCCGAGCTCCATGGCCAACTCACATTTTTTCCGTGCAGTGGTCAATGGATCTGCAATGCGTGCGATCTCACCTGAGAAAGTGCCTAGCAAGTCGGTATTTAGGCCGTGAGCTACAGATACGATTACCTTCAAGTTTGTTTCTAGCAAAGGCCGAAGTACCTGCTCCTTTTGGTGCATGCTGGCGATAACGAGTTGCCTCCCTTCAAAAAATCCCGACATGGGTGTTTAGTTGGGTTGAACTTCCAGGGCTTTACCTTTGACTTCCTCGTGAAATACGCCGTTAGCGTAGGCCAAGTGTCCGTTGACCCAGGTATTGAGCACCTTGCTGTGAAAGGTCGTGCCTTCCAGAGGCGACCAACCGCATTTGTAGAGGATATTTTCCTTGCTTACGGTCCATTCGCTGTTGAGATCTAAAAGGGTCAAATCTGCAAAGTAGCCTTCACGGATGTAGCCGCGTTCCTTGATGCGGTAAAGTATGGCGGGATTGTGGCACATTTTCTCCACGATTTTCTCCAGACTGATTTTGCCTTGAGCATGAAATTCGAGAAGGCAGTTAAGCGAGTGCTGCACCAGCGGAGCGCCTGACATGGACTGGAAGTAGGGCTTTTGCTTTTCTTCCAAGCTGTGCGGTGGATGGTCGGTGGTAATGATGTCGATGCGGTCGTCAAGGAGGGCAGCAAGTAGCCCATCCTTGTCTTTTTGAGTTTTGATGGCTGGGTTCCACTTGATCAAGACGCCTAGTCGCTCGTAGTCTTGGTCCGTAAACCAGAGGTGGTGTACCGAAACTTCAGTAGTGATATTTTTTGCTTTCAGCGGAATGTCGTTGCGGAAAAGATTCGTTTCCTTGGCAGTGCTCAGGTGGAGGATATGCAATCTAGCCCCATGTTTTTCGGCAAGCCCGATGGCTCGTTCAGTGGCCTCGTAACAGGCTTGTTCGCTTCGAATCAAGGGATGGCAGGCGATGGGAACATTTTCCCCGTATTTTTCCCGGTAGAGCTCCTCATTTTTCTCGATAATTTCCTCCTTCTCGGAGTGAATTGCGATCAGACCTTTGTGTGCTGCGAAGAGCTTTTCCAGCATGGCAGGTT
>JACCEC011737185.1_pt1 | contig 10345 bp, 8 predicted proteins | sample 7450121 | NCBI WGS metagenome assembly JACCEC01 (sample SAMN15323455, study PRJNA562643) | freshwater metagenome | isolation source: river surface water | place: USA:Blue River Watershed | collected 2017-08-18 | reverse complement strand
ATGTACTTGATAAACATAATAAAGAAAAAGTAATAGATCTAGACTTGATGGACTCAATTTGGAAATGGAAAAGATATATATTGGAAAATAAAATCACAAAAGATAAAATTCCTGAAACTTTAAAAATTAAAATTCCTAAAAAATTTATTAAAAAAGAAGAAAATAAAAAAATTATCAATTTCGAGGATAAAATTAGCCTTTATGAAAAATTATTAAATTCATAAAATTATTCGTTTAAAAATATTATAAATTTTCTAATTATAATTATGAGAGGGATTTGTGAGATTAGTTTCTCCCTAATAAGAAATTATTAGATAGCTTGTTTAAATTTTATTTAAACGTTAAAGTTTTGTAGTCAAAGTCTTAGATATTTGGTTTTAGTTTTATAAAAAATAGTAAATGGTAAATGGTAAAAATTAAAAATAAAAAATGGTAAAAATAGATGGTAAAATAATAACTAAAAACTGAATAAACTAATAAACTTACTCCAAAAGTACTTTTTGTACCTATGCCCTCACTTTAAGCTAAAATTTATAATTATTAACAATTAATAATTAAAGATCGAGGTTTAAAGTTAAACTAATTATATTAGTTAAAAGATATCATGTTCCCTAATATTTGAAGTAATTCAAATATATTGAGGAAATTTTTTTACTACAATTGGCTTTGTTAGAAATAGCAAAGGGATAATATGAAAGTATTATTGAGTTCAAATCTCAACAATTGTGCTATGCTTTAATGTTCCCTTATATTTTTAATTAAATATATTGAGGAAAATAATTTTTTATTGATTTAATACACGTTGTTTAATTGGATTGTTATATTTAATATAAATATTAATGTTACTTTGGATTTTAATTTAATTTATAATATATTTAAAAATATTAAAAAGTAGTCGATGTGGCCGAGTGGTTAAGGCGCTAGCCTAGAAAGCTAGTAGGGTCTCCCTGCGCAGGTTCGAATCCTGTCGTCGACGTTTATAATTTTTATAGTTTTATCAGCACAAATATTTCAATGGTAGAATACTTGCCTTCCAAGCAAGTGGCCCGGGTTCGATTCCCGGTTTGTGTACTTGAATATGGATGTAAAACCATATTAAGGTCCCATAGCTCAGTTGGCAGAGCGAACGACTGTTAATCGTTAGGCCACAGGTTCGATCCCTGTTGGGACCGATTTATTCCAACTAATTAGCCACTTTAAATATAATCACCAAATATAAAAGACTTAAAGATATAATTATATATATTATTAAGTTCAATAGTACTAATGAACTAAAAAAATTGATGTTTAATTATATTGAAGTCCTACCCATTATATATATGTCAGCTACATCCAGCAAAAAATTAAAGAATAAATTTTAATTAATGTAGCAAGCAACTAGCCCATATAGTGTAACGGATAGCACGCACGCCTTCTAAGCCTGAAGCCTGGGTTCGATTCCCAGTATGGGTATTATAAAATACCTAAAAATTAACTGAATACAGCAAAAATTAAAAATGTAAGCCCTTAAAGCCAAAGTCATTTTTTAGTCAGTTAGCAAAAATAAAAGCCCGTATGGTGTAACGGATAGCACGCACGCCTTCTAAGCCTGAAGCCTGGGTTCGATTCCCAGTACGGGTACCATAAGTGTACCATCATAAACTAGATACAGCAATAAAATAAATTTAAACAGCTAAATAAAATTCTAGTTTGCAAAAAAATAAAAATAAAGCATGGATTTCCGAGCGGTCAAAGGAGCACGACTTAAGATCGTGTGCGTATGCTTCGTGGGTTCGAATCCCACTCCATGTACTAGGTCCCATAGCTCAGTTGGCAGAGCGAACGACTGTTAATCGTTAGGCCACAGGTTCGATCCCTGTTGGGACCGTATTAATTAACAAACAAAAATAAAAACCAAGCCTTCTTAGCTCAGTCGGTAGAGCGCCAGACTTTTAATCTGGATGTCACGGGTTCGAGCCCCGTAGAAGGTATAAATTTGTTTCTATAGATTCGTCTGTAAGAAAATCAAAGATCAATACTAATTTTAATATTAAACGGTATTATATAATTAAGTAAATAGAATAATAACTATTATACAGTATTATCTAATATTTGTGTGTTGGTCGAGGTCCTGTAACTCAGTCGGCTAGAGTGCTGTGCTTATAACGCAGAAGTCGCGGGTTCGAGCCCCGCCAGGACCACATAGAATTCGTTCCATTAGTTCTCACGAGCTATTAGGAAAATCTAGGCAGTTTTTCCGAGCGGTCAAAGGAGCACGACTTAAGATCGTGTGCATATGCTTCGCGGGTTCGAATCCCGCAGCTGCTACTATATTACTTTATTATTCAAAAGAATTTATAAATATAATTTTATGTTTATAAATCCTCGTGATCAAACTTAATTTATGGTCGGGTATTTTTCACACTACACCAAAAATCAAACAAGTATATCAATTTCAAATCCCTTTTTAGGAATACAGTAAAATTTAATATAAAGTCTTGTTATTTATTTTAATTATATATTATGTCCTTCTCTGTCCAAAATTTTAACATTCATAAATATGGCCAAAAGTTCTGTCTCGACGATGTCGTATCACAATGCAACCTCTCAATTAACCCTAAGGAATACATTCATAAAGTTACTCCAAAAACTTTATTTAATGGTAATTATTATGTAACTAAAACTAAATTAATAAGTATATTAGAAAAGGCAAAAGCCATTGAATCAAAAAAATTATTAGAATTAATTAAAAATAATAAAGATGTTAAATCAACTGATTTAACAAATTCAATAGAACATTCAGAAACTAACCAACCAAATAAATCAACACATTTAACAGTAAAAAAACCGATTAATTTTGTTGATTCTGGTAAAAATGTTATTTATTTTAATGGTAATCAAATTAAATATTTTTATTTTAAACAACAAATTTATTTTAAAGCTAAAGATGTGGCAAATATATTAGAATATGTTAATTCAAAACAATCAATATTTAATCATATTGATAATAATGACAAAATAACAATTAAAGCTATTTGGGGTGGGCTAAATTTTAGCCTACCCTTAAAATCAAATGAGTATATCAAAATCAATTCCCTTTTTGGGAATGAGGATCCAAAAACCATTTTCATTAATGAGTCTGGATTATATAGTTTAATATTAGGTTCAAAGAAACCAGAAGCTAAACAATTTAAACATTGGGTGACTTCAGAAGTATTACCAGCCATTAGAAAATATGGTTCATATTCATTAATTAATGGAAATGAATATTCAATTGACAAATTAGATAAATTTAAAGATAATGATGTTATATATTTATTAAATGTTAAAGATAACTTGTATAAATTTGGAACATCATATAATATTAAGGAAAGATTACATCAACATGCTAATACATTAAATTATAATCATATTGTAAAAATCTATAGTGTATCTAACCGTAATATTGGACTAAAATGTGAAGATAAAATTAAAAAATTAGCAAAGAAATTAAAAGTGAATATTTGCTATAATAATGGTATTGAATTCTTTGAAACAAATAATAAATATTCAATTCAAGATATGATAAATAATATTAAAGAAATAATTGATGAAACAGAAATTGAATATAAACAGAAAAATTATACAGTTCCTGTACCAATAGACCATTTAATTGAAATGAATAAATTAATTGAAACATTATTTAATGGATGTAATAGTTTAATAAAACAACAAGCAAAAATACAAGCACACCAAAACAATATAAATAAAGATGTTGAATTAAAAATTAAAGAATTAGAAATTAATCAAAAACACCAAAATTTAATGGAAGAAAAGAAAATGCATTATCAAATTAGATTAAAAGAACTTGATTTTGAAATGATGAAAATTAAATTAGAACTAGAGCGTATTCAGAATAAACCATCCGTATTACAACAATTGATTGATGCAAAAATGATAGGTAATGGCAAACAAAATGTTGATTCAGTTGATTTAAATATTACAGAAGAATGTATTGAAAAAACAGAGTTAGGACAAAAAACTACTACAACAATTGCAAAAATAAAAAATGAACCAACAAATAATGTTAAAACAAAATTATGTATTGGTTGTAAATGTCCAATCAATATTAAATCAACCAGATGTAATAATTGTAATAATAATTTAAAATTAAAACAATCAATAGAATCTAGTAATGATAAACCAACATTAGCACAATTATATACTGATTTAAAACAGCTTGGATCATATGTTCAAGTTGGTATAAAATATGGAGTATCCGATAATTGCATTAGAAAATGGATAAATAAACGGAAAAAATATAACATGTTAAACCTATAATCAACAAATAAAAATAATTGAAATTTTTATTTGTTATTATGATAATTATAGTACTTTTAATGATTTCTCATATTGTTGAAGAATATAATGGCTCTACTAATACCGCTAACAAGACCTTTAATTCTACTAATGGAATTAACCCGAGTATTTTCTACTACATTCCGAACTTTTTAACTAATGCTGAAGAAAAGTCAATGTTTGACTATTTAGAAAATACTAATGATTTTCAATCCAATCCCAAATATACAAATGGAATTTCACGAATGCAAAAATGGTATCAAGTAGATAAAAAGTATTTTTGTCCTGAGTGGAAAGAACGTTATCCTCAATGGATGTCATTTCCAATGGATTCTACAGTTGATGATATTATTAATAAAGTTCAAAACTATATTAGTAATATTCCGTATATTTCAATTCCCAATATTAATAGTTGTTTGATTAACAAGTATCCTACTGGAGAACATTTTATTGCACCCCATCGCGATTCATCTATCTCATTTGGCGAGGAACCAACTATTATTGGGCTAACTATTGGGCAAACCCGTAAGATTGATTTTAAACACAATATAGATGCTGATAAAAATTTTTCATTTGATTTGGAATCAGGGTCTATTTTTATTATGGCCGGATCTAGTCAAAAGTTTTACCAACATGCAATTAATAAATGTGATTGTAAGAATGTTCGGTATTCTCTAACTTTCCGCGAATTTATTTTATAATTTAATTATTTAATTAATTCGAAATTAATTATGTTTTTAAACTGAACTATTTTAGATTTACCACTTGAATGTGTAATTTCAAGATATATTTTTTCGACTTTATTATTATATATTTGTATCAAACCTTTTTTAATTTTGAATTCAAATATTCCATTGATTCTCATTTGATTCGTATTTATATCAAATACCATAAATGTATTTATTTTAGCTGATATTAAAGAATCTTCTAATATTTTTTTATTTAAATATTTATGTAACTTTATAACAGAACAAATAACCTTATCTGGAAATGTGTAATACATGTAAATAAAATATAATAAATTATTACAACTAGAATATAATTGATATATCTGTTCAGTACTTAATTTGGAACTAATAAAATCCTTAAAATTAATTAATTCATTTTTAGTTTGAGTATGACAAATATATTCGTTTGCATCAATTGCGGACATTGAATATTGACATCTTTTAGGATAATCATCATCTACAAAATATTCTAATATATATGTTTGATTTGGAAAATTAATTAAATCATCAGAATAACTTGATATTGATTCTCCCAAATTTTTTATAATGTATTTACATCTGTTTGCATTCCAATTATCTATTCCTTTTTTAATAAGCTTACACTTTTTTTTATTATAACATTCTTGTTGGTCCTTATTAATAAAATATTTAGCTATATCAAAAGCTGTTGCAAAATCATAATTTGAAGAAATACTTTGATTATACATTTTATCAGTATAAAGTTTTTTAATGCTTGATATGATATAATTTATTGAATCACCTGATTGTGTATAATCAAATACAAGATAATTATGGTCAAGACATAATACAGATTTAGGTACATACTTTTTAATTATAAAATCTAAATATTTGGTTATATCAATATTATCACAACATGCTTTACCTAATTTAGAAATTGGAAATTCAATAATTGTTATTTTTTTATTAGATAAAATTTCTGGAAATAACATTTTGATTATAAACATAAAATATGAAGGAGAATCACCTTGTGATAATATAATTAAATGATTATGTTTTGCTACAATTTTTAAAATATCCGCATACATATGTTTACAAATATCAAATATAAAATTTAAATTTTGAAAATAATTAGTTCCAGATAATTTATTATTAAACAATGGTGTATCCATAAAATAATGATATAATATAACATCATTTAATAATTGGTCATTAGATGATTGATCACTAAAATCATCTAATTTAAGAAAATCATTATTGAGAGTTTTTTTACCTAATATTATGTTAATTATATTTGTTATAAAATCTGTTGGTGTCATTAATTCCATGTCACTAATATAATCGCCACCTATTTGATTTAATAAATTTAAATATTTAGTTTTATATTTGATATATTTATCTTTAAAGTCAATTTGATTCATATATATTATAATATAAAATATATAAAGATTTATTAATATTATATATTGTATTAGGTACGATATATATTAAGCTTATATGAAAAAATTGTCAAAATCTAATTTTGTTAGATTTTAATAAACCATTCGCTTTGCGAAAAAATTGAAATTTAAATATATTGAAAGCCAAACTAATAATATAGCAGACTAGGTTCCGCAAAGAAAAATGAATAAATTTTAATTCACTTTACTAGTCAGCAAAATAAAAGCATTGGTTTCCGAGCGGTCAAAGGAGCACGACTTAAGATCGTGTGCGTATGCTTCATGGGTTCGAATCCCATCCAATGCATCAATATATTACCTACAGCAAAAATTCAATTAAAAATTTCAACTGATTAGAAAATGATTCCCCCTTAAGAGTCATCACTTTTAATCATCTAAGGTAATTAGCAAAACTAGGTCCTGTAACTCAGTCGGTCAGAGTGCTGTGCTTATAACGCAGAAGTCGCGGGTTCGAGCCCCGCCAGGACCACCAGCATGGATTTCCGAGCGGTCAAAGGAGCACGACTTAAGATCGTGTGCATATGCTTCGTGGGTTCGAATCCCACTCCATGTACTATATAAAACTGGTTGCAGCAAACGCAATTTAAAATTAACCTATATAATTTTAATTAACCAGTTAGCAACTAATTTAAGTAGATAGCACCCATTAAAGTTCTACATACAGCAAAACAAATTTAATAAAGTAACTAATTTAAAACTGGTTGCAGCAAATGCAATTTAAAATTAACATATAATTTTAATTAACCAGTTAGCAACTAATTTAAGTAGACAGCATAATATAGTCTACACACAGCAATTCAAAATGATAACTGTAACTAATTTAAAACTGGACACAGCAATTCAAAATTATTCAATAATTTTAATTAACCAGTTAGCAACTAATATTAAGTAGACAGCATTATAATATAGTCTACACACAGCAAAACAATTTTAAAATAAATTTTAATTTTTGCTAGGACTATTTAGATATTAAATTATCTAATAGTGAATTAGGTTGAACTCCTCATTCAGACTTTAATTAGTTTCCGATCGGTTTTCCAAGTAACAATGTAATCAAATCCAATTTCTTTTACGAGAATCATTAATTTAAACAAATTAAACAAATTTAAACAAATTAAACAAATTTAATTTAAGTATTTAATCCAAATTTAATTTAAGTATTTAATCCAAGTGTTTTATTTTATAATTGATCCAAACCATCAAATATAAAATAAATAAAAAATTGATTTTTTTATTGCCTATAAATACATTAATATTTTGTAATGTCAAGCTCTGTTAATGGTACTAATAATCTTTATACTCATACTTGCTCGCGCATTGTTGCTGGCTCTGTTTGCAAACGAGATGTTGTAGGTGGTTCTCGTGTAGGCATGTTCAAATATCGCTGTTCAGATTGTACAAACAAATGTTCATATGTTGATAAACATGGAACAACTTGTGAAGATAGTTCTTTCAACAACGAATTCTGTACAAAACACACAAATATTGTATACAGCCTAGATACATTCAAGGGTTGGAAACAAGCAAAAGAATATCACAAGACACATGTATATTGTGGTGAACACTATGAAAAGTCTTGTGGTGATATTGACGCTGTATATCATTATATCAGCAAAAAACGTCTCGGTAATCGCTCAGTTGAAGACTTGGGTGAATGGGAATATGAAGACGAAGTTTGGATTTCGGACAGTATGTGGTTGTATTGTGGTCCGGAATATCATCGCAAGCTAACTGACAAAGAATTCCCAGATAATTTCGAGGAAATCGAACTTGAAAAGGCTGTGGTCAAAAAGACTGCAACTAAACAACCCTAATACAAACAATCAATAACGAAAGAAATTGAAAAAATTATTTTATATTATTATAATTAAATATTATAATGAATGGTATTCTCAATCAAGTAAATAATACTAATACCGAAATTCATGATCCAACGCAACTAACGCATTTGACACAAGTGCATGCTCCGGCTAAAACAGTAAAGCATTACGATGGTAGTATTGTTGGCCAACAATTTATAGATTATTTTTATCTTAATTGGTGTAACAGTATTCAAGTGTTAGTAGATGAAGAACTTATAAAGTCTTATTCTAAAATACGATACAATGGTGAAACATATGAGGGATGTAATTTTGTTAAACTTTTATCGATGTTTGCTGAAAATGGTCTAAGTTTTTCAAATTGTAATTGTGAAATTCTTGATTCTGGTTCTAGACAAGTTTATATTCTGGTTAGTGGAATTATGATTGTACAACAAATTCCAAAACAATTTAGTCAAACATTTATGATCGCATACACAGGTGAGAATATTAAAAAGGGGCCTCGTAAGTGGACATTGATGAATTCTCTTCTAGTAGTAAATTAAATTATTATAAATCTTCATCTGTTTTTTTATTATAATAATAAAAAGTAATTAATTTTTTATATATATCTAACAATTCCCAATAATTTTTATTAACATCTTTTGACAAAATTTTTATTTTATTTTTTATTTCAAAAATATTTAAATTCTCCATAATTATATATATGTCAGAAAATAATTTAGAAAAAAGAAATAAGTACATTAGCAAAATTCAAAAAAAAGCTAGTGAACTCGATGAAGCTATTAAACTCTTAGCTCGTGTTGATAAAAAAATCTTTAACAAACAATCTGGTGGTGGTTTACATAGTTTTGGTGTTAATTTAGCATCATTAGGTGCTCGTGCTGATGCTTTTAAAACTGCTATGGCAAATGCTTCAGGTTTAGCTTCTACCTTATCTACATTAGAATCATCTATTAGCACATACCAAAATCAATTAGATGCTATATTAAATGGTCTTGATTTTGATAAAGATGCTTTAGCTGGTTTTGATAAAGATTCATTTGATATGTTAAATGCTGCTGAAATGCAAGCCATTAATGATATATTAGGTGGTGCTACTAAAGTAATTGCCATTTCTTCTGATGCCGCTAACACTGGTTTAGTTGATTCAATTAAAAATAGCTTAGCTGATGTTGAAGCATCTATACGTGATGCCAATAGAAATCCAGTTATTAAGGTAGCTGAACAACAAACAATAATAGACGAATTACACAAGAGAATAGGTCAAGGTTTACATGACTCATCTTCTATTAACAAAGTAGAATTATCAGGTATCTTAACACCAAAAGCAGCCGCATTAACTGGTGCTTATGCCAATCAAGCTGATGCCGCTGTCAATGCTGTATTAGGATTATCATCAGACCAAAGACGTGCTATTAATTACTACATCTTAAGAGAAAAAATTCTTAACCCAACCAATAATGAAGCTGCTCGTATTGCTGAATTAACAACCGGTACAGGTGTTAAAGTACCAAATGGTTCAGACCTTTCAGTTTCCCCCGATTTAGCTAAAGTTATTGTTGAATTAATTTAATTTTTTATGAATTATATAATTAGTAAATATTTACTAATTATATAATTATTTAATTATTAATAATATTATCTAATTTAGTCTTTGCTTGAACAATTAGATTATTTATATGATTAATATAAGCAATATCACCAATATCAACAGTATTATTTTGATTTAAATTAATTAAACCGGTTAAATTTATTGGTTTTTTATTATATTTACTTTCTTGATATATTTTTCTCATTTGATTTCTATATTTATCATCATCATTTATTTTAAATCTTGAATCTTTTTTTAATATTAATTCCAAGTCATTAATTATTTTAACTAATTCTTCGTCGATCATTATATATACATATATTTTTTTTCTGTCTAAATTATAATGATTAAAATAGAAAATTTTGATAAATATATACAAAAAAAACATATTAATATTGAATCAAGAATATTTAAAAAACAAAATAAACTTGAAAAATTAAAACAGATAGGTGCTGGTAAAGAAGAATT
>JACCEC011635683.1_pt1 | contig 10345 bp, 7 predicted proteins | sample 7450121 | NCBI WGS metagenome assembly JACCEC01 (sample SAMN15323455, study PRJNA562643) | freshwater metagenome | isolation source: river surface water | place: USA:Blue River Watershed | collected 2017-08-18 | reverse complement strand
TGGTGGCGGCCGTGGTGATGGCGGCGGTGATGATGGCGGCCGTGGTGATGGCAGCCGTGGCCGTGGTGGCGGTGGTGGCGGTGGCCAGCGCTTGGATGGTTCTCCCTCAGCATCTACTCGTTCTAAAGGGCAGTTTAAAGACCAGCGCGCCGAAGAAAATCTGGTCACTCAAGAGGGCCAGATCCCAGAAGATGTCGCTGATACCAGTAATCTCAACGAAGAAAATCCGGACTCTCCAGTACTCCCGACTCTGTCAGAGGATGAGTCATTCCTTCAAGGTGGTTGTGAATATTTCACTGCTCGTTATATGCTAGAATACTTGAAGAAACACGAAGACTTGCAAGCTGTACTAGACGCAGCAATGTTGTCGCCAGTGGACACTTTCATGATCCAGAATAATGTCATGGTTCAGGGTCTTGCCTCCGTAATGATCATCATTCACCATTTGGCGTTCCAAGACCACAAGTTGATGAAAGACTGTAGGAAGACAATGTCCTATCAAGAGATTGAGGCTAGCGCAGAGTCCTTGTATGTGCATCCATGTCCCCTTAACTCGGAATTCAACATTATGTATCAGGGGTTGGCTCTCATTAATGGAATCTTGATTAGCGACGATGAAATCCTCCGAATGCATGGTAGAAGAGACGATGATGAGGACTCTCTTTCCTTCGTTGCATGTCGCTCCCGTCTCTTGGCCAATCTATCTGGAGTCCAGCTGGAGGGAGAGGAAGTAATTCCTTCGTGGGAAGACCACCTAATGGATGAGGAGGCCTGTCATGATGCCAGCGAAGATTTTGCTCCATTTGATAAGGACACAATTGCTGTGTGTGTGCTCACTGAAAATTCAAGCTACTACATTGCAGACTTGAAGAACTACTTTGATCGTCATTACAAATGTCTTGGCAATTACTGGGACTACACCAACGAGAACCTCACAGCTGATCAAGTGGCAAGGGCGAAGAAAATCAACATGGGAAAGAATCAAGTCAACGCGATAATGACCTACATTTCCTTCAACAGATTGTGTTTGACAAACTTAATGTGTTCCAATGGCTTAGCTCCGGATATGAAGGACTATTGGGTTCAGTTGTTAACAATGTCAACTGATGTTCTCTTTCGTCATTGCAGGAAAGTGCTCAACTATACCAAGGTACTTGAGAATAAACTTCTTCGTGAGTGGGACGACGAAGAATCTCCTGGTATTCACGCGGACCCCCCCTACCTTTTTGAACCCAAAAATTCGCCACCACTACTCATTGACGCTCCTGAAAAGGATTACCAAATCTTCGATGCAGAGGACCCTAAAAGGTTGTTTTCCAGAATGGCTGTCAAGTTGTGGAATTGTGTTGAGCACGATGCAATATTTGGGAAGAGGCGTAATGGTGTCCCAGGTGAAAAGCAAAAACCTCCGTCTCATGTGGATCTGATGGGTAAGATTCCAAGGAAGGATTTGGGTCCCCCGCCTACGGTCGTCGAAGGTACTCCGGCTGCATCCCAGAAGAAGCGTGTTAATAAGGGCAAGGATTCTTCGCTTGATGGTGCCGACGCTAAACCTGCCGCCAATGATGCTAAACCTGCCGCCCATGATAGTACGAAGAAGATTAAGAAGACGCCATCTAAGTCTCAGCAGCCTGGTGAAGGTGCTGCTGGTGATACTACTACGAAGAAGAGGAAGTCTGATGATGGCGGTGCTGCTGGTGATAATAATAAGAAGAGGCGAATTAAGAATGCAACAGGTGCGAAGAAACCAGACGCGACTACTGTAATGCGCACTCCTGGAGAGTTCTATGAATGCTTCGCATCACTCCTACTTGCCCGTGGAATTAATAGGTCCGGTATGACCAATATTACGAAGAATGCAGCATCCTTGTCTTTGATGATGCATAAAGATGCGGTAGAAAAGCTTCGGAAAGAACAGCGACATGCGTATAGTTACTTGACAGGCATCGATAGTCAGATGGAGATGTTGAGAAATCATTCTATCCCTGATGATGTGAAGGCTTCATCGAAGACTCACCTGGAAGATGTGTTCAAACAGATTTCTTATTCCTTCGACGTTCAGAAGAGGGCACTTGAGAAGAAGGACAGCCAAAAAGTAGTACCTGGTAAGCACAATTGTTCCTGATTTTTCTTCGCTTTACATACCTTGATTCACCTTGCTTGCCATCACAGGCCAAATGAGGACTGCCAACAACCGTGATACGTGGGTTACTAACCCTGCAACTGAAAATGACACAGAGTTGTACCTGAAACCTAATGGGGAGAAGTATCAACTGAAGTTCAGCAGGACCCTATCAACAAATTTCTTCGAAGGGAAGTTGACTGCCAACCTGCGGACGAGCTCACATATGGGTGTCAATTTCTACAACCCTATCACGAGGGAATATACCATCACTCGTCATCGTGATGGAGAGCAAGGTCTTCAAAGAATCATCGCCCGGCTGTATTGTCAGGATACGCGCATTAACCCGAAGAAAGCTTGGAAGACTTTCAACAAAGACCACACTACTAACGCGATGAAAGCAAACAGCAAAGATAATTCCCTCCACTGTTACACTGCAGAAAATTCGTGGCCAGAATTGGGCATGATTCCTAGCAAGCTTTCCAACTTTTCTAATGTTCCTGCAAATCTCACCAGTCTTACAGTCAGGAACATGCGAAGAATGTATTTTTGCTACAACGATCCTGGCCATCATGACCAGTGGGTGGCGAAGAAAAATGGTCACCCCTTTACAAATCAAGGACTTGTAGGTCTTGCGAAGGGGTTGGGTCTTCCGTGCTGTGATAAGCACCCAACCGGATGTGGTCGTTCTCTTCGTGAGAACAATATTGTCAAGGTGGATACAAGCCATTGTTTGCTTCTGCACAATTGCATCTGGGCCGTCCCTGTGAAGGTTTGGCATGGATCTGGCTTTGGTTGTGTTGTTGGATTCGTCAAGGTTCTCTTCGATCAATTGGATCTTGTTGGTAACCGTGTTGCCATAGTGAAGCGAATTAATTTTGACGATTTCATGTATCAGACACAGGCTGCCAATCATGCAGTTTGGATTGGGAAGAAATGTCATGGTGTTGTGGAGGCATACTTTTTGGATGGTGTCCATGCTGGTTGTAGCGAAGATGTTTTGGAATCAGAGTTTGCAGGTGGGGACTTTAGCAATGAGGATCTTGATGATCCCAATGATAGTGATAGTTTTGATGAGGATGAGGATGAGGATGGGGATGAGGCTTCTGCATAAGGGGGGATGTAGCCTGGTGGATTATCTATTGCATGTATCTCTAACAGTGGCGAAGAAAAGTCTTAATCAGCCAGTAAAGTTTGTGTGAGATTAACTAAATAAAACATCTTGAAATCTTCGCTGGTCTCTAACAAACGAAAACGATCTATTTTTAATGTAAGAACTTTACAAATCATCACCAATTTCTTCGTCGATGATGTGATGAGAATCTCATGAGTACGAAGAAAATATTTACCAGTAATCCTTATCAAGGTCGTCTTCAACCTCAACTGTTTCTTCGTCAGAGTCAACATCACAATCTTCATCATCACTATCTTCTTCGTGAGATTCTTCTCCTAATTCTTCGTCAGATGCGATGACTTCTTCCTCGCTTAAGTCGTTTTCACCGTATCTCTCGTGGATTTTTTCACAGAAGTGAACGAAGTACTTACCCCATTTATGATACGCCATTGTGACAATAAACTGATCTTCAGAGACAACACCTTCACTCAAAATATTAGGTATACACAACAATGGTCCAACGATGGAAGTGATGGGTATGATGTAGAGCTGGTCTTTCGGTCCAAGCTTTATTTTCTTCACAAAGTGCTTGGCAAGATACTCATATTTGAGATTTCCCTCCTCACATTGAACCAGTGCATACATTGTGTCATCATTAGTAGTCCTCACTTGCTCTGAATCTAAATTCATACATTCAACTTTCTTGAAGGTTAACGAAGATTTATCCTTGTACTGCAGGAAGCTGATTACACGTGCTGCACATACATCCCCATTGGGCTTCTCTTTTGTCTTGGGAAGTCTAACCATTGCGAAGTCATACCACTCACTACCATAGAACATTGGTGAACATCTGAACAATTGATTCTTCGTTGAACCTCCAAAAGGAATAGGTATGGATGCCTCAGTGAAACACTCGACTGTGAAGGATTGGTTTACTGATATCTTCATCAACTGCGCGTGGCGAATAGCGATGAGACCCAGACTCTTGGCAATAACAGGATTGGGTTTGTGCAAGTGACTAATCTTCTGCTTCTCTTCATTCTTCCATGAGTATGTGGATGTAACTTGGTGGCGATTGTTTGTTTTGATGTGAAGTGTGAAGGAACCACGACAGGATGCATCTTTAGATTTCTGAAAAGACTTATCAATTCCTTCGCTATCACTCGAACAATCAGACTGTGCATCTAAGTCTTCATAATCTTGTCTAGAATCATCGGTCTTTTCGGGATTATAGCTGTTGATGAAGCTTCTTGGCATGCAATTGTGCTGCTCATACTTGTAGGCCATTTTGAAAAGTTCGAATTCATAGTAGTTGTTAGCCACCTGGGAGGCAAAGGAATCCAAGCGCATTTGTGTGAGCGCTGCCATGCGTTTTACAAACCATTTGTGGTTCTTCTCTGCTGCACTACCATGAAAAACCTTCGCACATCCGAACTTTCTGCAATTGGCCAAAAGCAGTAACAAAGCATGATACTTCACAATGTGCCAGCCCTTTTTTCCTTCGCCATCTTCCTTGGATTTTGCTCTCTTTGCACGGGGAAAGTGGCGTTTTATTCGTCTCATCAGGACAAGAGTTGCCTTATAAGCCATATCAACATGCATCCTTTCATTGAAGTCAAGAAGAAATTTATCCCATGCTAGGAGTAACATAGATGTTTCTCTCATATCACCAAATGAAATGTCGTGCTTATTAAAATGGGGTTCCAGAAGTGTCCTTCCATATGTTGTATGCATCAACATGGTGAGGGCGAAGAAATTTCCATGACGCTCGCTGGCATTCACCTGTGAAAGATTGAATAAACAATTTAGTGTTGTCCATTGACATTACGAAGACTTTTTCAAGTTCTTCTGATTCACCTTGGATAGATTGAAGAAACCATTTCGGTTAGACATACGAAGAATATCGCGTTCAGAGTTACGATTGATGTTGTTCTTCACATCAGTAAAAAGAAGATCCACCTGCTCCTTTACTGCTTGATTCTTCATGTTTGTGCCTATGATATCTCTAGTAGTTGTTGGGATGTGCTCATACATGCCTGCCTCCATGACATGAAGAGATTCTTGTGGTGTGATACCAACTATTCCTTGGTATTTGTCAGCAAGAGGTAAATGATCAAAGGCATTGTCCACATCATAATAGGATAATTCCTTCTCCAGGTCTTGGTTGTCTTTGATATCAGACAAATCTTTGAGACTTATGAGATTCTTCTTGGTGAGAGACAAAAATATCTCCGCATCGTCACCGTTACAGGCAACGAAGTCTTTATAGGTCATTTGACAGCATTTCGGTGGGACCTTCACCAAATCCTCCTTGCAACATTTGCAGTCCTTCACAAGGCACCTGCCTTGTGTATTACCAAGGTAGTGTGCAACAAGCTCATTGTTCCCAACTGTGTCACCAATCACCATGTAGATGTATGGTTTTAGAATCTTCACTTCGCCATCAGGAGCATGCCAGACAATACCACCTTCCTTCCAGGATTCTTCGAGAGATGAAAAGGCAATGCGAAGAACATTGTGCATATCCTGAAGGTTAAGTTGAGTGGCACGATCTACCTTTTTCTTATTGGACCCTTTCTTTGCCGATAGGTTTGGAATTGTAGCCATCATCCTCCAACTATCAACCTTTTGCTGTGTGTCAACATCAAGCATTGCAAGGGTGAATCCAATAGGAGTCACACATAGATTGGAGTGAAGATCATAGTGTGATTTATCGATGTGAACAATGATGGGGAGTGGCAAAATCTTCGTCTTAGTATGGCCGTGGTCCGGAACATGGGCCTCAATGCCCATTCGATACAAATATCCTGAGTCCTTGTCAGCAATAACAGCATGATAATCGTTCTCAAAGTCTTCGGCACTGCGTTTCGGCCTCCAAGTGTTTTCATCGAGACCCTTCATAATGTTGTCCTTGTTCATCACTTCAGGATCATCTAAAATACTCCTTACTTGGGCGGAGAAGTTGAAAACAGGGACAGTAATTTTTTGTTGATCATGTGTAACTGTTTCCTTCGACGTTGGTCTCAATCCCTCAGTATTGAAAGTGTCAGACAGACGTTTTAACAATTTCTTTCTAGTCCATACATTGGATTTGCCATTGGTTTTCCAAATATTTGGATCTTTGTTAGAGTGGAAGCGTGCCCAAGAAGCAATACAGTCGAAGAGTTTCTTATCCACTTTGTGGCGAGTTGATAGTATATTTGCCAGGTCCACAAGCGCAACCTGGGGGGCATTGAGTTTATTTTTGTATTTGTATCTCTGGGGCGCTTTATGAATTTTTCTTCGGCTTGGCTTTTTGTGTTTCATTGCATCATACATTGTGGTTACTTGCTGGAACTTGATTGGTAACTTAAAGAATTTCATGTCATCTTCTGGATCCGACTCTTCATCTGATGTAGAGTATTCATCCTCTGCTTCCCATGAATACGGTTCATCATCAGACGAAGAAACTTCATCAAAATTCTCCCTCCAAACTAATGATGGCTGGCTTTCACTTTCTTCGTCGGATTCATAAGTTGCCTCTTGGATTTTATCATCAAAGTCACAGTATGTGTCACCAAAGTAATCTTCGTCAGAGTATGAGTTTTTTGACATAGAAGACAACTTCCCAGACAGGGATCGGATTGACTCATGAGCATGAAGACTCGACAAATACTCAGCACCTGGATGGTATTGTTTGCTTAAATCTCCTTCATTGTTTTTACCGATGACTTTAGAGCGACTGTGACTCGATAATTCGTCAGATGCCGTTTTATTTTTCTTCGCCTTTGCGTGAGGTTTCATGTTCTTCGGGTTCTGACTACAAATGCGCTCATGACTGTTCCTCCCCATTATGCTTAAACGCCTGCCACAATGGCAACATTCATCATTATTATTGGCAGTGTTGGCATTAGTTTTATGTGGTGACTTTCTTAGCTTGGCGACGACCTTTCCCGTTTTGGCTCTGGATCTGTGCCTGGCTCTCCGCACAGCTGCTTTTGTAGTATTGGCCATGTTGTCTGTTGGTGTCGGTTGGTGGTTGATTATTTGAATTATGGTCTCATCTTCTGGTGGTTGTAGGAGAGTTTAGCACGTTATTAACTGCTATGTTGGAACTAGTATGATATGGATTGGCCTTGGCGGAACACAGCAACAATGACAAAAATTGATTCCGCGCCCGTTTTCAAACCACAACAGCCACAAACCGCCCACAGCCACTTCGTAACATCCACATCCACGCCTCCCCTCTCCCCTCCTAATAACAGCACCCAAGCACACAATGAACCGATTTGTCTCATTTTTTTCATCACCACCTGACAAACGCATCAACAACAACAGCCATCTAACCAACTCCTCTTCATCTGAAATGATTGCATCTACCAACCGACCACGTACCAGCAGAAATGATAATAATAATCAAACGCGTATTGGCCGATCCGGTGATAGGACAGCCATCACTCCCCATTCCTCCAGGTCGAACCATCATCCAACCAACAACTACTACTCTCAATCAGACGGATCGGATTCAGAGGAAGAGGACGAGGGCATCCAGCACACATCGGCTCCGAAACGACGACGTTCCATTCAGCGTGATCAGCATTACCACAATCATGAGGATGATGACACGCAGCACTCTGACGGTGAAGAATCTCTCCTCAAGAAGCCACGAAGAAATCCGCCATCCAATAACAGTAATTTAACATCTCAAAATCATCGTGAATCTTCGCCTACAGTGAGAGACGACAGAGAGGACTTGATTGCAACCATCAACCAGTTGAAGAAAAAGTTGAAATTGGCACAGGATAGGATCAAGGAGACAGAACGATCTTTGCAGGTTGCTAAGTATGGGAAGACGAAGAGATCGCGTGTGAAAAACAATGATGCTACTACTCGTCAGTACAAGTCAGAACTTCGTGCTTACATCAAGTATGACTTAGGGCGCAAGTTAAAGTTTTTACCAGCTCACTGGGAGTTGTGGAGTGACAAAGAAAGGAGTGTTTGTCAGATGGTGTTGAAGTCTATCAAGTTCCACCCTGATGCTACTGACGAAGAAAAAATGACTGTTTGGTCCAATGTTCTTGCTCCAAATATGAATATTTTGTTCAGCGATTACAAGAACAAAATTCATCAACCAATGCGGTTGCATTATATGAGTAAGTGTGTGATGATTTTTTTATTTCCTTCGCATAAGCTAATGTATTTTACCATTTAATTCCATATCACAGAGCAAGATGACATGATTGTTTTCAATGGAGTTTTCTCTGATACAAATGTCAAATCATGGTTCGACAAGACTGTTGATCAAGTATTCAACGAAGAAAAAACACTCAAAAACTTGATCACTTTTCTCTTGAATTATGCACTTCATGCTGTACCAAAGGATGAAACTTATTCGAGTGTCAAGGCTGGACAGTTAGCTCTTTATGATGATGATCCTGCGAAGGAAATCGCGAATGGTTTTCCCTGTTTCCTTGAGTACATGACCCGAACTGACATGTCATGGTGCACTTGGCAGTATTATAACAGTATTCCTGACTGGATTACGAAGAAAAATAACGGCGCCACAGTCAGACACACACTGAAAGCCAGGTTTACTGGAGACAAGCACTGCAGGCGCCAACCTGAAGAAGATAGCGAAGGAATGAAGTTGTATCACACCATGACCAAGTGGTATGAAGAGTTCAAGAGTCACGATGATTTTGTGACCAAAGCTCGACCATTGTGCAATGAAATTGCTAAAGAAATGAAACTCATCCCAACATGGACAGCAGAGAGTGGTCCGAAGAAATCTATCAAGAAGCGGGTTGATCCTGATCCAGATGTTGAAGCTCCTGAGTTAGATATATTTGACGAAGAAATTGATGATATGTGCTTTCAGGATGCTATAGCTGAAGGGAGATCGCGTTTTAGTCACTATAATGAACCTTCAGTTGATGACGAAGAAAATGTGGAGTAAATGTTATTTTTTGTTAGAGAGTTGCTTGTCTATGTTAGCAATTTAAGCTAGTTTATGTTGATAAAGTATGAACATGTTCAACATATACTGTCTTTGTATTTATACAATAGATGTGGTAAAATCCATGCCTAGACATGAAGCGGTCTAGACAGAACATAACAAGTAGGACAAACATGTGAGTTAGAACAGCCATGCTATACAGTTCATAGCCTTGGCTGTGCATAAGCATAGCTTTAGCTATGCAAAAGCATAGCATTAGACATAACAAGATACAGCCAAAGCTCTATTCATTACAACCATTCTTTAGCGTCCAAAGCTAGTTTGTGACTTGTAGAGAATGACGGTAATACGTCATGTCTTTTGTCTGGCTGATAAGTTTTCGACATAACACACAGACATGTGCCATGGTTGTTATGTACATATCTGCATGCTTGCATAGAAAGTGCTACCATAGCTACCCTTGAAGTAGCATAGCTTGTCTGTCATTCCTTATAACTTTGTTGTGAAGAATACATTCAGTCTTAGTGTTACATAACAAGTACATAATCAGCAGAGATCTTCGTGCAATAAGCGTTTCATACCTGGTTGTATGATTGTACAGAAAGCGTCAGCATAGCTTTTCTGTGTGCACATATAGCGATGCTATGAAGAGAACGACGAAATCTTTATCATACATGTCCTTTTCATATTTAGCAAAGCTCTTCGTGCCATAAGCGTTTCATACCTGGCTGTATGATTGTAGAGAAAGCGTCAGCATAGCTTTTCTGTGCGCGCGATATAGCGACGCTATGAAGAGAACGACGAAATCTTTACTGTACATGTCTGTTACATGTTGAGCAAAGCTCTTCGTGCCATAAGCGTTTCATACCTGGCCGTGTTTTTATGCATACCTGGTTGTGCATACGAAGAGATTAAGCTATGCCATCATATTTTTGGGGCTTCAGATGATGGCGTGATCGTCGGAGGAGGGATGCCATGGTCGTATCGTGCTTTTTGTGGTGGGACCGTGAAAATGAGGGGCCATTTAGTTGCTAATAACAACCAAACCTCTTAAAATCAGTCGGAAATAACACTTTTTTTAATTCCTACGTAGATTCTACGCTCGTCACACAATATGCACCGGGGCGAATTGTTGTGCGGGGCCCCCACGTAACGTCACGTTACGTTACGGTAC
>JACCEC010223701.1_pt1 | contig 10345 bp, 15 predicted proteins | sample 7450121 | NCBI WGS metagenome assembly JACCEC01 (sample SAMN15323455, study PRJNA562643) | freshwater metagenome | isolation source: river surface water | place: USA:Blue River Watershed | collected 2017-08-18 | reverse complement strand
CTGTATAGTGGTTGCGGGGAAAACAGCTTATATCCAATCAAAAAAATTAGAAGAGTTTTTAACATCAATAAATACAAGATTGATGATGCCAGAAAATATCTCTCCAATTCAATCTTTGAAAAGTGCAGATCAACATGGGATTTTATTACAAGAAATCCAAAAAGCAAAATTAGGTCAATACAAAAAGATTTATGCTGCTTTTAAATATTTGATTGAGAACCCAATTGACTTAAAAATGACGTGGCCTTTTATATTAGAGAAGGTGCCTGGAATTGGAAAGAAAACAAGTAGATTTTTCCTATTGCATTCTGATGTTAATTATAAAAATCGTATTGCAATTCTAGACACACATATTTTAAAGTTCATCAGAGAAAATATTGACGATAAAGCACCTAAGTCAACTCCAACTAACTCTAATACATATGTGTTGTGGGAAGATAAGTTTATTTATTGGTGTGAAAAAAACAATAAAGATGTAGCTGAGTTTGATTTAGAAGTTTGGAAATCATACGCAAGGACAGCAAAGAATGACTAGTATTCAGGAAGAGCAAGAGTTAAAACAATATGAAGCTTTGGTCAAAAAAATTGCTAATAATTATTACTTAAAATATGGCAAGAAATATGACTTGGAAGATTTAGAACAGGTGGCAAGACTTGGTGTTTTAGCTGCTATCCGAAATTATGATGTCAAGTTCAAGACTAAAAAACTAACACATTATTTTAATTATGCTGGATTCTATATCAAACATTATTTAAGAGAAGACACTGGAATCATTCATATTCCAGCAAAACATATGAGTAATCCAGATTTCCAAAAGCCTTCATTTACTGGCTTAGAAGATTACACATTTGCTGATGATTCCGTAACTGAAATTGATAAGCTTGATCATAAACTTGAACTTGAAGATCTCTATAGTGTTTTAACAGATTATCAAAAAGAAGTAATCAAAAAAGTTTATCTTGAAGGTTATACTTTTGATGATCTTGCTAAACAATTAAATGTAACAAGACAAGCAGTTAATTTGGCAGCTACAAATGGAATGACAAAAATGAAAAAGCTGGCAAATGGACAAATAGTTAGAACAAAAACAAAATCTTTATAATTTAGATAAGACCATGAATAAAATTGACAGTAAGCCATTATTTGAGTTTGTTAGTTATTCTGAAACAAGACTTCCAAAAATCATTCTAGCAAGATATTGTTTTGCTCAAGAAAATGTTGAAATACCAAATACAGAATTGCATCTAACAATACCTGATGATTATTGGGTTTTCAGTGACACTGATAAAAATGAAATATTTATTTTGTCAGATGAAAACTTTAAATCAATTTATATTCCTGATTCAAAAAGAGCTTTTTCTTATTCATCTTTTATCCAAGATTCTTTATCAAATGATGTTGAAATTAGTACAGTAGTATTAGAAGAAGAAGATTTATTTGAAAAAGATTTATCTGAAGAAATAGAATTTGCAAATTGGTTTGGGATGCAGGGTGAAATATATCTTAATGAAATGAATAAACCCTGCCTTAATTTAGCTCATTCTGTTGATATTGAGCCTTTGAAATTAAAAGACAGGGTTATTATTGCTTGGAAGATTTTAACCAACAAAAACTTTAAGTTTGATAAAGTTTCTATGGATTGGCATTAGTGTCTTAAAAACACATCATCTGCTATTTCTTTTATTGTTGCATAATTGAATACAGACTCACCAGGGTGTGCATCAATCCAATCACTCATAAACTCTAATACTAATCCTACTTCATCGTCATCAAATTGATTTGTTCTGTCCCAAAGCATAGAAATCAAATGACCTTGTTCTTCTAAATCTGTAAGGTCTTCCACTCTCATTTGATCGCCATCTTCAAGCATAGAATTTAGATATTCGAATTGACTTTGTGCAAGCCTTAATAGTCTTTCTGTTACAATATGAGCTTTGTCTTGCCCTACACCCTTCATAAAGTCAGGCATTTCAGTATCAATAGGTTCATCTTCTTCACCCATTGCAGCTGTTCTTAATTCTTTCCATGCATTACTTAAATTAATCATAGAATTAGAAAATCTGATATTAGCACTGTCTGAATGAGAAACATTTGACTTACCACCAGCTGAAGGGGTGTATTTTGTTACATTAGGCTTCTTATCTGGATTTGATTCTTTTTCTTTTTTTCTTTTTTGTCTCACTCTATTTTTTCTCTCTTTATCTGATAAGTTTTTTGCTTTGTTAACTGGAACGCAAACAGGCTTCTTACCCTTGGATGTATCGCCCCTTCCACATGGTTGATATTTACCTTTTTTCTTAGGTCTAGCAACATCAACCCATTTTTCTTTCTTAAACCAGTCGTCCAAACCACCATGATTTTTAGCTTCTACTAAATCATCTTCTGGTTCTTTATTTTCAGAAACTTTAACCCAGTTACTCATTTTCAGCTCCTAATCTTTAGCTCTTTTAATTGTTCTAGTTTCATCATCTGGATTGTTATGTAATGAATCCATATGATGTTTAGGAATCATATTCATAACTTCAATATGTTCTTCATCTTCATTATAAAAAACAATATGGTTGTCATCTACTGCAGCTGGTTGATGAAGATCTGCATCTGACACTTCTTCTCTAAAATCTGAAATAGGTTCTGCATCTTCCCAGCTACCTTTCTGATCTACAAAATATGTATTAGAATCATAATTGTTTAATGCATCATCTAAGTTCATAGGAAATTCAACTTGATAATGATTTTTATATTCAGATGCAACTTTGATAAAAACATTGTGAATTAAACTTGCTTCTTTTTCTAATCTCATATTTTCAAGAATACAAGCTACTTTATTTAATTCATTTAGAACAACTTCAGATTTTTTCATTTTTCTTTTCTTTCTTCCTTGGCAATGTGCACGTTCACTAAAGCCTTTTGGGTTGTTACAATCGATAGAGTTTTTTCTTTTTTGTGTCCATTTTGATTCTTTATTCATTTTTCTATCCTATAATGACATTCTTCTCACCATTTGTCTGAATTACAAATGGAGCTTGATGTAATTGATCACCTTCACCAGCCATTTCAAGTTTTCTAAATAAAGGAGACATTTTGTGCTGTCTTTCAACCTTTTTAGTTCTTTGATTTTCTGTTTTGGAAGGCCTCTTGTATTTAAGACCAATAACTAAACCCTCTCCTGGCTGTTTTAAACCTTCAATATCATCCAAGAATCTAAGGTCATGTCTGTCACCGTCAATTACACGATATGTTTTTCCATGATAAGTGAGAGTTTCAGGTGTCTTGTCAAAAACAATTGCAACATTTCCACCCATTTCTAGATATCTTAAGGCTTCAGTTCTGTTTGTTTCAGATCTAGAGAAAGTCACATGATAATTAGGAGCAAATGGTCTTCCTGTATATGGATTTTGACCAGATAAATACATGTCCATATATTTTGGAACTTTTGTGTAATCATAGAACTGAATATGAGGGAACTTTTGATGAAGATCTGCTGCTTCTTTTGCCCAGTTGATATCAGTTGTTCCATTTAATCGAACAACTGGCTGTAAATCGACACCATAAAATAGTTTGATTTCTTGACATAACAATTCAAGCCTTCTAATGTCAGCCTCAATTTGTTTTATTGCAGTATCTCTTGTAGCAGGATGAAATAATCTACTAGTTCTCATTTCTCTTGCCATATGAACATTATCAAAACGAGCATTGCCAGTGTGATAAATACAATCTTTTAAACAAGCTGGAGAAGCATGAGTACAGGTAACAACTTCTTTATCTGGATTCTTCTCTTGCTTAAATTGATTCCATAATTCAATTCTGTTAAGCTTTTCTTTATCTCTTTGTTTTGCGTATTGTTCAAACTCATTAATGTTATAAATTGAAGATGCACCAGGCTCTAAGTAAAGAATGCCAGTGATGTATCCAGATGAAAGACCTTTTGGTGTTTTTGAATCTTCACCAACAGAAAGCATATAAAACTTTGCTTGCTTAATTAAATTAGAGATTTGTTCAGCAGTTTCAATAGGAATCTTTTTATTATCAAGATCATTATCAACATCTTTTTCAATTTGTTCTATTTCATCTGGATCGTTTTGTGCAAATACTAATCTTTCTGAAATATGGTCTGAATATCCATAAGCTCCAATACTATCAATATGGGCTAACTTTTGAATTAATGTTTTCATTGCTGTTCTCGTATTTTTTCTTGATGATCTTTTTCTATATGGATTAAAATCTTCATACCTTCTATTTTTTTCTTTGCCTGGATTAAATCTTCCCACTTCTTCTAATGGTGAGCCTGGAGTCCAAACTGTTGAAGGTATATCCCAATTTCTAAACTCTTCTCCAAGCTCATCTAATGCGTCTTGATTTACTCTTAATCCGTGTAAACCAGCTCCACCCTTTCTTTCAGGTTCAAAAAGTTCTTCAAAATTAATTGTTTCTAAATCTCTACCTGGAACAATTTTTCCTTCATCTCTATATTGATGATGATAAGCTGGGTAGTCTCTTTGTAATCTGTAATAATCATCTGGATTGTTAATATGATATACTTTTGCTTTATCTGGATCTGGCCTTAAAATTAATCCACTGTCGCCTTCAGGAATCCACCCAGGCATTTCTTCCAACATCCATTCAAACCAAGGAGCAGTTTTAAGTTCAGGATCATAATCAGATGTCCATAAACCACCCCATGGCTTTGGAACACCTCTATTGTTTCTTACAGGTTTAAATCTAGAAGGATCAAATTCTAATTGATCAGGTTTTTTTCTAACTGACTCTGCTCTAGGAATAAATAACTGGTCGGGTATTTCTTCTTTTTCCCAACCAGCCATTTTTATTCTTAGTTTGTATTTTGGCATTTATCTGACACCCGCTTGATTTACTTTTTGCTGAAGTAAATTAAGTGCCATTTGTTTAAATTGAGGATTGTTATTGAATCTTTGGTTTATATGGCTTTGAATATATTCTTGATTAGCTTGTAAATCTGCTGCATTATAATTTTGCATACCTAATTCAGATAATGCTTTAAAAAGAGCTGAGTTTGCCTGTAAATATTGATTGTTTACAGGTTGTTGCTGTCTTACTGCTCTTTGGTCTTGCAATGCTCGTTGTCTTATAGGATTCATGTTTGCAGGAATTGGCATTTGAGGATTTAGTGCTAATTGTGTATATTGAGGATTTGATACAGTTCTTTCAGCAGGATTTTGATTAAGCTGATTTATTTGTTGCATTGCTTGTTGGCTTGCTGGACTTGGAACTGATGGCTTTGGTTGTGAATATACTTTTTGGTTGTAAGGTGTTGGTTGTAAATTTTGATCAAGATTAACTGTCACGCCATATTTTGGATCCATATAAGAATTTGAATATGAACCTGGAGATGGGGTGTTGCTTGTATCCACCACTTGTTGCGCTGGTCTTATTGATTCAGGCCAGTTTTGTGGTGGAACTCCATTATTAGTGTAATAGTCCACTAATTGCTGTTGCTCTGGAGTGTATTGGGCAGTCTTAATCCTAATCTTATATTTTGACATTAACCCTTCTTCCATCCCCCGCCTTTAGCCTTGTATTGTTTAGCAGCCCAGCCATTAGCATAGGCGCTTGGGTATACGTCAAATTTTGCCTTAGCTTGTGCCTTACATTTTGCCCACAAAGATGGATTTGTAGGAACGTTTTTGCCAGAGCTTTTCTTTTTCTTTTTGGCAGCAAGAGCAATTAAAACATCGGTCAATACGCTGGCTTCTTTTACTAATCCATTTTCTTCTAATTCAGTTGCTATATTGTGGATAGCTGCTAATACATTTTTCATAATAAACCTCAAGAAATTGTTTTTATTCTTACTAGGAATATTATAAATATTCTATTGAAAAACCTGTAATTGAATGTACTGCCTAATAAATAAGAACCTACAAGCTTTACTTGTAGGTTCTTATTTATTTTTGATTTTTCAATCTTTCTTTTAATGTAGAAGTTGATATGCCTTTTGTATATGGAACGTAACAAAGAGAGATATTTTTTTCTTCCAACCAATCATAAGTAAGTCCAATTTGTTTTAGATAGTCTTTTCTAGCCCAATCAGAGCCAATTACAATCAAATTAGAACCTGCACACAATACAATATCTTTAACTGTTCCATCTGGTTGAGAGTTAGGTAAAACACCATCACAAATATCTAAACTTAATATAATTTCTTTTCTTTCTTCATATGTCATAATTGGTTTGTTTTTCTTGTATTTGTAGATAAAATCATCAGTATTTAGACCAATTATAAACTTCGAACTTCCTGCTAATTCTCTACATTTTTTAAACAATTCTATATGACCAACATTAAGCAAATCAAAGGTGCCAATTGTTATTGTATTCATTTTCAAATCCTGTTCTGTAGTATCTTATGAAATATTTGATTATTCATTCCATTTCCTAAGTTATCTATATATCTAACAGGAATCTTATACTTTGAAAAATAAGTTGCCCAAACTCTCTCCCATGCTTGTGAACCATCTTTGTTTTTTGGTAATTTTTCTTCACGAAAATATCCAATTCTTGACATTTGGATTAGGTGTCTTCTTTTGCATAAAAAATTATTACCTAAGATTCCAGGTGTCATTTTTAGTTCGTCAATTAAATCAGGAAAAATCTCATCGAACCAAACTCTGTCTTTTGATGATATAAATGAATCTAAACAAGAATCAAATCCAATTAAACATAATATATTTGGATAATCATTTGTAGCATAATCATAAAAAATTGCTGTTAATTTTATGTGCACTGAATCCTGGAGCAACATATAAGTTTCATATAAATCTTTTTTGAATACTTGATATAATGCTCCAGCTTCATATGCACCGCCGTAGTCACTGTCTTCAAAATTGATAAAATCTATCTGTTTAATTTTTTCAATGTAATCAAGATATGTCGAATTATTGTTTATGACATAAATATCAAATCCAGAATCAAATAATTCTTTAAGTGCTAGAATATTGTTATAGTTTGATTCAGTTGGATTGTACGTGGAAACAACAACTGCGGCTTTTTTCATTACAACTTACATTCATATAAATCTTTCAATTCTTGTGCAGTAAGCTTGCCTTGTTTTCTCATTACATCTTTGCCATCTTTGAAAACTATTGTGCAAGGTATAGACATAATTCCAAGTTCAGCCACTACATCTGTCATAAGTTCACAATCAACTGAATAGCATTTTATATCAGGATTGTCATTTGCAAATTGTTCAAAAGTAGGAGCAAAAGCTTTACAGGGACCACACCAAGAGGCCCAGAACTTGACCAATACAGGTGTTTCAGAGTCGATAGCGTCAGCATAAGTTAATAAATCTAATTCCATTTTTTTACCTCACTTATATTTACTTAAAATTATACTCTAATTCCTAAAGAGCGGTATAATTCATATATGTCCAGAGTATTGTTATTAAATCTAGATTACGAGCCACTGAACATTTGTGAGCTTTCTAGAGCTATGAAATTATTGTTAGTTGGCAAGGCTGATACTTTACATTTTTATGAAGGCAAAACAATATATACTGGTGGTGGAGATAGTTTTAATATCCCTTCAGTAATTAGATTGAAGCATAATGTCAAAAGAAAACATACCAGAGATTTCAAAGTAAGTAGACATGGTGTATTTTCTAGAGATTCCTTTACTTGTCAATATTGTGGGATTAAGTCTTCAGAGCTTACTTTAGATCATGTTTATCCTAGACACATGGGCGGAACACATACATGGGATAATCTAGTGGCTTGTTGTAGAAGATGTAATGCTTTTAAGGGCTGGAAAACATTAGAACAAAGTGGTTTAAAATTATTATCAAAACCAAAGCAACCTAGATATTGTTTTCAATCTGTATTATGTAGATATCAAGAAATAGATGAATCTTGGAGTTATTATCTTGTGTCATAAAAAAAAGGACCTAAAAGGTCCTTTTTTTATATGTCCATTTTGAGTTGTGATTTATTTTCTGGCTCTTGTTCAGTAGAAATATAATTTTCTTTTGGGATTTTGTGTACGGTATCAAATGCTTCGCCACCAAGATCTGTTCCCATATGGTCCCATTCTGAAGGTAATAAAGTCTTGAGAGCTACATCCTCATCTACTCTAAGGCGGTTTATCACTTTTTGTAAATATTCAATTTCTTCTTTAGTTTCAATTATATCGTCTTCAAATCTTCCAGGGCTTTTTTCATCAAATTCTAAAAGTTGCTGTAAAGATCTATTAGCTATGTTAAGATTTCTGAATGCACTTTCGTAATCCTTATGTTTACCCATTGAATCTGGTTTGCCAAAGACTCTATTTTGTGCTTTATGCGATTGAAGAGATTGAACATTACTAACCATATGTGTAGCATTAGATAATTTTGGATCACTTTTTATGAACTCAAGCATTTTTTCATATAGCTTTGTTGATAAACCCCTACCGAGATTTGTCATATAAGTGTCTTCGTCCATTTGAATATCCATGACTTGAATTAACACTATGACAATAACATTACTAGATTCATCATAGGCAAAATCTAGATGTCCAAGTGCTTTTTCAGACCTTGGAGAAAAAACTTCTAATCTATATGAATCAATCCTTCCATATCTTTCAACTAGTTTTTTGCCACGTCTTTCAACAACATAAGATAAATCATCGGGATCTGCTAGTTTAACTCTGCCCATATCAGGAAAATTAATTTGACCAAAAGGATCAATTTCTGTTAATGCTGTTCTGTACCACATTTTAACTTGAACCTAATAATTTCTGAATTTCTTTGAGTTTATTGAAGACAGCTGATTGTGATGCATTTTCAATAACACCATAATCATCTAAAGGATCACATTCATAAATAAAATCATTACCATTTTTGTGATGTTTTGCTATTGCTGTAATTTGTTCATTTGTAGGTCTGGAAAAAATATCAACATTCCAAACTCCATCAAAATGCATTCTTATTGCGCCTGTTGAATCCATGAAAGGCTGGACATAATCTCTATATCTATCACCATATGGATTCTCAGGTTTCCCCATAACATTTTCAATATTTCTATGGTCTAAAGATCTCTCATCTCCACCTTCTGAAAAATCCAATAGCTTCCCATTGCTTAGGATGTAACCAGCTTTTGATGGGTTTTTAGTTTCACCATAAAGATTCAATGCTTCTTGTTCTATAGGATGAACTTCAAAAGAGGCTATAGCAATTCTATACCACATTAGCGTTTGCTTTGATATCCTGGAAGTATATTACCTAAATCTGCTTCAAGTAAAAGTCTTGTGATATCATCATCGTTTATGGCTTTTCTTCTTAAAGTTTCTACCATATAATAGATATCTACTGAATTAGCTTTTGGAAAAATATCTTGCAAATGATCTCTTAATGGCTTTGATTCACCATTATAAAAATAATATTTAACTTTGCCTGATTCTTTGTACCACATTATCTTTCTTTTGCCTCAAGATAAAGTTTAATGAAAATAATTTCAATTTTATTTCTAATTTGTTCATCATTTTCATAGGTTTCAGACAGGATCATTTCTTCAAGTTTGTCTTTATTTATTTTTTGACCAGATATTGAAGAAAGTTCGTAAGTTAATGCTGGTATTTTGTAAACTATATAATTTTTGAAATGAGTGTCTACTGGTTGGGACATTTGGTTTTCATAAGTTTCGAACCAATCAGAATCTACTTGATTAGCAATTTTTCTAAATAAAGGAATTATTTCTCTTTCTTTAGCATCTAATTGAACACCGCTTTCTCCCAACCTTTGTTGCACCTCATCTATTTCCAATGGGTGCATATATGTTGTCCCTCTTTCTAGAAGTTCATTTACAAAATTAGCTGGAGCAACAGATTTGTTTAATATGCCAAGAACTGTTGCTTTCAGTGGTGGTGAAACGCTATCTAATATTTCAGGATAGTCTCGTGCCATACTTACAAGAGTAGGAAAAAATTCTCTCTCACTAATTTCTCCAGACTCTATTCTTTGGTGAAGATTTTGTAGAAGAGGATGCATTTGCACCTTTGGTTCTTCAATTTCAAATGGAGCTTTAGATGTATCTATAGCTTTTCTATACCACATCTATTTGCCTTTTAGATTGTCAGAAACAGATCTTCCAGCTTCCCAGTTTCTACAAGACCAGTAACGGGCTTTCCATTTTGGTCCTGGGTTGTCACAATTATGTCTAGCCCTAAAGTTCTTTCTTCTATTAGGATTGTCCCTTTTTATGCTGAGACCTGGATCACCGAAGTTAACTTTCACGATGTTTCCCTTGTCATTCTTTACATAAACAGAGAATTTTTTAGGACCGCCTGGAGTACGAAAAGGCTTATTTAATTTTGGGTTTTTCTTTTTCTTTTTGGTAGCTG
>JACCEC012788366.1_pt1 | contig 10346 bp, 8 predicted proteins | sample 7450121 | NCBI WGS metagenome assembly JACCEC01 (sample SAMN15323455, study PRJNA562643) | freshwater metagenome | isolation source: river surface water | place: USA:Blue River Watershed | collected 2017-08-18 | reverse complement strand
TAGAGATGATCCATTTAACTCTCATCCAAATGATTTTGAACTTATGAGTGATGAAGTTCGAAATTCGATTGAGCATGGTACGCGCCTAGACGTTGATTTAAAAAAAGTTATGATGGTTGATTTACCTTTAGGAGCTACAGAAGATAGAGTCTGTGGAACTATCGATATAGAAAAGGCATTGACTGACGGTGTTAAGGCTTTTGAACCTGGTTTACTTGCAAAAGCTAACCGAGGTATTCTATATGTAGATGAAGTAAATCTTTTAGATGATCACTTAGTAGATATTCTGTTAGATTCCGCTGCTTCCGGTTGGAATACTGTGGAGAGAGAGGGTATTTCTATTCGACATCCAGCTAGATTTGTACTTGTAGGATCAGGGAACCCTGAAGAAGGTGAGCTTAGACCTCAGCTTTTAGATAGATTTGGCATGCACTCGGAAATTCGAACTGTAAAAAGTCCAGAATTGAGAGTTCAGATTGTAGAACAAAGGTCAGAGTTTGATAAAAACCCTCAAGAATCTCTAGCTAAATATAGAGACAAGCAGGAAGAGTTTAGAAGTAAGATCATAAACGCCCAACAATTATTACCTCAAGTTAGTATTGAATACGATTTAAGGGTGAAGATATCTCAAGTTTGTAGTGAATTAGACGTTGATGGATTGCGAGGGGATATTGTAACGAACAGAGCTTCGAGAGCATATGCAGCTTATGAAGGCAGAACAACGGTCACGTCTAGTGATATAAAGGCTATCATAACTATGTGTTTGAGACATAGGTTAAGAAAAGACCCACTTGAAACCATCGACTCTGGGGATAAAGTTCTGAAAACTTTCCTTAAGGTTTTCGGAGAAGTACAATAATCTATTACTTGCATTTGCACCATAAGTGTGTTTGTTTATAGGCTCAGTAGGATTCGAACCTACATTAGAGACTTAGAAGGTCCCTGTCCTGATCCCTTAGACGATGAACCCGTATCTGATTTACAGTATGAACATTGGGCGGTACTGGATTTGAACCAGTGACCACCTGCTTGTAAGGCAGGCGCTCTACCGCTGAGCTAACCGCCCTTTTTATTCTTAATGAAAATATACTAACATTTCACTATCAATTTATGCAACTTCTTTTTTAGAATTGTAAGAATTTAATTTATGTAAAATTTTAATTTAGTTTCTGCGTGGTGTTTTTAGGCATAAACGTCTATTAGTATTCTCTAAAGTCTACCTAATTTTCAGGGTTTTCTCTAGCAGTTATCATTATAGATTTTAATTCCTTGAATTCTAAAATTAAAGGAGGATTTTTAGACTATTTTAAGCTGGTGAAGGGACTTGAACCCGCAACCTACTGATTACAAATCAGTTGCTCTACCAGTTGAGCTACACCAGCAATTTTTTACACTTTTTTACTATACAATAAACACTTATGGATAGTAAAGTGTTTTTGGTTTATTATTTGTTTAGAAACTATTGTTTCATTTCATAATTACATACAATCACTAGAAGTTTATTTTTTTATGAAGTATAAAAGTAGTGATGATTTAAAATTTAAATTTGTTTAGAAAAACTTTATTTTTGAAGGAGAGAATTTTTTTATGTCTAGATACAGAGGAGCTGTACTAAGAGTGATTCGTCGGTTAGGAGAATTACCTGGATTAACAAGAAAAATAACAAAAAGAAATACAAGACCAGGTCAACATGGGGATCAAAATAGAAAACCATCGGAGTATTCTATACGATTAGAAGAGAAACAGAAGCTTAGATTTAATTATGGTTTGACAGAAAGGCAGCTTTTAAAATACGTTAGAGACGCTAGAAGAATAAAAGGATCGACAGGAGAAGCGTTGCTACAGTTATTAGAGATGAGATTGGATAATATTATTTTTAGGTTAGGGATGGCACCTACGATACCAGCTGCAAGACAATTAGTTACACATGGTCATATTTATATAAATAGTAAACGCGTTTCGATACCTAGTTATCAATGTCAGACTGGTGATATGATAAATATTAGAAATAACTCAAAATCAAAGCAGTTAGTAGAAACTTATATGTCTTTTCCGGGCTTGGCTAATATTCCTACCCATTTAGAGATTGATAAATCTAGTTTTACAGGAAAAGTTAACGGCATTATAGAAAGAGAGTGGGTAGCTCTCCAATTGAATGAGTTATTAGTTGTTGAGTATTATTCTCGTAAAGGGTAAGAGTTTTTGAATTGTCGGATACGTAAATTTTAACCTCCGTTTGACCAGATTTTCACCAAGAATTTTCTTCACTTGGTAAAGTATCTGATGTAAATAACCAAATTAAACCTTTGTAAAATCTTTGGAATTCTTTTAGTTTTAATTTGGTTTTGAAAAACTGTTTATCTAGATCATTTGTTTTAGAGTGATTTATGTCAGTTTCTAAAAAATCAGATTGTACCATGGAGGAAGATGGTGGTATAAGTACTACATCTAAAATAGAGTCTAGTTTGCTATTTTCAAGATCTAAAAGTAGACTTTCTAGGTTATAGATTTCTAAGTTTGGAGCATTTTTGTAATAGTTTTGATTGGTTTTAGACAAATGACATTTCCATGCTTTAATTGCATCTTTTCGGGTGAAAAAAACTAAATTTTTTCCATCTTCTATGTGAGAAGAATAGTTTAATAGATCTTTTTCTTTTGAGTTTGCATATGTTTTAAAACTATACACTGGTGTTCCTTGAAACCATCGGTTTGAATATTTTTGTTTTGAATTTACAGTGTTGGATGAATTATATATATATTCTCCGAGAAGTAAGTCTATTTCTTGAAGATCGCATACAAGTCTGGTTTGATTTTTAGCAGGAGATGTTCGATTAAGTTTATAAAATGAATCTAAACCTGTAGTTTTTATCTTTAATCCGTGTATTTCAGATTCTTTTGGTTCTTTTTTACAAATTTCATGCAAGTACGTAGCTGCATCTTCTTTATTCATAAAGAATAAACTTAGAGAGACGGATCCACTATCCCCCGACCAGCAGAACAATTCATAATATTTATTTTGTAGCCATTCTATGGTATTGTCTCCCTTCTGAAATCTTGGGGATGCCATTACAATTTCATTTTTATTATTTACTACAGTGTAACAAGGTATATATTTTAATTTGTTTAAGACATGCTTTTGTTCTTGGCTTGGAAAATTAGGAGATCGTTTGTTTGAAAATATTCTAGAGAGGTTTGAAAAATTTAAAGATGGGTTTTTGTTTTCATTGAAGTTTGGGTTAAGTTGTATTAAATTTTTTTTTTGTCCTTGGTACAGTTCATTGTCATAGTCTGTTTGAATCTTTATTTTTACATCATCTTCGCTGGATAATTTTTCAATTAGTGCAGGAACAGGATCTCTTGTAAACTGATTTGTTATATTAATGGCGTTCTGGTACATAAGTTTTTTAAGTTGGTAGTTTATTTTTTTATATCATAAAAATCTACTTATTCTACTTTTCATTAGCAAGTTTTAGGATATTTAATTTTGATTTGCTTGAAGTTTGTTTATTTTTCATAGTTTGATTTGTTACGTATAAGCTAATCTTATAGAACGTATAAGTAAAGGTTTGCGTTGGCATTCTGTTTTCTTGCTATTATTAAAAGAAGATATAATTTAATCAGTTACAAAACTTATCTAGTTTTTAGCTACAATTATTGTGATTTTGTTTGTCTATAACTTCACTATCACAACTTATACTTTATCGACTATAACCTTTACAGGAGGAATGTATGTCTCAATCAGTTGAGTCACGGACTCGAATTAAAAACGAACGTTACGAATCAGGCGTTATCCCTTACGCAAAAATGGGCTACTGGGATGCTGATTACAATATTAAAGATACTGACATCCTAGCTATGTTCCGTATGACTCCTCAAAAAGGTGTTGACCCTGTTGAGTGTGCAGCAGCGATTGCTGGTGAGTCTTCTACAGCAACATGGACAGTTGTTTGGACTGACCTTTTAACAGCGTGTGATCTTTACAGAGCAAAAGCTTACAGAGTTGACCCTGTTCCAGGTGCAGCTGACCAATACTTCGCATATATCGCTTATGAATTAGATTTATTCGAAGAAGGCTCTTTAGCTAACTTAACTGCGTCTATCATCGGTAACGTTTTCGGTTTTAAAGCTGTAAACGCACTACGTCTAGAAGATATGCGTATTTCTGTTGCATATTTAAAAACATTCCAAGGTCCTGCTACTGGTGTAATTGTTGAGCGTGAAAGACTTGACAAATACGGCCGTCCTCTTTTAGGAGCAACTGTTAAACCTAAACTAGGTTTATCTGGTAAAAACTACGGACGTGTTGTGTACGAAGGTCTAAAAGGTGGTCTAGACTTCCTGAAAGATGACGAAAACATTAACTCTCAACCTTTCATGAGATGGAGAGAGCGTTTCTTATTCGGTATTGAAGGTGTTAACAGAGCTGCTGCTGCTGCTGGTGAAGGTAAAGGTCACTACTTCAACGTTACAGCTGGTACTATGGAAGATATGTATGAGCGCGCTGAATTCGCTAAAGAAATCGGAAGCGTTATTTGTATGATCGACCTTGTAATTGGTTATACTGCTATCCAAAGTATGGGTATCTGGGCTCGTAATAACAGCATGATCTTACACCTACACCGTGCTGGTAACTCTACATATTCTCGTCAAAAGACTCACGGTATGAACTTCCGTGTTATTTGTAAGTGGATGCGTATGGCTGGTGTTGACCATATTCACGCTGGTACAGTTGTTGGTAAACTAGAAGGCGACCCTCTAATGGTTAAAGGTTTCTACAACGTATTACTATCTGTTAAGACAGATATTAACCTTCCACAAGGTTTATTCTTCGCTCAAGACTGGGCTTCTATGGCTAAATGTCTTCCAGTTGCTTCCGGTGGTATCCACTGTGGTCAAATGCACCAATTAATTCACTATCTAGGTGATGACGTTGTATTACAATTTGGTGGCGGTACTATTGGTCACCCTGATGGTATCCAAGCTGGTGCTACAGCTAACCGTGTAGCTCTTGAGTGTATGGTTGTTGCTCGTAACGAAGGTCGTGATTACTTAGCTGAAGGTCCTCAAATTCTTAAGACTGCTGCTAAGAGCTGTGGTCCTCTTCAAACAGCTTTAGATCTTTGGAAAGATATTACGTTCAACTACGCATCTACAGATACAGCTGACTTCATTGAGACAGCTACTTCTAACCGATAGTATAGTATCATTTAATTAACCAAAGGAGTATATCGTGAGATTAACACAAGGCGCTTTTTCTTTCCTTCCAGACTTAACTGACGAGCAAATCGTTAAACAAATTCAATATTCTATCAGCAAAGGCTGGGCTCTTAACGTTGAGTGGACAGATGATCCTCATCCGCGTAACTGTTACTGGGAAATGTGGGGTCTTCCACTTTTTGGTATCAAAGATGCTGCTGCTGTTATGTTCGAAGTTAACGCAGCACGTAAAGCTAAACCTAACGCTTATGTAAAAGTTAACGCATTTGACAACTCAAGAGGTGTTGAAAGCTGTTGCCTTTCTTTCATCGTACAAAGACCTACTTCTAACGAACCTGGATTCACACTAGCTCGTACAGAAGATAAATCTAGATTTATTCGCTACACAATTCAAAGTTATGCTACTAGCAAACCAGAAGGAGAGCGCTACTAACAACTTAGGTATAATCTAAGTAAATAGAGAGGTTACATTCCTCTCTATTTTTATTTCTTTATTCAGATAAATAATTAAATTTCTTATGAATACTAGTACGTTTATGCAAGGAAATCAAGGTGAGGTTTTGGTAAATCTTCAAGAAGAATATGAGAAGCGTCAGATTCAAGAGGTGTTAGATCAGTTAGATGAAGATTTAATCGGGCTAGTTCCTGTAAAAACTAGAATTAGAGAGATTGCAGCTTTGTTATTGGTACATAGACTTCGTAAAGCTTTAGGTCTAACGTCCTCGAACCCTGGATTACATATGTCTTTTACAGGAAGTCCTGGGACTGGAAAAACTACGGTTGCTTTGAAAATGGCTGATATTTTGTTTAGATTAGGTTATGTTAGAAAAGGTCATTTGATAACAGTTACTCGAGATGATTTAGTTGGTCAGTACATTGGACACACTGCTCCAAAAACAAAAGAAGTTCTAAAACGTGCAATGGGTGGTGTTCTATTTATTGACGAAGCTTATTATCTTTACAAGCCTGATAATGAAAGAGATTATGGAGCTGAAGCTATCGAAATCTTGCTTCAAGTTATGGAAAATCAAAGAGATGATCTTATCATTATATTCGCAGGCTATAAAGATCGAATGGATAGTTTTTACGCTTCTAATCCAGGTTTATCGTCTAGAGTTGCAAATCATGTAGATTTTCCAGATTATACTCCTGAAGAGTTATTACAAATAGGAAAAATGATGCTTCAAGATCAACAGTATGTTCTTACTGAAGAGTCAGAGGTTGCTCTTTTAGAGTATATAACATTACGGGCTCAACAACCTCACTTTGCAAATGCTAGAAGTGTTCGGAATGCAATTGACAGAGCTAGAATGAGGCAAGCTAATAGAATGTTTGCAGCTGGTGACCGTGTCTTGACTAAAGCTGATTTAGTGACTATTCAGTCTGAAGATATTAGAAAAAGTCGAGTGTTCAAATCTTAGATTATATTTATATATATTAATAATAATTTTCAAATCTATACGTAAAAAGAAAAAAAGTGTATTATTATTCAAGGTTAAGCAAAATGGCGGCATGGCCAAGTGGTAAGGCAAGGGATTGCAAATCCTTTATCCCCGGTTCAAATCCGGGTGCCGCCTAAGATGAGGGGGTGTGGTGGAATGGTAGACACAACAGACTTAAAATCTGTTGGCTATTTTGGTCGTGAGGGTTCGAGTCCCTCCACCCCCATTTTAGTTTCTTAGTGTTCGTAGAAATTCTGTATTTACTTTTGATTCACGAGTTAGAGAAATTTTTCCTGTTCTAGCAATTTCTATGATACCAAATGGTTTTAAGATTTGTTCTATAGCCATTATCTTTCCAGGGTCTCCTGTAGCTTCAATAATAAGTGAGTTCTCAGCCAAATCTACGACTCTTGCTCTAAATATCTGAACGATTTCTAATAATTCTGATCTTTTATGATTGTCTGTATTAACTTTCAAGAGGATGAGTTCTCTTTCCACGCATGGAACATCCGTGATATCTTGAACTCGCAGTATATTGACTAATTTATATAGTTGTTTTGTAAGCTGTTCAATGGTTCTTTCTTCACCAGGTACAACCATTGTAATTCTTGATACTCCTAATTGTTCAGCAGGCCCGACGGCTAGACTTTCAATATTAAAACCTCTTCGTGCAAAAAGTCCTGCAATTCGTGTTAAGACTCCCGATTCGTCTTCTACTAAGACGGAAATTGTATGTTTCATTTTAGCGTGTCTGTGTAGTATATAGAAGAATTTGAGCATTTGAATATATACGTCTAGGAAAGTTATTTTTTTTATTGCATCCGGCTGGGTTTGAACCAGCGATGTCTCTTGCGAGATACGGATTATGAGTCCGGTGCCTTCGACCACTCGGCCACAGATGCATGTGAATTAATTTTTGGAACTGGTGGGAGTTGAACCCACGTCCACTTAATTAATCATAAAGAATTCGTTCACAAGTTTAGTCTTATTCAATATATAAAACTATTTTTCTTATATCTCTGAATTAATTACGAAGAAAATTAATTTGTTTTATAAAATCTAAGGTTTAATTTTAAGCTAATACAAGTTTTTGATTGAAAGAAACTATGTTATTTGCATTTATTTTGTAAGTTTTTAGTACAAGGAAACTTAAACTTGACTTGCATCATTTCATTATTCTTCATCAAGTGTCGATTCCTAAACAGCCCCATGCAAGATAATATTAACATATTTAGAAAAAAATTGCACCTTTTTTACCTGGGACTTTTTATTAACACTCATTGAGCATGGCGGGAATCGAACCCACGACAACCAGGACCGGAATCTGGTACTCTATCCACTGAGCTACATACTCAATTTTTTACCCTATGTCTTATTATATAATTTTTATTCAAAGAGTGTTTGATTTCTTAGAAAAATTGGATAGAAGTCTAGTAAAGTTGTACAAAAGTTTGGTTGGGATAAGCTTAAACGATTAGCTGTATAACCTAATCCATTGCATATTTTACATTTACAGGTAAATGCATCATAGATGCTTTGACCGTGTCGAGCTCTAGTTAGCTCCAGGAGTCCTAGTTCAGATATCTGAACTATCGTACATTTGGTTTGATCTTTTTTCAGTAAGTTATCTATATATTTTAACAATTTCATTTGGTCATATTGGTTGCTGGAATCTATAAAATCTATAACTATGATTCCCCCTATGTTTCTTAGTTTAATTTGTTTTGCAATTTCATATATCGCTAGATAATTAATCCATAAACTTGTTTGACGTGAATTGAGCAAAGATTTGAAAGATCCTGAGTTTATATCTATCGTTGTGAGAGCTTCTGTTTTTTCTATTACAATGTAACCACCTGTATAAAGGTTGACTCTTGGTTTTATGATGTCAGATATTATGAGATCTAATGATAAATGTTTGGTTAAATTAACCTTATTCTCATGGTATTTAATTATTGTTTTATACTCCGGAGAGGTTTTATAAATATCTATTTTTGATAGAATTTTTTTTAATTTTACGCATCCTTTGAAAGAGTCGACATGGATAAGGTTGAATCGTATAGTTTTGTATTCTGTGACTAGTCTGTAAATAAAACTTTTTTCTTTCTTTAAAGGAGAAGGTACAGAGGAAAGTTTTGATTTTTTCACTAATTTTATCCAGTTAAGCTTTAAACTAGCCGATTCAGTTAATAGAAAGCTAACATCGGCATTAATAGATTCGTTTTTTATTTCTATTGGTAGTTTATTTGGACTAAGAAGGCATTTTAAAGCATGAATGTATTCTTTGCTTATATTAATATATATATTTTTCTTTTTATACTTATCTTGTTGAAATGGGTATAGCGTCAGATATGTGCCTTTTAAAGATACATTAGTTGATACGGTTGGTCCTTTGTTCCCGACTGGTTCTCTAGTTACTTGTACTAAAAAGTGTTTGTTTTTATTAGTATTTTGTAGATGTGTTTTTGATTGTTCTTTTTTTAGTTTATCGAATTGAATGAAACCATTTTTTTTTTTCAATTTATCTAGTTGAATAAAAGCGGCTCCTAAGCTTGGGAGAGTATTTGAAATTTTACCCAGATAAATTTTATTTATAGGGTAAATTTTATGTTCCATGAAGATACTTGAGAGTTGATTATTATGATATATCAGAGCTAGGTTGGTATTTTCTAGAATGATTAGCTTATAACTCATATTGATAAGTGTAAAATGACAAACATAAATAAAGTTCAGGATGCAATAGCTAAGGTCACATTTTAGATATTGCATCTTGCAACTAATTATTATTGTTAGTAATAGATTTTTCCTCCTCCCCATTTCTCTCCACCTAATTTAGGTTGAAGAAGTATGTGACCACTAATTGCGAATAGATCCTCATCACTTAAACTACGCATTTTTGGAAATATATCTGCACTTTTTGTACTAGGATGAAGCTCAGCTATCGACTCTGAACCATCATAGCTCGTAGGATTTTTTAAATAATCAATAAGAGCGTTTACATTATCTCTTGGAGGTGTTGCTAAACTTAGTGCGTCTGGTTCTAAGCCAAGATTAGGGTTAGTTTTAGTTATACCACCTACATGACACTGACCACAAGATGCGTTGAAAAGTCTTTTTCCTCTTTTTACTTGTTCTGGTGTTAGAGTAACAGTTGTGCCTGAAGAGTCTAGAGGAATGGTTCTAGTATTTTCATCCAGATCAATTGCGAGAGATGTTGTTGAAAAAGACAGTATAGTTAAAAAGCCTAGAAAAAGAGATTTGGGAGAGACTTGGATTTTCATGAGTAAATTTTAAGTTAGCTTAATCTACAGATAATTGTAAGAGAAGAGTTTGTTTTTATTATTTTTGTAGACAATATTTAATGTTAAGTACGCATTACCTTTTAAGTGACCTAAAAGAAAGTTCTAATAAAATTGACTTTTATTAGAACTTTCTTATTGTTAGTTACGAGTTACTCGATCCGCTTGACTAACTAGGAATAAAGCGGAGCCTATGGGAATGATTACTACAAATAGACCTAGAAGCAAGCTATTAATGAAAGCTGATAAAGATGGAGTCATTTCAATCCTTTTGTTTTTAGTATTACTAACTCTTTATTTTATAGTATAAACTAGATTAAATAGATTGGTATTATTAAATTTTTAAGATTCTATTTAACGTATCAGTTTTAAATAGAACAGTACTTAT
>JACCEC011358032.1_pt1 | contig 10349 bp, 9 predicted proteins | sample 7450121 | NCBI WGS metagenome assembly JACCEC01 (sample SAMN15323455, study PRJNA562643) | freshwater metagenome | isolation source: river surface water | place: USA:Blue River Watershed | collected 2017-08-18 | reverse complement strand
GGTGGTGTTTTTGCATACCTCCGTCGTTTTGATCCAAGACTGCTGAACAGGTTGCTTGGTATGCGTTGGACGCTTTGGCTGGCGCTGATCTGGCTGGCCGGGACCATCCTTACCTCATTCACATCCTGGAACTTGCCGGACGCGGGTTTCAGGTCAGCGCTCGCCGTTATTTCATTCCACCTGTTAGGGGTCTGCATAGCATCGGAGCGTCGGGTACTTTCGCCTCGGTCACGTTGGCTGGATGGTACACGTAAACAATATCTTGGTGTCATTTCCTATGGCATTTATCTCTTTCACTTACTACCGATGCTTTGGCTGGAGGACTGGCTGGAGCTATTGTTGAGGCCACTGTCCAATGCGGGTTTGGCTTCCTTGATTTATTATAACAGGTACCTGATCGGTGCACCTGTTTATGCGATGATGACAATCATCCTGGCGATGCTGTCGCATCGATATATTGAATCCTATTTCACCCGTTTGAAGGATCGAAGATTTTCCTGATGCGTCAACCTGTATTCTCCGTCATTGTCGCCAATTACAACAATGGCCGATTTCTCCCAGACCTGGTTCGGAGTCTGCAGGCACAGACCATCACGGATTGGGAATTGGTGATTGCGGATGATGCTTCAACGGATGCGTCTGAATCCTTCATTGCCACTTTTCTTTCCGATGAAAGGATTCGATGGGTGCGCCATCCTCGAAACCTCGGTGCAGCGGCGGCTTTTCGTACCGCGATGGACAACAGTCGTGCCGCAGTGATCGGGATGCTGGGAGCGGATGACGCGCTGGTGCCTCATGCGCTGGAACATATGCTGGAAGCCCACCGTTTATACCCGGATGCAAGTATGATCAACAGTGCGTGTCTGTGGTGTGACGAGTCATTGAATGTCATAGAAAAATATAAATATTACCGGCCGCTGGCACCGGGCGAAGAATTGATCCGGAATCTTTGTATCGGAAGTTTCGCCACATTCAAGCGGGCTTCATATTTATCCACGGCCGGATTCGATCCGTACTTCCGCAAAGCATTGGATCATGACATTTATTTGAAGCTCGATGAAGTCGGATCATTATATTATGTCGACGAGCCTTTGTATCTATATCGTCAGAATCCACAGGGGATCTCCCAGGATGTAAATGGCATGCGCGCTGCGCAGTTCAGTGCGATGGCCCGATTGAACGCCTACGAGCGTAGAAAGGGAACGCCCAAAGCGAACCTGACTGCTAAAGAGGCCAAAGTGCTACGCGAAACCTGGTATCTCCGTGAGATGCTATATGCCCGCCTTCAGGGTGACAAGAAAATGCTTCGAACATTGCTGGTGAAAGCCTGGCATCAACAGCCTTCCCTGCGAAAGAACAGAACCTATCTTGGGCATGCGCTGAGATTTATTTTGATGTGATCAAGCCATGCGTATCACTTTCTTCACGACATGTGGATTCCCCTGGGGAGGCTGCGAACAGCTCTGGACGCGTACCGCGGCTCTTGCGCTTTCGGAGGGCCACGAGGTATTGATATCCATTTTCGATTGGCCCGAGCAACATCCGGTGATCCGGAAGCTCGAATCGTCCGGGGCCAGATTACTGTTACGTAGGAGATTCTTTCCAGGCCCTGTGGTCCGGCTTCGTAAAAAGCTGCTGAACCTATTTATGTCTGAGGGCCGGAAAGTCACCTATCAAGACGCGATACTTGATTTCAAACCCGATCACATCGTTTTCAGTCTGGCAGGCGGTGATGAAATTGCTTCCGATCCTGCGGACCTGATGATCTTTGTCCGTCAGTTGAAGGTGCCTTTTACGGTGATCCATCACAGCATGACCATTGGTCATGTCTATCCGAAAGTTACTCGAGAATATTTTGGAGAAGTATTCACTAAAGCGGTACAGTGCCTTTTCACCTCCCGCTTCCAACTTGAGTTGTATCGTGAGCAGACAGGTCACCGGATCCTGAATGGTCGGATCGTATCACAACCACTGCCGGACATCAGATATGTTCTGATGTCGGAAGTTACAGGAACGATAAGATTTGCGCTTATAGGCTCTCTGATCACCAGATGGAAAGGACAGGACATGGTGTTGTCAATCCTCTCCGGGGAAAAATGGATGGCACGTGACTGGCAATTGGATATCTATGGAAGCGGAGCAGACGAGGGAGTTTTGCGGACTCAGGTCGAATCTTCGGTTATACGTGACCGTGTACATTTCCAGGGGTATCAACATGATCTGTCTGAGGTTTATGCGAGCCATCATCTCATCCTGATTCCTTCCCGACAGGATACAGGCCCCATCGTATTGTTTGAAGCGATGCTGGCCGGTCGGCCAGTGGTGGGAACCCCCATGGGTGCAATGCCGGACTTCATTGTTGATGGTGACACCGGCGTGCTGGCATCCGGTTCAGATCAGATCTCTTTTGAAGAGGCGATGGAACGTGCATGGCAGTCATCTACAACTTGGGCTGACTGGGGGCTTGCTGCCAGAAAGCGCATCATTGAACAATATGATTTCCATCCGGACCGGACGTTGTTGAATTTGATATCCTGAAGCATGACCTTAAACATCAGCAAGTTACTAACGGTCATGCATACCCGATGGATCCTGTTTCGATCCTTCCTTCGGAATCTTCGTGACATTGCATCTTTATATGGGAAAAACAACACTGGCAATCCTTCCGGTCGCTGTCTTGTTGTTTGTATTCGTGACTTCCATCATGGCAGATATGGATACCTGCTCGTAAGTTACTTTTCACAGGCAGGATATCATATTTATTTTCATCGGAGTTTATCTTTTCTGAGCCGACTCCATGGGTATGACCGGGCAGTCTTCCAACTAAACGGTGTTGGGATTTTCAGCAGAAACAAGTTGAAAGGCGAAAAGAATATAGACTTTCTCGGACTGAATGCCGATCGATTCATTCCTTCCCGCATTCATTTCGAAAAACGTTATATAATAGATCTCGATTATTTCAATCCGGAAACGACGACTGATACACTGACGATCCCTTACTTTATCCATCCCTTGATGCAAAAGCATCCTTTCAAACCAAAGCCAGGATCAAGACGTCATCGTATTCTTATGTATGGCCAGCCGGACCTGGAATGGTCGCCGGCGCTGATCAGGGATCATTTTGGGTTATTACCACGCAGTGAGGTTTTCTCATATCTCTGTTCCGGATCTTTCGATTGGGTTCGTCCCTCGGATTATAATGCACTCGAGCATTTCCTGGCAGCACCTGTTGATGGCCCGGCTGCTTGTCTGATCGACAGTCGTACCTGCTGGATACCTGCAGACCAATGGCTGCGTGTGTTGTCATGTTTTGATTTTTTCATTGCAACACCGGGTGTATCGATGCCACACGCTCATAATTTGATCGAGGCCATGTCTATGGGTACGATTCCCGTGACTCAATATGGAAGACATATGCATCCTCCATTGCAAGACAGGGTTGACTCCATATCGTTCGTGGATCTCAGCCACCTCGACGGTATTCTTTATGAATTGCTGGGCATGAATACTGAAGAGATCGAGCGAATCAGATCTGGTGTTTCCAAATACTTCTCTGAACAAATTGATCCGAAACATGTCGTGTCAGGATGGCAAAAGCTGGCTAGAACTGATATTCATTTACGATTCAATGCAGAGGAGGCATCTTTGGATCTACTCAGACAAAGGCTTTACAAAACATCGGTCGATAGACTGCCATTTCAAACTGTTGGGTAAGATTCTTGGAACGCCCATTGCACATCCTGATCCTGCCGCCTGAGGAATTCATACCACCGAAGTCTCCGGTATCTGCGATTTTCCAGTATCACCAGGCGTTGGCGCTTTGTGATCTCGGACATAAGGTCGGTGTACTTTCCGTTACACCATCGCTGGGGTTGAAACCATTGTTGGTGAGTTTATTCCGGAAGTTGACTGGCAGACAGACTTTCTATCGACAAGTGCGGGATGCAACGGTGATGGGTATATTCAGAGCCATCGTTCAAGCTCTTTTACTGCCTGACAAAACACGATCTGAAAATATAAAGGGAATTGATGTCATACGCCGTCAGTTGTTTTGCTGGAGTGATGGCGATTTTCAGGAAGAATTGAATTATTACAGAAGGACGCTCACATCAGCCTTTCATATTTATATCAGAAGGCATGGACGACCTGATGTTGTGCATGTTCATAATGCCTGGTTGGCAGGTACGGGCAGCATGGGTTTTCTCAGATCCATGGGCATTCCCTATTGTATCACGGAGCACAGCACCTATTATGCCAGAAACATCATCCCAGAAAAATATTATCCTTTATTGAGGGAAGTATATGCGGCTGCGGATGCACGTATCGCTGTGAGTCCTTCACTGGCAAAGCTGTTGAGCGATCGGCAACTGGCCAAGGATGTCAGATTTATCCCAAACATGCTGGATCCGATCTTCGCGCAACCGATGCCATTTATTGAAAAGCGCAGGGATGTATTCACATTTTTCAATGTTGCTGAACTCACGGAAAAAAAGGGACATGCCATCTTGTTGGAGGCGTTCGCTTCCGCATTCAAAGGGAAGTCGAATATTCGACTGGTCATCGGAGGGGACGGGGCATTGATGAACACACTCAGGCATCTTGCCGATGTGCTGGGTATCGACAGCCAGGTTGAGTTTTCAGGTATGCTTGACCGTTCGTCTCTTCGGTCGAAGATGATGGAAGCGGATGTTTTCGTGCTGCCGAGTCTTTTTGAAACCTTCGGCGTGGTTGTGATCGAGGCGATGTCTTGCGGGAAGCCTGTCATTGCAACCGTCTGCGGAGGACCGGAACATATTCTGGATGCATCGACCGGTGTCTTGATCGAGCCCGGAAATGTAGAGGCCCTTGCGGGCGCAATGGTTGAGATGCATGCCCGATCAGGATCTTATGATCCGGATCGGATCAGGTCAAAGGCAGTTGGTGAATATGGTCCGCAGGTCATAGCAAAAAAACTGGAAGGGTTGTATCACGAAATCTTGGGTACAAACCAATGAATTGTGTCAATTCTGCGTATCCTTGCAGATAAGGTCTAAACAAAGGCTGATTGTCATTTAATTCATTTATGCAAAATTTCACGGAGTGCCGTCAATGTATTTTGGATACGCAAGATGATCCGGCCCTGGTGCTGGATGATCGGGGTATCTGTCAGCATTGTCGGAAGTTTGAGGAGGATAAGCGAACATTCGTACGCGAGGGGGCGGAAGGCGAGGCGATGCTGGCCGAAGCGGTTCGTCGAATGAAAGCGGCCGGGGTTGGAAGGCCTTATGATTGTCTGATCGGTGTCAGTGGCGGGGTGGACAGCAGCTATGTGGCCTTTATGGCACATAAGCTGGGACTCAGGGCCTTGTGTGTCCACTTCGACAATGGATGGAACAGTGAGCTGGCGGTCATGAATATCGAGAATATGGTTGCCAAGCTTGGATTCGATCTTTACACGTATGTGATCGACTGGCAGGAGTTCAGGGATCTGCAACTGGCATATCTCCGGGCATCTGTCGTAGATATTGAGGTGCTGACCGATCATGCCATTTACGGCAGTACATTTCGCATTGCCAAGGAGCGTCAGATTGAATATGTGATCGGTGGTAACAACGTGGTCACTGAAGGTATCCTGCCGTATCATTGGACATACAACAAAAAAGACCATATAAATATTCGCGCCATCCATAAGGCATTCGGTCAGGGTAAGATCAAATCCTATCCATTCCTGGATCATAAGATGAAAAAATTCATTGCCGGTTCCGGTGTGGAATTCATCAATTATCTCAATTGGATGCCATACAACAAGGAGGAAGTCAAGCAGACCCTCATTCGTGAATTTGGCTGGAGGGATTACGGTGGAAAGCATTACGAAAGCATCTGGACACGATTTTATCAGGGATATATCCTGCCGGAAAAATTCGGCATAGATAAGCGTAAAGCCCATTACTCCACGCTGATATGTTCCGGGCAGATGACGAGGGAGGAGGCATTGGAAGAAATGAAAAAACCGGCCTATCCGCCTGCATTGTTGCGGGAGGACATGGCTTTCGTCCTCAAGAAACTTGGTTTGTCTGAAGAGGCTTTCACTGAGATCATGCGTCTGCCGGTTCGGGATCACCGATCTTTCGATACGGAAGGGTCTTTGTTCCATGTGTATCCCATACTGAAGCCCATCAGGCCACTTTGGGAAGGTTTCAAGCAATTGACGGGATGGAGAAAGTAAATCATCCGATCGTATCCATCATCACGCCTTCTTTCAATCGGGCAGACCTGGTGGAGGAAACGGCTCGCAGCATCTTCGCACAAACCTATCCGCATTGGGAATGGGTAATCGTTGATGATGGAAGTTCGGATGGCAGTTGGGAAATCCTGGAAGGATTTGCCGCGACCGACGAACGTGTCCACATTTACCGAAGAAACAGGTCACCTAAGGGCGCCTGTGCTTGTCGGAACATTGCGGTGGAGCGCTCATCCGGCAAGTATCTGATCTTTCTTGATACCGATGACATCCTGATGGAGGGTTGCCTGGCGCAGCGGGTAGCCGCCATGGAATCCGCTCCGGACATGGATTTTGCCATCTTTCCAATGCTCATGTTCAGGAAGGATGTGCATGACATTAATCTGCTTTGGAATATTGACACCGGAGGGGATGATATAGAACGGATCCTTTTCGGGGATGGTGTTTGTCCGGGCACAGGAACACTCTGGAAGAAGGACTCCTTCGTGCAGATAGGCATGTGGAAAGAAGACCTGTTACTTTGGCAGGATGTGGAATTGCACCTGCGCAGTATGCTGGAAGGGCTGCGTTTTATCAAAAGATTCGACTTAGCCCCTGATATTTATTTAAGGATCACTGAGGTGAGCCTTTCCCGAACCGGATATCACTCGCCTGAAAAACTGGCGAGCAGGATCACTATTCTTCGGGAGGTCGGACGTCGCATGATTGAAAAGGGTAAAATGGATCGTTATCGAAAGGGACTTCGATCGATGTATCTCGACATCTTCTTCAATTGTGCTTCCAGCCGTCAGGAACGTGCATTGGAAGCCGTGAGGATGCTGGACAAAAGCTGGGCATTGTTCACGCCGCAAGAACGCGGTTGGATGCAATCGATGGTTTTGCTTTACAAACTCCGTTTACATAGGATCCCCGCACTCGCGGATCGACTATCCCGAAGGGTACGTTCCATTGAGTCGAAGCCGAAGGGTACGCTCAATCAGATCATATATCAACCCGGCATGAGCCTGAAACAGAAGACTGCATCATGAATATAAAAACCTACGAGATCAGAGGCCAGGAGATAAAGGCCGCCATCCCCAGCGATTATATCGCAGATTACTGGGAGCGTGTACAGGACGGACGATGGGAGAAGGATGCCTTCGATGTGTTCGACCGACATGTGGATGCCCAAACCGTGTGTTTTGATCTCGGGGCGTATATCGGATTCACGTGTACATATCTTGCGAAACGTTCCAAAGCCACCCATGGGCTCGAGCCGGATCCGGAGGCGTACAAGTATCTCGAAGCAACGGTGTCAGCCAATGATCTGTCAAACCTTCATATTTATCCTTATGCCGCAGGTGGCGAAGAAAGTACAGTGGATATAAAAAGTTCTTACAGCGGGGGGAATTCAGGCAGCAGCCTGTTGCTGAAAAATCCCAAGACTTCCTGGAAGGTGAGAATGGTGGACCTGAATGCTTTCATTGATGAACGTGTGACTCCGGGCGACAAAGTCTTCTTGAAAATGGATATCGAAGGATATGAGTACATGCTCTTGAAGGAGATACTGCCAACCTTGCAGAAACACAGGGTGACGATCTTCCTGGCCCTCCATCCACAGATCGTGGCGGGTATGGTCACAGGAAATTCCATCATTGATAAGATCCGCCGTCGTGTTGGGTTGGTTTCCGCGCACAATGTATTGCTCAAACTCAAATCAACCGCCCGTTCAGTTCAGTTTGCCCATGGCATCCAGTCTGAAGATCCTATTGGACATATCTATCGGAAGATCCTGACAAAGGGGCTGCTTCCAGAGGAAGAGAAAGAGCTGGTGATTCAATGCTGACCCGGAACCATGTCTGAGCAAGTCACGATCGATGCGGTCATCCCTGTCCTCAATGGTTTCCCTGAGATCAGGGCATGCATTGAAGGCCTGTTGATGCAGTCCGTCAGGATACGTCGCATCTTAGTGTTGGATTCCGGATCTACGGATGGCACGCTGGAATATTTGAAGGATATCGAGTATGTCACCATTCTGCCGGTGGCGTCCGGGACATTCAATCATGGGTTGACCCGCAATCTCGGTTGGCAACATTCGGATGCCGACTTTCTTTTTTACACGGTACAGGATGCGCGCACTGTGCATGCGGACGTGATCGCAAATCTGCTTGCCCCCTTTCAGGATCCTGAAGTTTCAGGTGTTTGTGGTCAGCAAATCGTTTGTCACGATCCCGGTAATAATCCGGCCGAATGGTTCCGCCCTGTGTCAGCACCCCGGAGCGTCCGTTACCAGTTGTCGGATGCAGCTGCCTTTGATGCTCTTAGTCCGGGTCAGAAACGTGAGATGTGTGGCTGGGACAATGTAGCAGCCATGTATCGACGTTCCGCGATGGAGCATCTGCCGTTTCGAGACCGGGTATTTGGAGAAGATCTCACCTGGTGTGTGGATGCATTGCGATCCGGCACCGCCATTGTCTATCAGCCATCTGCCCGGGTTTGTCATTATCATCTTGAAGATCCGGCGTTCACATTGCGCCGGGTATTAAGCTCTATGTTTGTGCGCTACCGGACGCTGGGTTTTATCCATCCGGCGCCTGTCCGTTCCTGGCGGACGATCCTCCGGCTTGTTCGACTTTGCTTTTTTAAAAACGACCTCCCGCTCAACCGGAAATTATATTGGACGAGATACAATTTTGAGCGGAATAGATCCATCCGTCAGGCACATGAATTGTTTCAACAGGCATTAAAGGCCGGAGAAGCAGGATTGAATGATCTTTACCGGAGTTATATTGAAAAACCACACAGACCTTTGAAGCATGGCTGAACGATCGAATCCAATGGTCAGTGTACTGATCACATCCTATAATCGTGCGAATTATATTGGTGCGACGCTTGATAGTGTGTTGGCTTCGTATTTCACGGATTTCGAGGTCATTGTTTCTGACGATGCATCTTCGGACAACACTGTGGAGATTGCCCGGGCTTATGCCGAGCGTGATGATCGGATTCGCGTGTTTGTCAACGAACAGAACCTGGGAGATTATCCGAACAGAAATATGGCGGCGTCCCTGGCCCGAGGCCGTTATATCAAATACGTGGATTCTGATGATATCCTGTATCCACATGCATTGACGGTAATGGTGGAAGGAATGGAACGCTTTCCTGAAGCCGGGTTCGGGCTGTCAAGCCAGCCGGATCCAAAGACGCCATATCCGGCCAAAACGGATCCCCATAAAACATTTTTGGAGCATTTTAGCGGCTTCAGTCATTTTGATCGTGCACCGGGTTCCGCCATCATTCGTCGGGATGCGTTTGAAAAGACCGGAGGCTTCAGTGGACGCAGAATGATTGGCGACAACGAGTTTTGGTTGAAGATCGCCCGTTATTATCCATTGGTCAAACTTCCGTCGCATTTGTATTGGGCGCGGAAACATGAGGGGCAGGAGTCGGAATCCGATTATGCCAAACGTTATGCAGCGATGCGAAAAGAGGTGTTTGAAACTGCGATGGGCCATCCGGACTGTCCGTTATCCGCTGAAGAAAGAAAATGGGCATTATCGACCATGCGAAAGCATGATCTAAAAAACCGGGTATTGACTTGGCTCGGCAGGTGAGTGGGTTCCGCTTAAATCTATAATTTCGCCCACATGTCATTCGATCCGGTCGATTATTGGAATAAAAGGCTTGACCAGGAGTTCTCCCTCCGGGGCGTCGGGCATACCGTATTTTCAAACAGTTATAACAGATGGCTTTATGCGCGCAAGGATCGCATGCTGAAGCAGGTGTTTGCAAGATTCCCGGATAAATTATCGGGAAAGCAGGTCCTTGATATTGGATGTGGTACCGGCTTCTTCGTGCAGCGATACCTGGAGCAGGGAGCGGAAGTCTCAGGTGTGGACATATCCCGCAAGAGTGTTGCTGAGTTAGGTAAGAAGTATCCCGGATCATCTTTCCGGGAATTGAATATTTCTGCGGCAGATGGAAATTTACCCGGTCGATCTTTTGACATCATCAATATGTGGGATGTCATGTACCATATCGTGGATGATCGGGGTTTTGAGCAGGCCTGTGCGAATATCGCCTCCATGAGTCGGGAAGGCACCCGGTTTGTGGTGACGGATCTATTTGCTTCAGATGAGGTTATCAGGCC
>JACCEC011464393.1_pt1 | contig 10351 bp, 24 predicted proteins | sample 7450121 | NCBI WGS metagenome assembly JACCEC01 (sample SAMN15323455, study PRJNA562643) | freshwater metagenome | isolation source: river surface water | place: USA:Blue River Watershed | collected 2017-08-18 | reverse complement strand
TATATACTCTTGCATTAAGTAACACGGCTAAAAATCAGTCCATAGGGCGTGGAAAGTTTGCGGAACGAATAAAACCCCTTTATGTTTATACATTCGCTGTTGACAGTGAATTTGAAAGGGATATAAAGGAAAATAACAAAAAGAAATGGGAACGGTTTATGGAGTTTAAAAATGGAACTGAAAAAACAAAAGGAAATAATCAACCAGATGATTAAATTAAACTGCAAAGCGTGGTTAATTGAAAGCAAACACGGCAAAGGTGTTTCAGACATTTTAGTCGGTGTCGGAAATAAACTTTATTTTGTGGAGGCAAAAACCTATTCTGATTTAAGCACTGAACAAGAAGATTTTCTTGACTATGACCGCACGTTTGCGGTCTTTATAAAAAATAATAAAACTATTTTCTTTAAAAAGGAGGTAAAAAATAATAATATACTTGACGGCGGTGAGTTGATAACTGTTGCCGAAAGTGTAGAGGCATTCATTAAGTTTTTAAGAGGTTGATATGTTTTTAGATAAAATATTAGTCGGCAATGACTTCGGAGACAGAAATTATACTGTAAAAAGTATTGAGGAGGTTAAACAGGATAAATCATTTAAAAAACAAAACATTTGGTATTTTGTTAATATCCCTGATTTACCATTGACGGCGGAAATGAAAGGTTACACAGGGCAATTATTTACCAAAATGAGGGCTTTTTTTATTGATGTTGACCCCGTTAAACAATATAAAGAAGCATTAACCAAAGAAAATGCCGATTTGGAAACGTGGTATCATAATGTTGAAGAAGAAATAAACAATATAAACAGTCAATTTAAAAGATATTATGATAAATTACCAACAGTTATAATCGGTTCAGGTTTAGGTATTCATATTGTGCTTGAACTTGAAGAAGAAATTAACAGAGATGATTTAAGTCTTGATGAAATAAAATCAATTGTTTTTATGCACAAATTAGTTGAAACATTTTTATCCGAACGTTTTGAAATTGACGAAGCCGTTTTTAGTGTGTCAACAACGACCTTTTGGAGCAATACAGTTGTAAAAAAATCTAAATTACCGATTGAGCAAAAAGTTGTAAAATATAACGGAGCAGATGTAAAAAAGGGCGTTAAATATACAAGCAAAACAAATAATATAAATGTGAATGAAACAAAATTTGATGTAAAAACTTTGATTTTGCCCGATAAACAGTTTTTAATTGAGGGTTTGGAATTTACCAAAGAGGATAAAAATGCAAGTCGTGAAGAGGCAATTTTAAGTATTTTGGAAAAGTTAAGAACAAATAAAAGTTACCAACCGAAAAATGATACCGACAAGAAATTGATAACATCTTGCATTAACACAAATCATACCGACAGCAATCCGTCAGCAGTATTTTTTAAAGATACGGGTGTATTTCATTGCAAAGGCTGTGGGATTACCTACGGATTGGTCGACACTTATAAAATTGTAGTCGGTAAAGATTTAATATTTTCCGATAAGAAATTATTAAGTTTTGAGTATTTGGATAAAGCATTATGTAAATATTCAAGTCAAAAAGACGGTGACAGTGAATATTGTTTTTTGATTGACGGACAGGAAATTTGGTTACCAATCAATGATTGGAGTGACCAAAAACTACAAATATTCTGTGCAAACAATCAAATTGTAGGTTTTACACCGAAGTTAAAAACAACAGTGATTGATAATGTTTTAAAGCGTTGCATTCAAAGAGAAGTGCCTTATATCCAAAGACACCGCATTCAAATAAATTCAGATTTAATTATTCTTGCCAAAAACAGATGTTATATATTAAAAAATAACAGCTGGGTTAGGAATGATTATTTCGATGTAATTGACGGCTTAAACTTTGGTGGTGAATATACCGAAAAGACAGACGGATATAAAAAACAAGTTTATGCAAAATTGCAAAATGTGAACAGTCCTGAATATAACTTAACAATGCTTACACTTGTTATAAATGCAATCTTAATGGGAACATTTGAACAAAGATATAAATTACACCCATTAACCTATATTTACGGAATGAAAGATACAGGTAAATCGAGTATGATAATTCTTGCATTATCAATTATTGCGGAAAATTACCAGCAATTAGTTGCCGGAGCAACATCATTACATACAATTTTACAACAATTAGCAGATAAAGACTACATACCGGTCCTAATTGATGAATTTCATAAGTTTGATAAGATAAGAGATACAGTTATTCAAATGTTAAAGGATATTGCAACAAACGGAGGAAAGTTTGTAAAAGGAACGGTTGCAACCCGAACAATGTTAGAAGAATATCGTTTAAAAGCAAGTCCTATACTTGCAAGTGAATTTAGAGACCAACTTATTGACCCGTCATTTTACCAAAGATGTATTGAATTGAATCTTAATGATTTTCCACGAATAAACTTAAAAAAATCAATGGAATTTAACGAATTATTGGATATGGATAAAACATTCATATTTTTAGATTTGTTAAACTTCATCACCAGAAATGCAAAAGCATTATCAGAAGATGAAATAATTGCAATGTTTCCTGATTATGATTTGTTGGAGGGCAAGAAAAGAAGCTCATCTTTTTTACAAATAATAAGTTATTTACTTGCGGCAAACTTTTATAAATCAGTCGGTTTGGATTATACAGGAAAAGTAAAAAACGTTATAAATGTTTATCTTGAAAATGAAGTTAAACAAAACAGTAAAACTGCAAGAGTTGCAAGTATATCAGAAGAAGCAATGAGCAGCATTTTTACTTATGTTAAAGTTGACCCTGCATTGATTTTAAATAACATCCACATTGAAGTAAGTGACATTATTAAAGAATCAGTAAGCATTAAAACGTGGAGAGGCTTTTTAACAGGTAAACAGCTTAATTTCAGGAATGAACATTTATTAAATGAGTTAAGTTGCAAACCAAAGACAGTTAAAGCAGCAGGAGGGCGGTTTTTTACTTCAAACATATCAATCGAAGTGAGCCTACCAAATATTGTAACACTGATTGAGTTATTACTTGTTTATTCGGGTAACCAACCAGAAGCAGTAATAAATATGGCAGAAAAGCAAAAAGACACACTGATGAGAACATTTAATATGAGCAAATCAAAATGGAATATCTTATCAGGAGCAGAAGAAGAAATAATATTAAACAAACAAGAATCGACCGAAGTAAAAACCGAAGTAATAAACGGCTTATTCGGTAAATCATTATAGGAGTAAAAATGAATTTAAGTAATTTAATAAGACAAATAATCAGTAAACATAATGAATGTAAGATAAGCCTTAAATATGAAAATGATGATGTTTACCTTGTTTCAGGAACAAAGGGGTTACATATTTTTCCAACTCAACCGGAAGTATGCAAAAGGTCAAGTGTATCAGATGCAACGGCAGAGTATTCGACCGTTGATTATACTTACAAATGGAAATTACCAAATTTTATGATTGATTTTTTAGCAGCAAGTAAAATATTCACAGGAAAAGAAATAACCAAAACACATTTAAACAGATTATTGCAAAGGGGAACTTATTCCGATATTCAAATTGATGTTTCCGATGTTGGTAAAATATTTAAAATTGAAGATATTTTTGAAAACAAAGTTTATTATATTTCCTGTAAATCATTTGAAGTAAACAATCTTAATGAAAGATATAAAATTTTGGAGGGTTAAATGGAGAAAGTTGATGTAACCAAAATACGAAACAAACAAGTTATATGGTTTAAAGACTATGTAACAGGATTTGTAAGTGAAGAACTTAAAACAATGCCTTTGGACTTTACGGAAAGTGATGATGTTGGAAAATATATAATGGATGTAATGGCTTGTAACTTACATAAATTCGAGGCAACCATATATTATTTATTCCGTAAATATAATACAAGTTGGGATATTGAAGCCGAGGCAATGTTATCATTGATTGTGACTTGTAAATCAATAAAAAGGGTTTACCATTTTGTTAAATGGGCAAATCCACAAGCAAACCAGTTAATTTATGCGAATAAGGTTAATGAGTATTTGAAGCAACTAAAAAGACAAAATAAAGCGGTGCATAATACAGCAGAATTTTCCGAAGTAGTTAATATTTTTAAGAGGTAATTATGGCAAAGAAATTTATAAAAACAATTAATGGAGTAAGAAAATGAGTAAAAACAAACCAATTAAAACAGCTTATGAAAAAAGTAAAGAAAATATTATTAAAATAGATATATATGATAATGGTGATAAATGGGAGGTGAGGGGCAAATCAATAAATTATGGTGATTTATCTTTAAAGAGTCACCTACAAATTGTAAGTAAAGACACAGAATGGGTTAAAGAGTATTTTGATTATACTGAAAAAGGGCTAAGTAAAGAATTTAATGCTTGTTTAAAAGGAGTAAGAAAATGAGTAAAAACAAAGTAGAATTAGAGGGTTTTGTAGGAAAAAACATTAGAACAAATGATGACAAAACTTATGTGAGCTTTTCGATTTCAATTAAGAAAAAAGACGGTAAATATATTTATGTTCCTTGCAAGGGTTTTAAAGATATATCAAAAAACTTTTCATTTGAAGGTAAACTTGTTTTAGCATCAGGATTTATCGATGTTGAAAAATATGTCAATAAAGATGGGGTTGATGTTGAAAAAATGGTTGTGATTGTAACTGAAATAGGACTTAAATATAATGATGATGTTCCATATTAAAAGAAAAGGGGCGAAAGCCCCTTATTTACCAAAACAAAGAATTATCTAATAACCCAGTTTTTGTTTGCACCATCACACCAGCAATGTCTTACAACAGTAGTTGCAATTGTTAATGTTCCGTTAAGTGTTCCGTTTAAGGACCAACCTGTTGGAACTTTTACGGTGATGTTATTTGTTGCTGCATTGCCTTTGTTATCAACTAATTGAATGTAAGCACCAGCAGCACTTTCATCATCAAATAAAACAATACTTTGAGCAGCAGCAGATGTATCAATAAAATAAACATTAACATCTTTAACAGCTGTGCGTTCTGTGCCTGATGTTAAATAACCAATACTTGGAGCGGCAGGAGGATTACCTCCAAATTCTTTGTTCAACCATTGTGTTTCAGTTTTAAATCCCATTTTATTCTCCTTTAAAGAAAAACCAACAAAAACATATAAATTTTACGAAAAAATTTGACTTATGTCAATGAGTTATTTAAACTATAAAAGTGCGGAGGTATTTATGAGTAAGAAAAGAGTATTTGTAACAATTGCAGATGTTACAGATATAATAGATGATAACAGCAATTATGTTAAAGGCGTTTTGGATGAAATAACTTATCACAGTAAAAATGATAAGATGACAGAAATATGCAGGTTTGTTTTTGAGCATTTAGGACACGTTACAACAACGGTTAAGTTTGTGCAATTCTTTTTTAAAAAATGGGATAAAATAGCATTTGAAAAACTATCTGTCGAACAAATAAAACCGCTGATAAAGGGCAATAAAGATTTTTTATTGATTGTTCAGAAAAGATTTGACACAAAAGAATTAAAAAGATTGAAAAACGACATAATAAGATGTAAAGATGTTCCTGAAATGGAAGCAACAATTATCAATTACAAGGCAAACAAGCTAAGAAAAAATGATTTAATTTTATTGGGAGATTAAAAATGAACTTAAAGGAATTACAAAAAGAAAATTTGGTTTTAAACCAAGAAATTGACAGATTGAAAAAAGAAAATGAACTTTTAAGAGAAAGTTTATTGATTGTAACCAAACCTGATGATGTTTTAACAAATGCTGTTGAAAACGATAAAGTAAAAATCATCTTTACAATGAAACAATACTTATCACTTCAAACAGGCGTTATTGATTATCCCCGTTTATTTGTGCCAAAAAATATGGAATATTATGTCGAATTGAGTTATTTGGGTGATAAAATAGGATTTTTAGGCGGAGTTGACAATGGAACGGATAAGACGGATAATCAGGAACACTGACATTTTAAACGACTTTTTAAAAAGATATCACTTAACAGGTGAAAGATTTTTATTAAAGGAATTTAAGGATTTCAACTTGCATTTATTTATCGGAGAAGAAAAGGGAATGAGAGTAAATACAATTGTTGTAAAAAAATTTAATGGTAAAACCACGATTGAGTTTTGGATAAGTCCTGAAATAAAAAACACAGAACTAAACAGGATAAAAACTTACAGAATGAAGAATCAATCGGGTGTTAAAAAGGAGCGAAAATGTTTGAAGCAAAAATAATTAAAGGTTTTAGGTTAACGAGTCCATATGGTTACAGAACACATCCCGTAACAGGAGAAAAAAACAGTTTTCATAATGGAATTGATTTTGTAGGCAACGGAACAAGATTACTTGCAATTGCTCCGGGACGTATCATTGAAAGTGATTTTGACGAAATAAGTGGTAACTTTATAAAAGTTGAATATGTTATTAACGGTGTTAAATACCTTTTCAGTTACTGTCATTTAAAAAATAAAGTTGTAAAAGAACCACACGATTATATTGCAGTTGAAAAGGGAGAGTGGATTGCCGTAATGGGTAAAAGCGGTCGCTCCACAGCAGTGCATTGTCATTTAACTGTAAGACAAAACGGTGAAATAATTGACCCTTTAACAGCGTTTAAATTTATTTGAGGTTAAAATGAGTGATACTTTGTTTACAATGACCTGTCCTGAATGTGGTAAAAAGCACAAGGTTACAGAATCACAAGGTCTTGTTATTTGTGAATGTGGAAACACTATTGCAGATGAAAGATATTTAAAATTAACAAAAGAGGGTGAGTTGGTAGCGAGATGAATAGACAAATGGGTAAAACAATTTTTAAAACTTTGCACGATGCAAGAGAACAAGCAATTTTTATGTCTGATAAGGAAATAAAAAAGATGATTAAATTCTGTGATGAAGAAATAAAAGCAAGTGACAGTCAATTTTATAAGAACCTAAAAACCATTTTTGAACAACAAATTGAAATTAACAAAATGATTGACAACGGGGGCAAAAGTGATGTTTTTTTAGGTGTTTTTGGTATATTGGTTGCTTTGGGTGTTTTGTTATACTTTTTAATGAGGTAAAAATGTTTTTGATTTTCCTTATAAGTGCGATTATTCAAGTTGAAACAGGCGGTAAAAATATAAACGGTGACGGTGGTAAAAGTATTGGGTTAATGCAAGTAAGAGTTGCAACTTGTAAAGAAATGTTAAAAAGAGATAAAAGTTTATTTTCGGAATTATCAGATAAGGCGGTGAAAACCGCTTTATCAATTCCGATATTTAATATTTACTGCGGAAAGAAATATATAAGTTATTTAATCAGAACAAACAAAACATTAGACGTTGCAATAAATGCTTATAACACAGGCAATTTTACACCGTTAAAACACGATATAAGCCGTGTTTATGTTAAACGTGTAAAAAAGTATATGGGAATTAAATATTACCTTTATAATTGGTTGTTTAATTTCAATAAAAAATTATTACTTATGATGTTGGGGGAAAAATGAAATGTAAACAATGCGGAAAAGAAATGATAATTAACCTTAAATTCGGTATTTCCGAATTTGTGTGTGAATGTGGTTATCAAACAGATGAAATGGCAATATTAAATGAGGAGTTACAGTATTTAAGGAAAATTAAAGATGATTATATTGACAGTGACAAGGCTTTGGAACTTACAAAATTAACAGCAGACTTTGCGTCAAAATTACTGATGGCGAGTTACTTTGATTTTATGAATAAGCAACAAACTGAAAAGAAGCCCGATTTAAGTGTAAAAATCGAAAATGATTTATATTCTGAAAGACAAACAAATACAGCTCATTTAAGACAAATAGTTGAACTTCAAAAAGATTTTGACAAAAAATTGCAGGAACTTAAAAAACAGCACATTCAAGAAATTAAAGAAGCTGTTGAAAAGGCAAGGGAGAGACAAAAACGTGCTGATTTTCCCGATGAACTTATAAATAATATTATAAATATAATTATAACGGAAGAGATAACAGAACCACTAATTAAACTCAAAGAAATACACGATGAAATTGATGGTTTTTGTCTTTCTTGTTGGGAGGTAAAATAATGGAAACAAAAGTATTAGAAATAGAAAATTTAAAAGAACAAATTTTTGAGTTGCAACAGGAAAATCATTTGCTTGTAACAAAGAGAATTGACTCAAATCGTGAAAAAGATTTACAAATTGCAAGATTAAAAGACCGGTTAGAATTTGCGAGTGAACAAGCTGATACATTTGCAAAAAGTTTGAAAGGGACTTATGAAGAAATTGAAAGCATAATAGAAAAATACGGGGTTGAAATAAATATGTATCTGAAATTGGAACAATTAAAAAACAGCATTCCCGAAAGTGCTTTAAAGAGGGCGGAATGAATAAAGAAAAAATAATCCAAATAATATCTGATTTTGATGATTTAAGAGAAAAAATTATTGATATGGTTTGTTTACAAAAAGAAATTGAGCACAAAGATATAAAATCAACTATTATCAATACGCACGAAAACGGGGTGCCAGTCGAAATTTACAGTTTTAACGATTTTAGCTACGGCTATTTTTTTACTTGGGAGGAATTAAATGACAAATAAAGAAATATGCTTTAAGTATCAAAATATTGAAAATAAAGCAATTGAAATAGCAGTATTAAATAGCAGATATGTGTGGATTGACACAAATGTGAAAGTGTCGGAGGATGGATTAAGGGTTGTTTTCTCAGATGAAGCAGGAATTGTCGCAGAGTGTTTAATTACTTGGGAGGATTTAAATGACTGATTTTATAACAATTATTGCAACTTTGATTGGTGTTGCATTCGCAATGAAATATTTTAACAAACCGAAATATATTGAAAAGCCGAAAGCACCGACACCCGATGAATTTGAAAAATTGACAGAAAAGGAAAAATTAAATGAATGGAGGAAGAAATGAAAAATTTTATCGTTTTTTTAGTGCTATTGGCCATTACATTTAACATTTTTGCAAATGAAACAATCATTAAACTTGAAAACAATCAAATCAAATTATGGATTGAACCCGAACAAATGCCAAAGTTTAAAGATGGTAATTTCTTTATTTTCGATGATAAAGGAATGAATGAAATACTTGCATACAAAAAAACAGCGGAATTGTATAAAAGTTTTGAATGTCCGAAATGCGAAAAGGAAAATAATACAATTTGGTATATTGTATCTTTTGCATCGGGTGTTGTATTAGGTGGTTTAATTGTAAAGGTAATGAAATGACAGCACAAAAAAGAGTAGTTAAACACGAATGTAAATGCAATGCTTGTGAGTTTTGTTGGCGGTCAACAGACACATTTTCAAGCTGTCCGATATGCGGAAAAGAAGTAATTGCAAAAACAATGATAACTATAAAAGAAGAAATTAAAGAAGAAATTGAAGAGGAGGATTAAATGGATTTTGGGCGTTTAACGGATTTAGAGGGCAGTGTATTAGAAATGATAAGAGATAAGAAAGATGAGTTTATCGTGATTGATATTTGCCCTAAGTGTGGTAAAATTACGGTCACAACTTGCAAACATAATAGTTGTTATAATAATCAATGTGAATGCGGTTATTTGACAGGATTTATCGGTCGTAACCACGCAAATTAGGAGGAATTATGAAAGTATTATTTATTTTTTTATTTGTGTTTTTATTTTCCTGTGCCAGTGAAGAAGAAACCGAAAAATGTGATAAAGGGAGTGTTTACAACAATAATTATAATATTTGTGTGAATAATCCTTGCCAAGAGGGAGCAGTTAAACATCAGTGTTATGAAATTGCTTTGACTTGGATAAAAGATTGTTATTGTATTGAGGGTTGTTACACAGGTGATGACGGACATATCAGAGATAATCACTGTTTAGCAATTCTTGAAGAAACTTATTAGGAGATTAAAATGAATATTAAAAAATTAGAATGGGTTACTTTTCTTGACAAAAAGGGTAAACCTTATTTTTATGCAATCGGAATCAGATATTGTTATAAAATAATTCAAAGAGGTAGTTTATTTGAAGGTTTTCAAAGAATTACGATGGCGAAAAGCAATGTTTTTATGAAGTATTGCAGTAATGTTAATTTAGAGGCTGTAAAAACCCTTTTTGAAGAGCTTAATCAAAGGTTTGTTAATGAAGAATTTACAAGGATAACGCACGATTTATCCAGATTAGAAGGACGTTGGAAGGAAGAGGAAAAATTATGACAATTATTTAATCCTTCTTGTTTTCAACTTTGTTTTTACCCAAATCGGTTAAACCCTTTGAAGTAAAAACCCCACCAACAATAATGGATATAATCAAGGTTACATCAATCCTTGAATAGACTCCGTAACCCACTACAATCAATAAAAAAATTAAACCAACAATGTATTCGCT